>Ga0213499_10000014_pt1 | contig 29525 bp, 16 predicted proteins | sample Redfir_Yose_1_Me_FD_150980 | JGI IMG/M metagenome (GOLD analysis project Ga0213499, IMG submission 150980) | Leaf-associated microbial communities from Abies magnifica in Yosemite National Park, California, United States - Redfir_Yose_1 | ecosystem: Host-associated > Plants > Phyllosphere >...
TTCCGTGATTGGGGGCACGAAACGAAGGAACTATTCCTACCTAGCTAGAGGCAAAGCGATAGAGATCGTAGAACAGTTAGTACTTCCCTTTTCAAAGCATTATATATTGACATTGCCACAAATCCCTGATCGAGTGCTTGTTAATACGTATATAAGATACTCCACCCATTGATTAGTGGGGCTCGATTAATCAAGCATTTATGCACTCAACTTTGTTGCGAATTGAAAGCGCGAACTCTGGAAGGGCTATCTTAAATTCACTCTCATTTCCGGCATCTAGTTCTCGCAACTTCGTTCCCTCGATCTTCGGGGCCCGCGACCAACTAGTTTAGGAAGAGAGCTGAGCTTTTGATTTATTCATAAGCTAGAACCCTCCGTTGCTGCCGATTCTTCTATCGGGTAAATATCGTTTATTCATAGTATGCCCATAATCTTGGCTAGAATAAGCTATAGACACAAATACGTAGGTGGGAACGTTTATAGAACTTAATGGCTATAATCACGTACTTGGGCCTAACGAAGTGCTCTCGCCTCTACTGTATACTCGAATCTCAGCTGGAGTAAGGGAGATAAGAGAGAAGCACATGGACAGATAGGAAGGTACGAGTCGGATCTTGGCTGAGATAGGTAGATAGGTAGGAATGAAGGCAATAGTAGATCACCGGATACGTAAGCAGCTAAACCAACACGGCTCTAATCATCAAGGTGGATGGGAACCAACAGATAGACTGGGATACTGCCATCAAGGTGTGATTCTCCGCTGTCGTGCACTCAGCTAGAGTAAGGGATGTAGGTACATAGAATGGATGGCATAACATCAGGTTTAGTACCGCTGTTCCACTTTATACCATTACGTTTCGATCTTTAAAGCACCAATCATGGCTATAATTGATCACTGAAACTAACCGGTGAACTCAACTGTATCACTACCGAATACTAGGATTGGGAGTAAACATGTGTCGGTCATAAAGAAGAAAGCTAGGTCGATTCCGCTCAGCTGTATGCTGATAACTACTATTGGCCGGAATCATACAAAGGTTGTAATGCTAGAAAGAGTGATGATGATAGCACTAGTTCAAGCTAGATACACCAATAAGTAGGTTGTTAATGCCCGGAATAAAGGCAATCATGTACTGGTATTTCTTTGGCTCTTCGATCTCTAGAGTCGGGGGTGCAAGGACAACTACAGATTAAGTTCTCCGCTAGTTCAAGCTATAGACACCAATCCTTGGCTGAGACACTTACCGGATACGTAGGTAGGTTGGCAAAGGTTGTGAAGGCATCAAATAACACTTACTGGCATCGTACACGGCTCTACGGCCCTGCCCCTTCTTTGGCTAAACGGAGACAAAATGGTTGCAGGATCGGCTGTATAAAAGTTGATTCCGGTGACTGGGGAGAGACAGGATAGAACAGAGAGTCGGTTATACGCAGTAACTGTATCTAATCAATCAACTACGCCCAAGCGACCGAATAAGCGAACGTACAGCCATCAAGAACGGGAGATAAACGGGATAGAATACGTACACAGAGAGCTGGGTCGATAGGATTGGCTGAGCGTAAGTAGGTAATCCGCTAGTGACATATAGATTATCGGATACGTAGTCTCCACCAAGGACAGGGAAGGAAAGATAGGGCCGTATCAAAGGAGGTTGCATCATGAATAAGCCCATTCCTTTTTAATTGCGCCAAGAAATACACTTTTCCCTTGACATCGATCGATTATCTAAACCTTGAAATCGTTCGAACCAATGGCTGACTGGTGGGCTGACTGGCTGGCTAAATACACTTATCCCTTGAGCGTGGTGAGCCGGACACTGATCCCTTGCATCGATTGGGTACCAAAGAAATTGAGTTAGATGGGTGGTCGCTGGACACCTACCCCTTGAGCCTACCCCTTTTGCCCCTTGAGCTTGATGCCCCATATCCCTTTTGCCCCTTGAGCCTAGTTCTACCTTGAGCCTAGTTCCACCTTGATCCTACCTCTTGAACCTGATGTGCCACTTTGAGAGCCCACCCCCGCATCCATTTAACCTGCCCATTTCACCTAATGGGTTTTGTGAGTAGGGTCCCGGGGGGGGGGAAACTAGCAAGTTTATCTCCTGCTATCTGGAATGCACTCGACTTGAATAAAGGTTAGGGTCGGTTGTCCTAATCAGCCTTTCTATAGTGGGGGGGCGTGGATAATAGACTTGACCCACCCCACCCAAGACTCGACTCTACTGAATCCATTGAATCGGGAGAGTCCGGAGAACGGAACCAGTCGATAGGGGCTTCGTCATAACACGCATATCCCTCCCTAGGCTTTTTATCCAGGAACACCAGCTTTATTGGTAAAAGGGAGAACAGAGGAGGCACGGGAAGGAATAAGGTATGGTGAAGTGGTGCACCAACCCTCCTCTGATCGTATTCTGTTTCCAGTGGAGATTACTCGGGTGGAACAAAACTATGGCAACTATAGTTGGGAAACTGGTACTTTGAAAAGGTTAATAGTCGGGAGTACTGGGTAGAGCTAGCGTACGCGGGTAAATACTTGGATCCCCCTCTCTGCCCTTTCTATAGTGGGGGGGCATTAAGTATAGCAATTGAAGAAGAAATAGATTGGTCCAAGTCCTACCCATACCCAGCATCAGATGAAGGAGTTGTTGGATCACCGGGCGTAGGCAATACTTCCTCAGTATGCCCAGGGGCTGGACTCGCAACACTTAAGTCGAAACTTCCCTAGCTTCTTTCATCTCATCCCGCGAACTATAAAAAGAAAGGATAAAACCCAGCCCATAAAAATACCCGCTTACAACACGAACTTCAGCCCTCGACCTTCTTTTTTCCTCGATCTCCGGGAAGCCTGCCAGTGATTGGAATTGATAATCTCTCAGTATTGGGTCTCTCGCGAGTTGAAATGGGGTTTCGTTTGTTCTCGTGTGGGAAAGATAAGCTTTGTTTCGAACGGGTGGGAATCCGGACCGGATAAATAGTCAATTTCGAGCCCAGAGCATATCCCACCCACTTTGAGGTTCTGGGCGACTTACTCGATCTTATCTTTCCTCTCCCTTGTGGGGGACGCTCCCGATCGAGCAGCACCCCACCTCGAAGTAACCGGAGCACGAATAAAGGGAACCACAATAATCACCGGAATCGGAACTCGCATCCTCAGCAGAAAACACACCGACCACAGGCCTCTGCAATTCATGCATGCAGACGAAGGGTGGCAGAACAGAACGACCGCTATATAATTTATACCCTTTAAGATGCTCTTTACGAACGAGTATATCTCCTCAAGCAGGTATCTCTTATACTATAGTTCCTGACCCGTGATGGAGCTCCTGTACGATTAGGAGTTCTCCTCAGGCAGGTTTACCCCTTCCTTGAAGAGGTGGGGATTTTGAGTTCCTTTACGAGTTTTTGGACCACCTAAGGGACTCTCTCACTTTGCCTAGCTGGAGGCCTAACCTTGGGGCTTTCATTCAATGGCTCCCATTAGCAGCTTGCCAACACAATGTAGCCCTTACTAAGCCACCCTAGGACACTTGAGTCTATATCTACTTATGCATGCTTAGATCAGGAATGTAACCCCGATTACCGTTACACAAAAAGACGTTTTAACCCACCTCATCCAAGTATAGGTGACGGCTCCATAAGAGCCCCCTGTACGAGGAGAAGAGTTACGGGCTGGTAAATAGTGCCGGAACCCGTACAATAGGTGCCGGCTCCATAGCTCCCTGTACAAGTCTTTGTTGCTGGCTTTAAAGTAGCTACGGAACGCTTCTATGGTCTCTCCTAAGGCTGGTATCCCCAACCCTGTACGAGTAGTTGGTAACGCTGGTATCCCTCCTGAACACCTGTACCATATAATTGCTGGGCTGGGACATAGCTCCCTTTACAATATAGTTTATGCCTGGATATGAGCTCCCTGTACGATTACCCTGTCTCACCTTAAGCCGGGATTAAATAGCCCAAGGAAGGGTATCCCGCTAAAGGGGAGGCCACGTACTACTATTACCCGGACCTCGTACTTCTATTGGGGTTCAGCCGATACGGAGTTCCCTTGACCTCGTTCTACTCTTGGGGAATACATTGCTGCCAAGCTTCCTTAGACAACCTGGAGCTGCTAAAGATCCATGCTTGCTTAGATAAGGAAGAAAGCAACTGCGTTAGACAAAAATAAAAAGACCTATTCACCTGTCTCTTGCAAGTAGAGGTGCTGGCTACATAAGAGCTCTTGCAAGTATTGGTGCCGGCTCCTTTATCCCTCTACCATAGATATTGTTTATGGCTGGATAACAGCTCCCCGTACCAGTAGCAGTAGGAGTCCAATCCCTGTACCAGTAGTCGGTTGCCGGGATCAACAACTCTGAACCTTTACGATATCCATGCCGGCTACACATCATAGCTATACGAGATTAGTTTTGTCGCTGGCTGGAAGCTCACTTTACCATTAGACGGTATAAACCTTTAGCTCCTAAACACATGCTCGCATAGATAAGGAAGTAGCTAGAGTTCCTGGGCTGATAAGCCCTCCCTCCTGTACGAGTTTGGCTTATAAGCCTACCTCCTCTACGATAGTGGGCTGGTAATAATCCCCACCTTGTGCTAGTTCTTGGGCTGATAATCCCTATCGCTGATAGTTCCTGCGCTTATCATCTGTCACCCGGACCTCGTGCTGCTATTGGGCTGGTCATCCTCCCGAGATAGCTGGTTGTTGGGCTTATCATCTGTCAACCGGGCCTCGTGCTGCTATTGGACTGGTTCCTAAGCTAGTTAGTCAGTGATAAGCTGTTACCGAACCCAAGCAATTGGTCTAATTCCATCTGTCGGTGCTAGTTGGTCTAATCACTGGGACCAAACCCTACCTACTAAGCTAGTAAGTCTGGTGGCCTACCTCGCTAGCTAGCTCTTGGGCTGGTCATCCCTATCTCCTGGACGCTAGCTGAGCTGCTAATCACTGTGCTAAACGAACACTGGGTTGCGAAGCTTCATCTCGTCTACCCCAACCTCGTCTACCCGAACCTATTGCTCACTTAACCCATTGCTACGATCATAGGTCAATCTAATCCTACCCATACCCATAGTTGAGGTAGAAGCAGTTACCCATACCCATAACTACTAGGTCAAGCTTTGGTCCTCAATGTGATGTGGAAAGTTTGAAAATAGGAAAGGCATAGTTTGAATAAGGCCACCTGGGTGGGAAAAACGATGGAAGAATTCCCCGGGAGTTGGATTAGCTCACCAAATGAAGTAAACCCCCTTCCTTATCAACCCTTAGCTAACGAACGAAGCATTCACTTCACAGCGGACTAACTGCCTACGCGGATGGTACTTGTTCTCAACTGTGAAAGAGCGAGGGGAGGAACAACCCAAAACCACCTGATAAATTGCCTGCATTAGATTGGAGTAAGGAACGAAGGGGAAGACAGCGAACTCCCGAAACATGGAAGTGCAGTTCGCGATATTACGTATGTAATAACGATTCATATGAGTGAATGGGAAGGGGAGGAAGTGCAGTGAGTGAGCAACAGCGAACTAACCATTAAGTTATTGGCGTTGAGAAGAAGGAGCATACGTTCGTTTTCAGCGTGATTTTGCTCTTGTGTACTCCCCACCCCATGCCCAGTTTTTTCCCTTTCCGAACGAGAACGAGAATGAAAGGGCCGATACAATAGATAGAGAGAGACAAGAACGGAGCTCAACAGCCCGAAGGAAGAGGGCCGGTGGTTCCTATCTATATTATCTCTATCCAGCCAGCCAGATATAGTGTGTGCCCGACCCGTCGCATTGATTTTGCCCCAGCCGGATCTTTTAAGCCCCACGAGCAAGTACGTGAGGTGAAAGAAAGCTAGTGTGCGGTCAGAATTGGTGTATGCCTGCTCAGGTTCTCACTTACCGGGTGAAAAAAGAAAGAGGTAAGGTTATACCCGCAGAGCTCAGGTAATAGAAAGAAGCCCAGAATGCAATGCCTTACTGTCTGTAAGGCGTAACAGATTGAAAGCCAAGCGTAACATACATAGGTATATTGAAAGCTAGGCATACTATTTTACTTATCTCCTTGGCTTAGTCTTGAGGGGAATAAATATAAGGCGTAACGTAATTGAAGTCAGGTTAACCTAACGCCACACTACCTTAAAGCCGCACAACACAATCATAAGGAGAGGCCTTAGAACGCGCTCTGCTTGGCCTCAGGTACAGGAGACTATTAAGGGACTAATTTGGTAGGGGGCCTCAATCTAGCTAGCTCTACTTGGTAAGATCGTAGCCAGAAAGGCGGCATAAGAATACGTACAAGTAATAAAGAAAGGAAGGTTATAGGGAGAAGATGGCTTCGGGGGTTCTGCGTTGTTTACCAACGGCCTGGGAGGGAGAGATATGATGTTATATACAATATTATGCTTGCTGCCAGGGCCAGGCGTTTTCACGTTATTAAAAGGGTAGGCCTATTCATTTCTCCTTTCATGGGGGGAACCCGAAGGGATCGATGGGGAAGGGGCCTATTTAGTTAGGTTCCATTGGGGTGAGCAGCTCTTGGGATCAGCCTGCCTGTGCGCGAAAGAAGGAGGCTCTTTCCATATAACGCAACTTATCCATTTATCCTAGTGCCGTGCTTTAATATTTTTCTCCTTAAATTAAAAAAGCTCCTAAGAGCAAACAATGGTTCACGTGTCATAACTATGTTTATTTCTATAATTCTTTTTGGTTCTTTTTTTAAGCGAACGAAGTAAGGGTAAGTGGGCCAATTTATTGGCACACGAAGTCCTACGAGTGGTCTCTTCTTTCTTTCCTGGTTTTCACTCCGATTCATGAGGCAAGGTTATAACTCCGATTCATGCATCAGTCCAAAAAGAAAATGAATTAGTAAGATACTTGTGGAGGGCGGGATGCTGTTGAGCGTAGCGAGCCGCCCTTCTCACCCAAGCTCCTCCTCATGACAAAGAAAAATATCCAACGGTAAGACTTACCGTTCTTAGGCCAGTTACTTATACTGATTGATTGAGAATGGGACTGACTGATGATTGAATTAGATTAGTCGATTAGTCGAGCTGGCCTTACTCCGACCTGGCCTTCCTTCCCAAAGAGAAAGATACTGGCTGTCGGGCTGACTAATGGTGGAAAGATGGGTCTCTTCTAACGGATGGAAACGTACGTTCCAAAGCCCATTACGACCGTCACGTCCACCCTCGCTCATTCTGTGAAGGTGATCTCGTTCTTGTTTACGACCAAGCCCACGACACACTTGGTCGGGGAAAGTTCGAGTCTTTATGGCATGGCCCTTATGTCATTAAGCACTGCTTAGGCAAGGTGGCATATCTGCTTGCTGGTCTGGATGGTCAACTCCTCAAGAACCCTCGTAATGGATTATATCTGAAGAAATACTATCCATGAGACCAGCACCCCTTCCTCCTTTTTCTGTATCATAGCTGCTTTATGTAATGGCCCCAGTGATTTGAGCAATTTTCCTTTCAATGCCATCCTCAATGCAAGGAACGACTTGGCAATCAGGCTCGCTTGCTAGAAGGGCGCACTGCTTCTCTGGGCTCGGAGGTGACCAAAGGGGGAGGAGAAGAGCTCTAACTTGCCTAACGGGAGTAGTAGAGTCACTATCCTTCCAACCTTAAGACACTTTATTGGCCGGGGAGTTAAGAACTCTATATCCCTATGGCGGAAAGAGCTATTTGATCCCGGTTAACCCTCCATCTGGGCCAAGCACAGAAAGGGCACTCTCTCTCCAGCAAAAGATTGTGCGGGGCGCGGGGTCTTGATGAGGTAAGGAGTGTAAGGCTCCATCTTGATGGGGTAAGGCTCTAGTGCCGGGATCGGGTCAGGCCGGTCTATCTCTCTCTCCATCAGGTCTAGGAAGGTCAGGCCGGTATCTCTCCATTAGGTCTCACCATTCAATGGGGATCAGCAGTCATCAGTCTTTCCGGTCGTCCATTCTCGGGGGGCTCGCTTCGCTCAATATCTGGGGCCTGCCTTACTAAATAGATACAAAAGCTTACTAAAGACAAAAGGCACAGCGGATGACCGAAGGAAGTCAGTATTTCATTCTCCCTATTATTCTTTTTTTATTTCTTTTTAGTCCATTTATTTATTCCTGTTTTCTCGATAAATGGATGCATTGATGCTGCCTTTTAATGGTTAAAACGGCAATACAAAGAATTTGAATGCCAATTCCAGCCGTTTTTCACTCACACATGAAACCCGGCAACAAAATTCTCTTAAAAAAGTGGTTACACCATGCTAGGCATCGATTCCCCAGGTCTTTACTCTCAAACAAGCCTGTCTATTCATATCGCGGGCTGGTCGTAGGTAGTTAGATAGTACCATTTAGCCGGGCACATGTAGGTTCGCCTCATCCATGGCCTGGCTTACCCTTGCTTAGGCCTGCCAAATACCCTCTATATGTCACGCGGTATGCGCCTACCGCAAGGAAGGTCAGTCAGGTCAGGTCCTAGCTATTTATGGTTTTAATACGTTATAAGCGCGGCGTCAACCTTGCTGTAAGAGGAACTAACCTACGTTTAATACCGGGTAGTTCCTCCCTTCTACACGGGTTAGTCTGCCCAAGGAAACCAGGTTGAGTCTTTAGGTTTTTTTACCAGGGATAGATTGATGTATGAAGGGATGGAAGGAAGGCGTAGCCATACATCCATTCAGTTCAGTTCTGTATGGCCAGTTCAGTTAAGAGAAGACAAAAGCACAAAATAAGACCAAGACACCGGGAGTAAAGTGGCGATAAAACGCATTTGAATGCCAATTTAAGCGGTTTATACCTAACCGGTTGGCCAGCCGTCTTGGGTTGATAGATGCCAGCTACCTAGCTCGTGGATAGAATAGCACGTTTATGGAAGGAAGGTGAAGCCATACACCCATCAGGAGGTGCACTAGTTCCTACCATCAGATCCAGCAAGGATGCGCAAGCAGGCTCGACTGAAAAGGAGAGGAAATCTCCTAAGCTCTAGTCCCAAAGGTGACAGGAAGGAGAGAAAGATAGATATATTTATTCTTGTGGCTTCAGACTGAATAGATAACAGTGGCTGCAAGGAAGGAGGGAATTATATATTTATTATTACTCTTTAAGGAAGGTGTACTGCAGAGCCCGCACCCGTGGAGACGCTTTATACCCTTTGAGAATAAAAGAGTCATTCACTGATCCCACCCGCCTACTATTCGATTGAGACGTAGTCATTCTTATCGGGCTTCGCCCTCTATGCCTACCTGGATAGTTGTTCGCCAGCAGCTATTTATGTTTGAAAGCAGCTCTTGCTCTTGCTATAGATGGGCGTATAGAGGGATAAATACCGATGGGCCTATAGATGGAAGGAAAGCGCAGCCATACATCCATTCAGATATGGTTTCTCTCTCTTATCGCTAATGGTCGATCAGACTCGCTACCGCTCCAACGGGGTTATGAGTCCGCTACTTAGCTTAGCTTAGCTTAGGCGAGCTGGTTAGGCGTTATCGGCTGGTTAGGTTAGCTCACCTTAGGTTAGCTTAGGTTAGGCGAGGTGGATCAGACTCGCTACCGCTAAAACAGCGTTATTAAACAAGAGAGCAACGCGCTACCGCTGCTTATTCTCTTTCCTGCTTTTGTACAACCGACTGACGAAGGGAGGTAAGTAAGGTACAACCGAAGCTTACGGAGCAAAGTAGGAGGGTGCGCAAGCAGGCTCGACCAGAGGGAGAGGGAAATAGCGGAGTTAATCATTGATAAGTTGAACAGCCCAGTTAGCGAGAAAGGTCTCGGGATAATCATAGGTTTCGGTATATCTCGGGATGATCTCACAGATAGTAGGATGTATATAGCATAGATTTGGATCCTTACCTAAAAGCAAGCGATCTACCTGCCTAACTCTCTCGAAATACATCACCGAATTTGGAGTTGGCCCTTAAAGATTCGGTGGAAGTAAAGCCTTGCTTGGCTTAGTAAAGTACGGTAGAATAGAACTTGCCTTACTTACTTATCAATTTACTTATCTGGTAGTGGGGGGCCCTGGCTAGTGACCGAAATGAGATATTAGTTTACGGTAAAGCAACACTTCGCTAAATAGGGGCTATTAATTTACTTCCCTGGGCTGTGGGGCTATGAAAAGACTTCCCTGGGCCATTGGCCTTATCTCCTTGGCTTGGCACTCGGAAAACATGACTTGAATCTCGGTCATCAGCACTCGGCAGAAGGAGGACTTTTCATCCCTGCCTTTCGTCCAACTAGTCTATCCAGCTGTGCGGTGGTAAATTCTCCTCTGTGAACCTGGAAGCGAGGTTACGAGCTTGCTCTATGAAAAGGCGTTGCAGTTCAGCGCAACTCTCAGGGTGGGGGGATTGGAAAAATAGAGATACGCCCGCCGATCTGGGGTGGATCTGTTAGTCCTCGAAAAGCGACTTACTTTTATGGCACTTATCTGATCTATACCGCAACCACTATCGATCTATTCCGCTCCACTATCCGATATATTCCTGCACTTATCTGATCTGATCTCACCCCGCCCTGACTGATCGAATATCTATACCGCTCATCTTATCTGATATCTATACCGGAACTTAAGGCTGGTCTAACTTAACTGATCTAACTGGTACCCTAATGAGTCCTTAACTGATCGAACTTCACCGAAAGAGTTATTAACCGATCTAACTAACTGGTCAAGCTGAGCGCCTGCCTCTGGTCAAGGTACCGATTGAACTGGTCAAGGTTCGGAAACCCATGAAGCCAAGGGTAAAGCTTAACCGATCTAACTTAGCTACGCATGCCTGCCCGCCATGGCGTTTCGTGCGTGTAGGTGCCGTAAGACTCACTTGCCAGGCCATTGTGACTGCCGCTAGTTCCTACATTCATTTATGGGCCGTTGGAGCATGCATATAGGCGGGCAGGCCGGGCCTCATTCGTATATTCTATATGAGGCTATGCAGCGGATAATACTAGTGGTTGTCCCACCTATCCAATACTTGTTTGTTCAGGGCAACTAGCACCAATTGCCTGCCAGCCTGCCACAACCCTGACACTATCGGGCGGGCACTAGGAATAGCTAGAATTGGATCACCGAAACCGACAGGCAGGGAGCATGGGACCTGATATGATGGAACGGAAGAGATTTGATTTCTACCTACAATTTGACCCATTATATGCCCTTACCTGAGCAGAGCGAAGCGAAGGAGGCTCAACTGACTGCTTGCTGGATCACATACATGCGGAAACTACCTGGTTAGATGAGGGAAACGAACTAAACTATATAGAAGGGTAGCAATCTGACCCTGACCTAGTGAATGAAAGGATATGATAAGCCATCTTGAAACTATTAGAAGGTGCTGAACCTGACCTGCCGACATGGATGTATTGCCACAGAAAGATGGTAGTTGGAAGATTCTGTCTGTGAAAGCAAGCCCGCATTATTCTCTTTTCGCCAAATCTTTATAATCTGAATTTACGACGGATCTCTGTCTCGTAATGACTCGTATCATGTCGGTAACTAGAGCCAGCCCCAAGAGAGAAGTGAAACCCAAACAAGTTAAACCTAAGAAAAAGAGAAGACACCACTCCATAAAAAGGTCTTTCCCAAATTTACGAATGCCGGACTTGAACTGTATCAAAATCAAATTTTAGGTCAAAAAAGAGGCACTTACTTATTGAGGAAAAGAGAAGATCGAGTTTTCATTTCATACGATATTGTGTCGTGTTATGGGTAAGGGGTAGGTAATTGTGTATGATGGGTGAAGGGATTGTTTGAGTGGGATGGCTTGAGTTATGGAGGCGCTATCAATATGGATGTACTTAATTGCTTGCCGTGCTATCTATCTGGCTGGTTATGGAGGCGCTAGCTATCAGTAGAGAGAACCAACCTATCGCTTTAGTTCGATTCGACTCTGGAGCGTGGGTCGTTATGCGATGAATTGCTTGTCTATTTGGTTGGCTTTGCGGAATGCCTGATGGGATTGGGCATTGTGCTATCCCACCCGTCCGTAGGATAGGAAGCAGTCTCAGAATAATAGCGAGTCTATTTCACCTCTATTATATATAAGTAATAGCCATGCTTATTAATTCCTTTATTTATCTTCTCGGCTCGGCGGGCGAGCGCAGCGATCAACAAGTGATGCCGTTGTTGCGCTGGTGGCCGGCAATCTATAGATCCTATATTTTTGATAGATATGGGTCGGCCGGTATAGTGAATAGCCACTGATGGCGGCATGGTCTAACCGATTGGCCCTGCCCTGAAAGGCAGTAGTATCAAGCTCGGATCGGGTGGCGTCCTGCCTGACCCAATACACCAAGCCAAGCCCTTCCACCACTGATGAGTTGAGCCAGTACAGTAACGAAGGATTACTGGGCTAAATAACATATATAAGGAAATGAAGAGAAAGGCAGAAATATCCCATATCTATAGGCAGAAATATCCCCATATCACTGAAAAGAGCCTGATAGATTATCCGGGCCCGGCCAAGCCCTTGGTAACTATACAGAGAGGGAGAAAGAGATAGACCCGGCAATGCTATAAACCTGCTAGTTTATAGAATAACTCCTGAAGCATTCTTCCAAGCCTTTGGTAATGAGAAAGAGATAGACGCCTAGAAAGATCTACTGCCCCTTAAGGAAGCATAAAACACCTAGCAAAACCATTAGTTCTTGGGATAACTACAGCTAGTCATGGGAGGGAACTCCTGAAGCACAGCTTCAAAGCCCTTGGTAACTAGAATAGGATAGACTCGGCAATGCCCCTTAGGGGGACAGCTAGTCACGGGAGATCACTCCACAAACTAAGCCCTTGCCCTTTCACAAGCCCAGCTAGTAGGGAGCGAGGGATAACTATCTATAGTAGGTAGGGAGGAATAACTCCAGAAGCCAAGCCCCTCTCACGAGAAGAAACCCAGCTAGTAGGGAGGGAGCGAGGGATAACTCCAGCTAGTATGCTCTTTTTTAACGAAGGATAAAATAAGCCTTTTACGAGGCGGAAACCAACCAGTAACGCTTATTACTTTCATTTTCACCTTTCACGAACTTATCTACAGTCCTGATAGATGTCATCTAAGGGCCTGACTCACACCTACTAGTATATACGAAATTTAGCTTCGCTCCTTCCCCTCCTTATGTCGGGAAAGGGCTAAACGCTCCTTCCCCGATGCGGAGAAGCATCTTTCGCTCCTCTATTTAATAGAGCGGCTCGTATCCTCGCTCCTTCCCCGATGCGAGTGCCGGGCTAAACGCTCCTCAACTACTTCTTTTTACCGCTTACTCTTACCAAGAAGGAGACCCAGATAGCTCTTACCGAGAAGGAGACTCCAGAACCACTACCTTTGCCACTATTGCCTCTCTACCACTTATGCTTACCGCTTATGCTTACCACCCACTTATCTACGAAGAAGCCCAAAGCCTCCCAACCAAGTAACACCACAGAACCTTATATATTATTTTATAAACCTTCCATAACCCAGTAACGATGGATATTCTATGATATTATAAACCTTGCAGAACCCAGTAACGAAGGATATTCTATGATATTATAAACCTTGCAGAACCCAGTAACGAAGGATATCTCAGGCACTTTTACCACAGATATACCAAGCCAGGCCCCCACAAAGCTTTCAATTCGTAGATCCCCAAGCTAAGAACAAGGGGCCCCTTCACACAAGGCTTTAACGAAGGATATCCCAAGCCACGCCAAGCCCCCTTAACGAAGGATTCCCCAGTCACTATGGAAGTATGCCTACCTGGTATAGGTATGCGTAGTAGTATGCCTACCTCACTCAGTCATAGGTATGCATGGTCTGCCTTCCTGCCTGGGTATGCCTCCCTGGGTAGTGGAAGGTGGTCTGCCTACTCACAATACCCAATCCACGAGAATTGTACTCCGAGCCATGACCTTTTTAAGCAAGGAAATTGAAGGGAAGGGTCAAAGCATTGGTATATGGTAATTGGTGTATAGTATTCGGTATATAAACTATCACATGCCGATCTCCCTGGAGTGCCCATGGGAGTAGGTATCGAAACCAATTACAGTGGAAACAACACACGATTGAGCAAAGAATAAGTTCGGGACAAGCCTTCAGACCGATCAACAAGCTCAACCACCTTACTATCAAGACCCTATAGAGTCAAACCTATACCAGACCTCTCACACCCTAGATTGAACATAGAACTATGGATCAACTAAGGAGCAAAGGAACCGGAAGAGAACACCACACATCACACCCACGAAGGATGCACGCCGCTACGTTGGATCATCACACATTTAACCTCCATTACCGTAGGCATCGAACATTAACCAGTGGAAGTAAGAAACGGATGGAACCCGATATGAATTCAGATTTCGGGACAGAGAAAAGGAAGAGCGAGGATCACACCTATCCTACGCACGCTTATGAGGCCTTATAATCTTCTTTCCACGTAAGCCAACGCTGGATGATTTGAAACGCAGGGAGGTATCGCACAGTAGAATATACCCCAAGAAGGATACACGCTGCAGGAACTAGAACTATGATAACTTCAGCTATAGGGGACAAGATTGAGCCGCTTTATACCTCTATAGGGAATAGGATCACCAGGTAGGAGGATTACTTTATGATTGTCGCTATCGATCTTACTCCCGCCGCACACACTATTACTCCCACAGCAGTGGCGCTAACTCTTGCCAAGGTCGCTCTCTTTCATACTACCATAGTATTTCTTATTATAGCTGCTAATGCTTTTACTTTGGCTGATGGCTTTCGGATTATGGAGGACGCTGGACAGATTCTTGCTTATGGGATCCGGATTATTAAAACTTATGTATGGATTATGCCTGCTGCCGTTCCGATTCTAATAATTGGTTCTTTTCACGCAATCAAATAATTATAGGTTATTAACTTTGATGAGCTGTAGTGGTCTCATCTCAGAGTTGCAGGTTCGAATCCTGCTTGCTCCAGCCGTAAGGTACTAAAAGCTGTGAGATGCATCGTCATATAGAGGATAACCCCATAGCTTAGAGATGCATCATACGTATTCCCTTTCAATATTTAGTTGATTGGACCAAGAATCGATAGATAACTGAATGGCTAATTGATGACTGAATGCTTGTGTAAGCTCTCGGTGTGAAGGTGATACCAAGCGCTTGGAACTGGAGACCACTCTTTAGGAAAGATCCAGATGCATCGGTTTGCTGCGGCGTAATTGCCATTTTATTACCCCGATCTACTGGATTGAGTAATTCTGAGTGGGCTCACGTATTCATAGTGGTTTCGGTTCATCTGATCGCCTGAGCTACTATGCTCTTATGGCTAGAAATAACAAATCTGAGATTGCCCCTTTGACTGGAGGACCGTATAAATCACGGTTGGATGCATCGGTCCGCTGCGGCTATTTGCCATTTTATTACCCCGATCTACCCATCTCAGTACTTCTAATCGTTACCTTCATTCACGGATCTGCTCTGGTTCCTTTCTAGTGCAGGGAGAAGAAGAACCCCATAAAGTCGTGGGTAGCAGCGGATTTGTTAGGGAGGAACTAATGTAGGTTGTCAAAGTTATCACCATCGCATCTCTATGCTCCTTCCTTTTGTGCCCATCCAGCAGGTAGTGGACTCGGATCAGTCTTTCCAACCACTATATATCAAGCTAGGCTAACCTTGTGCCCTCTGTCATTCCACGTTCTGATTCGACCTAACTCTGGCCAATTACAAGAGAGCGCTCTGGAACATCGATTATGAACACCAACACTATGTGACACCCCGAGGATGGACTACCGTAAGACAGCAGGAGACGCCCCTTGCTTGATGGACCATCTTGAGAAAACGCAGCACGGGCCAGATCCATCGAAAGCACCATGCCAGCCGGATGCTTCCATAGCCCTTGATTGAAGGAAAGAATCACTTCACGAACCATCACTTCACGGACCATCACTTCACGGACCAGGAAAGACTATAAATCAGTCTATTGGAAGGTCATCTATTGGAAGGCCATCTCAACTAATCATCGCATCCTCATTTTGATGAGATTTACTTAGTAACATGATCCAGTAATTAAGTTCCACCCATAGCAGTAGTTTAACAGCGTTGGAAACATATAAAGTTTCAGTCCCATAACCAATAGTAGCGCCCTTTCCCTCTCGAGAGCCACCAAGTGTGGAGTCCCTAGTCCCAAGCGCGGATACATATCCAGGCACGGTTCGAGAGTCAGTCCTATAGCCAATAGCAGCAAATCCGGTTCTATTTGATCCAATTGCCCGTAAACCAGTCCCTTAACTAAAGGATCTACTAGCAGGAGATATAGAGACATTAGTCGGAATAGAAAGACAAAGGCATAGGTCGCGAAGGCATAGTAATAGGCAGGGGCAATAGCGGGGGCAGAGACCTCTAAGCAAGCAGAGGAAAAAGCTAATGCATAGACTTATTATTACCTAAAGACGGGGTGATGCAGAGACAAAGATAGGATAGCCCGCATCAACAATGGCTTACTTTGTTCCAGTTGTTGGCCGGTTCCGATTTCAGTGCCTCTTATAGATCCAAATCCAGTTTACATCCTATTGAATGGTACCTATTGAATGCCGGAATCATAAAGGTAAGGGGAACACCTAGATAGAGAAATCCATAATGTACTACAGGATGTAGGTTTTCGTCCCCTTCCACATCTTACTCCTACTTCCCGTCCAAAGCGTACGTACCCTTTATGATCTGGGTCAACGTGATCCTATAGAGTAAAAATAATCTCTAAGCCTTTAAGGAACTAGAAGCCTTACCCTTTAAGGGGACTAGAAGACTTACCCTTGAGCCTAAAAGACTATCTCCCTTTGGTGGTTGCATCGGCATCGTATAAGTAATATGACTTCATCAAAATGTCTTTAAAGCCCTCAAAAGGTAAGCCTATATCATTGGCCACTGAAACTGGATTTTCTTCTCTATGAACCCTTTCATACCTCAATGTTCTTTCTCTACGGATTGGAAGTTCATGATGCTCTGATACTCATTGGATGCTCTATTCAGTGCACTCTGATGCATTAATGAAGCTCTAGTGGCAGTGCAGCATGAAGCTCTAGTCAGGATATAGAGGAAGGTAAGGCACCTCACACCCGTGCTTGAACCTCAGTCAGCATGAAGGTCAGGGAAGCTCTAGAAGGAAAGAAGCTCTGGTCGGTCCAGCTAGACAGACTATTAGGTAAAGAGTTCCAGACCTCTAGTGAAAGTAAGGTAAGTAGTGTCTGTAAGCCACACAACCACTACTACTGGGCCTGTCTGTCTGTTGTAGGTCCACTCAGCCACCCACTCAACTCACTCATTCACTGGGTTGCATGTAAATAATTATGGCGCCTTCTAGCCTAGCTCTGCCTGCTTTTGAGGGGAATAAATCCTTTCAGGACCTTGGTATCGCTCTGCTTGGGTTACCTGGCGGCTTTGTAAGGACTCTCCATCCCTGCACACCACCCCATAAATCCTACTCCACTACTACTTGACTTTCACCCACTTCAGTCATTTGGGGCATAAAGGATCGGTGAAAGCCCGGCATTCGTCCGCCGAATCAGAGTTATTGTAAAGACCTAGCTGTGTAAAGACCTGGCTTTATCAGGACGCTTACCTGGACCTCCTTAGACCTGGCGATTTACAATATAGAAGGAATTCAGAGATGGATATAATAATGAAAGTAAGGCCAAGAATAATAAGGATAAGATAAGGCGAAGGCGGCCTGGTATGAATTTACCAGTACCAAACACCATAGAAATTCTCTTCCACTGCTATTTTGAAATCAACCCACGTTTGGCCAGTCTTCGTTACACAAGGCGGCATGGCGAGGCACATGTTACTTCTTGATGGGGGGGGAACGGCATGGCAAGGCCCTTACAACATAAGGCATGCATGGGAAGGCATATACTGACTGACATAAGGAGGGCACGTTATAGGCGGACCTATTTTATAAAGTGTAAGGACCTTCTGGTACGTGAGAACCTGACCTTATAGCTCTCTCTGCTGGCTGGCTTGCTGGTTGGTGGGCAGGCTGACTGGTGGTGGAAGGGGTACCTTTTAGGTGAATTTAGAGGTAGCATCATGAAACCACGAATAGAATCGATTGATTATCTAATCTGTTAATAAAGAGGTCGCACCATGAAGAAGCCCATTCCCTTTCATGGAGGATGGGGGGTTTGACCTGTTAGGTATAGGAGCTGTCCCCGCAACGTAACCCATGCTACTTAAGTTTAGGGGCAGTAGCCGCTTTAGGAGCAGTACCCGCTACGTAACCCCCGCTACCATCGCTACCACGTTACCATTTCCTTCCATCGCGCCAAGAAAGAAACCCCCACACCCCCCCTTAGGGGGGCATTCCCTACCGAAATGAATCAATGCAGGAATGAATGGGTTAAGCTAGAGGAGGAATGGGTCAAGCTATAGGGCCGTAGAAAAGCAGGAATGAATGGGGAAAGCGCTACTTAGTGGGCGCATCGAAACGCTAGCTGGTTGGCTAAGCAGATTTAATCAATTTTATTCGTATTCGGTAGGATCATCATTTCTTTTTCTTAGAACTTATTGTGATCAAGGTGGTAGTGGAGACGCTGGTAAACTGATACAGGAGGATGGCGAGGTACAGGATGCTAGCAGTAGAGATCAATTGAAGGATAAGGATGAAACTCTTTCATTATTCTGGAATTCATTTTCTGGTAAGGTGTCGTAACCTCTGGCTAAGGGGCAGAAGGAGTGCTCCTCGCTGAGCTAAGGCCTGGATGAATGCCCCTGAGGAATGATCCCCTGAAAGGTTGGGGTGCTTCCTTCCTTATATAGGCATATTGATTATCGGCATGCGTCAAATCTATTATCCTTCCAGACACCTTAGGAAACCTTACACCTAATAGGCTAACCCCAGAAATAGTTAAGGAAGAGCAAGGTAGGAAGTCCCTCTATCTATTAGCGCATAGCTCAGTCTGCACGAGGAATAGCTTAAGTATTACCCGGTTCCGTTAACTGCATACTATCTATAGCATAGGTGGGGTTACCTCTGTCTAAGGGATGTATAGAAGTATCGATTTGCCGCATAAGGTTTCCACATAAGATTATAACTTTTTCCCTCCATTATTGATTACAATAAATGTTATATACGATCTTCGTTAGGCAGGAGCCAGGAAGAGAAACAGGTCCGGCCAAATACTGGCCTTCCTGATTATTCTGGGCTAGTATTTATCTTATCGGAACATGAATTGGAATAGATAGAGTCCAAGTATGCTCCGATTCTCGGAACATGAATCGGAACAGGTTAAAGCACTTATTCAAGCCGGCCCAATTAAGCCGATCTTCTGTCTATTCTCTATAGTCGCCTTCTTCCCTGTCTCTGGGCTTTCTTTCACAAATCCTTTATTCTACTTACTCTTTCCTTCCGTATTCCGGGATAAAAATACGGGGTTTATTAGAGACCTCATCAATCTTTTCAATCATCCAAATAAGCAGAGATTCATTGATATTAAAGACTAGACCACTATCTCTACTCTTCTTCAGTGCCCTGGGATATAAGGAGAGAGTCTGTGCCCTGGGATATAGTGTATAGCTAGAGCACATCTCAATATCACATCTATTCCAATAGCGCATCTCCATCCTTGAAAGAAAGAGATTTCTTAAGGAAGGTCATCCTCTCTCGCCAGAAGGCACATCTATTGACCGGGATAGATATATATAGACCGGGATAGATAGGGAGTTCGGTAAGGAACTTACTTATGAGCTTGATTGACTCGCTAAGAATCATACTGATCATTCGGATTGACCGGGATAGATAGGGAGTTCGGTAATACTCTCTCGCCAGTCGGTCTAGGCTATCGTTCCCATCCATTCTCGTTCCTATCCATGCTTGCTGGTTGGGGAAATACGTTCTATCGCCAACCTTATGCTCTATTGACCGGGATAGATAGATTGATTGCGGTGAGGGGAGACTGAAAGGTTCTCTTCTACCGCGAGGACTGGCTAGATACTTGACCGGTATAGGCGTTCTTCCCTCAACTATACCTTTCATTTCTTCTTTTATCCCGGGAGGAAGGCTGCTGCTTACTTGCTGAATAAACCTCGGCTGGTCGAAGAAACGACACGGGCTGCTACCAGAAAATGATCACGGCAGGCGGGCGGGCTTACCTTAGGCTTAGGCACTTTTACCGGTCTCGTATTTACTTTAGAAGCCTATTTCCCCTTTACTTATATGTATCCACCTGTTATATTTACCAAACCAACCTCTCTTCTATTCCATATCTCACTTCACCACCCACTTAGGTACGAATGCCCCAAACTTACAGCATTAGATCGGACAGATGGAAGGAAGGAAGGTTATACCCGAAATGCTGGCACGGAGTCATTTCGCCATAGAAAAAGAATAATAGTTATCTACCCCGATTATGATATGGAATATGCCTCTGACTCCCTCAACACGAGGCGCGTAGCAATAGAATAGACCGCGTTTCAGAAGCTTTTTAAAATGGACTAACCCGCATTGCATGGCTGGTTTTCTATTGCTTATTGCTGCGTCGGATGAAGCGAGGATCGAAGAGGCGATCAGAGTACCGCTGGGTGGGTGGGGACAAGTCAATTGTGGACGAGGCGCGTAGCGACGGAATGGATGGGATGGATGTTGTAGCCCACATAGGAGAGTTGAGGGGAGGGTCGCGTGGTGCTTGACCTGATGGCTTAGATCCTTGAAATGCCTTGGGTAGATCGCATTCTTGTTGGGTGGGACATCTGGGAGGAGCCTCGTTTGGATGAGACAGCCTTCTTACTGCTAGGACACGGATATTGAGTGCAGGGATGCCCAGGCAGAGCCAGACAGGATATGCTTCGTTTATTAAACCTTTACTTTAGGAAGCTTTGGAGGGATAACTAGAGAACCAGCATTGGCATTGGATGATATCACAACCTTACACCTTTGCTTGATACCGGAATCCTAGGACATTTAGTTAGTGCCAGTGCTGCCTCATCTATGCTTTCAATAACATCAGTACAGTAGGCATCGTATTTTACCACTAACCCCCTTTATACCGCACCTAGAAGCATGCATGGATTAATGCTCCCCCATGAAGCCAGCCAGGAATACCCCCTACGTAGGCAGGGGCACATCATGCTATGACGACCACACTCCCTTGCCTTACTCTTTCACTTGCCAGAACTTTGAGACCTGGAGCTAGAGACCTGGAATTACGTTGTCAGTGTAAGTGAGTCAATCATCATGATACCTTTGAAGCCCCCGGATAATGGCATGGATGATACCCTTACCCTTCTTGTTAGACTGCCGAGCACCTAGGATAGGACGATGGAGGAACTTAGCAGCCAGGAATACTCCACCAGTAACCAGGGGCATTATGCTATCACACACTACCTTACCTTACCTTTCTTTCACTTGTAAGAAATAGACCTGGAGCCCTAGAAGAACTGAAATGCACGTTGTCAGTCACCAATGTTTCACCTTACAAGCCCCCGGTGGATCGGATGGATTGAGGAATATTCTTGCCTTACCCTTATAGTACGAATGCCGGAACCCTACTATTATTTACTTACTTACTCACCCATTAATTAGACCAGCCATAGATAGAAGAATCACATGCTGGAAAGGAAATGCTAGCTATCAGTGAAGCCACGGATGGGATCCTGGAATCGTTTGATCTTGGATGGGAATTGGAATCAACATGGGAATGGGTTCATTAGACCTTTGAAGCCCCGCTGGGTGGATGGGACCGATGGAACGATTGGGAATTACCTGAAATGCTCTCAGTAATATACTTCCCTAAAGAGAAATGCTAGTTCCAGACCCGGTGGACCCCCTCTCTCGTAAGATGGATCAGTTGGAACTAGCCTCCCCGGAATACTCATCAGTTGCTATAATCCAATCGAATCAACTAACCTCTTCCTGGGGCAGTTGTTGTTGAAACTAGCCTCCCCAGAATACTTATCAGTTTAGAGAATCCAATCGAATCACTGCCTCTCCCGGAATAGGGGGCTGTTGCGGATTGAACGGAATGCGTACAGAAGGCGTACTGGTTAATCTGGGGAACGCCTTTCTTGTAAGATGGGTCATTTTTAAGCTTGTGTTATATATGTAATTATACACCAATGCTTGGCTCAAATTATTAGGCAACAGGCTCCTTCCTTCCATCCTTCCTTAGATGGGCTGTAATTGAGAGGAGGGCTCTTGGGACTTCTGGCATCATTGTTATATGGATAGGTGGGCTCTTCTTCTCCTGGCATCATATCGATGGGGAATGGGTGGGCAGAGGACTCATGGGTGGCATAATCCTAAGGGGCATAATCAAAATAATCCAGCTCTTCAAAAGAAATCATAAATTGTACTCAGCTCCTCTCAACATTGATTGGACTCACCTCTGTTCCTATCATGGTGCAACGTAAGTAACAGCATGCTGTAAATCGACTGGTGTACTGTCCGTCTGTGCACCCCTCTCATCATCGGGCTCTGGCTGCTCTCAGAAGGCTACAAATGAATCAATCAATCAAGTGAAAGGGCATCTATTCGTACCAGTTGTGTGCCCGCTCCTGTAAGCGCACTAACGCAACTGTCCAATTGTGCCCCCCTCTCATCAGGTAGGCGGTATGTATCAATCAAATCCAATCAAATCCAATCAATCAAATCTAGCAAGGCCTATCTATCTCAAATCAAGAGGTGGCGCATCAACGTATAATAACCAACCATGTTCAATTTTGTAACTTAGGCACATAAATGCCTCGCCCGGGGCGGAATGGAACCACAAGAGTTTCGGAGTGGGTAAAGGCGAGCACTCAACTCAATATCCAGGGACAACCTGAATGGAAACTACCTACATCCAGATGGAAGATATGAATGCTGCAGACCCATTAGCCACTCCCATAACCGCTACGATGGGAACTATATACTGGTCTCCCGTTCACCGAGTTGTAGCAGTCAGTCTTATATCTAAACTTCGGTCCTTCTTCCATTCCCATCTTTGTGCTAGAGTAGATCTTTCATTTTGAAGAAATCGAATTATCCTTGGTTTGGCTGCTTCATAACCTGACTGTAGTAGGCTAGTGCTCGGAGACTTTGACCTTTGCTTTGTCGGAGGTATTATGACATTGTTCCAATCGAATGAATCATGCTGTTTCCCATCCTAGTTCTCGGAAAGCGATTTCCACTCAGCTATATCCATTGGTTTAATCCCACCAAAATGGAAACACATATCCTCTACTCGTCCAACTTTTAGTTAGACAGGCAATTGAGCTCATAAGAACGAACGAGAAGGGCCAATATGGATGGAACTATGAACCCATTTAGGTTTAGCTACCCACTTAAGATCAATGGCTCTTTACATGCTCCTTAGAAACAGGTAGGTGATCACAGGACGAAAGAATATGAGACGGGCGGCGCCTTTTAGATAGTAGGGGCCAGCCAACATGCTCTATCGTACAACATGCTCTATCGTACGTACTATGGGTAGCTTCCTTTAGGAACAGGTGATCTGATTTCAGGTGCAAGCACTCCCCCTATAGATAGTAGGGGAGTTCAAACGATTCATTGGTCAATCCTTCCTAGTTTCTTCCGATCTTACCAATCGGTGACATATTATGTCTCCGACATCCTCTCCTTGTTCCGCTGTATTCCTCGATCAAATGATGCATAGAGAAGCAGGATTCCCTCTCCCTGGCTTAAGAGTACAATGAATTACCTCGATTTCCCTGGCTTAATAGCCTTTTATTCGATTCCCTCTCCATCAAGCATGGCTCGTTTGATGCTGGATCGAGCGATTCGCATGACTCACTTGGCACATGCAAAACCAGATGCTCTCACGAAACAGCAGGATGGTGGGGTTACTTGTAGCTATCTTGCGCCCCACGGGCCCGAACGAAATGGAATATGGATCATAAACCTTAACTGGAATGATAGCGATAAGATGCTTTAACTCTGCCGCCCACCCACTATAGGAAGGATAGGGGCGGAGTATCATGGGTCTAGTTTCTTTGGAAACATACAGGAATTGGCAGAGATATGTGCAGCTTTACATAGTACTTGCATGAGGGCTCTTTGGTCATGCATGAAAATGGAAACACATAAGCGGGATGGCCCTGTTGCTGATTGAGCGATTAGGGTTCGAAACCTGTGCCTGAAGCACAACTAATGTTCAGCAAATTAACATATGCCATATCTTTTACAATTGAATTAATTGCATAGTTCGATCCTGCTCTTCAGCCAATATTCTCAAAAATACGGATTGGGATGGTACGTTCGCCTGCCTGTATCAGTCGATCTACGAAATTACGTACATAAGAATGCCACTCCCACTTTCATTAGACCTAATGGGATAGGTTCAAAGAATGAGTGGGGAGGTGGCGTACCTTTATCATCAAACCCCGGTAATAGAAGTCAGTCCTTGGGTCTCCTCCTTTACCGGTGCTAGTGATTGGAGATCTTCTCCTATTAAGCGGGATGGATTGGATCTCCACTAGCTTCGGTTTTGGGTCTCAACTGAATACCCTCTACTCGTAGCACCGACATGGCGATTCACCGTAGCGATGGCTATGTAGTATATAGGACTGACCGCAGCATCTATTCCGCCTTTCTCGAATCGTGTTCTTGTTCGGATTGATTTAGTACTATGCAGTAGGGTAGAGCACCTTCGAAAGAACAGGATATTACGTAAGTAAGACTGACTGCCTCGCTAATCCATGCACCTCGGATTTGAATGAGATATGTCAGTCACGATTCTAGACACAACTTGATTGAGCTCTGCATGTCATGTGGGTTCGGCAATAGGTTTTGGTCGAAGGCCTCTCCCAACCGATACTCTTAGGAATAGCTGGTTTCGGAGGGTCATCTCTTCACTGGGAAAACAACTATAGTTGGATCGATTCTTGAGTTTGACGGTCCAAGAGGACATAAATGAAACCACTACTAGCTTTATTGAGTCTGCTTATCAAAAGGCGCCCACAGGCTAAGGGTCTTTTTTTGGTGATCGAATGACTGAAGCTTGGAAGATAATGATTTCTATTATGGTGGCTGCTAGTCACAGCCCAACTCAGCTATTTGGAATGTTTAGAGAGAGCCGTTAGTACATTATTTCGATAGATCCAAGCGAAAGGCTCTTTGACCCATTCAAGATAGATACGAGGGAAATGCACTATTAATTACTTATGGAACACACATCGAAGTACTATAGAAAGGTGGCCACCCGCCGTCGGACGGAAAGCACAAATTCTTCAATCGAGTATAGAAGTGGGCAGAGCTATAGTTCTATCCATTATTCTGTCGATCTACAAGTTGTTATCACAGTTGATTATGAGGCTTGTTATTCTGATGTGAAGAAGCTTTACCTAACTGTTATGTTTGCCACATAGCGATTGTGACATTATGTCTTTGGTCAATCCATTTAGATTAGGTGCTTCTAAAACCCTTTATGTTACTTATTGTCTAAATGTGTATTGTCAAGTTGTGTGACTAAATGGATCTTAACCCTACAAGAGTTTGATTTCTAATTTAAAGCATAAAAAATTTGTCAAGGGACAAGTCATAATAGACTAATTTGTAAATTCTATCTCCTTACCTTAACATAATTATTACAGTATTAGTAGTTATATAGATGTCCCTTATAATTATAGTCTTGCTTAAAGTCCTATTATTGAATGTGATTTACCTCCTAACTCCATTTCAATTGTATCCTTTGATGGTATAGAAAATAGTTAGGGGCAGGGGTAGGTATAGAGATCTCAAATGGGATAGATAGAACTAATCTTATGTTCTTGACCTTTAAATTAGACTTTTACAGCTTATAAAAATTTTGTAGAATATGAAGCTTTAGTCCTTGGACTTTCCACTACCTAGGACCTTAAGGCTTGTGAATTAAGCATCTATTCAAATTCCTAGTTAGTTATTGACTAAGTTAATGGCTCTTAAATTATTAACCATCATCTTCTCATTCACTATCATAAGTGGATGATGCATCTTTTAAGCCATTTATCCTTTTAGCAAATTACCCATATGATCTATTTGGTTAATTACCATGCTAATTTTATTCTTTTTGTACTATAGGTTCATTCCCTCCTTCCATACATCCTTTGATTACCCTTGAGTATATCCATACAACTTCTCACCTAATCAGAATTTCCACTCCATATATTGACTGTCAAATTTTGAAAATGGATTGCATTCACATGAATACAATCACGACACCTAGGATTGTCACATGCAAACTAGCAAATGATAAAACACTCTTCTATTAATCTGTTATAAATACATTAAGCCATAAAGGAAACCAAGCTCTAATGAGCGGAACGTATGGAATTGGGATTGACTTTTGGTTGACATAAGCGCTGAAGAATGTGTTTTCCATATTCGAATGTCCCAGATTCCGCCCCGGGCATGCGATACTCCATGCGGGAAAGGGGTGAGCGTGAGAACCTTTCCCTACCGATTCTGTTCTCGTGGGTTCTCCAGCTCCGGTACCGGGTGCTGCGATCGCTATTGGTCCTGAGGATGACCCGGCGAGCAGCGAACTCTAGGGGACGACAATGAGTCCGTGGCTGCATATAAAGCTCAGTGCAGCGTCTTGGTTGGGGGAATGATAAATCCCCAAGATCCCAGCTAACTGCAACGTCTACATGCTCGGTTGCGCACCGGAAAGCACCCCTGGGGGGCTTCTATCTGGAGCAAGCTGAGGAGTGAAAACGGGGGGAGAGCGTAATCCTTCACGAGACCTCATCAGATCATGCAAGGCACATATGGGATGATCTAAGGCTCAGGTATCAAAGTAACTCCACAACTGGTTTAACGACCAGTCCCTCATCCAACCCAAGATACAGAGTGAAGTCCTAGGGATTTGAAACTTATCGAGAAGGTTCGGAGAAAGGGAGACATCATACTTCGCAGCTGCACCACTTTGAATTCACTTAGTATAGGGCTTGCTCTGATCGATCACTTAATAAGGAGGATTATCAAGCAAAGTATCACAGTTGTAGCAAATCCTACTACTACTTAGAAGCTCTATGAACCAAGAAGGGAAATAGATGCCGGGGTAGATAGCTGAATAAGAATGGAAGACTGGGACAACAATCTGGGAGGACTGAACATCCTTAACTGCAGGACTTGATCTCTGGACAGAAGAATGGAAGATGAAACAAGCGGAAATGGCCACTTGAACGCTCAACTCCATGGTAGCTGGAACTGTCATCTTCACGGAGACTTTGATGGTCGTCTTCACTCTTTCATTGTACGACTGCAGGAGGTCGATGAAGGAGCGGGGGCCGAAGATACAGAGATCGGGTTGGACTATCCTACAGAGGTAAGTTCATTCACTGCGGTCCTAAGCGCGGCCCATAATGCTGCTATAACTTTAGTGGTTATGGCCGTATGGGGGGTTGGGGTGGACATTACCACCTAGATAGGGACTATCACAGATACTAATACTATTAGTGAATTCATTAACAATACGGGCGGGCATAAGAGCTACTGTTGGTGTGCTGCGAAGTAAAAGAAGGAAGTTGATGTGCGAGCGCGAGTAAATAAGGAATGAGTCAAAGTCCTTTGGCTGTCAAAATCCATTAATCCAGCAGGAGCGGAGCGAGTTCATAGAATGCTAAAAGTGCCTCCTACCCAAGCCCTTCCTTCCAATTGAAGTAGTCTGGCTTCCAAAGGACGGACATTGAAACCAATACAATACCGTAGAAGTGAATAGAAGTTAATAGCTGTACCTCCTATTACTGAAGTTCGTGGTCTAGGGCAAACATGTCTAGGTCTCCAGAAAGGTCGTTAGGAAACACATAAGTAAGGGGGTAAGTAAGGGGTTGGTCTGATCCGATCCTTCTAAGATAAGGTACAGCGCTTCCTAAGCACTTCATGCATGCAAGTGGTCTAGGGGAATAGGTCTCTAGGTAGGGCAGGCAGCAAGCTATATCTGGTCCAACTAACTAGGCTTCGCCGCCACCAAACATTTCTATCGAGTTGGGGAAGGACAGGTCATCAGGTTGCCTGTTTCAAAGTGATTGGAAAAGAAGGTATGTACTCATTAATTTACAAGGGCATTTGGGATGTGATACTCCTTCTTGGTACTTTAGGCGCTGGTTAAGAGGATGGCCGCTTAGAAACAGGGACCAATAAAATATAGCCTTCTTAGGCTCAAGAGTAGACACCAGCCCAAGAACTAGCACGAGTCACGGGTCCAAGTGATTATACCAGACAGACCAACTTGCTTGGACTGATGAGAACTCCTTGCTCTCCTTGCCCTCAGCGGACAAGCAATAAATTCGTATGAAACGAAATGTTAGAACTGCGATGGTTCTATAGAAGGGAAAATCGGGTTTCTGCTAAGTGAACTGCGACAGTTTTATAGAAGGGAAAATAGTGTTTCTGCCCTGCGAACTGCACCCTATCCCGCCACTCTACTCTAATAAAGCGGGATATTGCCCGTAACCCCGTACTAATATAGGTAGTGAAAGAGTAGTTTCTAGATCTCTATCTATGTATTTTGGGTCTTTCAGGCTTGACGAGAATGTCTTTACAGGGTGGTGTAACTTACTTACTTATCTCCTTGGCTTGACGAGACGCCCACTCACTTCAATGCCTCAGACTCGCTATAAACCTACCTATTGATCTTCTGCTGATACTCTACCCCAGGCAGGATAATATGGATGGGTCCATTCTCAAACCATAATGCTGAACTATAGATCTAAGCTTAGCTAAAGCTAAATAGTTGTTAGAAATCTAATTTCTTCTGAACTACTAGTGGGACTACTGATTGCAACTATCGGGATTCAAGTTGAACTACAGTTAGAAAGAGAATTGAAAATGAACTAAAGAGAGAGTAAAGCTTCATTAGATTTAAGTATTTCCATAATATGTAACATATATAATACTACTCTCTTTGTTTTACCTTATTGTTAAACAAACAAATGATTGGTTGACCCTCTGAAATGACCGGCAGTGATGGGCTCTCGGCTAAGCCTCTGGAATGATACTTACTGGTTCTATCTATTGGTCTCTGGCAATGACACACCACCTCCTGGCTATCAGCACTCACTGGCTCTCGGCTATGACCAGCTATGTAAGACTGGCGTATGAACCTACAGGCTTAGGTCTTGGTTTTTGGGTGAAATCTTTCGTATATCGCTCGTTTAGTAGGAATATTAGGAATACCTAATCAAGTGCGCTTTAAAGACGTTTTGAAAGCAGGAGGAAAGCACTAGTAAGTGAGCGTGGAACAAGGAAAGGAATGGACTGAATGGGTTCACCAGGAGCACTGACCGACCTATAGCGTTAGCGTCCCTTGCCTTTCACTTGCCACAACTTAGAGACCTTCCTAGCTACATGCTTACAAGGGAATCTAGAATACCAGTTTATGTGCCGGATCGGATTGGATGTTGCAGAGGTCATCGGGCATGGGATTATTTAGCGCCGCCTTACCCTTCTTTCTTTTACTACCGGACACCTAGGGACGATGGAGGAACTTATAAGCCAGGAAGAACGTAGGCAGGCAGATAGAAGAAGAAGAACACACTTTACCTGCACGAACTTATAGACCTTGGAGCCAGCAGAGCAGAGACCTGGAATACACTCAGTTAGTCGAGAATCATGAGACCTTTGAAAAGCCCCCGCAGGATGCATTGATGGGT
>Ga0213499_10000015_pt1 | contig 26155 bp, 21 predicted proteins | sample Redfir_Yose_1_Me_FD_150980 | JGI IMG/M metagenome (GOLD analysis project Ga0213499, IMG submission 150980) | Leaf-associated microbial communities from Abies magnifica in Yosemite National Park, California, United States - Redfir_Yose_1 | ecosystem: Host-associated > Plants > Phyllosphere >...
GTTAAATATATCCCGTAAAATTCTACCCGTATCCATATATATATATCTCAAAAAAAAAAAAAAAGATAAGGAAAGAAGAGGTACTTTTATACTTTAATCCAATCACGTGAAATGGATCTATGAACGAATGAATCAAACTTAAATGTGAATCTCACTTAGAAAAATTCCTAATGAAAATAGATAAAAAGACGGAGAAAAAATTAGATCCATTTCCTTTATGGTTGACTTTAGTATACATCTCATACTATACTTAAAGGACGGACGAATTATTCGATCTGTCCTTAGCATTCCCATATCTTGTCTCGGCGACATAGCCAAGCGGTAAGGCAGAGGACTGCAAATCCTCCATCCCCAGTTCGAATCCGGGTGTCGCCTTGTTGAGGTAAGTAAATGGAACGAAAAGCATTTATTTCCATTGCAGAACCTCTGGAGACATATTGGTAAATATTACCGATATAGATAGTGAGTTACGTGCATTTGATTCCGATTCCGTCGTGAATGTACGACCCTCGAGTTAGTTATAGTAACTCGTTGGTCAATGATCAAATGGATTTATTGATCTCACATATCAGCTCGAACATCAGTAACGTTCATAATGCAAAGGTGGACCATATAAACTTCAACTTTGCACTATCGATAATAGTTCACTTATCATCTCGATAATGAAATAATTATTTTTGAGAGAACATGATCCGTATGGATATAGTCGGTATAACTTGGGCTGCTTTAATGGTAGTTTTTACATTTTCCCTTTCACTCGTAGTATGGGGGAGAAGTGGACTATAATGGTAATGCTTAAGAATCAATTATTGTGTTCCTTACAGATCATGCATGATAATATCTCCTGTTGCATAAGGATCCAGTAATATTGAATCTTCTTTCCAAATGGAAAGAGTCTTTCCATCCATATCATTTTTTCCTCTTTATCCTCGTAAGGAATATGCATAATTCCTTATCATTATCATTTTCCTATCCAATTCTCTCTAACAGGTTTGAATTAATTAGTTCTTTTCTATAATGAGTCGATAATTTTGTTTCTTCCACTGAAGAACGATATCTCTTCTCTTTCTTAGTAGGAATAAAAAATAGTCCATGTTTCACCGGATGGTTCTGAATTGATCGGATCTGATATGAATTCCGATCTCAGAAAAATATGAGACATAAGTAATAGATCCCTTTGCTTTTTCTTGTACCATTTAAAGTTCCATATCTAATATGTACTATAAAACGATGTTCGTACCGGAAAAAGATGTTTCACTTTGATCCTAAACAATTTGCAAGTACGTTCAGAATCACGTCTGTTTCCATTGGGCCTATTTTCACAGGGGCATTAATAAGTTGATCAGCTCCGTTATTTTATGGTATGAGGTCCTTCATTCTACATTTACCATATATGGACAAGTACTATTAAGATCTATTTATCCATATATGGGTGTATAAGAAGTAGTATAACAGAAAAAGTTAGATAGTCTTTTCCTTCGTACTACTTCTTTTCTTTCTTTTTTGCTTTTCCAAATAAAATTGAAAGCAATCTTAAATAGAATACGATTCCATAACCTATTTTATACTTATGATCCGGATCATTTAGTAATCACTCCATTTTAATACGAATCAATTGCTTTCACTGCTTACACTGCTTCCACTGACCGTTTTGACGTAAGGGATAAGTAAAAAAGCAGTAGGAATTGAAATGAACAGTGCAACAGCAAGAAATGCTTGGTTATTGACTTCCATGATCTCCTGATTTTTACTTCGTTTCAAATAGCTCGAGATTTTATCTCATAGAGATGAATCTTTCAAGATCCATGAAATAGATGTATGTGATTTAATGAATAGAATCGGTTCGAGTAATGGAACCTAACTAACGGATTGAATGAATTATTCGATGGAAATAGTATAACATAATATGATCTTTTTTTATATGATTAATAGTCAAAACTTACGTGCATCATAAAACATTCCGATCAACGAAAGAATAGAATTCGTACGAATTCTAACCTTCTGCTACCCTAGAAGACGTTCGTCAGACATGATCAGACATGAGAGGTATTTCGTTTAGATCTCCACGGTTTAGATTTCATATTAAGCCTATCCGCCGGTCCGGTGATTATATACCGGTCCGGTGATTATATAGAAGTATAATTATACTCAATTTATCCAGAGGTCCACCCATGACCCTGGAATGAGAAGGACTATTCGGATAGTTCTTCCAGATCCTGACATGATCATTCTTGGAAATACAATAGAATGTCTGGAAATCCACTGGCTATCAATCATGAAAAATAAGTATTAGCATGAAATAGTTACAATATTCCTGGGGAAGAACAGAAGGAAGATCTACTGTAAATAATTGTGAATTATCTATAGGGATCTCCGTGGGATTCTTACTTAAGAGAACTACCTCTGTGTAACCCTAAAACTCTGTGCTTTGTCACCCTAAAATCTATTTATTTCCCTTTTTTTTTTTATTATTCGGGGAGGGAATAATATTTATTGCAGATTCACTATGATTATTAGATGTTATCCCCGTAAGAAGGGTCTTTTTCCAAACTTAATTATCGATCTGGTAAATGTATCTATGAGTATAGATATTAATATGAATAGATATACTCAATATCTATATCAATAGTAAATACTATTCTCTTTTTCACTCTTCTACGGGGATTAAGAACTTCATTTATTAACTTATTGGATCGGGACTGACGGGGCTCGAACCCGCAACTTCCGTCTTGACAGGGCGGTACTCTAACCAATTGAACTACAATCCCAATACAGTACAGTTCATCATATTTATTTTATAGTAGGTGCTAGATAGCATCGTATAGATTACGTGAGTGCTAGGTCAATGAAATATCTTATCCTTCCCTTTCATCTTTGAAAGTATCAATCCATATGGAATTGGGCACATATCCATATAAATTGAATAGATAGAGATATCGGGAGGGGGGAGAGTTCAATAACCAATTATCTTTTCATCCATGATTGGCATGAATATATCATACCGATAGATTGGTACTGATGATATTGGTTGGGTCGAGCTGGATTTGAACCAGCGTAGGCATATCGCCAACGGATTTACAGTCCGTCCCCATTAACCACTCGGGCATCGACCCAGGAACAAGAAAGTTATTGAAAGTCTTTAGGTTAATATACTGAACGAATGGGTATCCTATTTCATGGTACCCCTAGGGGAAGTCGAATCCCCGTTGCCTCCTTGAAAGAGAGATGTCCTAATCCGCTAGACGATAGGGGCCGCCAATTCTCATCTCATAATATGAGAGTTCCCCGGAAGTTGTCAATAGTATTGACAGAATTATTAATAATCTTCTTATTGGTTTCTTATCCTTATTATTCGTTCATTCATAAACTTTTATATCTACTACAAAATAAAGAATCCACCCAGAGAGGGTTTGCTCGTATATACCAATCAAAAAGGTTTCCTTATGGGAAAAAATCCTTTGTGCATTGCTCGGATATGCCTATACATTCCGTTGAATCAGAAGGTTTAACAACACAACAATGGAAAATATTTTGAAAATGTCCCATCCATATTGCGTTCATGTGTGATAAGGATCCTTCGGACTCACCGTACGTACGGAATTTAGATATATTGGTTCTGGGAGCGAAAGAGAGGTATATACCGGACAATTCTTTATTTCTTTTTTTTTTTTTTTTTTTTTTTTTTTTAAAAAAATTAAAAAATATTTTCTTATTTTTTAACGTAAAGTATATTGGGAACATAAAGTATACGAAGTTGTGTTACACATGGATTTTTCCATCTTGGAGAAAAGGGTATTGGTTCTTAACCTATCTGGAAATAAATAGAGCTTTGGATGGATCAGAGATCCATTTCAAATATCCTTTCACTATTTGAGTTAATAATGTAACGAATCACACTCACTTTTATCACTAAACTATACACGCCACAATCCTATTGACAGATATTCCGTCACTTCTTTCCTTTCACATTCCTTTCACATTTGAATCCAATTTTGGAATTCCTTAATTCTTTCTCTTCCATTTCCTAGAGAGAACAAAGGATTCTATTGATTCTAGGTTTTTATTTCCCCTTGGAATTTTTTTATCAACTCCTCTAATCTTATACAGGAATAATGTTTACACCTGGTGAAATTATGTCTTCTACAAAATGTAGAAGGATTCTATTTCACCAATCTTGGATTAAGAAAGAAAAGAATTGGTGAAATATATCGCCATCTTTCAAAATGGAAGGGGTTTCCTTACAACCATTGATCTTCTTAGGAGATAGATTCTATCCGGGAACATATTCCTCTTTTCAATTTTTCTACAATTTGTAGAAGAATGATATTCGAAGAATTCTGTTAGAAAAGAATTGAATTCTTTATCATTCTTTTTCGAAAGATCTTCCTCTTCTGAGAGAGAAGGGAGGATTCCATTGAGTCGAGGTTGTTCATCTTCATTTTTATTTTATCTGAGAGCCATAAACTGGAACGGATCCATATTTTGAGCTCTAAATCTTTGTTTATCTCTTTCCGTTGTCGCTCTCTCATAGTAATCACATCTTGAAGGTTTGCAAGGATAACTCGGTATATATACCATATGGTAATTAACCCGGGTCTAGGATTAACTAATTGTCTGGCTCCGGGAATGGTGGGAGCCATACCTAATAAAAAAAAAAAAAAAAAAAAAAAAAAGATCCCCACGCCATCAAAATCAATACAATAGGACCTGGCCGATTTATCTCTTAGCTATTTTAGCAATATGAACATATTTTTTTCAGGCATAACATAACTTGTCTCCATTCGCTTCATATCAGCTCAGCCCGGAGTTTCCAGTATAGCCATCCCTACCCTACTCTATGGATCATGTGCATCCAATTTGTTGCCCATATATTGTAGTAGACTCATTCATTACTATATGATGGGGGCCCTTTTAACTCAGCGGTAGAGTAACGCCATGGTAAGGCGTAAGTCATCGGTTCAAGTCCGATAAAGGGCTGATGTTTCCTACGAAGAAGGTCCGGGTGTCCGTTTCTCATCTATAGAAATTTTTTTCATTGAAATATGAAAATAAAAAAAAAAAAAAAGAATAAAATCCAGTCCGTTTTTTCTCTTATTTTATGGGCGAACGACGGGAATTGAACCCGCGCGTGGTGGATTCACAATCCACTGCCTTGGTCCACTTGGCTACGTCCGCCCTGTAAAAACAAACCAATTGTCTCTATCCACGGTCATTTCTTACAAGAAGAATCAATTTGATAGGTTAATGAACTAACGTTTGTATGTAGGTCGACGACCCCTGACAGGGGATCAGAGCAAGATCGATGACTAGTTCCCAACCAACTTTCGAACAAGTTGTTCAGCCCAGCCGTGGACCTCTGTAAAATATGGGATAAATATTAAGTATTTCCTATTTATCCCGGAGAAATATCCCTATCCCATCCTCCCTCGGTTCTTTTGAGGGTGGAAGAATAATCTTTCTTCTTCCATATTGATCCTTTGCCCATTCACCCACGAACGATAACGATCGTTTTTTCCCTTCCAGATTATATTATCAAATAAAAAAAAAAAAAAAAGAATAAAGTTTTGCAGATTGGTTTGGTAGATGCCACGAACGAACAAGCCATCAACATGGTTCGGTTAAAATGGAATTTATAGAGATCTATCTTGGGATTTCTTTTCTTTTTTTATCTTGATACTCAGAACTTTTCCATCCGAACAACTCCGGGAGAGGGGTATTTGATCAGAAGGTCATTGTTTCAAATGATCGAGGCTGCATCGACACGACTATATCTGCTTGTCACATATTAAGATTCAGTGAATCTAGACCATTAGAACGAAGGAAGTATCTTGGAACATGCGTTCATCGATGCTTTTACTAGGGTTGAGAAGTAGATCTTTTACATCTGTACTATCCAGATCTCATAGTAGTAAAAAGAGATAATCTGTTTGTTGTCTTTCAATTCATTTGAAAGAAAGTTTGATGCAGGTTAATCGGAACAGGATTGGTAGGCGTCAATCGATCCGTGTAACGTATCAAATCTTTCACGTATAAGTTCCTTATGAGCCCGGGCTCATTCCGATATAACATGATTTCGGACAGATCTATTGTCTAGCCGAATAGAGATCTATTTGTAACGGGGCAGAAGGCGGCTTCTTTTGGGCCGCAATCCACATAATTTTTGAGCAAGGGGTTATATAGTTTCGTCCCAACAGACTTATTTATTCTATTGTTCTAGAACGCATTCCATTAAATATGTGTATTCTATAGAATAGTGGGGTAGATTAAAGTAAATGTTGGTTGGTCCAGATTCAAATCCAATATGCGTAGCCGGTAGATTGCATGTTTTTGGTATGTTACTAGAACGGAACTAGAGGGAAAAGTGTTTTTCACAATAGAAAAAATAATGGGTCTGGAAAACCATGTGATGATCTTAGGTGAAGAAAGAGAACGAACCAAAGGTTTGTCTTTAGCTAGGATGGATCAAATCCAAAGAATTTTCCTTTCCGGGTATTTCAAATATCCATTTATCACTTATATGGTTCAAGAATATATTTTATTTACCACACATAACATAACATATTGTATAAAATCTTAGTTGATAAAGATCTTCGCCCCGATCTTTAGCAAAGGGATAGATACAGCCGGTATTCTCGATTGAACGAACGGAAGAGGACTTCGTTCAACCCCAACGGAATGCGTTGCATTTGGATGGAGCTAAAACGCCACATGTCCGATCGATACTTTGACTGAACTATGGATTGCTTTAAACATATCCTATTCGAGATAACTCCCGAGTTTATCGAAGAGCTAGTGATAAAAATGAACAAAAAAAAAAAAAAAAAAAAAAGAAAAAAAAAAAAAAAAAAAAGAAATGTGATACAATATATAAAATATCGTGACAAATTACCCGCTTTTCCCGTGGTTCCGAACTAGCCGATCTTAGAATGGAAATTCTAATAATGGGAATTTTAACGAACATTGTGCAAATCCAAACAATATAGTATGGAATACCTCAATCCTCTATCTATATTTGTATGTAGAATTTCAAAGTGCCTTGAAAAGAAAATCAAAAACGCCTTGTTTCTTTTTAGTTCCAGTTATACGATCCGAACTATTTTTATTGGACAGATTAGATCAAACAGATACTTCTTAGATCCCCTGTTATAGATTCCCTTGAGAATAAAAGGGAAGGAGGAAGCAATTAATCATACTGGCTAGGAATCCCCTACACCTGATTTATCATATTCCAATGATCGATCCTAATAACTTAATAACTTACTATTCGATCGAACGAAGGCCAAGATCCAATAGATTGGGATCAATCATTAAAACCTTGGGTCTATCGGAAGTGGATTAGTAACCCCCAAAAATGTAATGGATGATGATTGGATATTATCATGTCAGTCGTTACTTAACTTATTTTATCCCCCCTTTTTTTTTTAATGAAAAAAGGTTTGTTTACAGGTGTGATCATCTGGTATCGGATCAATCTCGATCGATGAGGAATAATAATCTGCCTGCCCTGTTCCAACGTTCCTAGCCATTAATCTTGATAAGAACATAGAATAGTTTCTATGATCCGAAAAACTCTTAAGGGCCAAGTCATAGGGACTATGATAGGATATATATATAATAATAGTGTAACTTAGTGGAATGTATAGGGCTATACGGGCTCGAACCGTAGACCTTCTCGGTAGAACAGATCAAAAATCTTATTATCAAAATAATTTGAACTGTTCCAAGAACCCAACATGCATTTTATCGCATTGGGCTCTTTCATTAACTGATGGAAAGATCGGTTAATCTGCCATTCTCCTCTTTCCAGGAAGATACTAATATGGCTCCGTGTGCCCCAAATTATTACCCTTCGGAAGCAATCCCAAAGTTATTCAAAAGGTTTCCTTGACGTAGGTCTGCCTTGCTCGGGCATAGATTGACTCAAATAGAGTCTCCTCTATCGCTCCAAAAGTAAAATATGACACTTCATACACCTAAAAGTTCATAGAGCGAAAAGAATCTATTTTGAGGTCCCCGTATTATACTCATTATGCCTGGCATTGAACGGAGCTGGGATTGACCATATCAATTAGATTCGTAATTCGAATCGAATCGAACTTCATCTTTGTCATGCTATTGTTCCCCAGAGAAACAAATTGATAGAGTAAGACTATTTCACATAGAATCTATTTCGTGGATCGGACGAATCGATAAACTCTCTCGAAAACCATTGGCGCACGTGTAAACGAGGTGCTCTACCTAGCTGAGCTATAGCCCTTCCTTGCCAATCTTGGTGATACATTACTATACTAACCAGATGGATCACTTTCTGTCAAGGTAGATATTGAATGATTGGATACTATGATCCAATACGTTCTAATAAGTTCGATCGGTGCCAGGGACACATTGTCTATACGTTCAATTCCATTTAGAATCGTTTATAAGTCCAACTCTACCTATGAGAATAAATGACCCACTTAACTCAGTGGTTAGAGTATCGCTTTCATACGGCGAGAGTCATTGGTTCAAATCCAATAGTAGGTAAACTTATTAGATACCATTGAGGAGTCGATGGCATCTAATAAGTTTTACTCCACTTGTTTGGATCGAGACGGAACATTGAATCCATTATAATATCATTATAGGAAAAAAATGTTTAATTAGAGACGGGGAGGCTAGCACTGATAGCCTCTAATCGCGTTCTAGCTCTTTTCAGAGCTACATCAGCCTCAATTGCTTGTCTTTTACCTTCGGCTCGAGCTAAATCATCTTTAGCTTTTTGAAAAGTTTCCTGGGCCTCTTGGAGATCGATGTCAACATCTCTCTCTGCATTATTTACCAATATGGTAATTCTATCATTGTCTATCTTGGCGAAACCGCCCATCAAAGCCATAGTCGACCACTTTCCATTGAGACGTATTTTCATAACTCCTATATCTACAGCTGCCACAAGTGAAGCATGGTTGGGTAATACGCCAATTTGACCACTATTAGTAGATAGAATTATTTCTTTAACTTCTGAATCCCAAACGACTCGATTAGGAGACAGTACACGAAGATTTAGGGTCATTTTCAGAATTAACTTTCCACTTTGGAGTTCATAGCCTTCGCGGTAGCTTCATCAATGTTACCCACCAAATAAAAAGACTGTTCGGTAAGACCATCTAATTCTCCGGAAAGGATCATTTGAAACCCTTTAATTGTTTCCATGAGACCAACATATTTGCCCGGGGAACCCGTGAATACCTCTGCTACAAAAAAGGGTTGTGATAGGAAACGCTCAATCTTTCTTGCTCTTGCTACGATTAAACGATCTTCTTCCGATAATTCGTCCAGTCCAGGAATGGCTATAATGTCTTGAAGTTCCTTATAACGTTGTAAAGTTTGCTTAACCCCTTGCGCAATTTCGTAATGTTCTTCGCCTACGATCCAAGGTTGGAGCATAGTCGATGTTGAATCTAAAGGATCCACTGCTGGATAGATACCTTTGGCAGCTAATCCTCTCGATGGTACGGTAGTAGCATCTAAATGTGCAAATGTTGTAGCAGGAGCAGGGTCGGTCAAGTCGTCAGCAGGTACATAAACTGCTTGAATCGAGGTTATGGATCCCTTTTTTGTGGAAGTAATTCTCTCTTGCAAAGAACCCATTTCCGTGCCAAGGGTTGGCTGATAACCCACGGCGGAAGGCATTCTGCCTAATAGGGCGGATACCTCTGATCCCGCTTGGACAAAGCGGAAGATGTTATCTATAAATAATAATACGTCTTGCTCATTGACATCTCGGAAATATTCGGCCATGGTTAGAGCAGTTAAACCAACTCTCATACGAGCTCCTGGTGGTTCATTCATCTGACCATAGACCAAAGCCACTTTTGATTCTGATATTTTTTGTTCATTAATTACTCCCGATTCTTTCATTTCCATGTAAAGATCATTCCCTTCGCGGGTACGTTCTCCTACTCCCCCAAATACAGATACCCCTCCATGAGCCTTAGCAATGTTGTTGATCAACTCCATAATGAGTACTGTTTTACCCACTCCAGCTCCTCCGAATAAACCGATTTTTCCTCCACGGCGGTAAGGAGCCAAAAGATCTACTACTTTAATGCCTGTTTCAAAGATGGATAATTTTGTATCCAACTGTGTAAAGGCGGGAGCAGATCTATGAATAGGAGATGTTGTGCGAGCATCTACAGGACCCAAATTATCAACAGGTTCTCCAAGAACATTGAAAATTCGTCCAAGAGTGGCTCCACCAACTGGAACACTCAGAGGAGCTCCCGTGTCAATCACTCTCATTCCTCTCGTCAAACCATCTGTAGCACTCATAGCTACAGCTCTAACCTTATGATTTCCTAATAATTGTTGTACCTCACAAGTAACCTGAATTTGCTCACCGGTTGTACCTTGACCCTGAACTATTAATGAATTGTAAATATAAGGCATATTACCTGGAGGAAAAGAGACATCCAGTACTGGGCCAATGATTTGAGCAATACGTCCCACATTTTTTTCCACAAGTGCGGAAACCCCGAGAACAAGAGAATTGGTTCTCATACAAAAATGGAAAGAATATCCATGAAGAATATATATATATATAAATATTATTTTTCCAATATCATCAAAAAAAAAAAAAAAAAAATATAAAATAAAAAAAAAAAAAAAAAAAAAAAAAAAAAAATGTTCCGTATCGGATCGATCAGATCAGTCAATAATGAATGGGAGTTACCACCTTAGTAATAGCCTACTTTTTTTTAAAGTTTGAATTCATTCATATTTTGAATATGAAGTAAGTAGATGGATAAGGATAAGGATCATGCAGAAGTGTTCAATTCATCTATAACTAGAACCAATTTATCCATAACTAAAACCGAAAATACTTCACAGATCATCTGTGAAATTTGAAACTTGAACGCTATTCATGACCTTTCTCTCATTGGTCGTTATCTCTTCTCTTCGTACGCACAGCTGTTCCCTATTCTATATGTATTTTCATATGGACAATTCGCACCATTATGATATGATCAAAGGTCGATTCGGTTCCTTAAATTCATTAATGGACTAGTTTAACACCTGAAAGGTGCTCGGGTCAATCCATGGAGGAATAACTTAAAAAGCAAAAATTGGCTTGCGTCATACATCAAAATTGGGTTGCGTCATACATAAAGAACATTATACAATGAGAGTGTATTTAGCAGATCTTATTGTCCAATAACAGGCGACTGTTTTGTAGTATATTTCTGTTAAAATTGATTGTTGACGTTTGATCCATGTCGAGCAGACCTCGTCCTTGCGATAAATCATTTTTAATAAAGGAGGGACTTGACTTATGTCACCAAAAACAGAAACTAAAGCTAGTGTCGGATTCAAAGCTGGTGTTAAAGATTACAGATTAACTTATTATACTCCTGAATATCAGACCAAAGATACGGATATCTTGGCGGCATTCCGAGTAACTCCTCAACCTGGGGTGCCGCCCGAGGAAGCGGGAGCAGCAGTAGCTGCTGAATCTTCCACCGGTACATGGACCACTGTTTGGACCGATGGACTTACCAGTCTTGATCGTTACAAAGGGCGATGCTATGACATCGAGCCCGTTCCTGGAGAGGAAAGTCAATTTATTGCCTATGTAGCTTACCCCTTAGACCTTTTCGAAGAAGGTTCTGTTACTAACTTGTTCACTTCCATTGTAGGTAATGTATTTGGATTCAAGGCCCTACGGGCTTTACGTTTGGAAGATTTGCGGATTCCCCCTGCTTATTCCAAAACTTTTCAAGGTCCACCTCATGGTATCCAAGTTGAAAGAGATAAATTGAACAAATATGGCCGTCCTTTGTTGGGATGTACTATCAAACCAAAATTGGGTCTATCGGCTAAGAACTATGGTAGAGCAGTTTACGAATGTCTTCGTGGTGGACTCGATTTTACCAAGGATGATGAGAACGTAAATTCCCAACCATTCATGCGCTGGAGAGATCGTTTTGTCTTTTGTGCGGAAGCACTTTATAAGGCTCAGGCTGAGACGGGTGAAATTAAAGGACATTACTTGAATGCTACTGCAGGTACATGTGAAGAAATGATGAAAAGGGCAATATTTGCAAGAGAATTAGGAGTTCCTATCGTCATGCATGACTATCTGACGGGGGGTTTTACCGCAAATACTACTTTGGCTCATTATTGCCGAGACAATGGTCTACTTCTTCACATTCACCGCGCGATGCATGCAGTTATCGACAGACAAAGAAATCATGGTATGCATTTCCGTGTACTGGCTAAAGCATTGCGTATGTCCGGTGGAGATCATATTCACGCCGGTACTGTAGTAGGTAAACTTGAAGGGGAACGAGACGTCACTTTAGGGTTTGTTGATCTACTGCGTGATGATTTTATCGAAAAAGATCGAAGTCGTGGTATTTTCTTCACTCAAGATTGGGTATCTATGCCAGGTGTCCTGCCCGTAGCTTCAGGAGGTATTCACGTTTGGCATATGCCTGCTCTGACCGAGATCTTTGGAGATGATTCCGTACTACAGTTTGGTGGGGGAACTTTGGGACACCCTTGGGGAAATGCACCTGGTGCAGCAGCTAATCGGGTTGCTCTAGAAGCTTGTGTACAAGCTCGTAATGAAGGACGTGATCTTGCTCGTGAAGGTAATGAAGTGATCCGTGAAGCTTGTAAATGGAGTCCTGAGCTAGCCGCTGCTTGTGAAGTATGGAAGGAGATCAAATTTGAATTTGAGACGATTGATTACTTGTAACTCAGTGACTTTCGTTCTACTAATTGCACTCGGCTCAATCTTTAACCACTACCACAAAGATTAAGCCAAATCGTGAACGGATATCTGGGATTTCAAAATATCAATATATATATATCTATCTATATAGATATATCTATATAGATAGATATATATTTCCGAGGTCAAATATCTAAAACAGAGTGAGTCGATGAAAAGATAACGAATCCTACTCATATTTCAAATCGGTCTTATGGATCATTCGATAGGGTTGGTAGCTCAGTGGATCAGAGCTCATGGTTCCGGACCTTGAGGTCAAGGGTTCAAATCCCTTCTAGCCCAAAATATTTTTTATTTGGGATTAAAATTGACTTTCATCACGGTATAGGAGAGATTCTTTCTTTATAAAAGAATAAAGGGTTCTATCATAATCTCGGATCGATACTTCGGATTCCTAATCAATAATGAATGGAGATTATTAATCAATGATTCATTCCACTATTGATTAATAATTCTAATCATTTTATTTATACGACTTCTCTTAATACAAAATAAGCTAGGAAAAGTAACAATCTTCACCTTTATATGTAAAACTCTATGTCTATAAGGGAATGGTTCGAAGACAGGCGTAAAATAACTGGATTACTAAAAGATTCGGTCGAAGGGGATAGTAAGGACGTCAATGAGACGGATAATAAAAATAAGAAAAATATTGATTACGTTAAAATTAATAGATTATGGGTTCAATGCGACAATTGCGAGAGCTTGCTCTATATAAGATTCTTGAGAGAGAATAAAAGTGTTTGTGAAGAATGTGGATATTATCTGCAAATGAATAGTTCAGATAGAATCGAACTTCTAATTGATCGTGACACTTGGTGTCCTATGGATGAAGACATGTACACTCTAGATGTTCTTCAATTTCATTCTGAGGATGAACCTTCTAATTCTGATCCTCTTAATTCTGAGGATGAACCTTATAGTGATCATATCACTTCCTGTCAAATAGAGACAGGTTTAACTGATGCTATTCAAACAGGCATAGGTAAATTAAATGGTATTCCTATCGCACTCGGAGTTATGGATTTTAAGTTCATGGGAGGTAGTATGGGCTCTGTAGTAGGTGAGAAAATAACCCGTCTAATCGAGCGCGCTACCGAGGAATCTCTTCCAGTCATTATGGTGTGTGCTTCCGGAGGAGCACGCATGCAAGAAGGAAGTTTTAGTTTAATGCAAATGGCTAAAATAGCTTCTGCGTTACATATTCATCAGAAGGATAACAAGTTGTTATATTTCTCGATTTTGACGTCTCCGACAACCGGTGGAGTGACTGCTAGTTTTGGCATGTTGGGAGATATCATTATTGCCGAACCTAAAGCGTACATCGCATTTGCAGGTAAAAGAGTAATCGAACAGACATTAGGTCAGAAAGTGATTGAAGATTTTCAGGTGACTGAAAATTTATTTGATCATGGTTTGTTTGATCTGATTGTTCCACGTAATCTCTTAAAAGGTGTTCTAAGTGAACTATTTCGACTTTACGGTCTTGTTCATAGAAACAAATGAACGTTTAGTTTTGTTCCTTGTAAAAAAAAAGGATAAAATCGAGTTCCTTGTAACGAAAGTGAAAGTGATAAAGTTTATTATCGCCGTGAAATAATTATTTATTGAAGATAATTGCTTTTCACTCCTTTCTTACCAACAATTTTTGATTATCAATCCTATACTAACAATAAATATAGCCTTCACTCTCCGAAATAAGATAAAATTTGGTCAGGATTCATGTTATTACACTATTATATATTATATAGTATGAATAAGTGATGTAATTAATATATCTATATTCTAATAGAGAAAGAAGATCCTCATTGTTGAACTCGGGATCTTATTCAAAAAAAATTTTGGATCCAGCTTTAAATAAATTTTCGGGATTTTGGGATTGGAAGAGACAGGGAAAGGAACAATATTTGCGTACATTTATTCTATTGCATACATGTATTCTATGAAGAAGGACGAATAGGACTGCTCATTTGGTCCCATCACTTATTTGATCTTATAATCATTCCTTGTAATATGGATAAACATTTCATTTATTAACTAAGGTACTCGTTCTATGATAATTCCTAGCCTACCCTCTATTTTCGTGCCTTTAGTCGGCTTATTACTTCCGGCAATTACAATGGTTCTTTCTCATCTTTATATTCAGAATGACGAGATTTTATGAATATGATAAATTAAGATTTAAGAAATGGGTTCGGATCTTTCAATTGCAGCAGAACAGATAGGATATCTATATCTATTTCAGATTATATGAGATAGGACCCAGACACAAAATAGGTATAAATATCCATATGTATTTATTCATATTCATATATGAATATGGATAAATCTTACAATTAGATAATATATGTATATATATACATATATATAATTCATTTTATATTCATTAATATCTATTTACATATACATATAAAATCTATGTATGTGTAAATAGATAGGTATTGATAAATATGTTAATATGGTCTGTTATATTTTTGAATATGGCATACATTTCTATTCCTGGAGAGATTTATACTCCACTGATCCAGTGTTGTTTCATACATTTTTAAATGAAGGACTTATTTGGAATAAACGGTAAGAATTGACAAGAACATAAACTTGGCTGACTTGACTGAAATGTTAGCTATGTATATATATACCTAGTTCATAATAGTTTGGGAACCAAAGGATGAAAAACTTGGTCATTCCCTCAACTTCAATAGGATGGAATTTAATACAATTTTTTATGAATCGTCGATCCAAATGGCTCTGGATAGACCCTATAAAAGGGTCTCGAAAAATAAGTAATTTCTTTTGGGCTTGTATCCTCTTTCTGGGTTCATTAGGATTTTTCCTGGTAGGGATTTCGAGTTATTTTGGTAAGAACCTGATACCCCTATTGTCAGCTCAGCAAATACTCTTTGTTCCACAAGGGATTGTAATGTGTTTTTATGGTATTGCAGGTCTGTTCATTAGCTCTTATCTGTGGTGCACAATTTTGTTCGATGTGGGTAGTGGCTATAATAAGTTTGATAAAAAAACAGGAATTGCATGTCTTTTTCGTTGGGGATTTCCCGGAAGATATCGTCGTATTTTCCTAAAATTTAGTATGAAGGATATTCAGATGATCAAAATGGAAGTTAAAGAAGGTATTTCCCCTCGTCGTGTTCTTTATATGGAAATAAAGGGCCTACAAAACATTCCTTTAACTCGTATTGGTGATAATTTGAACCTAAGGGATATCGAACAGAAAGCTGCCGAATCAGCCCGTTTCTTGAATACATCCATTGAAGGGTTTTGAAATGAACCGGGGATAATTCTTTATCCTCGACATAAATTTGAATGTAAAGACATTTGAATATGGATCGGATCAAGGAACATGAATCAATATCCAATCAGGAAATTTTCATATATATATATGAAAAATTTTTTTTTTTCATTTTTAAAGAGCATTTTTCATCTTTGGAAATAACTGGGGAAAGATTTGTAAAGGATCGATCCAGTGATCAGAATTCAAAGGATCTTGGGAATTAATAATACTTATTTTACTTCAAGTTATTCTTGAGTCAGATGGAATGGAAAAAAGAAATAGATAATTGGTCCAGATAGAAACGATCTGGAATGATCGGATATCTGGGAACGATCTCCTCCTTATGCTCCGTCTCGCTCATTTGGAGCGAACCTTTTATTCTCCGAGGATATTTTTTTCTCGGGGTCAAACAATTATGCAATAGATCAATCTATGGGTCCCATACCTCACTCTATCACTCGTACTTTGTCTAGATTTCGGACAGAACTGACGAGTGAATCAGGTTTGTTAGCGATTCGCGAATTGGAAGTGGCCGAATATAAAGCATCAGCTTCCCTACGATATCTCGCATGTTTAGTAGTACTGCCCTGGTTAATTCCTATTTCATTACGGAAAGGGTTGGAGCCTTGGGTTACAAATTGGTGGAATACTGGTCAATCTCATAAAATTTTTGATTATCTTCAGGAAGAAAATGCTCTAGGAAGATTTGAGAAAATAGAAGAACTATTTCTATTAGAAAGAATGTTGGAAGATTCTTCGGGAACACATTCACAAGATCTTCGTATAGAGATGAAAAAAGAAACGATCCAATTGGTCGAAATGTACAATGAAGATTGTATCCAGATAATCTCACATTTATTAACAAATCTAATAGGTTTTGCTTCCATAAGTGCTTATCTCATTCTGGGTAAAAAAAAAATTGCCATTATAAATTCTTGGATCCAAGAATTATTCTATAGTCTGAGCGATACAATGAAAGCTTTTTCCATTCTTTTAGCAACCGATCTATGTATTGGGTTTCATTCGCCCCATGGTTGGGAAATGATGATCGATTCGATCTCCGAAAATTATGGATTTGCCCATAACGAACGAATCATATCTGGTCTTGTTTCAACTTTTCCAGTCATCTCAGATACGATTTTTAAATATTGGATCTTTCGTCGTTTAAATAGTATATCTCCGTCACTTGTAGTAATTTATCATTCGATGAATGAGTAAAGAATAGGTTTTTTTATGATCGACAACAATTGAAACATAATAATAAAGTTTGTTTTCCGTGTTCAGAAATTAGCTATTCCTCCCCCTCAGTCTTCTCCTGGTACGAGACTTTTGATTTCTTACTTTTAGGTTTGGTTCAATCAATATAGTAGCAAAATTTTTGACAGGTAACTATGATAGCTACCTACTCTCACACCCAAAAAATGATTTGGAACCAATAATTGAATCATGCAAAATAGAAATAATTATGGCTGGACGAAAAAGATGACTTGGTTAATTTCCGTCCTGGTCATGATACATATCATAACTCGGACATCCATTTCGAATGCATATCCCATTTTTGCACAGCAGGGTTATGAAAATCCCCGAGAAGCAACTGGACGTATTGTATGTGCCAATTGTCACTTGGCCAAAAAACCTGTAGATCTTGAGGTTCCGCAGTCCGTTCTTCCCAATACCGTATTTGAAGCAGTTGTTAAGATCCCCTATGAGACGCAAATGAAACAAGTTCTTGCTAATGGTAAGAAAGGGGGTTTAAATGTAGGAGCTGTTCTAATTTTACCCGAGGGCTTTGAATTAGCCCCTCCGGATCGTATTTCTCCTGAGATTAGAGAAAAGATGGGTAATCTTTATTTTCAGAACTATCGTCCCAATCAAAAAAACATTATTGTAATAGGTCCTGTTCCTGGTCAAAAATATAGTGAACTTGTGTTCCCCATCCTTTCACCAGATCCTGCTACTGATAAAGAAGCTCACTTCTTGAAATACCCCATATATGTGGGTGGTAATAGAGGAAGAGGACAAATTTATCCCGACGGTAGTAAGAGTAACAATACGGTCTATAGCGCTTCAGCAACAGGAAGCGTGAGCAAAATTTTACGTAAACAAAAGGGTGGATATGAGATAACTATTGAGAATACATCAAACGGTGGACAAGTGGTTGACATTGTACCTCCAGGACCGGAACTTCTTGTTTCAGAAGGCGAATTGATCAAGGTCGATCAACCATTAACGAATAACCCTAATGTGGGTGGATTTGGTCAAGGAGATGCAGAGATAGTACTTCAAGATCCATTACGTGTTAAAGGTCTTTTATTATTCTTTGCATCTGTCATTTTAGCACAGATATTTTTGGTCCTTAAGAAGAAACAATTTGAGAAAGTTCAATTGGCCGAGATGAATTTTTAGGTCTATATATTTTTTAAGTTGACTGATTGGATCAAAAATGAATACCCCTTCGGAGATGGAGATCCTTTTATCCTACTTCTCTCTTATATATTCTTGGGAAAAAGTATATTTAGATATATTTACTTTTTGAATAGGGAGTGGGTGATTCAATAAGCACTGGAACAGATCAACTTGTCGAACGATCCCCATATGCTATGCTATATCGTGTACTATATACATGCCATTCCCTTCTTTCCTTGCCCATGTTAAAAAGAAACGATCCGGAAAATAGATAGATAGATCGCAGGGAGGAGAGATGAGGAGAATAACTAAGTCATCTTGATTGAAGAAGATTCCTATTTTCTCTGATCCCATTCTTTCTCCTATCCGATTATTCCTCTTCGAAAAGATTCGGAGAAATTATCCGGTTTATCATCGAGATAAGAGGAACTAATCGGGTTTCCGATCCTGTCCTATTCGTCAATTCCTTTCCTTATACTGAGGAATTTCAAAAATGAATAAAGAAGGAAGAGCAGACAAGTAAGGGGCAATAGAACTCATTAAGCAAAACAACCCTATAAAACTTTTGATAGGGTTCGTTCCTAATGAGAGAAAACGAATAAAAGGTGTTTTTCCTCCTCTTTTATTTTCTAAGCCAAAATAAGAGAATAAAAGATTCTATCCGCACATTTAGATTCTCATAGTTTGGGCTTTTACAGAAACTTCACAGAATTTCCGATCATAGAAATGAGCAAATATTGAGTAATTCATATTCTCCGTTTCCCTGTTGTTCCTTCGACAGAGATTGAAATTGGATCGATCCAAACTTTTTTTTATCATATAACGAAAGAATAGATTGGCTCATCACTTGACTAAAAGGCATTGAATGGAGTAAATTACAGAGTCATTGTATTAATATGAATCTTCTCTTCTAATTCATATTAATATAGAAGAGAAGATTCATATTAAAGAGATTTTGATAAGACCTTACCCTTCAAAGAAGGGTAAGGCTTTATCAATTTTTCACTTTCGCATGTATAGTATTCCCCACAGTAAGTGCATTTCCCCTACTATAGGGATGACCCTAATCCGGAATATGAACCATAGAAAAAGATACCCAGTAGACCAATCACGATAATACCAGTTACAGTACCTATCAACCAAAGAGGGATCCTTCCAGTGGTATCGGCCATTTATCTTACTCCCTTTCACATTTTCTTAAGTGGTAATGCTCGAGACATAAACAGTCATAGCATATATAATTATGAGTATTGGATCTTTCCGAATGGAGTTAGAAGATTCTCATTGTTCCTAATTGAAAAAATAATTAGAGAATAGAACAGCAAGTACAAAAATGAGTAGCAACCCCCAGTAGAGGCTGGTACGATTCAATTCAACATTTTGTTTGTTCGGGTTTGATTGTGTCATATCTACATACTTTCTTTAGATAGAGTTTATCGCTGGATGAACTGCATTGCCGATATTGATCCCAAGAAAAAAACTGTAGGGACAGCTAGCCCGTGAACGGCCAACCATCTAACTGTAAAAATCGGATAAGTTCTATCTATAGTCATGAGTGCCTCCTAAAAAGATCTAGTAAATTCATCGAGTTGCTCTAACGGATCGAAACGGCCAGTTACTAATGGAACCTCTTGTCGGCTTTCTGTGAAATACTCATTCGGCCGAGGACTCCCGAACACATCATAAGCCAAACCCGTGCTGACAAATAACCAACCTGCAATGAATAGAGAAGGTATAGTAATGCTATGGATAACCCAGTATCTAATACTAGTAATAATGTCAGCAAAGGAGCGTTCTCCCGTATTCCCAGACATGCTCAGCTCCATATATTATTGTAAAGTCAGTCAAGGGGGAATTGATCCCATGAAAGATAGAGATCAGGAAATGGAAAACTACTGATATCTTCTCCAATCCTTGTTCGATTGTCAATGTTATACCAAGGGTATCTTTGAAGTCTACTGGACCAGTATAGCTAGCCTTCTTCCGACACAGCAATACAATTTTGATGAGTATCAAGAAGGAACGGGATAGAATGATTCTATTCCTGCCAGTGATTCCATCTCTGTTTGGTCAACTAAATCCCAACAGAAAAAAATGGAATATTGCATGTTCCGAGGGAACCCCTCAATCGATGTTGTAACAATTGCATAGACCATGGAAATTTTCGATCGGAATTAGCTTCTACAGGTGGCTGTAGAACCGAAAAAGAGGATTAGTGCCGCTAGGAGCAAAGGATATCAATCACTATCAATACAACTAATCCAGAATATTATACTTTTACCCCTTCCTTTTTCACTCCGACATGACATTATGTCCGCGTAGATTATATCAGTAATTCAAATTGCACGGATCATTGGTGCTACGCAGATGTATGTCGCTCTTCCAATAGTATCTCACACACGTGGATTTATGCCACGGACTTATTATATAGTACCTTGTATTAACAAGTAGGTATTACTTATTGGATAAAACCGAGTGGATAGTGCATGCAATAAAACCTAGTCAATTTTAGGTATGTGAAATTATGAGATACTCCTTGCAAGAGGTGGAATTCTTGTAATATCGGGCTCTACTGGCTATAAGAATTAATATGAAAAAAAAAACCTAATCCATCTAGAGGATCGAATGATTGGATCAATAAGATCTATAATTTAAAGGACAAACCAGATATTAATATTCTTACACCTAAACGTTAAATTCACAAAACTTTGGCTATGTCTGTAGAATCCATTTTTACGGTCCAGTCTTTGGACCGATAGCTGCTACTGGTAAAAAAGATAATGTCAGGTGATCCAATCGTACTGATTTAGAATTTATTCACCCTTAAGAAGATTACGTTCGACAATTTGTGAAGGGGTTCGCGAGTGCTATTCATTAATTACTCGATCAATGTGGGGATTTCTAGGATAATGAAGAGAATTCCACCATAGATTTCCTCTCATCCATGTTCGTTCATACATATCTTATAGTAGATATAAGATTCTGAATTGGTACAAATTGGGACAATTGATCTTTTGTATTCTGATTTCAAGGTTATGAAAAGAAAAATTTAGGTAATTGTCTCATGAAGATATGTATAAACCATATTTCATTCAGTCCTTCCACGTCTACTATAATTAGTTATTTTGGTTTCTTATTGGCTTCTATAATTTTCACCCTAGTCCTATTCATTAGCTCGAGCAAGATACAACTTATTTGAAATGAAGGAAGGGGAAACCCTCTCAGTTCACTATTTTCATTTCAACAATTTTGTTGATTCTCTCTATATAAATTTATGATCATTGAGATTCATATCAAATTCAGGGTACTATCCAGGATAGCTATTATCCCTACTTATTCCGTTGAATCGAAATGGTTGAGGCTTTGCCATCCGGAATTGTTTTAGGTCTAATTCCTATAACTTTGGCCGGATTATTCGTAACTGCATATTCACAATACCGACGTGGTGATCAATTGGATATTTGATCCGGAAATATTCTCCCATTTCATTGGCTTGGCCTCCTACTTTTCCTGGGAGGTCAGAATCCATTGCTCGTTCCAGTTGAAACGGAATTATCGATAATCTAGAGGGTTTCATTCTCTAGGAACAGAATCACGCTCTGTAGGATTTGAACCTACGGCATCAGGTTTTGGAGACCTACGTTCTACCGAACTGAACTAAGAGCGCTTTCTAAAAAATATGGAGATAAAGGGAATAAAAAATACCTTTCGTTGATACTCGTAGAGTATCAAACATTTTTGCATCTGATACGATTCAATTATTTGATGTTCGATTCAAATCGATATAAAATGATCTTTCGTTCCTCTCTCTTTCCATAGAAAAGAAGGGATAGGTAGGGATGACAGGATTTGAACCTGCGACATTTTGTACCCAAAACAAACACGCTACCAAGCTGCGCTACATCCCTTCTAATCATTAGACAATGTTATTTTATATAATTTGAAATCTGTTTCCAATATTTTAACACCTTTATTTCTCTTTGGTCTCGTGGGTGAAAAGACTTTATACATGCATGTAGGGTCTATTATCTAGAATATAACTATGAATTAGCAAAATTTGGTTTGGTGATGAAACATCGTTTTCCTGTTCTATAAATAAGGACCCAGCCCGGATCAAATTATACATATATCCATAAGTTCCGAGTTTCCCCTACAAGAGATTCATAACTATTGGGTTTAATAACTTACGCATTATGATCGATAAGGAGAATTTACAATGCAAGATCTAAAGACCTATCTTTCCACAGCACCTGTGTTAGCTATTTTATGGTTCATGTCTTTAGCCGGTCTATTGATAGAAATCAATCGTTTTTTCCCAGATGCTCTGACTTTGACTCTTTAATTTTTTTCCTCCCCCTAAAACCAAGGAAAAAAAATTGTGTTAGATCTACTTTTCCTACCTCTTGGACAAATTAGTTGATTTAGCCCCAAATAGAGATCCAAGCTTTTTTTTTTTTTTGGGGGGGGGGGGGTAGAATCAAAGTAGAAATAAAGATCCAAGGGTTCTTTCCACATTTCATTTTGTAAGTACAACTGAAAACTCCTGATCAAGGATTTTTTTACTCAAAAATTTTTCATCGCGGGATCTCCGGTTATCAACAACTTCTATCCCTTTTTCCCTCTTTCTTTTTCAGATCAAAAGCAAAGTAGACCCAATATCCAGAGTAAGTTTATGGCCAAGAGCGGAGATGTAAGAGTAACAATTACTTTGGAGTGCACTAGTTGTACCCAAGATAGTGTTTATAAAAAATTCCCGGGAATTTCTAGATATACGACTCGGAAAAATCGACGCAATACACCTATTCGATTGGAATTAAAGAAATTTTGTCCCTATTGTTACAAGCATACCATTCACGGAGAAATAAAAAAAAGAGATTAAACTTACTACTCCTACCCAGGGATAAGAATAGATCACAGATATAAAAAGAAATGGTATTTCAACAAGATCTTTAATGGAACGATATTTTCAAAAGATTTTGAATAAATAGTATTCAAAAGGTTCATGAAACAAACTATGGATAAACCCAAGCGATATTTGGATAAACCCAAGCGATCTTTTCGTAGACATTTGACACCAATTCGTAGACATTTGTCACCAATTGGATCGGGAGATCGGATCGATTATAAAAATATGAGCCTAATTAGTCGATTTATTAGCGAGCAAGGAAAAATATTATCCGGCCGAGTTAATAGATTGACTTCAAAACAACAACGTCTGATGACTAACGCCATTAAACGAGCTCGTATTCTATCTTTGTTACCTTTTCTTTATAATGAAAACTAATTTGATCCATAGAAATGGGAAATGAACCCACTCCTTAATCAAATCGGAGCTGGGATATCTGTTCGATAAAGAGGCAGATCTTGAGTCTATTGTCGAAAAAGTTTACAGGATTTCATTCTTTTTATTTTGTTTATTTCTAATCCAATATTTCAAATATTGAAATGGTTCTACCTTCCCGGAGGGAATTCTCCGGGAGAATCTGTTATATCCATTCCATCTTTATCTATTTCTTTCATTTATATCTAACCTATTTCATCACACGATAAGTTCTTTCTTCAAGATGGTGGAAAAGCAATTACTATCTAATACAGCTATTTGCGCAAGTGTTTTACGATTTGGAAGCAACTGCCTCTTATACAAATATTGGATGAATCTGTTATAAGAGACTCCATTGGCACGGGCTGCTGCATTGATCCGAGTAATCCACAAACGACGAAGATCTCTCTTGCGTTTACCTCTATCTCGATGGGCGGAAGCTAAGGATCTATCTTTTCGTTGGTTAGCAGTTCGAAAAAGTTTCGAATGGGCCCCTCGAGAGCCTGATACAAATGCAAGAATCTTTTTCCGACGTTTTCGAGCTATATATCCACGTTTCACTCTGGTCATTGAAGTTTACTCTTATGAATCGCTAATCTTTTTCTCGGTTAGTCATTTTTTTTTAATTGAGAATAAAACTGATTCTTCTTATTTAGAAAAGAAAAGTTCCAATGGCTTTTGCTACTGCAACCTTCCCAACCATAATTCCCTTTAGATAGGCATCTTCTGGGTAGGCAAGGACTGGGACCTTGTACTGAGAATGAGAAAAAATCATGGGTTTCATCGTTTCTATGGTTCTTTCTCCAACGGTAAGGTCCTCTTTATACGCCGGAGCTTCTTATTCATTTCCGAAATATGAAATAAGTATGTTATTGGTAACTTGTACGGTTTACCATCTCCAGCTCTACTCTTTAATCATCAAGTAATAAATACTTTCATTACAAGATCTATTCATACAGTAACGACATGTAATTCTGGGGTTGGCCAGATAGCTGACCCTGTTGTTCCGTTCTCGCAGCAATATGAGCATAAACTTTATGCTTCTAAAATTTGCATGATTTCCCCGCTCAATGGATTGATGACCATTCGCTACCAATGAGGAATTGCTTTTCATCCCGCATAAAGGTGATTGGATTTGCACCAATGGAAACCATAAATTTCATCCCCGGTAAGGTTAGATGATGGATCTGTACTTGGTTACAGCGGGAAAATTATTATGTTATTCCGTTGTAATAATTTCCCAGTCTGTTTGAGTCAGCTTTTGATCCAAACGAGTCGCACATACACCCTAGCACATACTCCTCTACGCTGAGGACATCCTCGAAGAGCAGGAGATTTTTTTCTATTCTCTATTGGCTGTCTTGCATTTCTAATAAGTTGTTGAATAGTGGGCATTCTGGCCGGATTGTATGCGGAATTGATTGGTTCAGATTGATCCTAACCATATCGGGTTATTATGAAATGAATCACTTTCCCCCCTTTTTTTTTAGGGAATATAGAGATCAAATTACAGTTCATTTGAAAAGAAATGAAAAAAAAAAAAAAGAGGATCTTCCGCTATGAGATCAACCTTCCGCTACGGCATCAACAATGCCATAAGCTCGAGCTTCTGTTGCTGACATAAAAACATCTCTGTTCAGGTCCCGTTGAATGACCTCTCCAGGGTTGCTTGTTCTTTCTATATAACATTTTGTTATGTAATCACGAAGCATCGTTACGTGTTGCGATTCCTTATGAAAATCTGCGGCCGGTCCGTCATAATAGGAACTAGCAGGTTGGTGGATCATAACCCTAGCGTGAGGTAATGCTATACGTTTAGTAATTTCTCCCCCGATTAGGATGAAAGATCCCATCGAAGCGGCTACCCCCATACATATTGTATGTACATCTGGTACTATTATTTGCATAACATCAAAAAGACCTACTCCTGGTATTACTGATCCACCGGGACAGTTAATAAATGAGAAAATATCTTTATTTGCATCTTCTGCACTCAAATATACCATGAGACCCATGAGTTGATTTGCAATCTCGTGATTTATATCCTGAGCCAAAAAAAGTAATCTCTCTCGATAAAGTCGGTTGTATAAGTCAACCCAATTTGCATCTTCATCTCCAGGGGCTCGGAAAGGCACTTTTGGAACACCAACGGGCATTTGTTTTAATGGAAAGAAGTGAAGCACTATACTCTAATATGGAAACGTAAAGTATATGAAGTTGTGTCACACATGAACTCTTCCTAAGGTATTCATAGGGGAGGTTTTTAACCTATCTAGAAATAGAGCTTTAGATGGATCAGAGATCCATGTAAAAGATCCTTCAACTATTCAAGTTGATAATGTAACGAATCACACTTTTACCACTAAAC
>Ga0213499_10000016_pt1 | contig 24829 bp, 24 predicted proteins | sample Redfir_Yose_1_Me_FD_150980 | JGI IMG/M metagenome (GOLD analysis project Ga0213499, IMG submission 150980) | Leaf-associated microbial communities from Abies magnifica in Yosemite National Park, California, United States - Redfir_Yose_1 | ecosystem: Host-associated > Plants > Phyllosphere >...
TTAATATCTAAACCATGGGTAAAGCCAAGGTTATCTGTGTTGATGGGCTCAGTTTCGGGTATCTTCTTTGACTGATTGACTGAGTCAGTAGCAAAGGGAGCTTCGTCAATGAAGAAAGAAGGCAAGTAAGCAGCATCACTCACCTTCCCTCATTATATACGTAATTACGCTTTTCTTTCGCACTTGCCTTCGTAGCTGTAATTTGAGAGTTCAATAAGGGACAGAAGAAGGGAGAGGCGCAATGATACTGTAACAAGCAGCACTGACAAGCACTGACTAGCTGGCCCGGCCCATCTGGAACTCGTCCGAAGAATCATCACTGTCCTGACCTGAGTGCAACGCGTTCAACGCTTGGCGTTGCGGACAGTCGCGGGCATAGTGTGCCTTGGAGCATATGAAACACTTGACTTCCCGTCTTTTGGTCTTCTTTGGCTCCGTTCTTGCCTTAGAAGACTCGGCCGGCCCAGCCTGACTCTTGGAGCTCTTCTCCTTCTTGAACTCTTTTCCTTTGGCGTCCTTGTTCCGCCGCACCGCTTTGGTCTCGGGAATTCCCTCCGCTTTACTTGGAATCCATAAGTCCGTCTGCCGCGGGCCTCATGGATGGAGGGTTTGCACTTTTTGCCTCCGCAACTCACTCTGGGCCCTGTAGCCCTTTCATAAAATTGAACAGACGGTCCTCCTCCGTAATGTCCTTAATATCCAACATAAATGCCGAAAATTGCTTTATATATTCGGGCTCCGTGCTGCCGTAGATGAATACTTTCATTAACGTCGTAAGGCAAGACGCGGTCCGGGCATGCTGCGTTGCCCGGCAAAAACTGACTCCGAAGAGCGGAACTCTTCCCACGTCTTGACCTCCGTCACGGGCCGGGCCTTCCTGCCTTTATGTCTTCCAACCTGGTGCGCCACCACACCTGCATTGCATATAGTTTGGCATCCCCAACCAAGAACATGGCAGCCGCACCTTAGCATCGTCCGAAGCATGGCTCATGTTGCCAAGAAACTGCTCCATGTCCCATATTAAGTTCTCCAATATCTTGGCGTCACGTGTCCCGTTAAACGGCTCGGGCTCCCGCGTCTTGATCTTGACTGATTCCGCTAGGCTTTCCCTCCGGAAACCACCCTCCGCAGCAGCATAATCTCCTCACTTTGTGCGGTGCGAGCATCGAGCACACGGTGGAGGCTTGCCACTTCGTCCTCCAACGTAGCCACCCGTTGATCCATGCCGGCTAGGAGCCGGTCCACCCGCTCCCGGTGCGACTCCCTCACTTCCTCATGTGCTGCCGCCAAGTTTAGTCCGTCAAACTTAGCCGAACCAACAATGCTTCTGACGAACCAAGTCCTCTAGATTCCGCGGTACGAACCCTTATTACGTACCCCGTTCGTTAAGGAAAGGGATAACCTCCCCCTCAATTTGTAATAATGGGGAGGGTATTGGATTATTGCACTATTCATTATTCATTCGGGAGGGGGCACCACTAATGATAATGAATGTTGGGAAACGAATAAGGTGATTCAAGTTGGCCGGGGGGGGGTCCCCGGGCGGAGGGAGGGCCGGGAAAAGGGTAACCTGCGTTAGCTTTGGTTCCCCAGTTCAGGGTATCGTTCGGGTATTATCTATCATGAGCCTACTCAGAACTAGCTGATTCTCGCATTTATGAGATCCCGAGTCTCCAAGTGGGCCCTCTTGGCCACCCACGACCCTGGCTTTTTGGGGAATCCTGCTCCTGTGTCGCTTGTAGCTCGGCGGTCCACCGGGTTTTTGTCTCCAGTTCCGAGTGTATTCTTGGATAGTTATAGCGGCCCATAGGCGCAAGATGTACCTTGTGGGGGCGGCCGAAACCTGGACATAGTCCTTTCAGACAGTGGCCGTTTAGTCCATGGTCCATTGGATGTTCGGTGCAAGGCCAAAAATTGGAACACACTGCCCGAAACGTTCCCGTCCTTCGCTTTAGGGCCTGTCCCTCAGTGTGGTCAGTACTGAATACTGTCGGGCAGCAAAGCTTACACCTGTTAACTTATTGCGATGGTTCACCAGGGCCTCTTTCCTCCTCCCTTTTCTGCTCACTCGTGAATCAGGGGCTGCCGGACCCCCCCTACAAAGGGGGAGAGAGTCGACTGAGCATCTCAGCCATTGGCGGGAATTTCGCCCGCATCCGATCCCCAATTCTTGTTCACCCCGGATGATCGTGTTGGGTGAATTGTTACCTCGTATGATCGTGTTGGGTGAGCAACAGCCGCTTCGTCACAGTACTTACTTATGGGCTAACGGGTCACACTTTGGCCAAGTATCCTACAAAAGGACTCCCGAAAGCCAGAAAGATTGAAGGAATGGCCTGCGGAATGGGCGCATCATGACATCGTAAGATGTCTCGCCCGAATGGATTAGTTGGTGCTGGAAATGTCGGAAAAAGCGAACGGAAAGAGTGATAAGGAGTGAAAGAGACAGAGACACTTCCCAACCAGAAAGCGAAGTTACCACTGATGGTATATTTTGTGTAAGCGAGCTCTGAGATAACATCTTTGGGATAAAATCCAGTTGGAAAAGGAAATCCAATTAGAGATAGGCTGCCTATGGGCATCATGGCATAGGTAAAAGGTAACGAGGAAGCAAGCCCCCCCATCTTGCGCGTATCTTGCTCATCCGACATGGCATGAATCACTGGACCTGCACTCAAGAATAGTAATGCTTTGAAAAAAGCGTGATTCATTGAATGAGAGACGCTAACCGAATAGTTGGAAATGCCGCGAGCAAGGATCATATAGCCTAATTGACTGCGAGTTGGATGAGCTATGACCCTCTTTGAATCGTTCTGTAATATTCCAGTGGTTGCCGCGGAGAATGACGTCATAGCCCCTGCAAAAGCAATAACAATCGAAGCCGTGGGTGGGTATTCAGATGGAGGGGAGCACCTCGCTATCATGGGAACGCCTGCTGTTACCGTAGTAGCTGCATGAATCGGAGCGGATACTGGAGTGGGACCCTCCGTTGCATCGGGTGACCGAGTATGCGATCCTATCTGTGCGGATTTTCCAACAGCACCAATAGAGGGTGAGATACGAATAACAGTTATGGCATGAAATCTAATATTGCGGAAAATGAAATAATTTTGGGGTTCAGAAAAGGCACTAGCACGAGCAGAAATGGTCGGGGAGTCTACTGTTTGAAAGAGAGTAGAACAACCCAAAATCCCGAGAGCTGATCCAAAATCACCTACTCGATTGACAAGCATAGCTTTGATAGCTGCTTTATTTGCCTTAAGTCGTGTGGACCGGGAATTAATTGACGAATATGGAGCGAGACCTACTCCCTCCCATCCCGGGAATAATTGAATAAAGTTATCTCCGGTAACCGACATTGGCGTAAAAAAAGTAGGAATGGATGAATGACACATAAATCGAGGACTATGTGGATCCTCGGACATATATGAAACGGGATGAGGATGGACCAAGCTACTTACGAATGTAACCACAATTGGCATAACTACGGTCGGGCTATCAAACACAGGGTCGGAAGTGAATTCCGGGTCGAACCAATCTGCGAATCGAGCTCTGTTACCCTTGCAATGATGTGGTACCCCCAGGAACATTCTAATTAAGTGCTCTCCGAACCGTGCGGGGAGGTTTCCCATCACACGGCTCACCAACTTGATATTATGGTTCTTAAGGGTAACAACCACCGTATGTCCGAACAGGATCCCCCCCTTCCCCTTCTATAGGGTTTTTACTATAATTTATTCCCCTCAAAGAGTTAGAAGGGTTGATCAGGACAGGATCTTACTGGGTTGACCTTGAAGGACCTTCCCCTCGCGCGCGTTATTACCAAAATGAATCAGTAAAGAAAGGCGCCATTCGTTATCGCTTTCCTTTGCCACTCAAGTAAGTGTACGGCATCTGCTTGGGCCCCTTCTTCCTTCCCGCTGATCCGCCCCCCTATTAAAATAAAAAGAGGGGGATCGATCAATAGTTGAGTGTACTACGAGCCCTCTGCCCCACGCATCCAACCAGCTCAGAATGCGTGGTTCACCGGTTCCACCGACTATACTCTTCCAGTTATTCAGTCGATACAGAGGTGCGCTTTCAGTGGGGGGGTGTGCTGTCCCTATTGGACTCTTCCCCATAAGGCCCCCTAAAGCCCGGGCATAAGCGCCCTCTTGCTACCCATATGCGAGGCCCGCTCTTAGCCGCCGCCCGCCTTCCCCAACCTGTGCGTGGGACCTCCTTGCCGCAGGGGATCGATCGCTCCCACACCTGTAGCGTTCGTGATCTCCTCAACTGTGTATCGAAAGGCGGGGCAGCACAGCCAGCCGGGGGTTGTTACGTCCAGTATGTCCCCCCCCTTCTTCCCGACATGCTATGGTGCCCAGGGTAGTTCCCATAGAGCGAGTCGAGTCCGTATCGCCGCGGAGCAACTGCAGCGTCCGGATCGAATCCATCTACTCGGCGATTCATCCGGTGACTTCACGGTCGCCAAAGGAGCCCCGAGAAGCATCAAACATTTCAGATAAGATCCGTGGAGCAATTTTTGGATAGCAAGCACTAGCTCCCGGTGCGACTTCATGAGAAGCAGTCAAGGATAAGATAGAAGATAATGAAACGCACGTGGTGGTTACTATGGCGGTTCCTTCTGAACCTAGAAAACGTCCGAAAGCACCTGCTACGGAACTACCGGGCAAGGGCAACGATACTATGAGTAAATACATGAAATCGAATATGGGGACAACCAAGAATCAGGCAACTACGGAGCGGCCTGTGATTGAGCGAAAATGGGAAATTCCTAGAATATGAAAGAAGAGAAATTCCTATAACTATAATACTTCAAAGAGAAGGCTCCAGTCCAATCTAGAAGGCAGACGGTCCTTATAAACCCTTTCTTTCAAATAAAAAAAGAAAGGAATGAAATCGCTTGTCCGCATCGGGCAAGGTAGTTTATAAGAAACTCGTTCACGGCCATATTCGAAAGGTCCTTTATCTTATAGTGATAGAAACCCCAATCTAAACTCCCATCACTATTAAGTAAGGCCGTGATAGTAGGCGATTTTTCGTACCCAACATTCGCTGACCCGAGGGCAGGGGCGGGCTCCACGAAACGGTACGGAGAAACTCCGCGACTCCGCTAAGCTCCTTCAGATCCCCAATGAAGTAGGTTCCAGCCAGATCCCCCAAGGCTAACCCGTCAATCAAGGGGGTTAGCCTGGGATCGAATTCCCCCACAAGGGAAAGGGTGGGAAAGGGAGGATGCGCAAGCAGGCTCGACTATCAGGAGAGGAAAGATTTGGTTTCGAATCTTTCGTACGCTCGCAACTCTGCTGCCACCCCCTCACTTGGCGTCGGCGCTTGCCCCGAATCTGACAACGGGCCGAATATCCTGGCGGAATGGTTTCCTCATCCGCAGTTGTTCCTCCGGGCGCGCGTTATTATTACCAGACAAATCCCAGTTGGGATTATCCCTACAAGAGTCCGTCCGGTTGGGGCGAAGAAGCAAGGAGGATTCGAGCCTCGCTCAAGTAGAACATCCCAATCTATGATTGGGGGCTCTGAATCTTGTATCAGAGCGCCGGAAGATCCGGAAACTTTGTAGATACAAAAGAAGGGTTCAAGGGAATCGTATGAAATGGTGACATATATTATTAGAAGAATCATATTAGTAATAATATTCCGAGCAACCATATCTATCTTTATTTTATTACCAACTGGTAAAAGCCAGCATTTCTCATTTATATGGGCGATACTACACTACACACACTAGGTCACATACGCCTTTAGATAAAGACGTCTTTTTGATCCGGCACGCAGGAGTTGTTATATACGTAATATGACATAGATAATGATGAGCCAGCAGCGGGGGCCCACCTGAAATCACCAACATAGATCCCAAATCCAGCATTACGCCTTCCCCCCTCCTCCGAAGAATAGTGGTGGGTGCATATCCTTACCTGAGCATAGCGATTTTAGATACGTTAAGTGACTCGCCCGAGGTAGGAGGGCGAGGGTTTTAACGCGAAACTATTCATATGGTGAGGGCATTTAAGCCGTTTTCAGATGCCAGAGAAGGATTTGGTATAACACATTGATAGAAAGTAACATTCAATCTAAGAATAAAGCTATTCGAAGCCCTTCGAACCAATAGCTGGCTGGTCTTGACTTCTATCCCGTCAATCTATAAACCCAAAGGCTAGTACTTTGCTTGCCGGCTTACTGGCTGGCTTGCTTGCTGACTGGTTGGTAGACCGGTATCTCCCGCTCCCCAACCAACCAAAATGGGTAGGTAGGATCAAGTAGCCCACCTTTTGGAATAACCAAGTAGAACTCAGTCCCCCTTGGGCCAGGGCAATCATACTTAGAGTGGCCAAACTCACTAGGGAGAAGCATCTAATCTCTGTTGGCCCTTGAGTCCCTCCGCCGTCTCGGGAGCCTCTGTGGTCATATCTATCTAGGTTCTCCCCTGTTATGTTATCACAACGGGGTTCGGGACCTGTAATTCTATCGATATTCAGGTGCCTCCCTGCCCCCTGCTTGCCTGCTTGATTGATCATCACTCCATTCGTGCGCGTCTGTCGGGGCCCCTGGGCCCTCGTCTCCCCTTGGTACGGTGGCCCTTCAGACTGGTCCCGTTCCCTCCTTGTTCATAATAAGAGCCAGCCCCGTCGTCATTGGCCCGATATTAATGCGGGAAGCAAAGCAGTTATTCCAATTCTGTGTGCCCTTCCGCCCCACTTACTTAATATAAGGGGGTCATTCTTGTAAAGAGTGGCTGCACCCCATCCGTTCCGTAGGCGTGGCTTGCTGTTATTCATATACGTATATAATATTATTCGGAATATTACGTAGATAACAACTGGGTTCGAGCGGCCTTAAGTGGTAACTGCACCCGAAAGAACTACCACTGACATAGCAAGCCCTAATGAATGGAATGGCAAGTGCGTCTTTCTTCAGCCGCCTGGAAAAAAGAAGGCAGGAAAGAGAATATGTCAAAAATATGGGGACCTTGATCATATCACTGGCAAACGGGCGGGCTCTGCTCTCTCTGTATGAGGTACTGGGCCGGAGCAACGCGTCTGGTCTTGTCGGTCATTTCAGATACGAAAAGGAAGACAGACGGACGAAGGGTGTGCCTGCCGTAGCGTGACAGTAGCTCTCACTGACACCAGAGCCCCCACATGCAAACAAAACCTGCCCCTTTCCCTTATTATTTCTCTTTTAGTTCAGTTACTTCGCTCACGCACGCTCGATGGGGGCCTGCCTCACGATTATTTCCCTTGGCTAGGCTTGGTAAAGTTTTATTTACCCCTGACTTTATTTTGGTTGGTCGGTTAGGGGGGCTTGTCAATCTTATTTTCGGACCCTTCCAACCTCAAGCAACTCCCATTTGAGAAGTTTGCTGTATGCATGCCGGGCGCTAAGAAACCGCCGTATTTGAAAGGAAGGTAGATCGAGCATAAGTGAAAAACGAAGCCCCCATTCCTCATCCATTCAAGTAAAGGGCTCCATCCAGTAGGCTCAGGGGCTCTCGAGAGAGTCGTAGTTGGTCGGAGTAGAAACCAGCAAGAAGAAGAAGGGGGGGGGCAGGCAATCGCTCGTATATAGGGAGGCAGGCGAGGGAGAGAGGGGTTTATTAGCGAGAGAGGGAGTGTGGGAAGGCCGTAGGGAGGGGAGCAAGAAATATTAAGGTAAGATATACTTCACTTCTGACTGACTAATTGACAAGTGGAGATTGATGAGACCCTACCAATCCTCTATCCAATAAGATAAGAAGCCCCTGTTGCTTACAACATCGGATTTAAGGCCGGATGCTCACTGAGACTGAGAGGGTTCTCTTCACTTCACTTAAAAGGAAGGCAGGGGGGATAAGGGGGGGGTGCCTTACCTTATCTAGTTTGTGATCCGTTGATCTATGAACCGGGACATTTCCATTGATCTCTGAACCCATTTCCCATTTCCATTGATCTCCCATTTCCATGGAATAGATAGGGAAGCCGTCTCCGAGCATGATTGATATAAAGTTTTTATTTCCCGACGAATAGGGAGTAGGGGGGGGGAATGAAACCCTAAAGAATAATCATCTCTGCTTTCAACTCCTACTTTCTTTGGGGATAGAATAGAGATTTCCCTTTCTTATCTTAGGTTCGGCTATTCTTCCATACCGACTTAGCTGCCCGGCACTTCACCTCACCAGGGAGGGATAGATCGGACAACCGGTACACTCCATCCATCAGGGCCCGTTGTTTCTTTCATCCTGAGCACCGGCCCGTTGTTTCTTTCATTCTGAGCACCCGGAGAATCCCAGCATTTTCGTCTAAATGACACCGACCTTTAATCTGCTTAATATTGGTCCCCACTTTCCCTCCCCCCTAGATTGGAAATGGCATGGCATTGAATGAAGATTCTGGTCTTTTTTTACGGGCCTTTCCCCTCGATCTACCTCGGGCCGCATGCACACTCCCGACTTCATTCAATAGTATAGAAAGAAGGATTCGTACTTTCGAAGTATGCTTCCGGGTACCGAAGACTAGAACCACTAACCACTTGGCTATACGCTTTTCTTCGCAGCGTCTCCTTTGCGGCTTAGACCAAGTTACCTTTCCGAATCGAAATTGGGCCGATAATATACTTATTCCCTATTTCTTTCTTGTTGGGCGGGAGGCACAATTCTTATTGCAAGCAAGCAGCTATGGCGTAACCTATTCACTCACCTACTACAGGCAAGGCATCTCGCTCGGCCCGAGAAAGCGAGAGAGACTAACTTTCGTTACGCGCCCATTCCCATTGAACGAGCACGACCATCATGCATGATGCATGAAGAAGGTTTTCTATTCGAATAACGAACGACGGGCGAGAAAGATAGCCAGGTAGGTGGTCCTTTGAGAATGAGGGGCTACCCAGCCAGCCATCTTTCTTTGCCACCGGGAAAAGGGAGAGGTTAAATCTGAGCTCGGGGTATTGGACATCGTAGCGCGCTAAAATGGGAAAGGGAATGAACGAATCTTTTTGATTTCTTTTTAGAACAACGAGCGGGCACCGGCTATAATATAGGGGGGGAGGGCAGCAACTCTGACTCCCTCACAATGACATTTCCTAGAGCCAACTAAGCCCTTCCGATCCCGGGAAATTATCTACCTCTTTATCTATTGGAAGTGAAAAACCAAAACTATCAAGTAGGGAATGAAGTGCAGGGACGAATAGCAAACTAACGGGTTTATCCGTGAACAGAATATTGGGCAACTATAGTTACCCTGTAGGGATGATGCCTGTAGTGCGTTACTCATCATTATTCCGTTAGCAAAGGTGCAGCCCGAGTCGGCTGCTTGCGCCTCGATCGGGAAACCATGAAAATTATGTTCTTGTGTGTGAATCAATCGAAGGTACATTCCTAGTGATCATGTGGGCCGGTCAGGGTCTTTTGATCAAAGGTTGGCGCTACTGAATGAACTAGCTGCTTGATTGAAGGGAGAAAGCATTAGGCACTCGAGCGTAAGTCGTAGGGACATTTCTCAACCGACATCAGTTGAGGGGGAGGATATAGATAGAGGGGAACGGCACTTCGTCAGTCAGTCAGTCAATAGGTAAGGTCAACAACAAGTCTCTTCTCTCACTTATGTCACCCCACATGTCTAGATGGCTGAGATGCATTCATGTTCCCATTTCTTTATGTAATACGACGGATTCATGCATTGTCTATTGCTCCATAGGAATGCATTCATGGGAGTGGGCTTGGGTGGGTTGGTTATACTTTGGTTGTTATTGGTTGCTTATACTTACTATTTTTTTCTTGTCCCTTTCGGGAAATCAAAATAATAGATACATGTTGCAATTACCAAGATAATTCTATTTGTTTGTGAAATATTCTATTAATAACCGGCAAGCAAGGGGCAAGTTGGACACGGAATCGAATCTTTCTTTATGGATGGAGTCTTATTTCACAACGATAGGGACTTTCAAACAAATGGTAGTTCGCGTTACCCTCTCTTTGAACTTATAGCAGGCAGTAAGTAGCAGGCAGTAAAGTGTCTTGCCTTTATCTCTTACCAAACCCCCGTACTCCAGGTAGTGCAGGTGCAAACCCAAGTTACAGATATTCATTTACTCTCTGAAACAGCTTGAGAAAAGAAACTTGGCATTCATTCTCTTTAAACAGCAGTCAAGCCCATTAGCTTCAATCAATCTATTCATCAGGACCATGAAATCAATCAATGAAATCAATCAGGTTAAGACATCCATTCATTCATCAGGTCCATTTTCAGTAAGGCTTGGCCCTATCAGGTTGGGTACTTCGTTCCGGCCTTGAAAGGTCTTCACGTTTGGGGATCTACTTCGTTACACTAAGGCTTGGCAAGGCGGGCCAAGGGAGTAAGTCTACTTCGTTCTAGGCGGACCCATTTTAAGAAGAAAGGTCCTTGATTCACTGAGGAAGATTCTATTCTTTGAAGCTATCTCAAACACAGATACATTACGTTTTACGAGAGATAATATGAGGAAGAAATAACATATTTTAATGGTAATGAAACATGAGAATATGATCTAAAACAACCTAAAAAAACTCTCTTTATCGGAGTGACTTCCCCAGAAAGGATGAAGGAAGAATAGGCATCTCTGGGAGCAACCCTACAAGCATCAATCTCAGCTAACCAACCTATCAATCCCAACAAATGCCTGCGCTTCCTACCTATGCCCACCTGTGATGGGGCTATACCAATCTTTACGATTTCTGACTGACTACACTGACTAACCGACCTAGCTAACGTGGACTGGCTAACTGATGCTACTAACCAACTAACCTGTGCATGTCTTGGTTTAGAATACTAACCCAATTAAACACTGGGGGTGCATCGATGAGATTGTTGGGAAGCTCCAGGTGGTTCAATCACTCATGCGATCCAGGGGAAGACTAATTGATATGGGTGTTCGAGGGAAGAACGCAAACAGGGAACACTCAATAGTTAGGTAGACCACGGAGGAGCGGGGCAGACCCGGAGAGGGAGTTAGACTCTGGTCATGGGCACTTATTCAATGAATGAGACCATAGGAAAAGGCCTTAGCAACATCTTAGCAACATCAGTGGGCACAGAGGCACTCACAGTTTACCAAGTTTACTCCATTTCAGTAGCAAATCCAGCAGTTCCAATTGTTGATCCACCCGTTTACCTCATTTCACCAATTGAATAGATCGATCCAGTCGTTTGTCCATTTTCAATTGATCCAGATACGGAGCCAGCCGCAGAAGCAAGGGTTACAGTACCGATTACAAAACTTACAATTGGAGTTACAGTTGCATTTGTCCGAGTTTAGGTGCCTTGGCTCCTTATATAGCTGGTGAAACGCTAACCGGTTCATCGACTGGCATGGACTCCCGAACTGCCTCGCGTGGTGCAGTCTCCTTCCTTTGATCCAGATAGGCCACTTAGTTCACTCTTCAGAATGCGTGTAAGCCAGCTGATCCAGATAGGCCCTCCATCATAACATCCTTACAACTTTGGCTAGTTCCCCAGACACCTTCTTATTCGTGCTTTAGGGAGACATCCTAGAGGGCATATTTATCTCTATTTTTTTTTTTATTGAACTGTTTCGTGCTTTAGGGACACAATAGAGTAGATACCTCCCCGAGACAAACACCTTATTCGTGCTTTAGGGAGACAGTGTTATACATACCTATGACTTAGAATTGAGGGAAGTATTGAGTTATGGGTGATGGATGTATGGCTGAGCCTTCCTTCCATAAGCGTGCGCTGGAATCATGGAGCGTTCGCTGGAATCAGTTCGATGGACGCTGGAATGTCTCAGTGCCTGTATAAATGACTGTAGTTCCTTATCTGTCTTTGGATTAATGCGAACCTGCTAAAGCTGCTCTAAAGCGAGGAGCTGCTCTAAAGCGCGGCTCTGTCCCAGAAGTAATGTGCTTCCTTATGAACCAGTTAGGCGGAGAACTCATGACTTGGACAGGTAACTTCCTTGTGATGGCTGGTTCCTTAACTATATCTAGGGTGATCCTATAAGGTGTAAGGTGTTCCACAGATTTGCCTAAGAATAATAAACTTTGCCTAATAGATATAGCTGAGGGGCTAAAGACGAAGACTGGTTCCTTAACTATATGAAGGGTGTTCCTCTACATGGTTATGACTGGTTCTCCTTCCTTCCTTGAATGAATCTATTTCCTTGCTTTGGGGATGGGGGACCTTCGTTGGTGTAACTATACTAATGAAGGTTGGTAACTCTCTGGTTCCTTCGCTTGGGTGGCACCTTGGTGGTTGGATAGCTCCCTTTGGTGGCGTGGTGTCATTGGTAACTATGCTTGACCACGGTATTGGGTGTGAGAGCGAGTGCTTCGTTCGGTGGCTTTCTCTGGTAACAATTGCTTAGCGAGCGTTACTTTATCCTGTCCTTTAGCTACTTCTCTGGTAACAATTAGCTACTTCCTATTTCGTTCCTGCGTAAGTTCTTCGTTGGGTGGCATAACTGCTAGGTACTGAGTAGAACTAAGGTGGGAAGGATGGGTGACCTTGAGGCTGACCTACGTTTAATGTGGTTCCTTGCTATTGGGTGCCTGGACCACCCTTGCTATTGTAAATAATCTATCTCCTTACCGCAGTGGCAGAAGCAGGTGGCAGAAGGAGTTAATGAGTCAGTGCCTAATTCCTGAGCTGGAGACGCAGAATCGGGCGGGTGGACCCAATTCCCATCAGTTTCTTTCCTTCTTAGTGGTATCACCCGTACTTAGCCAGCCAACTAACGATGCATTTCCCTCCCGTTAGCCAGCGTTAGTGAATGAAAGAATAAGACATCGTGGGTATTTTATAATAAGTAGCTACACTTTACCAATTAGGTACATAATTGTACTGAGTAGCCACATTTTATCTACCGCCCAACTAACTATGCTTCCTCACCCGAGGAGATAAAAGGGGTGCGTATTATAGGGGGGAACATCTGGTTGATCGTATCTAAAAGTATAGGGGTGGAAGTGAAGTGACTCAATCTCGCCCATCCTGTGAACTAATACCAATGCTCACAATCATGGGTGTGTTTCTTTTGACAGTAAATACCTGGGATCATAGATTTCTTTATAGCACACTGGTTTTTATCTCTTTACTGCTAATGAAATCATTTCCGATCACTCCGTTTTTATCGGAGCAATTAAATGCGAATTTCCCTCTACAATTGCTCCGAAACTTATCCGACAACGATTCTTTGCCTTCCCCTCCTACGTCGAGAAAGCGGCTTCACACCTTTGACGATTATTTTCCTTTTCACTCTTCTGGTTATACCTTACACTAAATCCCGGAAAGTGACCGAAACGAAATACCGGATTAGATATCTGTTTAGATATATCTAAGTGGGTATAGGGGGCATTTCCTCTACGCCTACCGGAAATATCCTACCGGTGAATAAATAAAAGCACGAGCACGGCTTCTTCTTCCTTTGCTTAGTCAGTTGCCTCAATTACAAGGTCTGAAGTGGGTCAAACAAGAATAAGGTAAGGAACACGGTATAAAAATACAGGTGTTGTGTACTTGAAATTGACTTATCTGGTGGGGGGCCTTATTCTATCCCCCTACCCTATTAGTTACCGAAATGAGACAAGTAAATACGTTCAAGATGAGTTAGCGAGGTCACCGTTAAGACTGATAGCTCCTGATGTTCCACCACTACTTTAGCCCAATCATTTAAGGCGTTAGGTTTACATTTTGTTATAGCTTATATTTCTTTTCTTAGCCACTTCTACTCATGGCATGTATATCACATTTCATATGAAACTAATGGAGTTGTAGTTTTCCTAGCATCTTCAGCTACTTTAGACACTCTTTCTCCTTCTATAGATATCTCAGAGGATTAATTACTTGTCCATACTATATTATATCTTATACTTAGGTAAATTAGACTTTCATAACCTGGCATTTTACCGGTCAATCTCCCATGAGCTTTGCGTATTCCCCGAAGTTGTCACGTCACTCCAAGTTGTAACGTCACTGTAGTTTTCGCGTCATACATCTCGTGTAAATTGGTATGTATTTTGGTAGAAAGATCAGAGAGGAAATGCTAATGCTCTTATTATACTCAGCATTCTGTGAACTTTTATGATGATCTGATAATGCATGAATTCTGTACTAATTCTGTACATGAAAGGGAAAAGGCTGGTGGAGAGAAACCATCGATCGTGACGACAGCTGGTAAATCATGTAATTGGTAAAAGCAAGTCCCCTGCAGGAAGCAAAGGTACGATCTATTCTTGCTCAGGCCTGCCCGATCTCGTATGCCTACTACTTAATGGACATTTATCACATGCCTACTATGAATGTTCCCCGTATGCCTGCAAAGCTCGCCCCTTCATCTGTCAAGCCTAACCTTTGCGGAGCCCAGCAAGAGATCGTGACTCGATCTTCTCTTTACGCTCCCATCCACCATTGAGATATGGTATGGAGCTTTGATTATTATGCGGTATGGATTATCTCCCATAAAGCCCACCCGTTGCCCTCCATTTATCAATACATTGAGTGTGATCTTGACACGCTAGTGCCCACCATTGGACTTTGCTAGCCGGGTATAGCTCCTTGCATAGACTGATAGGCTGGCGTAGCACTTCCAATTGTACAATGGGCAGGATGCGCTTTCTCTAGATTGTACGGTAGGCATCGCGCTTTATAATGAGTGTCCACTTATTATGAAATTACCCATAAATTCTTGTTGATCAATGATGTCTCGGGCATACAGGCCAATAGCTACTAGAAGTAGTGTTCCGACATTGCCATTAATTCCTAAATGATGCGCTGTTCCGTCATTATCATTAGGATCTGTTCCAACTATAGGTGTTTCAACAAATGCATTTGCTCCAAGAAGTTAAGCTCTGGTATTTGCACGTGTTCCTAAATATGCAGAAGCTAAAGCAGTAGAGCCTGCAACCCTTCGTTCATTTCCATGTTTCCATTTACTTCTGCCTTCTTTAGTGTAGTGAGCTAGTAGGTAGGTACTTTTGACTTGCCAAAAAGCAGCGTACTTTTTACCGACCGTGTACTTAATTGTCATTGTTCACAATTCAACCGCGTCATGATATCTATGTCCCGCTAATCAGAGTGAATCTCAATGTCCCACATAAAGAATAAGCCGTGTAAGTAGGGGGTCAGTTCCAGTCATAGTTTGAGATTCAAAGCCCGTTGATCCACCTGTTCAAGTTCGATAGCCCAATCCCATGTTAGTAAAGTAAAAGCTACACGACTGACTTGCTTGCTTGGTTATTCCAGTAAGTGCCTTTGCCGAAAGAGAGAATGCCTTTACCGGAAGAGAAGAGCAACGGCCGGGGGGGCGTAAAAAGAAAAGGGAGGGGGTAAGTTCCAGACGTAGGTCTGCTGTGTCATTCGTCCTGTCGATGTTGGGCTATATCCGGTAAAATAGTTGAAATATTCTCCATAAGTAGAGGTAGCATCCTTTCCAGGTTGATAGCTAGGAGCATCCCTTACAATTAGGAAGCCATAGCCTGGTGTTCTGGTTCCCATTCCATTACCAGTCCTAGATCCTACAAAACCAATGGATGGATCCCGATCTCGGTCAATTGAATCTGGGACTGCTGGATTTGCATATGCATCATTCACTGCTTATAGGGAAACTCAGTACCCTGGTACGGGATCCCACTCTGGAATAGGATCTTAGTAAACAAGATCAACTGATTCAACCGCTGCTTTCGGTGCTGCTACCTCCTCTCCTGTGGGTGGTTCCAGATGAACTGAATCAAGGTCAATTGCAGCTGCTACCCCCGCCTTAGCTAATGATGGTTAAACGGTAGCTATCTGAATCTTCGGGTTATAGGTCCGTTCGCTCTGAATCTGAACCTGGAACTGGGTCGCTACTGCTGCTGGAATTGACTTTGCAATGGCTGGTGCCTATATGCCTTTGCTTTAGGTGGATCAACTGCTGCTCGCTCTAGCTACCTTTGCATCTACTGCCTGTGATTCTGCCTAAGCTGCTGTCTCGGCTGCCTATGCTGGTGATGAATCAACAATATAAACCGGATCTGCTGCTGGAACTAGATCTGTAGGCAAAGGAGCTAGAGCTTTGGGTCAACTAGTTCACCTTACAAAATTGGGTCAACTCCAATTGCTTCAACGAGGTAAACTGGCCCTGGAACCGGATCTGCCGTTGGGTCTCAATGTCGATCTCAAAATTGAGATTAAATGGGCTATGGATATAGAGCTAAATCTATCACTGGTTTTGGAATGGATCTAACCCTTGCCTTGCTTCTGCTAGCTCTCGAACGGGCTATGCTACCTTTGCCTTTGCCCTTAATGGATTAATTGCCAAAACTGGTGCTTTTGCTCGGGCAACCACATATGCATCTGGAACAGAAATAACTGTCTCTGGTACTGGATAAAGATCAACTGAGTCCACGGGGTATAAAACTAGGGGCTTTACTACTGAATTTGGAACGAATGCATTTGGCTCTGCCCCTAATACAATTCTCTGTACCTTGTGAGATCTGGGACCTTGCGCGTGCTGCGCCAAACGAACGGCGTTAACTCTTCTTCGGTGCTATATGATTGGCTAGTTGGACCGCCCTTATCCCGCCTTCCACCTTGATGATCTCTTATGCCTGCCTTATGTGCCTGCCTTCTGGTTATCGGACTTTGCTACCTTTGCTTCTGCTCCTTGCTCAGATGCGATGCTGCCTTTACTTCCTTTGGTGGTGAATCAATAGGCTCTGCGCCTAGAACCGGATAAACTCGATCTCGATCTAGAACTAGTTGTTTTGGAACTGCTATTCAAGCTCGCCTTCGAACTGCTACTGGATATGTAACTGAGTCAACTGAATCGACGGGATCCGGGTAAACTGCTCCCAGCTCTGCTTATGGGTATCGATCCCGAATATACTTTGGATCTACTCGGTCAATTGCCTGCCTCTACTGTAGGCGGTTCCGGGTTAACCGAACCCCAACGGGTTATGCCTTTGTATCTGCTGCCATCCGCACCTATGCTTCCGCAACTGATGGTAGATCCACTGACTCTGCTGTCCCTCTAGATGCCTTTGCCCTAGCATCTTTCACCGTAGCCTCTGCCCCAACCTTTGCCTCTGCTTACTCTGTAACCTACGCTACTTACTATGCAGGGTGAATCTGCTCGCTATGAATCTATAACTGGAGGGTGTCAAACGGAAACATAAACAACTGGATCAATTAGCGTGGGATCCGAATCTTTATTATCTGTGCCCGGAGCTGCTACTTTCTCTGCTGGTTTTGGGACTGGCTCTCGAACGGTAAGGAATGCTCGCTCTGTTATTGGTAATGCTTATTACTCTGGATCTTGATATGGAATCGGAAAAATGGACAGTGGGGAAGCTAGCACCGGGTAAACTCCAACCGGATCCGCTATGGAACCTGCTGGATATAGATCTGGATCTATTGGTGTTGGCTCTTAGTCAACTGGTTCCAGGTCAACAACTGCTGAGGGGTCACCTGGATGAGAAACTGCCTTATTAGCTGCCTTTGTATCCCCTGCCTTTGCCTTAAATACGTAATATTCAAAGATCTTAGGTAAGGTTCGAATTTGTTCCCCGGATCGATTTCCAGATGGTCGCTAGGTAGGGGCAAAAAGTGCGAGGTGGGGCGTTCGCGGCGAAAGATATCGGTTAAGGTATACTTGGTGAACGTAGGGAGCTACCCGTGTGGATCCGCTCGAACTCTAACTGGGTCTGCCGGAACTACTACCGTTACCACCTAGAATAGGTGCTGATCAATTGTGCTTCTCTTATGGATATGTGCCTCCGCCTCTGATGCTGCTTGGTTATGTCGGGTCGGTCGGTGTTAGTGAGCTGCGCTTACCCTATGTGTGGTTCGATCGGTTATTGGAAATCAATTTGTTCGTGTCGTTTCTTCGGCGAGCAGGTGCCTGCGATCGATCGGTGTTGCTTCTATTCGTGCTTGGTGCTTTCCGGCCGATGTGTTCTTCCCTTTCCTTGTCGATGCTTTGTATTTCCCCCGATGCTCTGTCCCTCCCTCCCCTTCCTTTCTCGCTGCGGGCCTTCGATCTCGATCTGCAGGGTCTGGATCTCGGTCTAAAAATGTATCTGCGTTGATAGCTGTGGGGTCTACTGATGGTGGTGCCCCTTCCTTCCCTGCGGCCTTCACCTTTGTGGGTGGTGCTTTCACCGCTGTACTGAAACTAGTGGGGGTGCTACCTTTCCTCCTGGTGCCTTCGCTTATGGCTTTGACTTTGCAACCGAAGAAGCCGCCTATACGGAATCAACTTCACCAGGTCCTAATACCATCTATGCCATTATTTACGCCTTTGCTCCTAGAGATGATGCAGAGACAAGAGAGGTAGAGCCATCACCACCTTGCCCCAGAATACCTTCCGGTTCCATAGGCATTTAACCAAGTGAAAGCGCCAGTTGATCTTGATCTATAAGCATAAACGACAGCAGTCATTGACCCAGATACAGATCCATAGCGCGCGGCATCCCTTCCAGTTACATATCCATTTCGAAAGCCAGAGCCCGTAGTTCCACCAGCAGATGACATGGATCCAGCGCCATATGACCGAGGAGCGAATTCACCAGTGGCAGAGCGAAAGGCATAGCTATCAAAGAGCAAAGGGGCCAGTTAGTATTCATAGGCCAGTATTTTACATATAAACATCTATAAAGCAGTACGGGAAACACTATAGATAGATAGAAAGCCGCCGCTTTTGAATCCTTCCAACTATTCACACCTATATTCGAAGACACCTGGTAGGGAAGGAGTAGGGAAGGGAGCAGAGACAGGAAAAGCAAAGGTAGTGCGGGTGGTAAAGCTTATTACATACCTACAATAGTTTATCACCCGTCCAAGGAGCATCACTAGCACGCATAGGAGGAAAAATACATCCCACGTAGACACCTTATTTCGGTCGAAAACGTACTGATTGCCCATTTCACAGGGAGAAGAACGCATGTTACCCAGTGGATGGATGCGAGTAAAAGGTACGTTTCATGGCCCAATATACCCTGATCCATAGGAGGTAATCTCGCCGGGTCATTTCTTTGAGTCGCTAAGTCAAGCTAAGTGGGGAAAGAGAGCCAGACGGAGAATCTCTTGCTTGTTAAGCCGGGTGGAAAATAGATTATTTCATTGGTTATCCTCTTTGTGCTCTTTCTTTCTAATTATTCCCACCCACAACCCTTGCTTTAAGACACTATGGTGAAACTGGTAAGATACCATGACACTATGGTTTAATACGGCACGGAGGACTATTGGTGTTTTTATGCGCTTAAAGACTTAACTACGTACAGGGTGCTTTGATTGACTGGAATAGAGACGACGAAAGGACACTTTGACTCATTGGTTATCTAATAAACCTCTCTTTGAGCCCGTTTCATAAACACCCTACGCATAAGTAGAGCCAAGGACAAAGGCCCGGGTGGATCTGCTGTTGGGACTGGCGTTGGTGCGCGCTTCAATGGATTTCCTTCACAACTTGAATTGATTTCTTTCATTGGATCCCCTAGAAGCTATAGCAATTCAGTGGACTAGGGAGAGGAACAGACCCGGTTAGCTTCTTTCGTTTACTTTTCCTGATGCCCCATGGGCAGAGGTCAAGGTAAAGGTAGCTAGAACAGTTCCATACCCAGAAGCAGGTGCATAAGCAAGGGCAGTAGCATATCCAGTTTTTGACTCAGTAGCACTAGCAGCAGATCCAGACGCATATCCAGATCCTCTAGCAAAGCCAGGTGTTCCATACCCAACATCTATACTACTAGTAGATTCTGATGTTGCTTATGAGTTTGATCCAGAAGTAGATCCAGTAGCATCAGTACGAGAGTCAGTAGTTCCAGTTCCTGATTCTTATGTTCCAGATCGAGATACAGTAGCAGAGGAAGCAGATGGTGAGTCAGTAGAGCGAGATGGAGATTCTGTCTTTCTAGATCGATACCCTTTTGAACTTGTTTCAAAATAGGGGGCCAGCAAGAGCAGTTCCATACGCGGCAGAGCTTCCAATAGTGGACTTAGCCAGTGATCCAGTAGTTGACCCAGCAGCATACGAGTGAACACAATCATCAAAGGCAGAACCAAAGGCAGCTAAGGCAAAGACATCAGAGACGATAGAAGCATGGGCATAGGTTGCGGAGCCTATTGAATTTCGAGATCCATCACCTCGCCCAGGTCAAGATTCAGTTAATCGAGATCGAGACCCATTAGCAGCAGATCCAGAAATGGAGCAGATCCTACAGATCCATAGCCTACAGCACCAAGAGCGGAGACAGTAACAGTAGACCCAGCAACACCAAGAGCAAAGCTAGCAGATCATCCAGTTGTTTCATATCCTCCATGCTACGTTCCATTTCCAGATCTAGATCCAGAAGCAGGAGAAGCAAAGACAGGAGCAGGAGCAGAGCTAGGGTCTTTAGGTAAGTAATAAGTAGTGAAGCAGTTCCAGAAGCAGCAGCTTATCCAGCACCACCAGTAGCAGTGGTTTAAGCACCAGTAGCACCAACAGTAGCAGAGCCTAAAACTAGGGATCGAGATCCAGTTGCTGACCTTAGTGAGCTAGATCCAGTCCCAGGCGTAGAGCCTATAGATCCAGAGCGAGTTACTTACCTAGCACCAGCACTAGCACCAGTAGCATCATAGGCAGAGGTGGGAGCAGTAGCACCATCAATAGCAGTCCCACTGGTTGACCCAGCACCACCATATTGCCCAGCAGCATCCCTTCGCCTAGTTCCAGTTCCTGATCCAGTCGATTGAGTTGAATAAATTGAACTTGGTCAGCACTGATAGCCCACTATAGATATTAGGGCATAGGTAGCACTTGGTTCCTGTTTGGTTCCAAATGGGTTTCCCTAAATGAAACTAATTTTCATTGTCGTCAGCACCTTCTTTCGCACATTATACCTGGCACGCCTCGTTGCTTTACCAGCTCCAAGCGGGCGCCGTACCTATCCTTGCTTCCGCCGATCGTACTCCTTTCCTATAAATGAACCCTAACATATCCAACTCCCATACAGGGCGAAACCCCAATGTAGGAACGGGTAATAAAAGATGCATAGAAGAGCCCCGTGAATAGCAGGACCAAAAGCTCTCCTTGGGCGCAGAGCCGGTTGCTTTCCTTGCCCAATCATAATAGGTTGGCCTCCATCTAAGGCAGTTCCCCTCTCTGACAGATTGATTAAGGAGCAGATTGAATAAGCGCGTAAGCTTTCCTTGCCTGGCTGCTCTAAGCATTCATGCCAAAGTAATAGATTGATGTAAGATGAACGGTCTACCAAAGATGATGGCAGACATACCGTAACGACATGGATTTTTGAGTGACCCGGATATAAGGGAAATTTTACATCTCCGCCCGCGCTTCAATCTTTTATGCCCTGGCTATTAAGGTAAGGATTCACCTAATCAATAGCGGATCAGTGAAAAGATGAAAAAAGAATCGACACGCCTATGTAGAATGAGATCCAACGGGAACAAACCCTTCGTGCACTCACTGGATAGGGGAAGGACATTAAACGAAGCTTTACACTATCCACTAGCTTTCAAGATTAATAATAAACCCTTTCGAGTGCCTAAGCCCGACGCTCTACTCCAGGCGAACGGGGAGAAGGTAACTCCGGATCACTATATGGGGTATGGGATAGCCCGCCACGGCTGCGAGGATACAAACAAATGCACCCCACCGGAAAAAAACACAAGGATTAGCGGGAATCCGGACATATAAAAATGATATATAGCCACGCGTAGGATAAATGATCAATAAAACATACAGCCACCACGAGCGGCATTAGCCACGTTGGAACTATATAAATATCCGAGCGGTCCATTCCTTATCACGGACCATAGGGGGCAGGTTGCAGCAATACGCTAAAGCCCTTACTATTCACATAAAAGGCGCGGGCAATTCAATCAGATCCGCCCGCCTATTATATCTACGGAAACAATAGAAGTTGCTAGTCTTTTCACAACTTTTGATGTTTACCTTTTTCCGGACAAAATGACGTCACCGTCTTTAAACTCTATGGATCAAATGAAAAGAAACATTTTTCTTGTTTGTGTAGCAAATAAAAATAATAGATACATGTTGCAATTACCTTCCCCTCCTATGTTGGGAAAGCGGCTTCGCTCCAAGATAATTCCATTTGTTTGTGAAATATTAGATAAGGTGTCGGTTGGCGTTTTTCCAACTCTATACTATATAGATAGGGTAGTGGTTCCCGGTGTTGATTGCCATTTCTCGGAGGGGCGCGAAACGATGGCGAAATGTGCTTCTCCGCCATTATTCCGGGAAATGCATGATGGATTGAGTCAAGTTGCTATTACGTATATAAAAATACTCTAAAGAGACTCGACCCCTTTTACTAATAATAAGCGGGATAGAGCATTGCCGGATCACTCGCCCTTCCCAATCTCCTTCCAATGGTATTTAGAGTAGATTAGTTCCCACAACCTCCAGATAGCCCGATCGAAGTTAGTTTGCAAGCTCAATAGCCCTGCGAACCTCCGTCCTTACCGCACCTTTGGAGCAAGCTGGACCTGCTGTTGCCCCGGCGACTCAATTCATAGGTTCAGCTAGACTTGGTAGCATAGAGACCCGAGCGTGCACGGAGCAGTTGCATTCATGAGTTTTACTTACTTAAAGGCTTTCGATAAAGATGAGTAGGGAATGGAACCAGACAAAAGAAGATGGAACCCGATATGCTTACTTAAAGAGCATAAGTCTCCCTCAACTGCCCTTCCTTAAGGAAGGTAAATTGTGCGCTTTTGGGTGGGGTTAAGAGGAGATGGGAGTGTTGAGATGAAAGAACATCACTTCGTTCGATAGTGGGGCACTGTATCGGTGGGATAAATTATTTCTTCTGAACTTAATTCTTCAGGCGTTGTTTGCTCAGCCAGTCGGTTACATATTTCGGGCTCTACTCCACTTTTTATTTGCTTCGCTTATAGAGCGGGGGATTGAATGACCAAGGAAGAAGGGCAGGGCGGCAGGTCACGGTAATTCTGCAAAAGGAAGATGTAGCGGTGGAGCATGATGCTGCCCCTCCCTCCAGTTTTCGGCTCTAGTTCCCGACAGGAGAGCTGGGGAAGGGAAAGCCCCCATTTCAGGCAGCTTAAGCCAATACAGAATAAGTTTACATCCATACATACATACATATGCAACCCGGCTGGCTAGCATAATAGCATATATAATGGCCCGCTATAAAGATAGTTTTTCTATCTTGTTCAACCTCAACTGCGTGCGTCAGCGACCTAAAATACAAGTAACATAAAGCCTCAAGCCTAAAGCCGGATGTCAGGAAGCAAGTAACATAAAGCATAAAGCATTCCACAAGCCATTAATTCTTCAAGGGGCATTCCACCATTATTGCTGGTCCAGCACTTATTCTATTCAAAGCTGGTAATTCCACAAGCAATTGGGTCGGTGGCAAGCAACTGGTCATTCCACAAGCGATTGAGAAGGCATTTCATCAGCGGAACGATAGGCATTTCATTTCGGCCATTCCACAAAACCGCTCCTTCACTAACCCTCCCTAAGAGCCACCTTACCTCCCTCCAACCCAACCTGCCTGACCTTCGGAGCCTTAGTGAGAGTAGGGGCCTGACCTTCAGAGCCGTAAGCCTGAGCCAACCCCTTCCTTACCTGACTTGCAGCCCGAGCACACCTGAGAGAAGGAATCCGAGAGGAGCCCCCTAGTAGGCCTTTCCGGAAACAGTCCTGCTTTACCATACAGTCACCATCTGTCCCCTGATGGAGGGTCCGTCCCTACACTCAAGGCGGACCGACTTCTCGTTGTTCCTCGTCTGCCCGTCTGGAGACTTCTAATCAATACACAGCCGTACGGGTTGCTTGCTGGGTTTAGTTCAATAGGGTAGGGCCAACAGGGTGTTTAGTTTTTTTGTTTAGTTCCCGAACCATCCATTAGGGGTTTAGTTCCATCCAATAGGGAGGGGTTTGGTGGGCTTCGGACTAATAGACTATTGGCGTAGTCCTAATAGATAGTAGTTGGGCTGGCCTTAGGAACCGAAACCAACTAGGATGCGCTTGTAGGGTGGGTGGCAGTAGGTTGCACCCTCTCTCTATAGATAGGACCTACTAAGAAGGACGGAAAGTCACCCTCCACGACTCCATCCTTTCGATGCATCCATCGTATATGAGGGATGGAGGCTTGGGTGGGCGCACCTTACCTTCCTTGTTGACTTACCCTAAATTAAGTTAAGTAATATATTGGGTGACGCGCCCTCATGTAGTTCGGGAAAGTGCCATGAGGTAGCATTAAAACTAACCACTATTTGAATTGAGTTATTTTGTGCTTTACCAGAATAAAACTCCCCTACCACCTTCGCCCCAAACAGCGATCGATTTCCTAGCTATCTTTCCCACCTCCTCATTCCGTGCGTGGCCTTCGGAAAGAGTTTGGGAGGGTGCGTGTTCGGTTCATCTTTTGGATCCGAGAAGCCCGAGATGCTACTTTTGAAGGAAGGTTTTCACATTGATCCATCATTTACGATGCTCTCCGAGGTCGATCAATCATTCATTGCTCAAAGTCGATCGAAATGAATCCCACTAAGCTAAGTAAGCGAAGAAACTGGAAATGAACTCCAAAACGAACGCAGCTATCAGATCTAAAAGAAGTTACACAGTGAGAAGCCATAGCTTAGGTAATTCACTTTGAGTACAGTTTAAGCCCTAGAGGGGGGAAACCCATCGATCGGGGTGTCTACTACTCAATTGGCTCCCGACGGGCTTAAACTGTACTAAAATAGTGCGGGGTAGAGTAATGCATCGTCAGGGCCGTTTGTTTGAATGAAGAATACGGCCACTTCCTCTTTATTCCTCCAACCAAACATTGATTCATCCATCTATCGCGCGTCCCTCCGCCCAGCATCTCCAT
>Ga0213499_10000017_pt1 | contig 23998 bp, 11 predicted proteins | sample Redfir_Yose_1_Me_FD_150980 | JGI IMG/M metagenome (GOLD analysis project Ga0213499, IMG submission 150980) | Leaf-associated microbial communities from Abies magnifica in Yosemite National Park, California, United States - Redfir_Yose_1 | ecosystem: Host-associated > Plants > Phyllosphere >...
GGTAGGGGCCCCTCACCTTCATGCTTCAAGTGAGCGACTTCGTTCCAAAAAATAGAGGGTTTTAACACGAAACTCATTCATATGGGTGAGGAACACGAAGATTTTGGGGCCAAAGGAAAAGGAATAAGTTGCCCCAAAATAGAGGGTTTTAACACGAAACTCATCATATGGGTGAGGGAGAGGAACGAAGTGCTCGACCAAAGAAAAGGGCGAGTTGTAGAGCCGCTCGACCGAGGATATGTATAGGATATAACCCTTTCCCCCCCCAATATAGGGAAGCTAAAGGCTGTGTACAATCGAGCGAGAAATCCCTCGGCGAAGGATTTACCCCCATAAAGAAAGAAAAGCGTCATTATATATATAATGAGATATATCTTTGTATACGATATTCTTCTATTAGGGTACGATCGATTATGAGAGCCTAAAGCGTAATGACATCTCTAATTACCAGCAGCATTGTCGAAGGTCCCATTTATTTATGGGAAGGTCGAAGAAGAAGTCTTTAAATAGACTCTGAATTTACGACGCCCCAGTCATCCATTCTGTTGGTTAGGGTATCCCTTAAGTTGTTTACTAAGGTGCGACCGAAGGAAGCGGTTATAGTTAGGGTAGTTATGCGACTGTCACTGTCAAGCTCGAGGAAGGATGGCTCGCCTGACATAAGGAGAAACTGCTCGCTTGACCAGAGAGAGAGCGAGGAGGGCGAGGAAGGAACTTATTTATCTCTCAATTCGCTATCAAAAGTGGATCGCATTCGTGTGGGAGAAATCGCATCTTTTATCGCATCTTAAACGAGGGAAATAAGTGAAACGGGGGAAAAGCGTATTCACTTATTTAACAGGGGAAATAAGTGAAACGTTGGGAGATGTATCACGAAATATCGCATCAAATCACGAAAAGCGTATTCACTTACATGAAGGAATTTACCTTCTCCACCCCCGACAACTCAGTTCAACAAATAGAAAAGTGAGCCTGACAAGCGCTCAGGCCAAATGAGAGGTTAAGGGGTCAGGTGTGATGCCGAAATCAAGGCGTAATTACATATATAAAGAATGACTGGAAGAATTGCAATGGCTCGACCAACGGGAGAGGAAGAAATTCATTTTCAAGCATTCGAAAGGGCATTCGTTTCACGCTTTATCGCATCAAATAACGAATCTAGTGTTATTACATATATAAATAACGACTGGAAGAATTGCTCAGTCCGCCCTGAGTTTCAGTCAGTCCTGAGTGATTGATCGATTGATAATTTGGTGCGGTGTGAAGCAGGTAGGTGAAATGCCTACTGTATCGGAAAGAATGCATCGGATGGATTAGAGGGCATTGAGAGGGAAGGACGCTTTCAAAGGCGAAAGGCCATGGGGAGAGACATCAAGCCTTGTGCGATTCATTTCAGTGAATTGGATGATAGAGGGAAGAACCAGGCGCGAAGCCCTTTGATTTAGGCTATAAGGTAGGCAGAATTGTGAATGAAAAGGTTGGAAAGTGAAAGTCGCCAAAGCAATGGCGGGGTGCTTTCTTTACCATTTCACTTGAGTGAGATAGGGGAGAGTTCAATTGTGAATTCAAAGGTTGGGTTTTCACACTTTCCCGCCTCGGGGAAGGAAGATCTGGCCAAAAAAGTGATAGCCCTGTAGATAGTTCCATGGTTCGATTGTTCACAATCAGTCGAAGGAGCGAGGAAGGGCTCTCTATTTGTTTCAAATACCTGAGCATAGCTCAGGGTTGGATTGACCTGAACGCGCCCGCTAGGCGTACCTTTTGCATAATGGGTCAGCGAGTAAATGGTAACAGCGGCTTAAGCCATTAGGTGTAGGCGCTTTCCAGCCAGGTCATCTCCCAGTTGTGACTATTTGAACGCGAAACCATTCCAAATTCATATGGTGACGCTATCTTTGGGGGCCAAGGGAATAAGATCCCAACAAAAATAGAGGGTCTTGACGACACGAAGACCAACGGGACCATAACCCGATACCCCACCCCTGAGGTAGGGATTTATGAAAGGAACGTCGAAAGAGGAAAGAATTAACAAATATAAGCCAAATCCGAAGAGAAATACGACTATGGGGGGAAAAGAACTGACAAGACATCAACTTCTAAAGATGCTTATAAACAAAACTAAATTTGAAATAGACAGCACTAACTTTATCCAATTATTTGGAAAAAATAAAGCATCTCTGAATAACGAGCAGCTCCCGAAATTTGCATGTAGACACCTCCGGGCCACTCCGTATGAGTCCACAGAAAAGAGAATCGAGTTGTCCTACCTCGACGGGAGTTTGCTATGCCATTGTGGAACCTGTCAACTAGGGTATAGGATTAAAGCCTATAATCTCGATGACACCAAATGGGGAGCTCAGCAAGAGGATAGGGTTTTAGCGGAGCCTTTTATACATCCTGATGGCCTGATGCAGGCATTTGATCTAACGGAATTACCGGTTCAAATTGGGTTTCGCCGAAATTTGGGAATTGGGGAAGATAAATCATGCTGTTGGGCTTCAGGAGTGGCTCTAGATAGTGATCGATTCCCATGGGGGGTGGATAACAACGAGAGGCTCTCATTCCGTATCATGGAAGGTTACTCATTTTTCGCTTCGTGTTCCTATTGTGACATTGCGTATAACGTGGAACCGATGACCCTTTCTGGCCCCCGTTTTCACCACGAACTCACCCATTTAGGGGAAGAGGGGGGCTGTTCTATATTGGTCAATTTGGCCAAAGGTTATGTCACACTGGGTTCGAGCCATTGCAGAGCGAATCAAGGTCCCGTGGAGCACTTCTTTTAAGAAGTCTATCCGGAGCCTAACCCTTCTATTCTGTTCTGTAAAGAAAGCAAGCCCCACTTCTCTCTCCATTATGAAGCATTGCTTAGGATCTGGCACTAACATGGCCCATCTTCGCTATGTATTCATTTCCGAATAATCACAGACAGGGTTCGCCCTTATTTTTTTGATTATTGGTTTTATTTTATTACCAATACCATGTTCAAACTCCTTAGGTATAACTATTTCATCGCTGTAGATCTAATCATAGTACATATGGTTCCCTATCTCGCGTACGTCTTAGCTTTTGTGCATTACACTGTCATACTAAATAAAATCGGGGGGGAAATAATGCCAACCAATGATGAAACCGAGAATGAAACCGGTAGCTTGACAGAGAAAATCTTCACTGTGCTCGTCCGGGTATACATTATTCGGCTAATCTTCCTTCTCGGCAACCGTCGGCGCAGGCTTGGAATTGGAACAGAGAAGGAGCAGTGGTATCACGCCGCTGGGGCATTCACTCATCTTTTAGGGTCTAAATATGAAGAGGCCTTGAAGGCCCTACTAGGGAAGGATCTTCCTGAACCCTTCAAAACTCTCTTGGAAGATATAAGTGAGAGTGAGGGAGAGGAGGAGGTGAATAGAAAATAGTGTGAAAGAAAGTTAGGTTAATATTTCTTTCAATATGTGGTGCGAAAAGACCCAAATCGATATGAATGGAAGTGGATTTGTTCGATCGAGAGATAAGCTCGAAGGCAGGTATCAGGATCTCAATCAGTCAGGCAGGTAGTTCTTGGCAGTAAGCTTCATAGGTCGGGTTAGTCGCCGAAGCTGCCTTTCGACCATGCCCAAGCCACCTCCGGCCCAATGCCTATCGCCCAAAGCCAGCCAGAAGCCTCTAGGACCCTTCAGATGTCATTTCTATCCACGTGCCCCGCCAAAAAAGTTGGGTCAAGATGGAGTTTAAGGCAACTCCCGCTTCATCTGTATCTGTTGGCCCCACTCAGTATAGATATATATATATATAGGCTGTCTACCTAACTGCGTATCTAGACTGATGTGGGTGGGGGAAGGGAGTGGTGGCGGGCCCTTTCCACTTGTGAGTTTGTTCTGGGCGATCGATAAGGGCGGGCGAAGCGTGGAATGCGAGCGGTGTCAACTAGATTAGATGTCGTGAACGGTGGTGGTTCGGAAGTGTTAATTTGGTTCCATTCATAATTGAGTTAAAGCAAGTGGGTTTCCGCAGATAGGAAATGCTTAAATCAGTTCCCTGAAGCTTAGCAACGAGACCCGGGGGTGACTCCCCTTTTACTCCTATATAAATAGAGATATCATTATAGATATGAAAGTATGTATGGGACCAATAACTTTTGATTCAGAATTATATCCCTATCGGACCGATACCTACCCCTCGCTACTATGGATGGAGAGATAGGGGGTATAACCTTGCGGCACCCAAGTACCAGGACCCACCCGCTGCCTATGAAATAAAAGGAAGGCTTGGTAGTATCTTATTTAAGATGTATTTGTACCGTTCCTAATTGCATAAATCCACTTGACCCGCACTCGAGCGAGCTTCCATAGGAAGAGAAACTAGCTCTGATCTGCCTCCCCCTTGTCACTTATGATGCCTCCCTGCTACTGTTGTGGGCTTAATTTTATGCTGATGGCCAATCAATAGAACGTTAAGCCGAACACTACTCGTTGTAGGGCGGGCCAATTGTGGTAGTGGTAGAAGCCCATTCCTTTTTTTATCTGTTGGAAGCAAACATGTTGCCCACACTGCGAGCGAGTAAGTTATTTCACCGATGATTGATTGATTTGAGATTGCCAGTCATAGCCAGCCGATCCGATAGCCGGGCATTGCCAAAAGGTAATTGTCGTAGTCGAGCATTGCCAATCATATCCACCAAGGCAGATGCCATTAGATAGACGTCAACCAGTCAATATAAGAAAACATTTTGTTATTTACGTTTATTCACACAATGAGAGGATCATAGTGCAAATTATGGTGCAACATGATAAGGTAACTGCCAAGACTTTGTGCCTGCGCCGAATCTGGTAGGCAATCAATCCAATAAATCTTGATATGCCCGTAAGTAAACAATATGTCTCAATGTCTTCTGGTGGGAACGATGGGAAACCTAATCAATCTCATTCAATTGATGAGGCCTTATCCTCTCGTCCAGTGGTGATGTGGGCAGTCTCATTCGTCCTCCGGACCATCCCTCTCGAAGAATGTGGGCTATCTGTAGTCTGTCCGTTGTAACCCCACTTGAAGACCTAGTCTGCAAGTAGAAATAGAGCTAATTTCTCTTGATGGCTCCTATTGGGGCGTGAGCTGTTACATTTGGGTATGGGTATGACTGGCTATGTGGGGTATAAGGGAAAAGGGTAAGGGAAAAGCCCCACTACACTAGGCATATGGCAGGCAGTGAGTGACGATTCTACTAGGTCTAAGGTAAGGGCTCATCAACCCATCCCATCTGGTGCTTCTAAGGTAAGGTCTAATAGCAGTCCCTCCTTCCTAAGTGCATTCATCTATATGTTCCTCCTAATCTTCCTGCAAGTGTTTTCAAAGGCATATCCTACTAGGTCTGAAGCCTGTCCATCCAACGAGGCTCTCTCTCTCTCTGATGGACACTAGCCATCTGGCATTTCAACGATATAAGCTGAAGTTCTTTCTGTACGATATCTGCCTGCCTAAAGGGAAACCAACCCTCTCGGCTACTAAGACCATCCATTCGATCCGGTACTTATAAGATAAGGGTAATGGGTTGGGGATAACTCCATGCTCCTAGGATTATAAGTAACAAGGTTGTTGGGATCAAATTCCAAACTGGTATCACTTCGTTCGTTCCTGGGAACATTATACAAAGAAGTTAATACATGGTACTTACCCAGAATCTGAGATGTGATACCCGTAAGAATTCCCAAGTCAAGGTAAGATAAGGGTAAGGGTTGTTATATAGATGTTGTACTAATACTGTACTGAGCTTCCTGGTGTACTGAATTGGTTGGTAAGGGACTACTCCATTCCATATCCTATCAATAGTAAAGTAAATAACAGATGTAAGGCTCAAACAAAGGGTTATGCCCTGTACCTCCCTCCTGAGATTCCTGGCAGGTGTGAAAAACAAAGGCATCTCCTAGCAGTAAGTCTGAAGCCCGTCGTCCCCACCCATCCAACGAGGCTCTCTGACCACATAATCCAAGCCGCCATCCAGCAGTGAAACGATATCTGATCTGCTAATGGGCTAATTGAAAATCCATCCTGTGCTGGCTGATAAGGGGTTCTAAGCAGCGCTTCCTAAGGTATTCCATGAAGTTTGTGGTCTAGACCTAATAGCAGGTGCTACGTCTTCTGGTGGGGGTAAATAGATTGGTGTGGAAACAAGGGTAAGTCGTGGAAAAGAAAGCTCACAAGAAGTGTTATATTATATACATAATAAGAGTGATGTGATTCCTAAAGAATATTGAAAAGAAGGAATTGAACCCGACCCGAGATTAAATATACAAATCTTTGTTCTGATATTTATAATTAACGTATAGGCCCGCCCGATATAGAAAGGCTCGTCTCTATAGAATTCCCATCTGAAAAAGAGACAAGGTTGGGAACACCAAGTTGATTGGGAAGGGCGGGGTATAAAGATCATATCCACCATAATAAAGAAGGCTATAAAGAAGATGGATGATTCCCACGTAAAAAAGGCATCCAAGTGGGGGGGCAGCAGGCACATGGGGTGGGTACCCGGTGGTTTGTTCCGGTCAATCCCAAAAGCGCTCCCAACCGCGTGTTTAATAGAGCGAACCCTTTTTTGGAGAGGTTCGGAGGCATATGGCTCCACTCCACAGGGGTATTTCACTTTTTGTTTTCTTTATCCAAATTGATTCATTCCAGCATTTAAGGCAGGTTCTTCCTTCCACTTCCAATAAGTAAGGCAGGTGGAAACAGGAACGCCAGTTGTTCTGCAGATGAGGTCAAACTTGATTCTAAGTGTTCACCCCGAATAGCAGGTCGGGTTGGTCCATCAATTCAAAAAACCTCACCCTCGTACCTCAGGAGAGCGCCTCCGGTCCTTATCAGGTGCGGGTTTAGAGATATAAACCCCTTGTGTTGAGGGGTTCGTAGGTAATGGATCCATCGGGATAAATGAGTAGCGGTGTTATTAGGCCAAAGAAATGAATGGGCAGCCTTCTCTTCTCCTTATCTGGATCAGGATCCTCGGCTTGTCACATTCTTTCCTTCCAATCGGGATCGGACTTTGCTACATTCATATCTCTTACTTAGAAAGATAGCTTCTCGCAAAATACATACACTTTCATTCTCTTACTTAGACAAATAGCCTATCGCGGAATTCATACACTTTGACTTTGACAAATCACTTATCGCGGAATTAATACAGTTTCGTTTTCACTTAAAAATAGAGCCTATTGGAAGTGAGTCAAGGCAGAAAAAATGAATCTAGATTTCAATTTATATGATGAAAGCGCTCGCTATTTGGGTTATTTTCCGAGAGCAGCTGTAGAGAGAAAAGACTCAGTTTTTCCGAGAGCAGTCCCCCCACCCCCAATAGGCAAAATGGCAAAAACTCCGTTTTTCCGAGCTTCGAGGATGTTCCTTCTCCAGGTCCAAGGAAGGATGCTAGATGACCTAGATGGAAGGTGATATATTGCCTATAGGCATGTGTGATAGAATGCTAGTGTGAGTGGGTGTAGGTTCTAAGGTAGCCAAGCTAGTTGTACCTCATGTTTGGGTATGGGAGATTGCCTGTAATTCAAGTTCATTGGATGGTACTTCACCTTGATGTTTCATTTTATGGGCCGCTTCTAATCCCACAAGTGGAAAACCAAGTCCCAGGTGTTCAGTATATAGTCATTGGCCGAAGACGGCATACTTGGACTCTCAAGAATGGTTCCTTGGATGAGATCTTCTCTCGAATACCTATCTACGTCGATTATTCCTCGTGCAGTTGAGGGAGTTCGCTTAGAAGGATGCTTCCTAACCATAAAAAAGAAAAGTAAAGAGGATTCCGGTCTGATCACATACTCCTTGTTTACAATTCCACCGCATGCATTTAGCGATTCAGTTTCGAGGTACCAACAACGTACTTTTGAGACTGATTCCCCAGTTGCTACGTCCCACCTTCCTTGTCCTTACCGGCTTCCTCTGACCCAGCCCACCTCCCTCTGTATCAACATTTCCTGGCATTTTGAAACAAGTGCCACACTTTACTAGTGAAATCGGGGTCAATCTTCAAGAGTTGTCACAAAATAGGTGTACAAACCCTAGTACATGTCCCTAGGTGGACCAAGAACGAACATAGAGAACTTGGGCAAGGGCGGCTCCGTGAGGAACTAACCCCGCGTAAGAACAACACGTGTTTTTTTCGGGGTGTGTGCCTCCTTCGAGCGTAATACCCGGTTGGCCCAAATAGTTGCAAACAGTCTATTTATCTCCTTTGTATTCGTGGAACTAAATATCATTCGTATACGTCATTACTCTTTTGGCAACTTAACTGAACAGAGGACAAAAACCACAAAGGCAACTAGATTTATTAGGGTTGGACCTCCCAGCAGCGACCCGCATTTCTACTCCCCACCCATACTCCCGAAAGAAAGTTAAGAAGGTTATCCCAGGTCGAGTTGCCCCAATTTTATTCCCCCGATCTAGCTCTTTGAGTTGAGGGGGTGGTTGAAGGGTAAGGGTCCCAACAAGTTAGGCTCAGGCCCACACTGGCTAAAGGGGTTAGGCGGCCCAACGAAGCAAGGCCCGACAAAGGGGTCAAGGGGTAGGCTAACTCGTTCGGTAACCAATCCCGCGAAGCATTAGAAGCATGAGTGGTGTACGAGCATGCATAAGTATAACCAATCAGTCCGGGGTAATAAACTATAAGTACAGGGGAAGGAAGGGTCCGGGCCCCCTCAATTCAAGGTGTTAAGCGGTGCATCAATCGAGATGTTGTGGGGGCAGACAACCAACGTAATTGTCAAATATAGATCTAGAACGATTGTCCGAGCGAGAGGTTCCTGCGCAACCCAGGAAGGCCAAGCGCAATAAGGGTTCAAGAGGCCAACAACCAACCAGCTAAGGAACACCGAGAGGATATGTGTTCAAGGAAGCAACACCGAGAGGATATGTGTTCAGGAAGCCGGGCAAGGAAGAAGGACTTCCGCTCTCTAGGAAGGAATTCTCGGGAATATATCCAGTGAAATGGCTCGAAGTAGGGGTTCTATCTGAAGAACAAGCACGAGGAACAGGATACAGAATATGGGCCCACCAAACGGAATATCAGCCCACAAAAAGAAGTACGGGGGAGGTATGATCAGCGCAAGGACTAGCTAGCTCAGTATGTATGCTTGCTAGCCTAAGGCTTAGGATAGTAGGTTGCCCAGCGCATGAGCAGGACGAGGTGCGGTTGACAGCAGGGCACCAACGAACTAGCGAAAGGGATGACCAGCCCGCCCGAACCAAGCACGGGAGGGAGAAGTACCAGCCTTAAACGTTTCAAGGTCGGATCCATCCCAATAAGAAGCGTAGTAGGAAGACACGCAGCAAACCAACTAGCTAGGACGAGTCCCGGGTGAAAGATGAGAATCCCAGGAACTCTAGCTACCTGCCTGAGGTGAGACCGTAGAATCGTAGAGGTTTATCCCGATCCCGGGAACAGTAGTTCAAGCGAATGAGCATAGGTAATATACTATAATATATATATTGGAAAGGCCCGACGAAGGTCTTGAAAAAAAGGATCAATGAGAAAAATTCCTCTTCCATATATATATTCTCTTTTGCTTGTTCTCACCACTCGCCCCGCTTTCGTAGCAAGAGCAATGGAATGCCAGTGGAAGAAGACTCGTTCGCACCTATTTCGAATTAACCTAACCCGTCCGTTCCTTCTGGAATAGCAGTGTTGTTTTCCAGGATCAATTGGGTTTTCGCACATTCTAATGCTCCTTCCATTCTGGCACATGCATTCCGGCCAGATCTACTAACTATTCTAGTCGCAATGGATATTCGGGCAAGTAACTAACCCTGTTCTAATCAGTTAGTGCTTGGGCGTGAGACAAAGAGGTTTCAAAAAGTAAGGTCGTCGATTGGGCAGGCTCAGAAACGTATTAGTAGGCGGCAGGCAATGGATTTGACCCAAGAAGAATGTTCCGTGGGGTTCGATTGATTGCACCAGAGGGGGCTTTGTATAACAGGAACAAACGGTCAAGGATAAAAAAAGGGTGGTCTAATAGGAGAAAATGGGGGAAGCATGAGGGAACACGAACGAATGCAGAACTTGTTGAGAGGTCTAGATCAGTAGCTCGAGGATTACTGAAGAATATGGCTCGGCTGCGCAAGAATCAGCCCGGCCCAAGAAGATCAATAGTGCCTACCCACTCTACTAAGATTGCTAAAGCAAGTGGTTTGGAAGCACGTCCAATTACTCACTAAGTGTTGTAAGTAAAGAGAAGGGTGGTTATTGGTTGGTAGCACGGTCGCACGTGAAGTAAAGGCAATAAGTAGGTGAAAGGTAATAGAATGCTGTGCCCACCCACCCAAGCGTTAAGATATTCTAAGTAAGGCAGTAGTCAATCAAACAGGGCAGTTTCTTTCCACGCACGATCCCTCCCACAACTGGTTGTTCCTATGCGCCACTTCCATTCATCGTGTAGGCTGAACCATTCCCTCCCTAAAGGAAGGGCTGTATAGTGGAACTTGAAGTTAAGTGTCTAGGCCTGACCCTTCAAAAAGTAAATTGCTCAAAGCTATGAGTAAAAAGAAAGGTATGCGTATAGGGGTCCTAACTAAAAGGTCTGTCTGTAAAAGCACCCACCCCTTTATCGAGCACGTGCCCCAAGGTAAGGAGAGAGTTCGATAGATAGCCATCGAGATAAAGAACCTGCGTAAACCTGCGAGCTATCCATCTCTCCTCCCTGATGGTAAAAGAAGGAAAAACCAGCGTCCTGCGAGAGGGATTGAGAGGGCATTTGAACCTGCTCCTATTTATTGATAGGCTTAAAGGAAGGACCTGCGTGAGGAAGGTCATTCGATAGGCTGGCTAGATAAAGCGAGAGAAAGCAATTTATTACTACCTTACTAGTGAAAAGGGAGTCAGTTTTATATTAGAAGGGTCTTTGTGACAGGTCATTCCTTATATATGTAATTACACATTTATATGTGAAAAAGAAGGAGCGTACAGATTAGGTCTGAGAGAGATCAAGGAGATACTGCCCCATCTTTGGGAGATCAAGTCGGGACGGATGAGGTCTTCGTCGGAAGGAAGGTTCAAGAAGCAGGACTCGAACACAAGCAGGACTGGAAGGGGTTCCTCGAACGCTGGGCAACCAAACGCTGATCGAACTATCTATCTGTTTCGCACCACGTCCCCGTAAGGGAACAACAGCTGTTGACCTACCTCATTATCAGAGGTTATATAACAAGGTGGGTATAGCATCTAAGCTCTCAACAGCAGCCTTACCCTATCCGAAGGAATGATAACGTAGATAATGTTTATTCAAATAGAACATTATCCCAATGCTTTCGGTTGGTTACCTTAAAAACTACCGGCGACCCAAAATACCCGCTATTTCTCTATCTTGAAGATTCGTACGAGAATCTATCGGTATATTTAAGACTTCCCATTGTCTACATCCATAGAGACACTTGCCTTAGTACTAGCCCATAGATGAGACTGCCTTAAGCCATAGAGAGTGAAAGCCTTAGTCTTATGCTTAAGCACCTTACGGTACCTTAAGAGGCTCTTTAAGTAAGTACCCATTCTTTGAAAAATAAAAAGCAAAATGGTTGTATCCCTCTCCCTCGTACCTCAGGAGAGCGGCTCCGCTCAAAGAATGAGTAGGTTTTAAGAAATCTGTTGTACTTCACTTTGTTCCCTTTTCCTATCTGGGTCTGGGTGGGGCAAATATAGCTGTAGAATCCTGTGACTAAGGCAAGCAGGCTTGTAGCGTTTCTCCCGACCCTGGGGTCAAGGCAGTAAGACTCAATCATCATTTTACGCCTTCAAGGTTTGAAGCTTCAATAAAGTTCAAAGAGGATCACCAGGGGAACTATTTTAAGGTCAAGTAGGAAATACCCGGCAAGCAGCACACTTCGCAGACACCACTACTTCTGTTTACTGATCCTGGCCCAGCAGCTAAAGAAACAAGCAGCTAAGAACCCTTCTTTCTTTATTGATTTTATTATCTGTTGGTGCACCTTACAACACTGTTCGTTGTCTTTCGTTGGCAGTTATCTGCCCGTAGTGGCTGTATCCCGTTGTAGCCGTTGTTGTAGCTGTGTGCCGTAGCTGTTTGTTGGCGCGTCGTTCTTGCTGTATCTGTAGTTGCTGTCGTTGCTTCTTCTGTTGTTGGCGTATTTGTTGCCGTAGCCATATATGTTGTCGGGCTCTATGCGAGTGACAGGTCTTATTTCAATTGGTCCAGGCGTGTCCCTCCTCCTTCCCTTGTTGTGAAGGCCTATTCTATGGATTCAAGAAGGCATAATGTGTGGCGGAAAAGAAGGCTGACGTAAGGTAATAGTTTCTTCAGCTGTAAATGGGCGTCTGGATGTGTGGCTAAGGTTATAAAAGCCAAATGATGGGAAATAACCTGATGTTGGGGCTTGGGCAGGTTAAGTGAAGTAAGAGTAGGGCCATCCAATAGGGGGCTAGAGCTGGTCAAATAGGGCTATATAAAGAGAGCTCTATAAGTATTACCATGTTCCGCCCCATTGAGTTTAAGGGTTAAGGCGTATGTATTCGAACGTCTCTATCCGCTCTTCATGGAGGGCATGACACTAAACAAGGGGGATACTTTGTAGGCCATCTAACGGGGGAAACTTTATAACCTATCATGAACAAGTTCAAGTGATAATGGTATATTAATATAAGGCATAAAGGATTGTTTCTAGAAGGCTTCTTAATGAGTGATTCAATAAGGCCTAATGTGTGAGTGAGCGTAATGTGTATATGCCTTAAGCATGTCTTCTCTGTCTGCGCTCTTATTTCTTAAGTCCGAGTAAGCAAAGGTAAAAGAATAGTTAATTGGGTGAGATCCCTCCCCTCACCAGTCAAGAGCCGGAGTAGTGAGCACCAACAGGTTGTGGACCTGGCTTTGGTGTCGCGAACACCTTCCTCAGCTGCCTCGTTCGGATCAATCCATCCGAGGGTGCAGGGGCCAAGGGATTGGTACACTCCATCCATCAGGGCCCGTTGTTTCTTTCATCCTGAGCACCCGGGCCGGGGAATCTCAGCAAATAACACCGACCTTTAATCTGCTTAATATTGGTCCCCACTTCCCTCCCCCTAGATTGGAAATGGCATGGCATGGAATGAAGATTCTGGTCCTTTTTTTACGGGCCTTTCCCCTTCATTATTAAGGGGAGGGAATATTCTTCCATCGTCGTTGGCTTACCCTCTCCTATCGACGGTGGACACGGTGGGTGAATGCTTTGGGGAGATGCCTTCCTTAGTTTGGGAGATAAACATGAGGCTGGGCTGGTTAGACAGCATGCCGGGAGTAGTTTCTATAGATCGGAGAGGGGCTAAAAATGCATGCCTACATCACCCACGTCTTATGAAGCGCGTGACTCAGGCGAAGACAGAATCCTTTATAAAAAAAGATGTCCTTACCCTCCCTACTTAATGATGGGTGGGGGGGCTTCCTATTCTACAATGCTGCAGATGCCAATTTTGTTCACTATACAAGTATCGCTAGAATATTGCACCAAAGCCTTTCAGTCAGTTTAATCGCACGCAAAATCAATATACGCAAGAGCTGTGTCACCAGCTCCCAAGCCGTGCCTCAATCTACCCCTCAAATGTTTGTTTAAGGGCGGACGATTGATTGGCAATTAAGGATTGGTGCTGGGATTGGCCCTGTACAGGATTGGTAGGTTGGGGATATTTGGTAGGTTGGGGACATTTGGTAGGTCGGTCCGAGCTTAGCTCAATGCGATTCTCTAATGTGTCATTAACATTACCCTTATCGCCATTCTCATTGGATTATTGAGAATTATCATAAGGATTCATAGAGACACCGGCGCATGTTCATTCATCAAGGGTGCCAGTGCCTTTATTGGTGTTTAACAATATAATAAGGGAGGGTCCATTTGGCCATTCAGGATTGGATTGGTAAGGATTGCTCTCATTGGTATAGAATGCATTGGATTGCATGGCAAGGATTGGCAATTCATGATCCATTCCATCCACTTTGGCCAGGATTGGTCACCTACAAGTAGTAGTCCATTGGCAATTGGCATTCCTCATTCTCCCTTCCCAATGAAATGAGATTCTCGATCGTAGTTGCCTTGAAAAGACCTTACCACGTTTCACTGTTGCCTCGACTCATGAGATCTTAGTATACGTTCCACTAGACAGACCCATCAGGGCCAGGAAAAGAATAAGAATAAGGATAAGGATAAGGACAAGGTTAAGGCCAAGGAGAAGAAGAGCACAACACCATAGAAAGGATCGCACGCATTAGATTAGAAGGGAGGGTTGGTTAATCGGGACTTGACTGGCTGGATAGGCAGACCTTATCAGTTCGAAGCCTTGAAAAACCAGAATCAAACAAATCAATCGAACTTGGACCAGCATCCGAAGCTCTCCAATCATTAGAAAGGGTTGGTTGAGATGATCAAGACCAGGTCAATCTTTCCCCAGGCAATACAGTACGACGCTTTGGAGTTAATCCTCTTTATGCTATCTCTAGTGACTTTTCACACAGGATACGAGTCAGTACAATGTAAGTCTTTAAAGAAACTCTGAGTTTACGTCTCTTTTCAGGAATGACGTGTATGAATAGTCTTGGTAACTAGCCAGGCCAAGGAAGATAAGTGAGTGCATGAATATATAAGGCTCTAGAAAGAACTACTCAATAAGCATGATACGAGCCTCTAAGGTAGCCTGCCCTACAAAGCACTGAGCTAACGAACCGTTAGTAAGCCACTTAAAGTCTATTCTTTCTTTATACTTTCTTTCTTTAGGCATTTCCATATCGAATGATAAAAATAAGACCTTCCCTTCCCATCTTTCTTTAGATATGTAATTTCGGTAACTAGATATGGGTGGAGAGATAGATAGAATAATCTTTCATGAACTTTCTTTCATGAAGAAGCTTTGAAAGTCAGGTCGCCTTACATGGTTGGTCCACCTAGGAAAGTAGGTAATTCTTAGCCTCAGTAATGACCAAGAGAGATCTCATTATATATGTAATTACGCTTTTATTTTATTATCTAAGGAAAGATTCGAAGGCCTGTAGGCTCTTTAACCTTCTTCTCCCTCTTAGGCAAATAGCCATGGAAGCTACGTATCGGAGCCAAGATCGATAAGGAAAGATTCTTTTCAATATTATTACTTATATGAGATTATTGGATCACCATCATTCTAGAAAATGAAGATTCTGCCTTCTCCTAAATTGATAATTTCTAAAAGGATATCTCAGCGATTTGAGGGGAAGAAATCTAGTTCACTTACCTGAAAGAAGGTAGGCCCATGTTCGATCTGGTAGGCCCATGCTCGTGTTCGCTCTTTCCCCCTCGTGTTCGCTAAGGAAGGGAATTAGAAATATTTATCCTCAACCTGATATATTTGCCAGAGAGAAGGTAGGCGCATGAGTGAGATAGATGTCCCAATATGCTACTACTTTCTTTCCCCACTAGGTATGCGTAGCTCAGTCCTCACTGCGATGCCTACCTCGTAGCTAGGCCTGTGCTATCTATGCCTACCCAGGTTCCTGTGCTATGCGTAGCTCAGCCCTCGTCTCTTTTGAGGGGAATAAATAGAAGTTCCGCCTTCCTTCCTGCCCGGGAGGAGCCGAAGGTCCCTTTCCCGAGGAGGAAGGCAGAGGAGATTCATTCTCAGTGGCAGGCTGAATGGATGGGGAAGGGATCAGCCCCCGTCCGCTATGCTATCTATGCTATGTTAAGCTCGATCTAGGTAGCTCCCGAAAGAAAGGAAAGGGCAGAGTTCTTGGTAAAGTGAGTGTTTGATTGGAAAGGAAAAGCAAACCCACCCTCCCTTATGTCCAAGCGAAAGAGGCGCACCTGACCTTAGAACAAGTAAGAGGTAGGTAGGTTTTTGGTGAGATTACGTATGATAGGCGTCGTTGAGCGGAGAACCCTTCCTTAATCGATCGTCGCGGAACGGTAGTAAGCTGCTTGAAAGATAGGCAAGTAAAGTAGAGTAGACGCTAGCGCTTCCCAGTCCTCGTTCCTCCCGGCCGGCTTCCCTCCCTCTATGTATGTACTCTGTGCTTCTCAAGCATTCTCCAAGGAATCAATCACCCGTCCGCCAGCCACCATCCATATCTAATATAAAGGGGGGGGCACATCGTAAGTTCACAAGCAACCAAGTAAGGTTGGGTCAACCAAGCGTTCTGAGCCAGGCTCGGGCTTATACCGAAGCTACTGGCTCTCAAATGGCTACGTCTTACCTTCTGCCTTCTTATTGCTCGTTATATACGAATCAATCCCCCTTCCTTTGTACGCCACTATCCCTTTTCACCCACGGCTTTACTTGAATTGTTTTTGTGTTGAAAGTCGCAGCTAACAGAACTACCGAGCGATAAAGGAAGGAATGCAAGTAGGAAGGAAGGCATGGCTTGGCTCTTTAACCCTCCTCCTTCTCTCTCTTGCGGGGCGGGTCGGAGGCACTCGACCAATTGTTCCACCAATGGATGTTCATGACTTATAGTTTTTGATTGGAAGGATGGATGGCCATGGGTTTTCCTCTAAAGGGCCAGGCCCAAGCGAAAACATGAGGAAGATATATAGATTGTTTCTTTAGACAGAGACAGGGAAGAGTTATGGGTTTTTACCTCGGTACGCTCTTTCAGAGCTACCCTCACTACCCATGAGGTGTTGACTTGTACTTTATAAGAAGGAGACCAGACAGAGACTTTAGGAGGACCAAAGGGACTCATCAAGCTTCTCTCTTTATCAGGAGGAAAAAGCCATTAGTATACTCCTTGAATCTTAATCAGACAAGGAACACCCCTTGATAAAGACCCAAGGTTAAGGCAAGTCTCCATCTTTCTCTTTATTAAGAGCCATTACCTTGATATCTCCACTTGTCCTTGATAAGAAGGAGACCAGGAACCACCGAAGGTACGCACCTTTACTATGAGGTGCCCACTTTCACCTACCAAAGAAGGAAAAAGGAAACCAGACAGAGACTTTAGGAGCACCAGCGGACAAGCGAAAGTATACCTCTTGGTCATGCATCAGAATAGAGACTGGATTTTCACTGGCACAGGAGACAGACTACGAACAGGAGACAGACTACGAATCCCTTATCACACTAGTCAGATCCAGACAGATACTTACTTTATGCTAGTCAGTACTATTGCTTACTCTTCATAATACTGCACACATAAGAACATCATACTGTCTCATACATAATACAATATCACTAGTAAAAGGGGGAAAGGTGAAGTATCAAGATCAATTTGAAATAAAAAGTAGGGGAGGCTTAAATCTTCTCTCAGAATTTGAAGAAATAGAATAAACAGATCAAATCTGAAGACTCTTAGATATGCCTCGGGACCCTAGACAGCCCGGACAGATAAAGATTCTGTCACAGTTGCAGAGACAGGGAGGGACAGAGACAGATGCAGGAGAGGACACCAGAGCAGCGGGGGCACAGACAGCAGCGGAGCCAGTTGCATCTTTTATGCCCGGTTCCATCGATCCATGAATCGAGAGCTGATAGGTTACTCTTACTTCGCATGTGTTGCAGCTTTCCCCTTCCTCCCGTTGGATTACTTAGCAGCTAGGTAGCCCTTCCTGTTACATAGCTTCCCGTAGGATCCATGGTATTGGTATAGCTTCCGTTGATGGATCACTCCGGTTCCATCGATCCATGCATAAAGGAGAGATCCCTCCGCTCTCATGGTCTGTTTTCCGCGGAAGCCCTCGCTTCCTTTCTGCTATCGTCGTCAATGTGCCCGGCCTTCTCATATCTTCGGTCGTATGATGCTCTGTGCCCGGTTGCTCGTCCCCGTCCGCCTTACTTTATGTTGTCTTCTTCCCCAGTTATGTGGGTAGGGAAGGCTCATAGTGATTTTACGGGTCCTTTAAGGTGATAGCTTTCCTAAGTGTAACCAATGTAAGGCTCCTCTTTTTTGAAAGTACTCTTTAATTCACAAATACATCTCAGAAGGGACAAAAGACATACCCCACAAAGAAGCTACTCCGCTCCTAAGGTTTGTTTTAGTTATGCCCAGCAAACGAGGAAGAGGGTCAATGATAGATTATTCATTGGGGTTCTCTGGAATGCCACTTTTATTAGTAAACCACCCTTCAGAAAAGCAGTTATCCTGCATAAAGCCGGTCTCTAGCCCTATATCCCGTCTCTTTTACATGAGGTAAACTGGGTAAGAAAGCCATAAAGATCGATCAGAAGTGATAAAAGAGATCCCCCACAAATATGATACTCCGCCCCTAAAGGGGATATCTCATTTGCACATAGCAGAAGGGGAGGTTCGACGATAGATTCTTCTTCATTTGGGTATTTATATGGATTATTTTCTTAGTAAACTTTTCCTTTTTAGACATTGGCTACTTTACCTTTAGGAGCAGCTGGGACAGTACATGGTCGCAACTGTCACCAAATGCTACCTATTCTTGGTATACAGCGTTTTAGCCCTACAGATCCCGAGGACAAGTAGGAAGGAGCCTTTAGGGGCAGCCCTCCTCACTCAGTCTAAAGCAGCCCTCCTCACTAAGACTGACCTAAGGCAGGGCTCGTAAGGCAGTTGGGGAGATTACTTTACCATTTATATATATTGAGTTATTAGACCGGGGTACTATACCCTTTAGGGGCTTTACTCAGGCTCGCACCCTAACACTTTCCTTGGTTGGCCCGGCTGCACTCTTTACCTGGCTGGGCTCTTTAGAGGCTAAAAAGGGCTCACACTTATAGGTTTCCTGGCGGTGTTGCGAGCACTTCCACGCTTTCCTGCCCACCCATAGAAGTCTTATGTGTGAGCGAATAAAGCTCCGGTATATTTTTTCCCCCTACCAACTGAGCTATAGGAGAGGGAGGTTTATATACGTAATAAGATGCAGTAGATAGGATATAGGTGCAGTGATAGGAGAGCAGTTATAAGTACGCATAGATGCAGTGATGAATATCTGATTGATAGGTGTGCCTAGATGCAGTGATAGGTGGGTCTATTGGTGTAATAGGTGCGATAGAGACCGAGTAGCCGAGCTTGAATCAGAACCTATTGATCGAGTGGTTGAAGCACCGTTTCAGACATAGTTCCGAACTGCAATTCCATATCCGGGTGCAGAGGAAGGAGTAGCAAGAACCAAGGCAGGAGCATAGGCATAGGTAGCAAAGACAGGGCCTAGGTTTAAGCACCTGTTGAAGAAGCTGTTTACCCCGTTTATTCACCAACATAAGAAACAATACCAGTTGTTGTTAATTCACCACCGGAATCAGCAGAGCAAACAGTAAAGATATGGGCAGGAGCATATCCAGTTTTAGATCCTCCAGGTGCACAACCGGTAGCTTCAGTAGCAGATCGATATCGAGATGCAGTCCCATCAATAGCTTCAGCATCCTCTCCAGTGCCAGTAGCAGAGCCAGTCCCAGACCTAGCTGCTACCGTTTCACCCGTAGCGAGATATGGATCCACCGATTTAACAGATATACGAAACGACGGTTCTAGCAAAGGTAATAGCAGTAGCAGATTCAAAACGAGTAGATGCACCAGCACTTTGCCTAGCATCCCTAATGGTTGGGTTATCGCGCGTTGCATGTGAGCAGAATTCGCCATGTGTTTCCAATATTGGTTGTATTGTTGGTTTGTTGGGCATTTTAAGAGATTGAGAATGAACCAGGATAGGGCCAGCTTCTAAAGGTCAATATTCCAGCTTTATAGGGGCAAGGTTTGCACTATCCCATTTACCGCTTTGACTTTGGTCACCTCACTATCTGAGGCGGGCCCCTACCCAGAATCTTGGTGGTAGTGGTTAATCGCTAGCGCTTGCATGAGGTTGCTTGGTTGGGTTGGCATTGCTTGCTTGCTAGAGGGGGGAACCTGGCGGCTGCTGCTGGCTAGACAGCTGGTTGGCTTCTTGAGCTTGCTGGCTAGAGGTGTTGAGGCGTGACCGGACAAAGGAAGAATCTATGTTGCATGTAGCAGGGTTGGAAACAAAAGCTCTCCCTGAGATATGCGATCTTTATACCTGTACGCCTCTCTCTCGAGACCTGCCTAGGATCTTCGATCTTTTTACTTTCTTTCTGGCAATGATGAGACTAACTGGGGCTATTGGCAAGGAACCTCTGTAAGGACCAGCTATCGACGATTGACTATCCTGGCACTGAGCATCACCTCTCCTGGCTCTCGTTGACCACTGGGAATGACCACCACCTGGCTATGACCAGCTTTAAATGACTGGCTATCATCAAAGCCCTTCTAGCTCATACTGACAACTGGTTATACTGGCATTGCAGGCATCGACTCTGACTAATTGGCATTGAGTGCATGAAGTCTGGCATTGACACTTGGCATGAAATATCGGCATCTAGTTAAACACCTGGATCGCTCGACTAGTGGCATGTACTAGCGGCATGGACTATGATTCCTGGATCGACTCTTGACTCTTGTATCGACTAGCGTCTATTGGCTATGAGTGGCTCTGACTGTAGCTTATGGGCTGCTATGACTGGCGTATGATGCTCAACAGGTGAATCATATATAACACAAGCTTTAGTAATTTGTTCTTGTACGGGTTGTACCAGCTTCTTGGGATTCTCTCAGAGCCCTCGGTTCATAATCTTCTATTGAGCAAGGATAAGGGTGCTCAACCTCCAATCGAATCCATCCCTTGAATAAATAAATAAAGGCAGTTTGGCCATCCCGCTCCTTTCCTTCCTAATCTCCTCCCGGTTGAATACTCCCAGGACTCATGGTTGGCAGAGGAGAGGACTGGTGGGCAGAAACCTAAGGCAGAAGACTCATAATCTAGCTCCTCAAAATCAAGAATCAATTGGACTCTCTCTGCTCCTCAACCGGTGCATTGTAAGTAATGCACCGTCATGTCATCTAATTGAGGTAGGAACATTTCCTTCCTTCCATGATTCCGTAGCGTTATAGGTAGAGATCGAGGGTCTATTTCGAGTTCTAAGGATATGGCTGCTTTAGGCGAGACCTCCTGGTTATGACCGGTTGGGAATGATTGGCACTGATGGTCTCCCGGGTATTGTCTACTATCTATCTGCTACCGGGTATTGGCTTACTGGGAATGATTGACTATAGGCTGAGTGGCTATGACCATTTGGTAATGATGGGCTATCGGCTATGATCGGCCATCGACAGCCAGCCTTTGTGACAAGTACCTCCTTCCTGGCGACTGGCTCTCGGCAAAGAGAACTTGCTATCGGCTATCGGCAATGACTCTGGTGCTTATGCTATGTCTGGCAGGCTTAGTTAGCTCTATGCGGGCTGTATAATCTAATGTTGCGTATACGCAAGTGATACCGTGTGTTTGTGGTAGCGGGTAGAGTTCGAGGAATAGTTTCGAGGAATAGGTCGAGATCGAGGTAGAGTTCTAGGGTCGAGGTCTCTGTATGACTGTCCTCAACCGAGCAGCCCTGCCCAGGAGCCCATGAGCCCAGCCCAGCAATGATCGGCCGACAATGATTGGCAATCGGGTATGACTGCTACGGTATGAACCTAACTAGGTGCATTGTATATAACGAGCTGTATTAAATCGCTATTGGTGTGACATCGCTATGACTCCCTCACTCGGCCCCGTACCGTCCGTACCGCCCGTGGGACCCTCTATCCCGCCCGAAAGATGTGGCTGTTGTCCGTGGTACCGCCCCTCTCAGTAGATGTGGGCCGCCATCAATAAAAAACAAAAAAAGCAAGCCCGAAATCAAATCAAGAGGTAAAAAGCACATCAACGTAGATGAACCTGTCTCTCTCTCTCGTCTCTTGATAACTTGGGGGCAATCTCCATGCTCTGTTCCATTGTTGATGTGGTCCTTCTGTCTCGCGGATGAAGGGGGAAGAAGGGCATACCTTTTATTAGAGATAAACGTCCTGAAAGGGTATATTTTAGTAATAAGAAAATCTATGTTTAGTGCCCCAGTGGGGTGGGTAGGTTGTATTGAAACACTTCAGTAAAGGTAAGGGAGAAAGGGTTCATAGTAAGAGTGCCTGTTGTCTACCTCATAAATATTATTGTCTACCTCTTCATCAAGTGGTAATTGAAGCCCGCAACCAATGCTCTAAGTTAAGATGAATGTATCCGGTATATAAAGGGTGGTTAAGACGACAGGTTGTTGGTTGATCCATCCGGCCCTGATAATAGGTTTATAGTGGTACCTCCCCAAGAGCATTAATGGTTCATGGTCTAGGGCAAGCAGGTCTAGTTCTAGCAGGTGGGTGCCCGGTTGGAAACACTAAAATAACGGGAAAGTACAGGGTTCATAGAAGAGTGCCTTACCTACTAAGTCAATTTCCTAGCTGAGCAATAGGTTGGGGCATCAATCAGTAAGTGGGGTAAGTGAGGCATTATCCAGAAGGTGGTAAATAGAAAAGGTGGTAGCAGTAGGTCCAACTTCCTTTCATCCAGTAGGCTTCAAAAGGTAATATTCATATTCTAAGTGCCAACCTCCCTCCACTCCAATCTCTGAAGTTCTGGCTTTAGTGAATAAATCCAAGAAGGCAGTTCCAACGATCCAACTACAGGTTGTTTGTTCTTTCATGTGCCACCCACTTCCATTAATAGTGTAGCTTCTAAAGTCAATAGCCAATGTTCTGCCTACCACCAAGCCAAGCAATAACTAATTTTCTGAGAATAGCGTAGCCCCTACAAATAGGCGTTACCACTGGAAACAGGCAACTTCTACCGAGATAGGCCAATACAGACTAGCTCTCTTTCTACTTGATTTTAGATATCGCCCCGCTAAACCCATATCATGTCCCAATAAGATCCCCATCTCATGCCCCAATATGAGGGGACATCCACATAAATGGGTGGTCCACCGGACGGACCAATGAGCAATAGGAGACCTAACCACGATAACTAGCCATAGCAACCAGACCTAGACCCTTGACCTCTTCCCAACCATGGCCCTACACCTCCACCTAGAACCTTTACATCGAACCAAACATTGCCCTCGATCAAATTTGTCAAACCTCACGTTTAGCCAGCACAGGTTCTCTCTATTATTCACGGGTTTTAGCAGCTTCGTTTTATTTCTCAGCCAGCCTTACATCGTAGCATCACAGGTTGTACCAGCTCTTGGTTTCAACAACCCGCCTCGCTACTCCCCGCTTCACGCCCCCCGATGACGAAAAGAACGAGCACCCGGGAATGAGCGCGACTATGGGTGGGGCCTAATGAGCCCTGCTTAAAGAGAAACCCCTTATGAGGAGCCCTTATGAGAGAGAAGCCCTGGTTTAAAGAGCCTTGGTTTAAAGAAGATTCGGGGAAGAGTACGACAAAGGAGCCGATTGATACCGAAACAACTCCAACCCGCCCTTCCTTCCGCTACTTCCCGCCCCGCATCACGAAAGGAACGAGCACCGGTTACAGATAAGGGTAACTGAAGAGGACCAAGGTACGAAATAAGGAGCACAGGCCAGGACTAAATGGCCAGTAATAAATCCCCTGGTTGTTGGTTAGGAGCGTTCATCCATATTGCTTGTCGTATAAGGTCAGGGTCAGGTAAGGTCCGGTAAAGTATGGTCCGGTAAGGTATGGTAAGGTCAAGCCTGGTCAGATAAGGTAAGGTCCAGTAAGGTCAGGTCAGGAGTTCGAACCGGATGGGTAAAGCCCCAGATCATAGCCGAGACGTTGAAAGAAGGATCGATAGCGCATAGAAGAGAGAATATCGCCTGGATATTATTTTGGCTGGGGGTTATCGCTTCGCTGGTCTGGATTTAGGGGGGGGTGGAAGTTAGTTGATTGCTTTGCTTGCCTGGATTTTAGAGGTGCGTGGTGGAAGTGATCGCTGTCGCTTGCCTATAGATTCAGCGGGTGGAGAAAAAGAAAAACAAACCCGCTACCCGAACCCGAGCCAGAGCCCGAACCCGAGCCAGATCCAGATACCCGAAGGCCAAAGGTTAATTTACTGCAATGAGAGGACTGTTACCTTATGACTAGTAAGAATAAGGTGCCAAGGTATGAACAGAGTCAGACGCAAAGGCAGATGCCCAAGCTAGAGCATAAGCAAAAGCAGCTGCATCGGTGGAGGGCGCAAAAACTACCCTTCCAGCTC
>Ga0213499_10000018_pt1 | contig 23899 bp, 13 predicted proteins | sample Redfir_Yose_1_Me_FD_150980 | JGI IMG/M metagenome (GOLD analysis project Ga0213499, IMG submission 150980) | Leaf-associated microbial communities from Abies magnifica in Yosemite National Park, California, United States - Redfir_Yose_1 | ecosystem: Host-associated > Plants > Phyllosphere >...
AGTTGAGAATCCCTTATGAATTTCACTTTAGTTTTGACATACACCTATCTAATGAGAGCATTATGAACTGTTATTTTCACATATTAACTTCATCACTTTCACTATAACTATAAGAAATCCAGATTAATGGTCAAGAAATCCAGATTAACTGTCCTGAATTAATAATAATAGTTAATGTTATAAAGTCAAATATAGTTGTTATAGCATTGAGATTATTTTCAGGATAATGGTTAATGTTATAAAGTCAAATATAGTTATAGTTGTTATAGCATTGAGATTATTTTCAGGATAATGGTTAATGTTATAAAGTCAAATATAGTTGTTATAGCATTGCGAGGAAAAAAATACTATAAAAACAGTTACAGCTGCCGCATTGAATTATATCACACTTATGAAAAACAGAAAACGCTTTCACACTAAACTTGAAACGACTGTTTGTCTGCTTTGCGTCGACCCACGGAGAATAAAGATAAGGTGGCAAAGTGTTCCTCCTCAACATCCAGTCTTTTGAAAGCAAGGAGAGCCAAGGAAGTCGCCAAACAGGAACTTATTTAAAGACTTTGTGTACTATTGAAAATTTTAAATGTAAAAAATATTAAGTGGACTATGTCTGTGCTTAGCGTAGGATTTAATCATAGATCCAAATACTTTTATAGTTATTGTTTTAATCACCAAAACAATAGTAAATATAATGAATATTGACATTAGTAGAGACACTTGTTTTTGAAACTGCAACCCCTTCTAAACTGATTTCTCCGCTTAAGGAGATCATGATCTATGTCTATGTGAGAGGTTCTAATCTCCAAAACTAGCTGTGCAGACGACAAAGCTTAGTTGTCGAGTTTGTGACCCGTGCCATGCCCATAAATATATCTCGCCGTCTCTACAGTATAAACATGCGTTTCGTTTGCCAACCTGCAAAGGAAAATCCAAATCTGGTCAGAATCTTCGTAATAGTCGAGAACGAACTATCTAGGTTAGCTACTTATTCGATGCGAGCGAAACCGTACGTCTTGCGAACACTCTTGTTTAAAGTTGACGCTGCAACAAACGTTTCTCCATCAAAGTACCGTAGGTCGCCTTCGATGCGCTGATTAGTTCTGCCGTCTATATCTATGCTATTTGAGGTAAACGGTCGATCTGATGCCTGCCCAGTGCCCATGGAAGGGAATATTTTAGAATGGCTTTTAGCTGCATTTGGTTAAGTAAAGATAATATTTATGATGATGATTGTACTACAACTAATAACTAATAACTAACCATCACCCATCCCCAGGTGTCACCAAACGAAGGTACGTGGGCAGAGTATGGAACCACAACTGCATCAACCAATCCGAACAGCTCTGGTTAAAGCCTGTTTTTTTCTTACAATAAGGTACCACTACGAACAGAGGAAACGAGCTTTTTATGGTATCAAAGTAAAAGGGAAGTATATTCCAAGAAAGAAATGCTTACATTTGAAGACATTCCTCAATGTGTTGTAAATACACGAAAATACCTCTGTGTGACTTAGAGCACCAGCAGGTCCGGCCTGTAAGAAGAAAATTTGCATTAATATCTCTACTATAATGACAGACTAGAAACTAAATCATCCTGCATTGGAAAACTGTAAATTAGAAAACTGTTACTGGATTTCGTTTTTGGTAACCTGTGTCACAAAAATGCCTCCCTCACTTAGTTTTGGCTTGACGACTAATTCATAGAAAGATTTAGTGTAAAGCTGGTAGCAGGGACCGCCTTCTATAGGATCCGCAAGGTCTCCAATAATGACGTCAAAAGACTCGCTTCTGTTTTCCAGTTCAGCTCTAGATATGGATTCAAAAATTTTGCGAGTTAGCTTTGCGGTATTAACGTATATTGCTGCATGCGTTAAAAGATAAAAGGGATGGAAGCAGAACCTTGCATCGTTGATGATCAGATCTAGCCGCGGACTGGCGAATGCTTCTTGATTTACCACCAAATGTTTCCTGCAGAAGTCCACAACTTCCTGCCACAAAATTTAAAATAGATATACAAACCAATCAGCATTTCTTCTGCCCAAATTAAGAAGAAGATTTAAACGTCCATAGCACACAGCTAAGGTACAAGTCATATTCCAATATTTTTCCTTGTTAGAGATTTGTTCAATCTTTTAGTACCTCATCAATGTCACACATAACGACTTTTTCTACGCTCCTGTGCTTCAGTATTTCCCTGGCGGTTGATCCCTCGCCACCTCCCATTATGAAAACGGTCTTGGGACTGTTCTTGCACAATGTCAGGATTTCTTTTGTCAACATTAATTATGATTCTACGTATTCCCCTTACTGATAGGTAGGAGAAAGGACAATAAATCTTGACTAAAGGTTTATGTCATAGAAAGCAGTCTTAGGACTGTTCTTGCACAATATGAGACCTTCTTTTGTCAAAATTAATTACCAGAAATTACATACCGTTACTGGCTTCTAGCGGAAAGGACAGTAAATAACCAAAGGTTTATATTAAAGACTAGGAATATACTTGGAGTGGTGAACCAGAGCGGGATGCACCAAAGATTCATGATAAATAAACTCGTCCCTTTCCGCGCTCTGTAACTTGCCGTCGATAACAAGAATCTGCAGTGCAGCAGAAAGATTATTTGAACAGAAATTCAAATTATGATGGATGCATTTAAAGATAAGTTCAGTATGCAATATACCTTGCCGAAAGGTTTTGAATCGAGGAGTGCTATGTCCTGATAAGGACTAACTCCAGTATGCAAAATGCTGTCAATGAAGCAACAATCTATATTTAGACTCCATGAGGCATCTTAAAGCCCTCCTGTTCTAGTAAATTTACAAAAGGATTTCACAAAACTCTACATTATGTGCGATGATTTCCCGATGGGTAGCTAAAACAAGGTAGGTAATCAGACCTATTCAGAGCGAAGGACAAGCGAGTATCATCGTCATCTTCTTCGTACCAGCAGCATCGCCGCGGTGCTGATGTTACTGTTCCATCGACACCGTTGCCATTCACCAAATTGTCATTTGTTTTCACTCTGACTTCCCCCATTGCTTTCCACCACAATATTAACTGTAAATCAGATAAGCGCTTTCCACCACAATATTAACTGTAAATCAGATAAGCGCTCAGTAGGAGAAGATCAATATTACAAAATCACACGGAAATTAAAATAGGCATTGTAGGCTTTGGCAAAAATGAATCGTGCCGCTTGTAAATAGGTCGTGCCTCTTCCCAAAGGACATTACCTTTCTTTCTAAATGTATTGTTTCTATTTACTTATGCTATTACAATTTTTCTCATATACTTATGAGATCTTTATGAAATTGTTGGAAGGGATAAATGATTTTTTAAAAATTAAGTTTGCTCAAGATATTATGAGCATTTCCAATAATCCAAGTTACAATGGCAATTGACAGTTATCATCCAACAAACTCCTTATAAGCAGCAAGGGTTCACAACGTATCAAAACTGTGAAAAATTTAATCACGACCTCTCATTCGACTAGTACATAGTTCAAGAAATCGATATTATCAGCGGTTTGGTCAATTGTGTTTCTAGCAACATAATTTCAATAGACTATGTGGTAATGTATATACTATGGAAAACATATTCATATATGAAGATATTGAGATGAAACATATGTTTATTTCTTTTGGTTTTCGGTGAGTATCTGATTAACTATAAAACCACTCTCATAACAACAACTATGCCATTGAAACATAAAGAAATTTTATGTGTTTTCTTGCAGAGCGTAAATGTCATTTGTAAACAGAGCATGAACACATTCAAGTAGAAACCACTACAATACTATACCATTGCACAAGGAATATACATCTTACAGATATAGTCTTTTGGTGAGCATCTTCAACAATATAGCAATGAGCAGCATTCAATATATCATTATTCTTTGTTGTACGTGTAGACAATCTCATCATGGATGAAGCTTCGACAACACAAGTAATATTGAATCTTTCTTGCAGGTTTCTTGACATATCACGTGTTACTCCATATTCGAACCATTCGGTAGACATTCCTCTCGTGTGCAGGAAGACTCGTTCGAGACGGACACATCAACCAGGAGCAATAGCGTTATTTTCTGAGCGTTTCTTTCTTCTTGCAGTTTCTTGATCTTAGGCATCTCATACGCTGCTCTCACCAACAGGAAGACGTCTTCACCAAGAACCTCATCCTCCTTAACCCAAGAACATATCTCAATGGCAATGGAACCAAATTGTTGAATGCTCATGCTCAACATGGCATTCAAGCAGAGAATCTACATTGTGAATGGAGAGAGAAAACACAATAACCCCATCAAGACAAACACACTTATTGGACGAAACATTTAGTCGAATGTATTTATCATAGAATAGGTATGTGTAGTTGTAGTAGATGGTTGGAGAGGTTTCACCCATTCCAACTACCCATTCGTTAAACTCATAGCTAATTAGCATATGATTCCATTACAAAGGCCTAAAGGCCCCAAGGATGTGGTACAACGGTACTTGTGGAAAACAGCAGAGTCCTGGGTTTCCACAAGTCCTGGGGTCCATTCCCAGCAGGGGTCTATGGCTCTCCTTGATTCCAATGTGAATAGAAAAAAAAAAGGCCTAAAGGCCCCGCCAACAAAACCTACATGACATGACATAACATAAAACCCCAATATATAAGTGACGGGTAAAAGCATGGTAATGTGTCTCACTTTTCCTTGTTTTACGGTAATGAGCTATTATAAAAATTAATGAAATAGAAATATTTTTTCTTAAATCAATGATTAGATAATGGTGTAATGAAACAAAAGTTTTCAATTTCAATTAGCTTTTATATTGTATTTTTTTTCAAATTTAAAAAACTATTTTTATTTTATTTATTTAATTTTCTTTAAAGTTCAAATGTTATTATTTCAAACATCTCATAAGTACTCATAAAACCACGAACCCCATATCTATATCTATTTTTTAAGAAAATTGGAATTTCTTTTACCAAATTTGTTGTAAACACTCCCAAGATTGTTAAACATATTTTTGAGTTTTATTTTATGATATATTTTAATTATTATTAAATTATTAATGACCCACAAAACTATTATTTTAAAAATTTTAAATCAATATTTTCTTATATAAACTTGAAAATAATATATAACTGATTGTTAAAAAAAAATTTAAAATTTTTTGTAAACATATTTTTTATTTTTTATTGTAAATGTTTTGATGTTCTTTTTAATTTCACTATTTTTTCTTTGCCACACAGTGAGCCACATTAGCATGCTTTTACCTTGACATGGACCACATATGTAGGTAGTGGCCCACAATGGGGGAAAACTATATACATGATATGAAATATGAAAAATATCAATACAATACATTATATGACTCATCATATGTCTGACACTTGACCATAACAGTACATATACATAATACAACATATCGTCAGATGTCCGCAAGACATAGCCACTAGATCATCATCATCGGGTATTGGAACTGGAATCATCATCATATTCTTCACAAAAAAGGTTGGATATCCTCCATCATCATCATACCCATAACATTCCCCAAGGATGGTCTCTAGTGGTATCATCGTCAACCCATGTTCAGAACATAGTCTTCTGGTAGGATCATCTATGTCTACATCATCATCATAGCAGGATCATCATCAAGCTCACACATAGAGCTAACCACAAGTCATCAGGGACCTTGCAACCTACCCAACACTGGGACTTACCACACAATTCATATAGGAATTGCACCCTACCCTCATTATGGGACTTATCACACAAGTCATAAGGGACATGCATCTTGCCAAGAACTGGGGACTTACCACACAAGAAATAACGGACTTGCATCCTTCCCACAACTAAGGACTTATCGCACAAGTCATAAGGGACCTTCCCTCTTCCCACGACTAGGGACTTATCACACAAGTCATAGGGTCCCTCCACCCTTCCCACAACTGGGGATTTATCACAAAAGTCATAATGGACCTGCACCCTACCCATAACTGAGGACTTCTCACACAAGTCATAAGGGACCTTCACCCTGCCCACAACTTGGGACTTATCACAGAAGTCATGAGGGGCTTGAACCCTTCCCACAACTGGGGACTTATCACAAGCTAATGTTTGATCTGCCACAGGTCATCAGGAACCTGCATCCCTCCCATACTGGGAACATCAATCTAATACTTGATGTGTCATTGATTCAAAGGTCTGCTCCTTTCCCATAGCTTGGGAATTCCATCAATCCACATAGGCAAGCATCCACAAGGATGGTCCACACCGGACCACAAGGTAATAACCATGTCACAGGGCTCCATCATAGTCTGTCCATTCTCCCTTTACCCTGAATAGAGGAAGAATGTATCTTGAAGTTGCACCAAACTTCAACACTCCCTCTCAGTGAGGAAGACATTCTCTGCCACACCCATCTTGTCCATGAAGTATACAATATTTACTTTTGACAATGGTTTAGTAAGAATTTCAGTTCTATGTTCATCAGTAGGTATACATTGCATCTCCACAAATTTCTTTTGTATCAACTCTCTAATAGAATGATACTTTATATAATTGTGTTTCGATCTATCATGAAATGTAGGACTCTCGTATAGCTTCATGAAATATTTATTATCATAGTAGACATTAGTAGGCCCAAGCTTCTGACAGAATTTCCTGGATATCAACTTTTGAAACCATACTTCTTCTCTACTAGTTGTGCTAGTAGCCATATACTCAACTTTCGTTGTGCTAAAAGCTACCTATGTTTGTTTCATGTTCATCCATGAGATCACTCTCGATCCCAAGTTGAAACAACATCCATTAGTACTCTTTCTATCCACCATGCTTCTGGCCCAATCTGCATCTGCATATCCTTGCAATCCACTCTAGTCATCAGAAGAATATATGATACCATATCCTAGGATATTTCAAGATGTGTTTCATTGCAATCCAATGTAGCGGTCTTGGTTCCATTATATAATGACTAAGAGTATTTACTATATAACACATATCAGGTATGGTTTTAACCAGATACATCAGGGAACCAGTACACTATCTGTATATAGTTGGATCAACCAAGCCAAATTAGAAAGACTAAGTTTCTTTCAGTGCATGATGTCAAATCTCTGCAAAGTATCCACTTTATGCTCTTCTTAGCTTCACCAGGATTCTACCATATATCAAATAGTACTACATCAATCGTAAACTTCTTCGAACTTGGAGTAAAATCTCCCTCTTCAACCTTATAACAAAGGTGGAGATATAACTCATTTTTAATGAAGTTCAAACTCAATAAATAACTTTATACATATGGAATATCAATTTCTCAATGTCTTCTTCAGATCATACAAATCTTTCTTACACATGGGATTCCTTTATTTTCTTCTTTTTTTATCACATCATATCATTGCTTATGAAGATGTATCTGTCAAATCAACTTATTTTGTCTGGAAAATCTTGTACACTTATAATTATTTTATGTATATCCAAAAACTTCGAAACTATTTCTTCTTTGATTAGATCATGGAAGTACTGGTTCTTATATATGTCAATATCAGTAACTATATCCTCATAATTTTCTTCTTGTATGCTTTATCACAAGGTTCATTTCTACTCTCGGACATATAAAGCATCTTCTAGGAAATTGTATGTATGGTTCTTATTTTCTTTCCTCTAAGAACCTCTTCTTGTATCTTAAATACACTTGAATCTGTTGGAGCATTCTGCTCACACTTCATCTATGAAACTAATCATCCATATGAGCATCTCTATATCTACAATCTCAAGAGTCTCAAACTCTCTAGGTACATAGATGGAATTGACCATTCATCTCCCTTTGGAACAAGTCATTAAACTTCCTCTGAAACTGTTCATTTTACTTTCTCTAGAATCAACAATAAGATCTATAATTTCATTTATTACTTTTCCTATAGAAAAAGTATAATCATCTTCCTCTTGTAGGTCTTTCCAACTAAACATATTCAATTTAATCATCAGTAACATTTCATAAACATGAAATTCATCAATAATATTATTAGCATGGTTTGATTCCTTCTAGTTTTCCTTGAAGAGAGAAATCCAACCATATTAAACACTTGGCAACTATTTTCCAATAACCCTCTCTAGAAGAACAACCGCCTACAGAGATGTAGGGCTAGAAACCCTAAATTTTGAAATTTGTCAAATAAAAAATCTACATTTGATGATTATGTTATTTCAGCTCCACATTGAAGATATTGATGATGTTACTTCAGATCTGTACTGAAGTTGATGCTGATTTTGCTCCAGTTCTAGGCTATAGATGATGATGATGATATTCAGTTTCTATTGAAGTTGATGATGATTGATGATGTTAAGAAAAAATTTCGATGATTTATAGATGTAACAGTTGATGTTCCAAAATATGATGTTGATGATGCTTCCTCCTCCTCCCTTCGATGATGATGATGAGCCTCCTCAGATGATGATGATAACGATGTTGGTAGAATACCCTTTTTGTTAATGGGGGTGTTCAAATAATGTAGCTGCAAAGAATATTCTACTTGTACTTTTATATATATTATTATAAGAACAAATCCCCTTGTGTGGATTGGTCAAAATCGAGTCAAACCACACTTGCATTATATAAGTGGTTTTATAGGCCGGCCTACCAAACTCATAATGTATGCTTGTAAAATATGTAAAGTGGCTATATAGGTTGGCTCTCTGAATTTGAAAGTGGAATTAGGTTTACACTTGTACAAATAAAGAGGAGGCGCCTCATTTGAAGAACATGGTCTCTCAAGTATTGTGCAAGGACAAGGAGAATAAATGAGGCAAGGAGAAGGACAAGAAGTCATCTTTGGTATTTTTGGTTTTAGGGTTTTAGTCTCTCTCTTTAGACGAGACTTGTTCTTTGGGCATTGTACTTTGGTAATCTATATCGAGAAAGTTTTTGGTGGGTTTTCTTCCCTATGAGGGTTTCCTAGGATATATTCTTGTGTACCTTGTGATTTTTTATCTTTCAGAGATCATATTTATGTTTTTGATTTGGAAAATGTATTAAATTATCATGTAATATATTATACTCGGGAATTAAGTTATAAGCTATAACCGCATAGAAAACTAAAACATTATTCCTCAAGCCATTTATCCAACTTCTCAAAATGGATTTAATCAAAATTTCACCAACATAGAAGATAAATGTGGACAATATCAATACAAAACTTACAATAACCAGAGAGCATAGAAAATTAAAGGAGCTGCAAGAAGAGAGCATCGAAAGTCAATGGAGTTAATCGATAAAAAAGTATAGCTGCAATATATATATATATATATATATATATATATATATATATATATATATAATTTAGTATTTCTTGAATTAAAAGTCTTCTACCAAGTTTTATGTTTCAGTTTCTTATCACCATATGATTCCGTTCTTTTATTCATGTATATACTCTTTTATAATTCTCCATGGGTGCCATGATATCTACCAACTATATTACGAAAGATCGATTTTGTGTGTAATCAAGCTTCATGGAATGCATTTACCTGTTCTTCTTTCTAATGGCTATGTAAATGAAGTTGCAGAGAATTTTGTAAATAAATTTAAGGTATATTGTGGGGGCTACTTTAAACTTCTAATTATAGAGTTATGCCTGAGCTTCTGGTATCATTATTCGATGAATTTTCTTTTAAATCTTCATGTTTATTGATGTTCTTACCTTTGTTGCTCGACTTGTTTCCATGAGAACTATATGCAATTAAACATGGACTCGAATGCTCAAACTGTGCTCTACACATAGGAGGTGTCTATCACACGAAATGAATACATATTAGCTCTAAAAAGCACCTAGTTTCTACTGTGGGTACACCAAGCAATATTTTGCTAGGTGAAACCAATTTATATTGATTGATGTGTCTTACTAGATGGTGAAAATGCGGTCATGAAATTATTTTCTCATTAACTAGAAGATAAAACTATGATATTAGTATATTAACCAAATGTTATTATTAATACTTGGAAGGATATATTCAATGCATAGTTGAAAAAATTTGATGAAAATAAGATGCAAACACAATGTATTTAATTTTTTATCCTATTTTTTAGTGTCATTTTTATGAAAATAAGATGATGCAAAATTTAAGAAAAATAGATGTAACAATAAATACATAGAACCCTCACATGTGCTAGAAAATAACCTTACAGGTTGTGGCTTGACTCAATACTACAATGCTACAACACCATATTGTATTAGTGATATCCATTTTAAGGTTCTAGAGAATAAAAATGCAAGCAACCCAAGAGTGCAGTAAGTTGACTAAACATATGTATTAAGACTTGATGCTAATTGAGTTACGTACTTTTAAGATAGGGTTTACCTAATAGGTTATTTTAAGAGTTCATAAGGATTTACAAATATTAATTGAATGGTATAAATATGAAAAGGAACAAATTCAAGGAATAAGTGAATGACAAACAAATTCAAAACAGAGAGAGAGAGAGAGAGAGAGAGAGAGAGAGAGAGAGAGAGAGAGAGAGAGAGAGAGACATAAAAGGTAAACCATATGGTTTGACCACATACCCTAAATCGTTAAGGTCATACTATTGGTTTCCCCCCTAAAATAGGTTCTCTATTTTGTGAGCCAATATACATTGTCGTAGTACAACATAAAAATCCATGGTTAACTTAGTGCCTTTAGACTAGGAAAGATTAAATAAGATTTAATTTATTTTAACCTATTAAAAGAAAACTAAAATGGATTTGCACCATCATCGACTCATAATGAAGCATCCTACACAATTACTAAAGAAATAAATGGTTTTCACCCCAAATTGGACACATGGAGTAAGGAAATACCCCAAATGAGTTCCCTAAAAGGTAAAGGTGAAACAAACCTATAAACAATGGCCAAAAGATGAGAGAGGATATGTTAAGATAGGAGGAACTCAAAGAATATGGTCCAACATGTAAGGACTGTAAATATATGTATAGATGTCATCACAAGGAGGATCATGTACATGGGAATCACACAGAAGAAATCCATACTACAACACCCCTCATGGATAAGTGTATGCAAGAGCTAAAGTGTAAAATTTATATCCTACATTTAATTCATGGCATGTTCAACTTATGGGGACCATAATTGTATCAATTTTTTTTCAACCCCATCATAAAGCTTGATTTTGATGTCACCCTCATACTAATAACTTTCTTTCAGGAAGTCAATTTATCAGACATAGTGCTTCAAGTAAAACAAAAGGAATAAAAATACAATGTATATTTTAATTCAATAATCCATTAACACATGCAACACTTTTCACGTAACATATCAAATCTATAATCTAAGCCAAATGAAGTTGATACATATTTCAACCAATCCAAGAAAAAACATGTTAAACCCCTCTAGAGTTTAACTATGTGAAGTGGCATCCATAAAATAAAAAATAAATGCAAAATAATTAGTGACTAGATATATCATATCCAACTAGACATAAAGAGTTCAAGTTATAATCATAGATAAGGGTTGAACATTGACTGTGATGGAGGATCCCCAAAGCATGCACAATGTGACCAAGGAACTCTTAAGTTTTATACTCAAATTAGCATACCTATGATCCACACTATGACTCACTGGGACTTCTCCCATGTATCCCACAGAATAATTTGGCCACATATATCATAAAAAATGTGGAATTTACTACTCTCAATCTCTACCAGAAAATAAGATATTGCTCAACATATAATTTATGGATGTTCCCAAGAACTATCTTAAACCAATTACCCATAAGTGAAGATGTTGGGTTCCTTCTATTACTCTTAGGTACCCATAAAATAATTATTAGCACAATAATGTATTTATTTGCATGAAATACACAATGACACATAAAAATAGGTTTTTTCTCATTAATCCCTACACTATTCCAAAGTGAATGGGAGGCTAACAAATTAGGCCTATAAACATTAAAGTAATAAAATATAATAAAGCCAATAACATATCAAATCATCATTTATTTTATGCATCATCAATAATGTAATGATATGAGAAGTATTCCATTTCTTCTCTTCAAATTTCAAGCTAACACACTTGAAGAACAAGAAGAAACCACCATTCAATTTACAACTAAGTGTTTTGATATACCACATAGCCTATATTGATACTAAATAATTCTTCACTATAAACCAACTTTATTTTGGTGGGCTTGATAAGACCCTCTTATCTTCAAATCACGACCTTCTAGCTTAATGCATGATCCGTCTTATCCTCACCACCACCACCTTCTTTCTTCTTTCCCCTTTTTTCTTGATCTATGTCCTTTCTTGCCTCCATCCTTTGTGTCCCATTCCTAACTATATCCACCATAAAACAACAAGGAATGAGACAACAATAAAAAAAATTCATTCACTATAACTTTATTATATCAAAATTTCTTTGATGCAATATTCATTAAAATTCTAGACTTTTAAGCAAAAAATATAAATTTTTTCCTTGGTATATAAAATGGTAGCAATACATAAATTATGATACAAGAAAAAAAGTGATAAAATAATTTCAATTAGTGTAAAATACATCACTACATTTTCAAAATCATAGTGAAGTGCGCAAAATTCCTAAAACATTCTTTCATCTAGAAGGGACACCCTTTCAAAGTATCATGTTCATAAATCTTGGAGCTTAAAATAATGATTAGTATTTAGCAGTTTTTCCTTATTATTGTTGGATGCTTGGAAAACTTACTCAATTAAAATAGGCATGGCACTAAAAAATATTGTCGGGGAATATTTGAAGAAAGGAAACATTCATCATTAGACTATTGTCGTGTTTACCAATAGGGAGCCAAAAATCTACTAATCATACAACATGTCCACTTATTTATATAGTTTTTAATGAAACTTGAGATTTGATTGTAGTGGGATCAACACCTTTTGGTGCTATTGAATTGTCTTATATTTCAACTATGTTTAATATTGTTTTCTCTAACACGATTTGTCAATGCAATCTCACCATGGACAAACAAATTAAAAATTACAATTTCTCACTCACTTAGCTTGATTTTATGGTCTATATCTATTAGATTCAGAGGAGGATCATTACCTATTTTATTATTTGTAGAATCAAATGTCCTTAGCTAGGTTGTTATGAATTTTTTGATATATTAGTTGCATTGTAACTCAAAGTGGGGATTTCAATACAAAACTATTTAGAATTTTTCTCTTGCTACAAACATGTGGCTTTTGAACAATAAAGGTGCAATACTTGAATCCTAAATATGTGAAATAAAGTTGGACTCCATTGCATTAAAACCATGGATGGATAAAAGCATCTAATTAATTTTTTAATGATATATCTCATTTTAAACTATTTTTCATCCTAACTAGATATTCATGGATAAGAATTGAGAAATCTAGCTTTGTTTGACTTATTTTAAGCTTTCAATGTTTTGGCCTTTATGGAGACCATCTATAGCTTATTTTTAATTTTTGAAACCCTACATATCAACATAATAAATGTCTAAGTTGCTCAAGCTAGATTTTGTTGAGCATAATTCGACAAAATTCCAACATTGACCATTTTCACTTATCATTGGGTGGGCTCCACATGAGTCAAAGTCTTTCCATTAAAAGACATAGATCTAGCTTTACTAGGCTTTATCATGCTCCAAGAGGGATCAAATCCCTCTTAGCACATGATAGAGCCCGGTAAACCTGGATCTAGACTAGTGATAACTAAGATTCATTTTAACCAATTGATTCATTGCTTATGGAAATTTGTGCAAATATTGAAAAGAAGTTTAAAAATAACTACTTATACTCAAAATTGTAATAGTACAAATTTAATTTAAATATTCATTTTAAATTTGTGATTTAGAACTTCCCAAAGCCCAACATTGGAAAACCTTTCGAACCCAAAGTACGTTCTTCCCAAGAAAATGGAAAGTGTACATTCTTTTGAAACATGTAATTAAATATGATTTTGAGCCAGAATTCAATGAACCAATAGAATTTTATTTGATCTTATTCCTCAAATTTATAGTATCTCATACATTTTCATAATTCACTCATAATTGTATGAACCGGAGACAAATTATTTATATAAATTACTAGCCATATTTCGAAATGAACTCACAAAGGCGATTTCCAATCATAAAGCATTGTCGTTATTCCATTCAAATAGAAATATACACATACAGTCTTACTCATAATCCTCGTTCTAGTCATTACTCCTCCCTCGCCCGATTTAACAATTTTTAGCCATCTCCTTTAGATCCATTTATGTCTCTCGCGCACTCTCTCCCCGTTTCTTACAATTTCCTCTATGTGCTTACATATATCACTAAAACCAGTTACTCAGACCCCAAGAACTTGTTCGGTTGACTCATAACTCCTATAAGTCTAAGTGATTCCTATTCCGTTGTTACAAAGAGGGATTCAAGATCCTCTGACTTATCATTCAAACTCCTAAAGATCTCTCGATTACAAAATTATTTGAATTTTGTCTCTTGAGAGAAGAATCATTACATTCAAACCTTCTAATTCTTTTCTTCTTCAATATTCTCAAACCATGACTCATCTAGCTAGAAAAAGAGAAATAAATATTTAGATAGAAGAATTGTAATTCTCCTTAAAATTCAAGACTCTAAATAATAAATGCATCTTTAATTGTTGTAATGTAATCATCAAAATAATTCAAATTGAGAGTTTCCTCAACACATTATTTTTGCATGGCGTTGTGTAAGTTACATGCCTCAAATGTTTTCATGATAACTAAGATTCATTTTAACCAATTGATTTATTGCTTATGCAATTTGTGTTTAAATATTGAAAAGGAATTTTAAAATAACCACTTATACTCAAAATTGTAATAGTAAAAATTTAATTTAAATATTTACTTTAAATTTGTGTTGAGGAAAAATAACAAATAAGAGGAATGATTCATTTCGATTCACCAACCCACTTTTCTTAGGTGAAAAATAAGAACTTTATCTTTACATGGAAAAAGAAAAAGGTATTTAATTGAAGATTCTATATGGCTAGATGTTATAGAGTATATCATGTTTTTATGTGAACCTATCTTAGAAATGATTCTCATGACATATTGTGGAAGTAAGTGGTCTCCTTATTCCATGAGGGTTTTTAGTGCTCTATTAGGGTTAACGATGTAATATCTCAATAAAACATGATGAATGAAGGAAATTGGTGAATTGGACATGTTGGCTATATACTCTTTCCAATTATGAAACCATTGCAAAACATATCATGTTGATTGATGAAGTGGTCAAAAAATTAATTCAATTACAAGATCATGTGTATTAATGAAGGACCCATTTATTATATCCAATTTCAAATAGTTGGCTAAATAATTATTTTAAGAGGATGAAATAAATGTTGTATTTATTATCAAAGGATTCACTAACTATTTAACTTAGGGTTAAAGTTATTTGATCAAATCTATATTCTTATGCTTACTAAATTCAATAATGTGGAACGTGAAGGGGTTTAACATTTTTTCTTGTGATTATGCTTACGGCTTAAAGGAAAGGGGTTTATGGTTTGATAAAATGTTGGAAAATGTCAAATTTGACCCAACATTTATATTAATATATATCATAATAATAATATGTATATTTAATCATGATTACAATTTTAAAATAATGTGGATTATTTTTTTTATTATAATGAATTGTTTTTAGGAAAAAAAATATAATAATTTAAAATGGAAAAATCATAATAATTATAAAATTTTGTAATAAAAAACAAATTATATTTATATAATTGTTTTTGTCTAAGTTTTATAATGAATAATTCTAATAAATGTATTTCAACGTATATATCAATATTTTGATTTAGAATTTGATTTTTTTTTAAATTTCAAACAACTAAAATATAGTCAAAATTACCTTTAAATTTAATCTCAAACATCAAAATAATTATTTCTTTATTTATTTTGATATTATATAATTATTAAACACAAATTGATAACTACAAGTACTAGTTTCTCTTATTATAAAATTTAAATTGTTCTCAATCAAGAAAACTATATATATATATTCTTAAATGAGTAAAAAAATGCATAACTAAAACAATAAGATTTTCACTTAGTCATTCATGCTTCATTTCCATATATGTGTGTGTGTCTGTTTATTTATTTTTCTATATAAATAATATATGTTTTAATAAAGTTATATAAATAATATATGTTTTAATAAAGTTATAAGGCTTCCAGATATCAAATTCTTATTTTTGTGATTTTCCAGCTTGACTAGGGTTGAACATTGGAATTTCCAAAAATTTGAAATGGTTGTTTATCATTTTTCATGGAAAAATTGAGGCATTTTATATACTTAACCAAGAAAAAATTTAAGAATTCATACTTATCTAAAAGTTTATAAAGTTTGGTGAATCTTACTGATTCATAAAATGCTAGAAATACCTTTCTAAACAAATTTAGCATACTTTTGTAAAAGTATTTTAATTTCTAATAATTTTATATAGTTTATAGAATAATTTGGCTATTTTTAGATTTTGAGTAAAACAAAGTTACCGCATCAAGAAAATTGGGCTTAAAAAATAAAAATAGAAATTGGTAAATATTTTTATAGAAAAAATGATGTAAAATAAGGCATAAGCTAAAATTTTTCCTTAACGTTTTCCCTATTTTTAACATTTTTAATTTTTTTATAAAGAAATAAAGGCTCATTATTACAATAATTTTGAAACAAATGGAAATAATATGTGCATACTGTTATCTCCAAAACTAGCTCTGCGAGTTTTTCCTAAATTTAGGTGACAAGAATGAGTCGAAAAATTTATTTCGAAATTTTTGGGAATAGGTTAGAAGACGTGTTTTTACTATCCCAAGTCGAAAAAGTAATTGCCCTTGTTTAAAATTCAAAAAATGTGAAAGACAGGCTTTCGGTGGCTTAGGAGGGTTTTTCGAAACGCCCTTAGCCACCGAAAACACCCGCTTTCGGTGGCTAACGGGCAATTTTTTACGGGGTCTAAGCCACCGAAAAGGTTTCTTCATGAAAATTAAAAAGCTCCAAGCGATCTTCACCAGGCGAGCCAGAGAACGTGTCTTGAGCAGGCGAGCGAGCATCCTCATCATGTGAACACGCACCATCATAGCCTGAGCAGGCTAAATGGACAGCAAAGCATGCATATCAGTTATGAACGCGGGTAAAATTCGCACAGAGGCTGGTTTGTTCTGTATAAAAGAGATACTGGCGGGCATGTGTGGACGATGTAAGCAATCAAGGCTATAACCAGCGGGCGTGATCACTGTGTATATGGGCGTGCATATTGCAAGCAAGCGGGCATAACTTATATATCAATAGGCGGACATTTTACCATAATCTATGTTAATGCCATAAATCAAACTTAAGCCGCCGAAAGTCTGAAGAGCACACGTGGTCCACTATCCTGGACGCAGATTGGCATCATACTCTGCCATTGTTATCATGACCTCATACCATCAAGATCTCACACGAACGTCTGGAAGACCAAACAAGAGAATGATGCCTGTGGGTTTTCGTATCATAATTGAAGAACCGTTTCACGTTTTGTTTGAAGCCCGAAGGTATCTGGTAACGCCAAAACCAGCATGTGTCCACCTTGAAGCTGTCACAAACGGGAACGGGAGACCTCCAGGTGTAGGAGATTCACTGTAATACACTGCAAATCAACTGCCAGAGCCAAGGAAAATTTCCCAGGTCCTGCATTTCCATGATCAGTGACCGTAACCACGAATACACTTTTAAGTATTCTGAGAGGGGAATTGTATCGACCTTGAATAGAGTCTGGAAACCACCGAAAAGGGTTCGACATTTGTCCCTATTCTGAGTTCTCACTTGGAAACCAAATGCACTCGTGTCATCAAATCACCCCTGTGAAACGTAAGCTTGACCAAACACCAGGCCATTTTCGATTCTCTGTTGATTTTGCTCTGTGAGCCTAACCCTGCATGAACCGCCATTTCTAGTTGTTTGATGTTTCCAGCTCTGTGGTTTTAACTCCACATGAAAGCCCCCTTCAGTCTTCGAGGGTTTTTAACTATGGCAGCTTGACAAGACATCGGGCCACATTTCATTTATTTGATGGTTTTACTGTGAATTCAACCCAGCATCAAATCACTTACAGCCCGTTGATGGTTTCAGCTCTGGGAGCTTGACTGAACTTTTAGGCTATATGCCAGTCTTTTGAGGGTTTCAGCTCTGTGGAATTAACCAAACAGCAGTCACCTCCAGTTCATTTATGGCCTTAACTCTGAGAAGTCAACAGTGTTCACACTCTGCTCTAAATCACAAACTGCTCTGGACAAATTCTTTGACAATGTTGAATCTGAATCATCTCGAAGAAGAGACAAGATGGGATGAGGTTCTATGATTGGAACTTCTGTCTATTCTATTGCAAGAAATCTGCTGGATTTTTAGGAGAGTATGGAACAGTTGGAAAGGTGTATGAAGCTTTTGTATTCAGTGTTACTTCCTTCAGGAAATAAATACTCATCGACAGTCATATTTGATAGTTTAAGGTCTCTTCCTGCTGATTCCATGGGCTGGCACTGGAGATCATGTGATTGTTGATGTTAACTATCTTCCCTCTTTCAAGGAAATACCAAATGACATTGCAATTCCAGTAGTTTAATAGGTATGTGAAGATATACCGCAGTGGAATTCCACTTGAGCAGTACACAGGGTATTTTTATATATCCTATGGCAGTCATTTTATCATTATGAAGTGTGAACAGCTGTTGCAGATATGATACCATCAGAAGGGCAAAGGATAAGATCTTCAATGGTAACAAATGAATTAGCATCCTCTGTTCAGGGGCAGTACTTTATTACAATCATGACACAACTGGATGACCAGCGAGCCTCTGTCAAAACATAAAACGCGCTTATAATCATCGTTTTTGCATCTTCTTTCAAAAGTGGAAGACCAGTTCTCATCCACAATTTTTGGTGAACCTATTCCAACCGGCTGCTTCCCTTTTGGACAAAAAAAAACTCGATCTGAACTTTTTTAGTGATTTCTGCGTTTTGACAGGCTTTCGGTGGCTTATTCTGGCCCTTAGCCACCGAAAAGCGCTGCTTTCGATGGCTAACGAGCTTTCTACAAGCCTGCCTAAGCCACCGAAAGCCTGTAAAAATTCCCAAAAACTGCTTTCGGTAAAAATCATTTTTCTCAGCCATGGGAGCTCCATTTCGCGTGTTTGAATAGTCAATTTTCATCTACAGATCATAAGCTTTCCAATGGTGTAATAATTTTTGGATTTGGGGTTTGGGAAGATAGTCAAAATCACCCCGCAAGACCCAGGTTCGGGAAATGCCTGTTACAGGGCAGCGAGCTAATGTTTTCGCCCAGATCGACTTTTTTCGGCTTCTAATGGAAAATAAACGATGGGGATGAGTGAATATACCATTGTAGAATAGATTTGGACTTTCAGTTTTGAAGAAAATGGAGAAGATGCGTTTTGGGGACATGTGTCACGTTTTCAAGGCAGCAGACTGTCATCATGACTGGGGACACCTGTTCATTTCGGTTTTGGGCATCAGAGCGTCATGATGACTGAGGACACCTCACCATTTCGGTTTTGGACAGCAGGGTACCAGCTCAAGAGCCTTGGGAGGCCAACCATCACTTCACCAACTGTCAACACCAAAGGAGGCCAACACATGGGACACTTGTCTAGTTAATTCCTGCTCTGTAATTTCGTTTTTTCAGTCACTAGAGAGGAAATTCGAATTGTAAGGCTATAAAGCCAAGTGACTAAGACTTAGATAAGGTTCGATTTTGGATAGAGAAATTTGACTATTGTACTACTTGACCATCTTTGAATGTTAATACAGATCACAGGCTTCCGCCTATTTTTGATATCAGTTTTCATCTCTCTTTCTGCATTGTCATTGTGTTGTCTGGCCTTCCGTGACTGTCATCTCACTGTTTGGCCCATAGCTCAATAATATTTGCTCTCTTTGCTTATCAGGCCCTACTACGTACTGGCTTGTCTGCAAGTTTATTCTCACCCACCTAAATCAATTTCACTGAATATCAAATCTTAGATGGCACTGGTTTATCAGTTTACCATTCAAATGTCTGAATGTTGTAGTTGAGTTCAGTTATCCCATTGATCCACTATCTATAAACATTTTACCTATTCACTAATTATTTGTTACCAAGCATCCTTAGCTTACAGCCCTAAGGAGTTTCTTGGAGCACTAACACATACTCTACTACAAAGGGAAGTAATTATCATAATGTAACATTATCCTATTTTTTAATGCATGTGAATTACTCAAAAGCCTTCTAGTATAATGAGAAGCAATTCTCATAATATTATGAGATCTTAGTGATGATGCATAAATTGAATGATGCTTTTGCATTACATTCTCTTAGTTTCATCTAACTTTATGCTTGAAAATCCCCCAAAAATAAATGTATATATATGTGTGTGTGTGTGTGTGTGTGTGTTAGAAATTGAGAGTAGTAAAAGCCACATATGTTATCAATTAATTTTCCTTAGAAATAAGAGGACATCAAGGGACATCAAGATGCCATAAATATGTAAGATGACATAAAATGGTAAGATGTCCACACTATCTCCAAGTGATGGGAGAGGTCATGAGTTCAAGTTCAAGCCTTGTCCTTGGAGGTTAGGCAAAGATTCTTGGTCAATTTCTCCAATTGAAACCAAGATGTCCTCTCCCTATTCTAAGTATGTGTGTGTGTGTGTGTGAGTGTGTGTTTTAGAAATTGAGAATAATAAAAGCCACATTTATTATCAATTATTTTTTCTTAGAAATAAGAGCACATCAAGGTGCCATAAATATGTAAGAGGACATCAAATGGTAAGACGTGCATACTATCTCCAAGCCATGGGAAGGTCATGAGTTGTTCAAGCCTTGTCCTTGGACATTTTTGGTCAATTTCTCCAATTGAGATCAAGATGCCATAAATGTTTACATGTTAAGTGAAAGTAATTTAGTGTGTGAATAGCTTAAATTGGATGAAAATACACATCGTATTTTGCAAAAATTGTTTCACTTCAAGCACACGATAAATTGACCTTTGAAAAGAAGGGTCTTGTGTTTGATAAATTGACCTTTGAAAATAAGGCTCTTAGCATTTGAGTGAGATTAAAATCAAACTTTATGATGAGGTGGAAATCCTTCACCAAATTATGATCCCCATAAGTCGAGCATCCCTTATGAATTTTACTCTTTAGTTTTGGCATACACCTATCTAATGAGGGCATTATGAACTGTTATATTGTTAATGATAATCCAAATTACAGCGAGGATGATGGCATTTGGAGGTACCGCACACTGAGAATGAGGGGGTCGAGAGATGGTTCTAATGATGAGATAGTGATGATTAAGGAGCAACAGTGACTGAGATGATGTCCATAACATTTACATAATCCAAGGTGTTGGAGCATCCTTGTCAATCAATGCTGATAGAATCTCTAGGGGGTAGAAGCCTCCTTCCTGTTGGAGCAGGAGACAGAAGGGTGTTAGTGCATCCTTGTTAGTTGGAGCTAATAGAAACTATTCATGGTGTTGTAACATCCTTGTCAATTGGAGCTAACGGAATCCATTAGGGGGTTGTAGCCTCCTTTTTGTTGGTGCAGAAGAATTTTGGAAGTTGGTACTTCCAGTTAGTTGTAGTTGACTTATTGAATATATTTGATTATAAATATTGTTGAGGTACATCTTGTGTCTTCTCTTGTTGATGGTTACTGATAAATGAATAGCTGCACATTGTTGATAAACTATTAATAACAAAGCAACAAGTAAAAATTGTTTGATACTGAGTCACCCACCCTCTAAGTATCCCTGCATATTCCAACACTCTCTTTTTCCTTCCCGAAACCCGCGCTGCTAGGCTTTTCAGGCCCCGACAACCTTCGGTTTTGGGGTGATAAAGAGAACCTTCGCCTGTATGATTTAGAACTTCCCAAATCCCAACATTGGAAAACCTTTCAAACCCAAAGTATGATCTTCCCAAGAAAATGGAAAGTGTATTCTTCTGAAACACAATTAAATATGATTTCGAGCCAGAATTCAATGAAACAACAAAATTTTATTTGATCTCGTTCCTCAAATTTACACTATTGCATACATTTTCCTAATTCACTCATAATTGTATGAACAAGAGACAAATTATTTATATAAATTACTAGCCACATTTCGAAATGAACTCACAAAGGAAATTTCCAATCATAAAGCATTGTAGTTATTCAATTTAGATAGAAATATACACATACAGTCTTACTCATAATCCTCGTTTTGGTCATTACTCCTCCCTCGCCTGATTTTACAATTGTTAGCCATCTCCTTTAGATCCATTTATGTCTCTCGCACACTCTCTCCCCCTTTCTTACAATTTCCTCTATGTGCTTACATATATCACTAAAATCAGTTACTCAAACCACAAGAACTTGTTTGGTTGACTCATAACTCCTATAAGTCTAAGTGATTCCTATTATGTTGTTACAAAGAGGGATTCAAGATCTTTTGACTTATCATTCAAACTCCTAAAGATCTCTCGATTATAAAATTATTTGAATTATGTCGCTTGAGAGAATCTAATCATTACATTCAAACCTTCTAATTCTTTTCTTCTTCAATATTCTCAAACCATGACTCATCTAGCTAGAAAAACAAAAATAAATTTATTTAGATAGAAGAATTGTAATTCTCCATAAAATTCAAGACTCTAAATAATATATGCATCTTTAATAGTTGTAATGTGTTCATCAAAATAATTCAAATTGAGAGTTTCCTCAACACATTATTTTTGCATAGCATTGTGTAAGTTACATGCCTCAAATGTTTTCATGATAACTAAGATTCATTTTAACCAATTGATTTATTGCTTATGTAAATTTGTGTTTAACTATTGAAAAGGAATTTTAAAATAACCACTTATACTCAAAATTGTAATAGTAAAAATTTAATTTAAATATTGATTTTAAATTTGTGATAAGGAAAAAGCACAACTAAGAGGAATGATTCATTTCGATTTGCCAACCCACTTTCCTTAGGTGAAGAATAAGAACTTTATCTTTACATTATCAAGATTGTATACATGGAAAAAGAAAAAGGTACTTAATTAAAGATTCTATATGGCTAGATGTTATAAAGTATATCATATTTTGATGTGAACCTATCTTAAAAATGATTCTCATGACATATGGTGGTAGTAAGTGGTCTCCTTATTCCATGAGGGTTTTTAGTGCTCTATTAGGGTTAAGGATGTAATATCTCAATAAAACATGAAGAATGAAGGAAATTGATGAATTGGACATGTTGGTCTTATACTCTTTTCAATATTAAACCATTGCAAAACATCTCATGTTGATTGATGAAGTGGTCAAAAAATTACTACAATTACAAGATCATGTGTACTAATGAAGGACTCATTTATTATATCCAATTTCAAATAGTTGGCTAAATAATTATTTTAAGAGGATGAAATAAATGTTGTATTTATTATCAAAGGATTCTCTAACTATTTAATCGTAGGGTTAAAGTTATTTTATCAAATCTATATTGTTAGCCTTACTAAATTCTATAATGAAGAATGTGAAGAGGAGTTTATGGTTTGATAAAATGTTGGAAAAAGTCAAATTTGACCAAACATTTATATTAGTATGTATCATGATAATAATATGTATATTTAATCGTGATTATAATTTTAGAATAATGTGGATTATTTTTTTTTATTATTTAATGAATTGTTTTTAGGAGAAAAATATAATAATTTAAAATGAAAAAATCATAATAATTATAAAATTTTGTAATAAAAAACAAATTATATTTATATAATTGTTTTTCTCTAAGTTTTATAAAGAATAATTCTAATGAATGCATTTCAACCTATATATCAATATTTGGATTTAGAATTTGATTTTTTTTTTTTTTTTTTTAAAAACTAAAAT
>Ga0213499_10000019_pt1 | contig 23216 bp, 20 predicted proteins | sample Redfir_Yose_1_Me_FD_150980 | JGI IMG/M metagenome (GOLD analysis project Ga0213499, IMG submission 150980) | Leaf-associated microbial communities from Abies magnifica in Yosemite National Park, California, United States - Redfir_Yose_1 | ecosystem: Host-associated > Plants > Phyllosphere >...
CTGAGCCATACCAGTAAGCCAAGGGTGAGTCTTCAGGGTAAGGCCTTAAGTGGTCACTACGATTCAATCACTACCTGCTACGTCAATCAAAATGTCTTTGAAGCCCTCAAAAGGTAGTTCCAACCAAGAAGAAAGAAGGAAGGATCTGTTACAGTTGTGATTCAGTCAGTTCTCTAGAGTTTTTCAGTTAAGGCCCCGTTCTATCCGCATTCTCACATTCTAACATTCCCTGGTCCCACATTCAGTCAGCCCGCCATTACCCCAGTCCGTTCAATACGCAGTCTCCCATTCTAACATTCCCAAGTCAATCCCCATTCCAGTAAATCCCCCATACCCACTTTATCGCATTACCACTTAACATACCCGCATTCAGTACGCCTGCCCTTCACCATCACCCAGGATCGCCCAGTACGCGTAAGCAAGGGGGATACCGCCCAGGACACGGATTCCAAGTGTGTTAGGTGGTACCGATCAGAAGGGATTGATTCAATTGAGGGGGCATAGTAGTTTGGAGTGCCCGGACACTGATAGAGTTAGTCAATTGATTCATTATATTATTAACTATTCGCCCGCATTTATGCATTCCCAATTAAACCCATTCGCTTTGAAAAGAAGACCGGACGGACCAGGAGGGAAATAAAGAAATAAAGAGCCTACCCGGAGGACACAGAAGAGATGAAAAGGACCTGGTTGATTAATTCTACCGCATTAGAATAGTACCAGGAGGGCAAAACAGGATATCAGCCTTTTGAACCTTAGCTTAGAACAGCAGCTGTTGAAAGAATAGCCCTGTTTAAATAGCCTGGTTTAAAGAGCTTGGTTACACAAATATACTCCATACGATGATTCTCAATGATGGTGGATGATATAGATGATGGATTAGTAACGCTACCGCTCGATACCCGGAAGCAGGAAGCTGCCGCAGAGCCGAAACACTGGTTCAGATAGATTTACGACTCGTTGTTCCATATAGACTCCCCTGGTTCAGATAGATGACTGGTTGGTCCATATAGACCCGGTAGAAGTTATAGAGCCAACTCCCCGCATCAAGCCCCCGCATACACGCCATCCATTCAGTTCAACCCGCCCCCATTCAGTTATTTCTCCATTCAGTTCGCATCCACGCCCCATTCTGGAAGCCCTGCCTCTCCATACGCCCCATTATGATTGATCGCTACCGCATTGTGAGGAAGGATCGAGACCGCTAGCCGATAGAGACCGGGGGACAAAGAAGAAGAGAGCCAATACCGGGAGAGAATAAAGAGATCTACCGCTTGCCCCCATGATGGATGATCACCCCGCATCAAGCCCCGCATTAGAAACGATACCTACATACCCGCGATCACACAGATTCCCTTTTGTGCGACGATACACTGGGTGGGTCACATAGAGCTCTACGATACACATTTTTTTTAATTCCCAATAGCCCCTCGAACATAGCTTTTATTATTATCTACGTTATTTTTATTATTTCGACTTAGAATTTACAATGGAAAATGTTCCCGCAAGCAGCCCGAATTCTCTATACCGCCCGCATACCCACTTTACTTCAATCCGCTACTGCCAACATCTTTTACAAGAAAAGCTTCCCACCAAACAATGATCTTACGGGGGAGGCTTTGATTGATCCGATTTTATCTACTAATATGTCTTCCGAGTTGGCAGGCCGGTAAGGAAAGCAGCGGCCAAAGGCAACTGATGAGGATTCTGGAAAGAGGCGTTCCAAATGACCCATCTACCAAGAGAGAGAAGGCCCCTATATAAAAACTTACTGCTACAGAACAATGGGATGCTCCTACCTGACTTACATCTACGGAACACACGGTCCTACATCGACTGGATGCAATGACGAAGCGTTATATATGATGATTCACAATTCGAGGATCCGCAGACATAGCAGCCCATAAGTACCAGTCATAGCCATAGATCATAGCCAATATAGAAAGAAAGATCCCATACCCGGGGAAGGTACTTTGTGCAGTGAAGGAAGGAACGTTTGGTTTCTTATTTTGAATGGATTCTATTTACTGTTAATAAATGGCTTATTTGAACCTTCTCTGTGTGAGTGGCTTATGTGTGCTGTGCTGTGACGTGAACGGCTTTTTATGCGAAAGGCTTCTGTGAACCCGGTTGAATGACTTATGTTTGCTGTTATGTGAATGGCTTCGTGCAGGCAGTGAGTGAACAGCTTCTATGTGAGTTCCACATGTTCCCAAGAGAAGAGATTAAGTCAAGTTGTTCACATACGTGCATATCAATTTAGCCGGGGTTACGCCAGATGAGAAGGAAGGGAAGGAAGTCCTTAATACCAGACAATTAGAGAAGTACTTACCTCCAGTCGACGAAAGGGAGAGTTCAATTGATTGAACTTACTGCTCCTGCCTTCTCTCTTGGGTCAGTATCAATCCATCCGTCCGTTGTCCCGCCTCACCTCAAACTAAGACTGTTTGTAGTCCGTCCGTTGTCCCGCCCCTCTCCTCTCTGCCGATGTGGGACTGCCACTATGCAAGAGCCTTAAAATATAGGCCTGCCAGCCTGCAAATATGGGAAAGCCAATGTGGTAAATCAATCACTCACTAACTGGCGCTACTCCCCATGGCTGACTGTCATTCGGTCACGGATAACATGGCACGAACACCTCATTCCAGGACACGGGGTATTGAGAACTGGTCACATAGAACACCATCCTGATCACGGGCTATCGGGAATGCCGCTTCACTCACTGACTTACGCACTGACTCACCTAACTAACTGGGCACGTGGGAAAGAGAACTAATAACGCACATAGAATCACCTCCCCTCCTGTGCACGTCGAACTGTTCACACACGTCGAATCACCTCACTTCTAACCACCCTCCTGGGCATGTTGGATCGAGAACTGGTCACACTGGGCTTTGTTCTATTGGGAAGGATCCTCACTTACTGACTCACTCACTCACTGACTCACCTCAGTAACCCGTACTGTCCCGTACCTTCTTCCCGTGTTGGGAATGTGGCATTTGGTGAGGGGTAAACGTGTATGGCAATGGGGTAGTGCTGTTGGGAAGACCTGCTGTCCTGTCTCTGACAGGTGTTATGGTTCAGCTCTGCAGAAACTGTGTTCCGTCAGGGTAAGTGAAAGGGGAAGGTGGGAGTAGGTGTAGGAGCCAGCCCTGTTCCGTATCGTTCAGCTTTCAATCGCGTAGGTGGTATCCGTGCTCTGCCCTTGCCAACGCCAATCAACATTGAACTGGACATGCATTGTGGAAACCTCATTGTACGTCAAGCATGGTACCTCATCGTGTAACATCATGCATCGTGTAACCTTCATCGTGTAACTTAACCTCATCCTCAACGCGTAACCTACCTCATTGTGGAACCCTTCCTTATCGCTTCGCGCCTCATCTTGCGGAAACCTCATATCGCGGAAACCTCATCTCAACTCATCATCGTGTAACCTTCATCATGTAACCTACCTCTACGTGTCTTCCTTCTGTGAGTACTCTACTCTCTGTGTAGCAACTAAACACTGCTGATAAAGCCAATGCTACCTTTACGTCTTAGTGTAAATGCCAAGAGTCGAGTACAGGTCGAGTACAGTTGGCAGTATGAGATAGAAGGGAGAGAGAGGGTTCTGATGCTGCTTGCCGGTTTCTGCAGCGACGAATCACAGCCCACAGACATATGCTCAGTACACTCACACAGGAAGGCCCAGTACGCTTTCCCACATTCCCCAATACCCAATACCCATTACCCAGTACGACCCATGAAAGCCACATCCCCGCATGACGTTCAATACGCTTGTTGATTTGGAACCTGCCCAGGAAGCTCTATCCAATTACCCCTTTACACTAGGACATACCCTTATCCCCTTGACACTGGAAGCCACAGACAGCAAAAGCAAGAGGGACCTGTATTGCGCCTACTAACGAGCGATATACGAAAGATTTAACAACTTACCCCACTAAGTGACTTGCGGAGGGCGGAACTGATGCTGAGCGTGAACTGCCCGATGATTCTATGCTTATTGGTCGAAGTCAGAGGATCAGACTGAAGCTGCCGCTGCATCTCTTTCTTTAGAGTCTTTAGAGTCTCTTTCTTTAGATTCTTTAGATTCTCTTTCTCCGAACCACCACCGTTCACGACGACATCTAATTTAGTTGACACCGCTCGCATTCCACGCTTCGCCCGCCCTTATAGATCGCTTTTCTGCTATCAGAAAGCGGACAGAGGGGAGGACAGAGGGAGCTCTATAGCGTTAGCGTCCCTGTAAGTCTCTCAATCAATCTCCTTTCAGTAAAACAGAATTCCAGCCTTAACCTGTGTCTGGGGAATAGAACTGAGCTCTATACAAGGAATTTCTCTTTGGGAGGTACTCTTTACTAAAAGTGCTCGTCTCCTCCTACCATCCACCCAGTTCACCATGTAATCCAGAAAGGTCATGGGAAAAGCCATCTCGGGCATCGCACCCCACGTTGGTCCAACACCAACCCCGTCCCAATGGCCTCCACCCTACCAGCCTGAGATGGAAAAAAACCAGAAGAATGGGGTTGTTATTCCGGTCGATATTAAAAGGCACTTCCTAATGCACGTTTGATAAAGAACAATTGTGTTGAGATGGGGTTCGGAAGCAGAGATCGGGGTCTCTAACTAACTTTTCTCAATAGTCAACTCGATTCATTTCATCATGCATCTCAGATAATTACTTCCTTCCGCAGCATAACAAGCTTAGGCAAGTTAGGTAAAAAAAACTATTCAAAGTCCATTACCTTAAAAGCTAGTTGGTTTTTACTTTTTAGTGGTTCTGGTCCGATCGAAAAACCTTTGACAAACATGCATTTGATACATAAAATCCTCGTGTTGAAGGGGTCCAAAGATTCCTCCATCGGGGTGAATAACGTTCATTTGGCTTTAGGCAACTGGTCATAATTGAACTCACAAACAACCCCTCTCTGCCCCACTCACTGTCAAGCTTATAAGCGTATAAAAAGCATGTTTCAGGAAGTGTTAGGATCGACCAGCCTTCTGTCTTCCATCCGCCGAAGGCAAGCGGTAGCGTTTCTTCCCCGGTCTCTATTGGTAGCGCTCCTTCGTGTTTTGTGGGGTTGGGGTATAGTTCTATTGACTAGCGGCAAAGAAATCTGGATCGAGTGCATCAAGTAGCAAGATTGACTGCATCAACTGCATCAACTGCATCAACTAGTGGCTAAAGGTCATCCGGGTTATCCATAGATAACCATTCTGAAAGGGTATAGTTTATAAATAATAAAATCCATTTCATTGTTCTGATAATTTGCTTTTCCCCCCAATAAAGAGCAATTTATTTATTCAAGAATGGTGAATGAGGACCGAGGTACGCCCCCCCACCCAATAATTAAGGTGTTTTATATAACAGGTAGCGAAGCAAAGTAACAAAGGCAAGCTGATTCTTCCATCCCGTGACTCCATGAGCCCAGCCGGAGATCCAGGCCAAGGAGCCCATCCAAGTAGCCTAACCAAGTAGTCCAACCGAGCAGCCAAGCCCAGGAGCCAAGCTGAGTAACCCAGCTTGGAATAATGGACACAACTGGAAGTCTATGTGCTAGTAGTAGGCTTTCACTCTGTGGCACTCTAAGTCTCAAGTGCTAGTACTTGGAGGTCTCTGCAGCTAGTAGTTATTAGAGCTAATAGTAATACTCTAAGTTACAGATTATTTACAGAGTTTTTTAATAAGGTAGAAAGAAGAGTTCTCTCTTAGCATATAGTTTTCTATACAGCGGATTTTCTTATTATGAAAAGAATGCCATTAGCAAGAAGGAAGCAGCCTTTAACAACTAGGAGCCTTGAAACAGATGCCTTTACCCTTTAGCCAAGAGCCCAGAGAAGAGCCTTTAAACTAAAAGGTGACTCTAGACAAGTCCAACTAGTCCAACTAGTCCAACAGAAACCTGTCACCTTTTTCCTTTAGCCTGGCACCTATAGCCAATCACCTTTTGAGGAACACACCTGTTGAGGTTCATAGGCCAAAACAGAGAAACATTCAGGTAGGTAAGGGAGGTTGAGCCAGTCACGTTAGTCAGGGAGGGAATGCCAGTCAGGGAGGTGGCCGGGTGATGCTTGCCCGGAGAGTTCTTGCTTGATTGCCCACACATCTCTACAGGGAGGGGTGGGTACAACGGATGGACAAAGCCGGGAGTATCATTGCTAGAAGCTCTTTGCTATAAGCTCCAGTCATTTGGCCGAGAGTAAGGAAGAAGAAATGGCAAGTATGCCTTTTTAGGCTTTTTATCCATGTTTGTGGATCGGGATGGCTTGAATTTGCTCTCGCCGCTTGCTGGCTAGGACGTTAGGCTTGACGAAGAAACTATGTGCAGTTAGTTATTGCCAAGAGCTAGTTGTCAATGATAGCCAGGAATAAGTGGTGTGCCAGAAGGTAAATACCCAGTCTCATTCCCAGGAATAATCAGATATGGTATGGAGACAACCTCTAGCTTCTTCGCTGTAGCTCAGGGAACACAAGTTTAAATAAATGCTCTTACTATCTGTGAACACCTCGAGAATCAATCTCTACATCAATACATCTTTACGTGATACTCCGCGTCTCTACGTTTCACTTTGCCATTGTAACAATAAATAAATACATCAATATACAAATCGCATATATACGTTTACCTTTTCCATTGTAATTTGTAACTCTGAAAGTGTCCGTTAAGGCTAGTTTCCATGGAACCTACTCTCAAGAAAGATAAGTTCCCTTTCAAGCCAACATATCCGATAGAGGTGTAGTGGTGATTCAGGAGTCTTAGCCGATACGAGAAAGAGTTGATCCCAGGTGGCGATGCACTTGATGACAGGTTGTGATTCAATTACAGGATGCCGCTACTCGATGCCAAGTGTCGATCCCGCTACTTGATCCAGGAGTTGGTTGATCACAAGAGGCGAGCCCAGGAGTCAATGCCGCTTGTCAATGCACTCAATGACAGGTTTCGAGTTCTTCTTTTCTTTTTGCGAACCAATGTGGATGCTTTTAATTAATTGCCTCCATGTCCCCTGTTATGCCTTCCGTGAACCGAGGCCTTCTTGTATTTATGTGAACCAATAAGCAAGCCCAGCATTACCCAACGGTCATTCCCACGAGGTTGACACAGGGAAGGGGCATTGATAGGATGCCGATAGGAGATCAGTACCACAAGGTGCCGATTCCCTTGTTGAGCCCCAGTATGATAGCCCCAGTACCCGACGGGATGCACAGGGTTCCTACTCAGTTCTTTACAACCCCCCCTTTCACTTACCGAGACAGAACAATCGTTCCTACAGATACTCAACGGGCCTAATCCACAGGTACGGGAATAATACGCTCTAATCCACTTTTCTACCCGGATGCTTCACTGGCTCTATTCCGCTATAATCCCACTCGCTCTGTTACACTTGCTTCCCCTAGGATACTCCGATGACCCAATGGGAATAATCATCCGCAGGTGATCCAATGGGAATAAGCAATGGCGATGGCGATACTCCTGTGATTTAATGGGGAATCAATGGGAAAAAGACAAGGGGAATATTCAAGGGGACTAATCAATTGGTTTACTCCTACAGTGATCCAATGGGAATAATCCAATGGGTCCTACAGAGGGGGACGGACCCTACAGAGGTGATCACTCCTTCAGAGACACAGAGAGTAGAGTAGTACTCACAGAAGACACGTAGATGTTACACGATGACGATGTTGATAACGCGATACGATAAGGTTAGATTAGGTTACAAGATGAGGTTACCAATGATGAGAGGTTACACGATGCATTAGAACACGATGCAGGTGACACAATGCAGGTTAGGTTACATGATGCATGTCCAGTTCGATGTTGATGTTCGATGTTGATGAACGATTTTGATGTTGGTTGGCGTTGGCGAGTTAATAGCAATGGCGGCAATAGCGATTCAATAGCGATGGTTTAAGCTTGCTTTTCTATACTTGATTTTACTTATTGGGTGGGGGGGCCTTCCAACTTGTCCTGATTAATAAACGAAGAGTTGGCCTTTTTCAGTAAGTGAGTGTATACAATATTATACGATATTATGATACGATCGATTATGAGAGCCTAAAGCGTAATTACATATATAATGACTGGAAGATCGGGCTAAAATCGAAGTAGAATTCAGTGTCTTGTTTAGTTCAAACGCGCCGCCCAAAGTACTTCGTAGAAGTGGGTCTCCGGTGCAAGTAGACTACTAGGCTACTACGCTTTCACGACCTTCGACTCACACCGAAAAGCGTGTTATTACATATATAAAGAATGACTGGCACTTACTTCTTTCAAAGAATGAAAGGGCACGTATAATTGTCAATCGAATCTCGTCCAATGTGTTCCCATCGAAGCGCGAAGGAATAGCCCATTAGCCGGCACGAAGATCTGAAATGTCATCCCGGGCGGGCATCATTGTAAGACGGGAAACACACCCGATCCCAGAACGACCTCGATATGTGAAATCGTCTTACGCCATATGTACTGAGATTGATCGGGAGACATGGTAAAAGCCCGCAAAAGTCAGCCGTAGAGACATCTGCGGATCGAATCCCCTTTTTCCTTGCCTGGACAGGCTGTGGTTCATCTTAATTCTCCTTGCGGTATCAGTTGGTGGGGTGGTAGGGAGATCACGGGGATAGGATAGGCGATCTCGATTGATACCGCGTAGAAAAGGCATGAGTTTAACGCTTTCGGATCGCATAAAATCACGAATCTAGTGTTATTACATATGTGCATCGAGATCAATGATTTTATCAATTCTTCGATTGCGTAATTACGTATATAAATGAAGATACAAAATGAACGAATAAATCAAGTCAATTCGATATTCTTCGATTGCGTAATTACGCCTTTCTTTGGCATCAAACCTTATCTTCGTGTCGGCGTTAGCTTTTGGCTATTTATTCCTTCGCGCTTCGATGGGAATTATGGCAACGAGATTCAATTCTTTCTTTATATATGTAATAACACTAGATTCGGTGTGATTCAAAAAGTGCGCTTGCCCAACCAAAAGGAAGGCAGGCAAGGTTTATCACTTGCTCGACCAAAGGGCTTAGTTATAAAAAGCAAGCAAGCCCCGCCGGTGATGAAACCAACCAGCAAACAGCAAGCAATTGATACCCGCCAGCTAACCAGCAAGCAATTGCAGCAAGCCAAGGGTTGGTTCTTAAACCAGCCCGTTCGTTTCATTCATTTAATCTCCCAACCCGTCCGGATTCTTCCTTCTTCCTCGGGTATCTAGTGATGGGGGGGCAGTGCGGCTCTTCCTGTATGACTACTCCTGGCTCTTCTTGGTGACTGCATGGGGCATATTATCTCTCTATGGCTATTCCTGGCAATGATTCGTAGTGACCTCCTATCTGGGACATCTCCCCAAGGTCCCTCTCTCTTCTGGTGGGAACATGGAGGCAATGAGAAAGCGAGCACAAGATCAAGCAAGATACCTCGTCAAGCCTTTCTTTCACCTGTTCGCCTGGGGTTGGGGCCCCGGCCAGGTCCGTCCAATCAAGAAAATCAATGCAATCGTGGCTCTTGCCAATATAAGCGTAAAGCCACTAAGTGGTTCGATCGGCGATTGTGGGTAAGCAGTTAGTTGGCTCTGCAGCGAAGCGAAGGTAGGAACTTGGTTTCAGATCTTTTTAAGTGCTAAGGAAGGAACATATGTTTTTCCTTATATGTAAGTGCCGAAATATATTGACTCTCAAGGGTTATACTTATAACGTATCTACGTCAGTCTCTTTTATAATGGCTCAACCACCTTTGCAGAGGAGAACATTATCCAAGGGCTGGGCGGGCCCAGGGATTCTAAAGGAAAAGGGCAAGGAGGGTTAAAAGGACTTAGACATGGCTCCTAAGAAAGACGACACTTAGACATGGAAAAAAGGTAAGGGTGCAGCAAGGGCCTATCAGAGGTAAACGTTCAGAAAGGATATGGTTCCGTACTTAAAAAGCCACTTTAAGTGCCCGGATGAGGGTAGTTACATATGAACCCATAGAAATGCAATTTGTTTACTAAAAATCCGCCAATTAGAAAGGTCTTCCACATTCAGTTAAAGCAATCTATTTATTAGGCCTTGGAATGGAACTTGGACTACTTATTGCCTGGCTGCTGGTCGAATCAACAAAATGTGCTGGGACAAGAAAGAGTTAAATGGGGGGCTATGGCTAGATTGCCCAGGCTGGCGGCGGCATGCTGCTGCTACATTGATTAGTGCGGGCGGCTGGATGGTCGAATCACGGATGGGGGGAGGAATAAAGAAATGGAAGACAGGCGGGATACTGCCGGATAGATTCTGGTTGGATTCTCTCGCTTACTAGCTAGATGTATCGTCTGTTTGGGGGCATGGGACCACACCAGACAATGAAAGAAATACTATTTTGCGGGGGAGGTTAGTGTTTTCCACCAATAGACGGGACTCCACAACCGAAGGTGAGAAGAGAGATGGTAGGGAGGTACCTTGGAGAGAAGGGGGGCACCAGGAAGCAGAGGATCATATATGCTTTTCTTATTTAAGGTACCTTGCAGAGCAGAGAGATAGGTCCTTTTAGAGAGGTCATCACCAAACAGCTGAGAGGTTAGGGTATTTAGATAGGTCCACCAGCACCCCTTCGATCGAGAGAGGAGGTTATCACCAGGAAGGGGTCCCTTGAAGAAAGAGAGGGGGTTCACCAGCTTAGGAAGGAGGTGGTGCTTATTACACTTAACGTTATATACGTTCTTATACCTGACCTCCCCATGTTCCCCACCAGATGATGGGATATGTACCCCATGTTCCCTACAGAATAGATTGAGCCAAGGTTGGCACCACACGGGCACATCGAGCCAACACGGTACAGTACGGAATTATCGACACTGTGAGTGAGTCACACCTGTTGATCATTTGAACTTGCTGCTTGCCGAAGGGAAGTTTCTTGCTTTATCGATCTTGCTGCTCTCCCTGGAGACTAAGGAATAACTTGCCACCGTTTGCTTGCTTTCCCATTGTCCCTATCACTGGCCGAGAGGATATTTATCCCATGTGCCATAAAAACGATAGAGAATGGATAGACTATTGTTAGAGCGAGTTGACTCGTGGGTGCGGTTAGGAGCATGCAGTGATTGGTCTATGTGCAGTGGGACACAGCTTCAGTGAATGGCTTCGTGCAGTGAATGAATGACACGGGGGCTAGGTAGGAAAGGTGCATGCAGTGAACAGCGACTATTCTGTTAATGAACAGGTGCTACGAACGATTAGGTTATACATAGAACCGACAGACAACGAGAGAAGGAACCGTTAAATACCCGATGAGTAGGAAGCCCCCTGGGTTCCAACATTCCCGAGAGAGGAGACTTACCCCATCGTTACCAACAGAAGAGGAGAGAGAAGTATCCCGCGGCCAGATGCGGGAGATCTTTGGGTGGGAGAGACAAGGATATACTGCTCCATCTTTCTCAAGCCCATTCCATCGCACCCTACCATCAATGCACAGTGCGTCTGAAAGCCATAGTGAGTCTGGAAAGAACAGTGAACCCGTCATCTCACAACCATTTACCCCATCGAGACACGATACGGGAGTGATTCAGTTCCCCAAGTTTTGACACCATACTATATATATTGAGTGTGCTCCCATATTCACATGATACGGGTGGGTAACCCCATTGAACCACTCATCCTACCTTTAATTACTACCCAACATACATACCATATAACAGAGCACCATCACTTCATACCCCCAAACAAAAATCTTTGATTATTGAAATGCGTGGTTGAAGGGGTGAGGTACGAACCGTCTCGCTTTTGGCTCGGGCTTTTGGGATCTACCGGGACAACTTCTTGGCTCTGCTCCTTCGGTGCCTTTCTTTTTATCTTCGCTGTGCCCCTTATGGATGAAGATTGTGAATACCATCCATGTTCCTAAAGTACTGGCGTTATATACGTAATTATCGAAATGCAATTGAAACCTAACCCGCTTCCCATCCATCCTTCGGTGAGGGACTTATTCTTATATTTCTTCCCTTCTCAGATGTTGAAGGTGCGCAAGCAAGGACAGCCAGCCCAAGGCCCAATATATAATCCTGCCCTGCCTTCCTTGAATCGCTTGTACGACGACTACGTAAGGTAATGGAAGTTCAGTAGGTGGTAGGTGGCACAGGAACAACCTGTAGGAGTTTTTGGGTTGGATCGTCAGAACTTCACTTTTGATGAATGCCAGACTTACTTATTTGTAGATCTCTTACCTATTGGCTTGAGGAACGCAGTTCAGTGGTCTTACTTTACTCAGTCTACTTGATTAATGTTTGTGCGTGCGTGACCTGCTGCTAATAACAACTTTTCGTCTACCCTTTACTGGCTCCATTACCTGCTGAAAAGGCATGGGTCACATAGAGCATTGTTGAACGGGACGGGCGTTCGATACAACAGAACAGCAGCATAGCATTCACCCAGTGTTTGATCACACTTTATTACTGATTCTTAGGAGGTAGACAAGGCAGGTGCTCTTACTATTATACTTTCTCCTACCTTGTATTAATTCTTCTGGGTACCGCGTTTTACCTTCTGGTCCGGCCGAGCCGATACAATACAATTCATCAATTAGAACCCGCTGGCTAGCAAGAGCCGTATTAGTCATTTTAGTGTATCCTACTTACCTACCCACCTGAAGGTCTAGACCTGTTCGAACTATATCACTTGCTTAATGAATCACTTAGTGGATACTGTATTTACCTTTCGTACCTTGCTCCTCCGATTCTGGATGGTACAGCATTATCATTTCCCCATGCAAGGAAGGTTGGTTGGGCAGCTCTGTTGGTGTGGTAGGATCGTTGGAACTACCTTCTTTTATTTACTAAAGCCAGAACTGAAGCAGAGAGATCCTCGGGGAACTTATAGATCCTGGGAAAAACTGCCGGATGGATTTCTTGGAAGAACCTTATAGGCTCGAAGGAATCTACTTGCCTACAGAGAACTGTAAGTTTGATACCGCGGTGGAAACATTCGCCTCAACCCAGCCCAACCACGCGTTTGATAGCTCTAAAATTGCAAGCATTTGAGAAGCCACCTTTCTTTTACCTACCATTCTGCTTTTCCCGGTCATGGCCAATTAAGAGGGAAGTGGGCTCCCGCTCATCTCATACGGACGGATAGGCGCCTACTGAAAGGAGAGTATTGAGTGACTGCTGTCTGATTCAAGCGATCTCTCTTCTAGCTGGCAGCTGTCTGATGAGTGAATCACGCTATACGGCCATTTTGATTTAGTAAGAGGGCGAGTGAAATCGCTCTGATGTGGAGGTACTACTATACTACTGCGAACTCTCGCTAATTTGCCTTCTTTGAATCTCTGTTGAAGTATGCTGCACCGCTCTTCTATCTCTTTCATTGGCACAATCAGGCAACAAGCAGTCCAATACCGATTCCCCGTCCTTTAGTAAGCAAGCTCAGTCCTTAGATCAGATGCAAGCACGGAAGCCTATCAGAGTGCAGTGCAGAAGGTAAAGGAAGGTTGAACGGCTGACTTGCGCAGGTAGGGGTGGGTGGTTCTATCTCTACAGCTAAGTGTAACAGGTGGGTGTCAACTTCTAGGTGGGTAAATATGATGGTACTGCTGATGGATCCACTACTGGTTCCACTACTAGATCTACTGCTGCTATTGAAGAAGCAACTGCTCCTACCTACCTCCCTAGCCCCAAAAGTATGGAGCAGGTCGTCCCTCCCCCTTGTACCTTGGTCGAGCGGGTTCGTACCTCACCTCCTTCACCTCATACCGAGAGAAGAATACGAAGAGAGTACATGTGCCCTTGGATAATCTCTTATAGAAAGCAACTAAGTTAACGCACCTAATGGAGGGAGGAGACTTATTAAAGATTATACGCTTATTGCTACTTCAACACCACCGTTGGGAGCAGGCTATAAGTTTGGGTGGACCAGCAGATCTTTCAAAATATCTAAAGAATAATTGCTCACCTGAAGATGGAGATCTAGATGCATACATATTATATAGCAGAGTAAGAAGTTGCAGTTCCACCAATTTAGATCCATACGCGGATCCTATAGTTAGTTGCAAATCCATATGCATATCCGTCGTAGTAGCAATTGACCCAGTTGATCAAGTGAAAGCAGCATCTCGTGCAGATACGTACCCATACGCGGTAGACCCCCTTTTTTTCATAATTAATTGAGGCTTCCCTTGAGTCATGGCAAGCGGCTGGCGTTAGCGTTTATGGTTTATATACGTAATATGAAAACATCTATTATATAGTGGCTATAAAGGTCACTGGCGTTATGCCTTTAATGATGGCAATCGGCTTCCTTAATGGCGTTAGCCTTAGTGGCGTTTTCCCCCCCCCCTTATTATCATTACTACGCTGAGGCGTAGCTAAGGCTAGTGTTGGCCTTGCGTTCCTTTATCGAATAAGTTACAAGCTTCCTGAAACTCTATATAGAGATAGGCTTATTTAGAAGGTGGAGGAACCAGTGGAGGAGAGGAAAGGGTTCAGATACGACATTGCCAAACAACAACCGGTCAGGGAAGGTTTAGGCATGCAGAGCCATTAGGAAGGGTTCATTCTGGTGTACGAACCGGTGGGGAATGATTGGGGTAAATCAGTAGTTCGGGCCCCCCCCTTATATAATAATTGGCGAGCAACCCTGTTGATTAGAGAAAGCTTATAGCAGAGTGAGTGAGGAGCTTAGTAAGATAGCTAAGATATCAATAGATACAGAGATAGACAAGTATAAAACATAGTCAGAAGTAGATCTATGAGCACGACTCCCAACAGTATTCAAAGAGCCAGTCCTAGGAGTTGATCCTGTAGCACCACCAGTAAGTAGTGTGCAAGTAAATGAGTACCAGTCTCATAACCAAAAGCAGGAGTTGTTGTGAGTAGTGGATTCTGTAGGAGTCAAGGGTTCTAGTTAGGGCAGTGAATGATCTACGTTGAGCCCCGGTAGGATCCCTTATAGGCTCAGTGTATATAAAATGGACACTACGCCCTGCTGATGATGAGGTCCAGTCTAAGAACCCCCTTACCTATACGCACCAGCTTTAGCAAAGAGGAAATAAGCACAAAACCAACTGGCATCTAATGCTTTTATCAGCCTTATGGGCCTATAGGACATCAACCAAAACTGCCACGGGATTCACTCCTTTCCATCTCGTTCATGGCGTAGAAGTCATGCTCTCCATAGAGTGCGAAATTCTTTCCCTCCACCTTGCTATCGAACTTCTTCCTGACACCTCCCCTTTGGAGGTGAGATTAGTCGCATTGGAACATGCATATGAAGACCGCAGCACCACATTGCCAAACAATGAGGCTGCAAAAAAATGTGTGAAATCCTAATACGACCGCCAGGTCCACCCTCGTTCGTTTCGCGAGGGGGATCTAGTCCTGGTGTATGATCAAGCCCATGACAAGAAAGGAGCGAGGGTGGACATGATGATCGTAATGCGCTTTAGAGTGCTTCTTGGAAGCCTCATTGTCTTGTAATGAGACTCGACAATCCTCATATACTTGTTCAAGCATGATAAGTCATTGTTCTAGATCAGAGGTATCCGACAAAAGTTCGACGGCTAAACGGATAGAGGGGATACGACACTTGATTAGTAAGACTAACTCGACACTGTGGAATAAGTGGTATGGCGAGAATCCGGTAGTAGTCTTAGTTGACGTCCGATATGCCCAAAGGGTGGAGAAGAGCATATGATGCCAGTTCGACTTTTGTTGACCATTCGGTGAAGCATGATTTTGAGAACCTTATTGACAGCCTCAACTTGGCCATTCCCCTAAGGATAGAAGGAAGATGATAATTGGTGCTCAAATCGAAGTAGGGTGGATAGATCTTTCCATGTGGCATCTTCAAATTGAGAGACATGATCGGAAACCAACTGTTTGGGAACACCAAACCAAGCAATGATGTGGTTAAATCAAAAACGAGCCACCGTTTCAGTAGAGTTGTTGTAGGTTGGCATGGATTTGGCCCATTTGGTTAAATAGTCAACGACCACAACTACATATTTGTGATCGACGGCTGAAAAAGGGTTACATTCCATGAAATCAATGGCCCATTTGCAAAACAGACCAGTAGAAATAACGGGATGCAATGGGGCATGAGGTGCCTACGCTTTGGACGCATAAACTTGACAATTTCGACAATGTTTAACTGCATAAATGCAGTCAGAAAACAAGGAAGGCCAAAAATAACCGATGCGGAGGATCTTTTTTGCAGTATCCAATTTGGAGAGGTGACCACCGCAAACCTCGCTATGATAGTCATTTAATACCTGTTCAGCCTCATCAAGGGTGAGGCATCGCCGCAACAATGTGTCAACACCACATCGATAGAGAATGTATCCAATGAGGAGATAGCGAAGGGCCTAATGTCGGATGCAACGACAATCATCTTGAGAGAGATGCAGTCATAATTTCTGGGTTTGCAGGTAAAAAAGGATGTCCCCATACCAAGGATCATCCAACAAAATGGTGAACAAGTGTTAACCAAGGAGATCTTCATTAATCGGGGAGTGTGCTACGTCAGACGGGAAGTCAGAAATAAACTCAGCGAGAGCCAAAACCTTCTTACTTTTTGGAGTGATGAACTCAAGGTCATACTCTTGTAGGATGACGATCCAATGAGTGACCTTCCCAGTGATAACACACTGACTCAAAAGATACAACATTGGGTCAGAATTTGCGATGACCCTAGTCCTCTGTGTGAGGATATAATGGAACAACTTTTGGACTAAAAAGAAAAAACAAGGGAAAGATTCTTGTCATGGTTGTAGGATAATGACAGGCCTGAGAGGTTCTTACTAATGTAATAGATGACATGTTCAGAACGATCATCATCCTCTTGGACTAGCACGCCAGTGACAACACAATGAGATGCTGACAAGTAGAGAATGAAATCTCTATTGAAATCTGGAGGACTAATTAGAAGGGCAGAGGTGACAGCAAGTTTCAGGGCATCAAAAGCACTCTAGGCCTGGTCATCCCAAACAAACAAAGGGGATGTTGGAATGTAATAGGCAAAGGAAGCCATGCATGCATGTGGCATAGTCAAGAATGAACTGATGCAATAAGTTTGCCTTACCTTGAAGGCTCTGCAATTGGCGTAGATTCTTGGGTGGGGGTAGCTCAATTATGGCCTGAACCTTCAAGGGATCAACTGTAATCCCTTGTTTGGACATGATGAAGCCCAACAAATGGCCCACAAAAATGACAAAAACATACTTGAGCGGATTCAGGCGAACGTTGTAAGGCCAACAGCGTAGGAAGACTTTATGAAGGTCTTCCAAGTGCTGAGACCGTTTCTTCAAACAAGCGGTGAGATTGTCCAAATAGACAAGGATTATGTAGTCCAAGTCATGGAAACAATAAGCCATGTCCTGCTGAAAGGTGGCACTAGCATTTTTAAGGGCAAATGGCATAACCCAGTAGGCAATGGTCCCCCAAGGGGTGGTGAAGGTAGTCTTATGATGGTATTGGGGATGTATTCGGATCTGATTGTAACCTAATAATCCATCCATGAAGGATAAGAACTTGTGTCCCGTGCATGCATTAATAATGTGATCAATGTAAGGGTTAGGGTAGTTTTCTTCGGGATAAGCTTTATGAAAATCCCAATAATCAGTACAGACACGGATGGTATCTTGTTTCTTGTTAACAGGGACCGGATTGGATACCCACTCGGTATAGGCAATGGCATATATGAATCCTGCATTCTTAATTTTGTCATTTTATACTTTAATAGCAGGGGCTTTGGAAGGGTGGATGGGTCATTGTTTCTGATGAACCGGGTCTATATGTGGCCAAGTATCAATGCGATGCTCGATGATGGAAGGATCTAGGCCTAGCATTTCAGAATAGGACCACACAAAGACATCACAAAACTCTTGGAAGAGGACCTTATAGGCTGCCACCTCTTTAGGTGTATAGGAGGCTCCAATAAATATGTTCTATGTGATGCCAGGGGTAACTGAAATGTCCACTTTAATGGTAGGGGAAATATTTGCCATATTCCCCTCTTCGAAAGCATCTGGGGTAGGAACCGGGTTCCTGAACCAATCCACATGGACAGAAGGACCGAAGGCCTTAGATTCAACAGAGAATTGATCTGCCAAATTCGAAGAGGTGACCGTATCTGGAGAAAGGAAATAAGCCCAATGATGCATATCATCCCATGGGTAAGATAGACATGTCAAGGCTTCCAAGATAGATCAGGGAGATCTGACTCCGAAGAAGGAGATGAGGAAGGTAATGATGTTGGTGAGGTACATCCATTAAGGATAGTATGAGTGGTCGATGGTTGGGCCATCGACGAGGATCCGATTGACGAGGAAACATAATAGATGGTATTAGTTACCTTAGTAGAGATAATGGGTGGAAGCACCTCTTCGATTACTGTAACTTGCGATGCCAAAGACTGTTGCCGCAAGCCTGCGAGGGTGAAAAAGTTTGGAGTTTGGTACAATGATCTGAATAGTGACCATACAAGCCACACAATGCAAAAGGATGGTTGGTATGTAAGGCCTTATTGTGTTGTTTAAACGCTTTAGGCAGGGTAATCTGGACCATAGGAATGGATCCATTAATATCCTCCTCCTTCTTGCGGATATGAGTACACAAAAGAAGGAGCTCTAGACACTAGTGGGTGGCGTGACCAATGACATCGCAAATGGCACACGAAGGTGTGGCCTTCTTGGTTGCAGGAGTGGTGGCGGTCACGATCGTAGTGGACGGGGTGGATTCCATATTTTGATTTCCTTTGCCCCCACCCTTCTTGGTGGAAGGGTTGGGTTGGGGCAGATTTTATTAATCGTGACTGACCACAGGAGGAGGAACATTGGCAGTACCAACGGGTTGAACTGGAGTTAACACCAACTGAGGTGTTGGTGGAGGATTGGGAGGTGTGAGGTACCATACCGGGATGCCTAAAGTAATCCCTGGAAGGTTAAGGGTAGCCATCACAGGGGTTCCAACTATTCCAGGAGGAGGAAAAAGGAATGGAATTGAACTGATAGGTGATACCATCCATTGCTGACCTATCTCTGGAGATGAGACAAGTGGGTTGAATGATTGAGAGGAAGTATTTCCAGAGGTGATAGTGCACAAATATGAAATACCTTGTGGCGGAATATGGGGGGTGGCCTAGAAAAGGTGCCGATCATGGTCGAATCACGGAATATCCTGGGTCCAACATCCATAAACGAGGACATGGAAAGACTGCCTTCTACTGCCGGCAAGACGTTCTTAGGATTCATAGTAAATTTGGGGTCATGGTATGTGATTTGATCCAACGTCACAACTTTGCTATTGTGGGGGAACATCATGAGGTGGAATACTATTGAAGGAACTACCTTCATGGCATACATATAACTACGACCTAGGAGTATATTATAATCTAAAGGCGCGTCGACTACCTCTATGTCTACCAAGACATTTTTGCTAGACAATTCAATGGGGACATTGGAAAAGAGTCCTTGTGGTTGCAAAGGATGACCATCATATGCATGTAAAGTGATGGAGGATGGCAACAGTTCAGGGGATCCTAGCTTCCTCCAGACATGAACGGACATGATGCATGTCGATGCCCCTTCATCAATGATACACTGATGTATTATCAAATTCCTTATTGTAACTAGAACCCGAAAAGCAATAGAGGATGGCATATGTGGCTCAGCCTTATCCAAGTCGAAAACCATCAACTTGGAGTCTGAAGGGTAAATAGCGCTCAACGTAGACATCAACGCCTTCTTTTGAGAAAGACAAGTTTGTAAGACTTCTAAGGAAGACATAGTTGTAGGAGACTGTGTTAAATCATCCATGATACTGTAATGATGTGATGCCCTCGCATGCGTATTATGTTATGTACAACACAATGGAGGCTTTGGTACTTTTGGAGTAGGGTCACCATTGGGTTTCAGAATTTGTAACAAGTTATTGGACGAGGGCTAGGAGTTATTGACTTCGGGAGCTGTAGGCACCTGTGGCATAAGCTTGGGTGGCATGCCATACTGGTGATTGCGAGTTTGAAGATTGATTTCGGTGGTATTCATGTAAATAGTCTGGATGGAAGGATCACTTGATTGACCTGAACTATATGTGTGGTTGGTGGGGGCGATGTGTTTGGTGTAGTGGATACCACCCCCTGCATGGGAAACAGAATTTGCAACACAGCCAAGGGTGGATTAACAGGGGGAGCAGCCTAAGTGCTTCCCTGAACCGGAGGATTGGCACTGGGGTCTGCTCTGGCTGACACTCTCTAGTTGTGAATATCCAGTAAAAGAGGACAATGATGGGTATAGTGACCATACTGGCCGCAAATAGAACAAGGCTTGTTCGTGTGAATTTGCGCATTCTTTCCTTGCGGTGCAGGATTATTTGGATCCTTATTTTGTTTTTTTGTATTCTGGCCACCTCCGACATTGGCAGATTGATTGGGTTGGTTGCCCCCAGCATTCTGGTTCAGATTTTGGGCTTTGTTCTTCTCCTTCTTTTTCTTGTTGCCTTGGGTGTTAGGTGTGGCTTGTTGAGCATACACTTGACCCTACGGGGGAGGATTAGGCGGAACCATAGTGGCTTGTACTGGGGGTGCGGGGGCCTACGGAGTCGGGGCTACTAGCGGTGGGCCAGGGAAAGGATAGTATGAATTTTGATTTTGGTCCACTATATTGCGCATCGTTGCCTCCACAACAAGAATTACTACACAAGGAACCATGATTCTAGTATGGGTTTACTCCTTATGTACTAGCTCCTACTTGAGAAGACGAGCGGTTAGGGTCATAAGGACCACTGTTCCATCCTTGATGTGGTGGTGGGTACCCTTGCAGGTTGGTGCCCCCATAATGGTTTCCATGTGTGCGGCCACCATAGGGGTGCTGACTGTGAGATGCACTGGTCCCACCCACTTGGGAGTTGGAACCATGTGAAACAGACCCTATAACACAGTCAGCCGCATGAGATGCCCCCAACTTATCTGCGGCCGATCCACGAGTTCGAGGGGAAACACGAGTGCTGGTAGCAGTGTAGCAGTCAATTTGAATCCTAGTTAAAGTGGTGGGGTGAGCGGCGACGATTTGATTGCCCAATCGCTTCTTTCATAATCGCATCGGGCAGAATGATCAATGATCAGTTCGGATACTCCATTAGAGACAAGAGGTTAAATAGGTGAGGATACAGATCATACCTTCCCTCGATAGGAACGGGGCCTTTACCTATTCAAGGTCAGCTGACAGACAAACATGAGTAGTACCCTTGCTTTCAATAGGGAACTTCTACTATTAATAATAACTTGCAAAACTCCTATCAAGAGGTGAGGGGAAGCAGGCGGTATCTATCTTAAAGGTCCCAATCTAAAGACCCTATCCCAACAGGCATGCATGCCCCTATATATAATAGAAAGTCGAGCGCAGGCCTCTTTTGGTTTAGTTCGGGGGGGTTCGGAGGCAGGTAAGATCGACGTTGCTTCCCTTATATATTATATAAAGAGGGAAGAGTGCTATTCCCATTCTTCAGTTGATCGACGTCCTTGCTTCCCTTATTTCAAGGTCGGACCCGTCAGTACAACTAATTATTCCCGCCCTTTTTAACTTGTTTCAAAATTGATAATACCCCCCTTTGCATCTGCTTTCTCTGCTGCTATTGGTGGTAAACATAGGCAATGAACAAATATAAGGCAGCGAGTAGCCCCGCTAACTGGGCACGGATGACGAATGGATGAATTGATGCGCGTACAGTCACTGGATATTAATCTGCTCGGGCAACTGAATCCGCATCTGTATCTGGGACTGCACCCGGAACTGGGATTGGTACCGGACTTCGTGCTTCCTTTACACGTGTGACTTCGATACGACTATAAGTATTCATTGCTTCACTGATGCGGCCCAACTAAAGGTCCAAGTTGGATCTTATGACTTGAAACCCTTTCCTTTACTTACGTAATTAGCCATTCGGCTCAAGTAGGTGCTTTTATTCCCTCTTGCCGTAGTTTAACAACCGCAAGCACCTATTAATGTCTTGGAAATCAAACATCGTCGTAAAGCGATTTCTACTGATTCTTTACCGCAATTATTATATTAAGTAAAAGGCGAAAAATCCCTTTATATTAATAAAATCGGGATAAATAGGAATAACCGACTCGGTCAAATACAACTGCTTATAGGTCAACTGGATATGGAACAGCCACTGCTACTTTATAAAGATTTGGATCTCAGCGTAACAGCTTGGAGTCAATGGGAAGCATTGCAAATTGGGAAGGCCGGGTATTTTCCTTTAACCTGTTGTGTTCTCGCAGGGTGACCGGCATGGTGCTCTTCTCTCTCCCTGTCTTCTCCGCCTCCATTACTTTCACCAATGCCCCTGCCTATGATATTGATGGATCAATTGGTTCTTCAACCGGATCTGCCCCCGGTACTGTAACTCTACCTGCTTTGAACCCTTAGATATCTAGCTGCCTTTTACTCTTTAACTTAAGGATCTGCTCCTGGATATGGGTATATAAGAGGCTCGGGTAAATTCATAAATCTTGAAGGGATTTAAGACTTGCAGATTCTTTTATAGCCTACCTAAGCGAGGTATATGGATTATTTAGCTTTCATACCTAGCTCCTTCCTTATGATGTTCCAGCTTAAGCTCCCTCTGCTTCCTGTGCTCTTGGTTCTTACTTTGCTACTGGAATGGATGCTGCTGCTTTATTCGTTGCAACTTGATCAACTGAAAAGCTGGTAAATATGAATCTGGATCAACAACTTAAACTAGGCGAGATAGTGGTTAAAGAATGGGAGGGGATGGTTCAAATGCCTCTGGCTAACTAGCTGGCTTTCCAACCTTTGCCTTCGCGGGGGAAAATCCCAACTCTAACTCTTTTGGATAATTCATTGGGTCCACTTTATTATTATTATTATTAGTGCAACTGAATCTGCGCCACTACTATTAATAAGAACTTGGGATCTAAAACTCTATATGGAACTTCTCTAGCTGCTACCTATACCCATACTGTTGCTCTCAATTCGGTACCAGGCACGCGCGTTCTCTTTTGCAAATGCCTGTATAGTCTGTGTTGCCCTCTAACTTCCCTGTATTTCCCTGCACCTATAGAGAGCATTATACAGCCGAAACTGAAGCCGTACCACCTTAAAGGAAGGAATCGTCTAGAGAGCTCTTCATCTCGCAGAAATAACCACTCTTCAAAGACAGTCATAATACCTTGATCCAGCCTTACAGGGATCCTTAAGGGACATTATGTATGGTCTAGTCCG
>Ga0213499_10000020_pt1 | contig 22517 bp, 16 predicted proteins | sample Redfir_Yose_1_Me_FD_150980 | JGI IMG/M metagenome (GOLD analysis project Ga0213499, IMG submission 150980) | Leaf-associated microbial communities from Abies magnifica in Yosemite National Park, California, United States - Redfir_Yose_1 | ecosystem: Host-associated > Plants > Phyllosphere >...
GGAAGGAGTTGGAAAGGAATGAACAATCTCATTCCCAATAAGCCATGGATCCCAAATTTACAATGAGAAATGCTTGCTGTGAGATTAGACCCCCATGCTCCTTATTTCCATTTCAGATCAGATCTCTCCTTCTCTAAAGAATATAGAGCGCGCTCAGGTAAGACCTTTCACTTACCTGAGCATGAAGGTAAGTCGTGTCCACCCCCTATTTCTTTATCAGTAAGCCCGGAACGATATTCAAATTGACCCTTCCCTTATGTATGGGCAAATGGTGGCTTTAAAGAACCAGCCAGCAATGAGCCCAGCCCAAATTCTTTCATACATACATAATGGGGGCCTTATTCTAATGAAATGCCGAGTTACGTAGGTGCAAAAGAGTACTTCGCGCCACAACAATCTTTTTTTTATAGGTTCTATGGACCGATGTCCGCTGCTTCATCTGGGAGAAGAGGATCAGAGATATGCCGGTAATTAGAAGGAAGAACCGCCATAAAAAGATTCCTCGTGTAGAATCCGTAGCAGGACTATGAACGGGAGCTGGCAATCCGGACCGTACCGAAGAAGTTCCTGAGACACAGCGTGAAAAAGTAACAATATTGGGAAACAAGGTCCAAAAATAAACTTTGGGTATAATTACTGGATGAATACGAGCTGTGGCTAATACCCGAGGCATAGGAGAAGCATTTTCTACGGGATCCCGAAACCACCGGCCACCCCGACCCAATTCATGATGAGCCCACCAACTTCCTGGCAAGATGCCTACGGTTAAAAACCACCGACATGTCGGGATCCAAATTCGAATTTGTTCCCGGTCCTTCTTCGGGTCAGAGACCACTGTGTTCGCGCCGACGGGACAGAGAGGCGAAGTAGTGGTATCTTTCCTTTCATTGCGAACGACACGCTTCGCCTGCTCCCTCCCCGTGTCCATCAGCGCTCCTGTCCAGAGCAGCGGAGAGAGGGCGAGGAAGCGCCGCCGGAGCAGCATGAGCAGGCTTCTATTGCTACGCAACAATAGAAATCTGGGATGGCATTTCGCGTCTGTGAGGGTAAAGAGCTCGCTCGTTACACGGGCTCCGACGCATCCGGCAGAGCGAAGCGTTCTATTCCTTTCCTTCTGCATTGGCGAGTAGAGTGCTACAATCCCGTTCATCATTTTGGATCTACATAAGCCAAAGCCCATAGCACTGGCGACGTCTCCGGCATAAATGCGAGGAGGATGTATAGCTAATATGGGATCTTGCGGAACAGGATTTGATTCTGCAAGCGGTTCAGTACGAACGAATGAATTTCGAACAAAAGGATTGGAACTCGCCGATAGGGAAAGAGAGAAAAACAAAGCAATGCCAACAGAGTAAATCCGCTGTTCATCGATGGGCGAAGCTCTATCTTTTGCATCTCGTGCCAAGTGCAGTGCTATGGGCTTTTTTCTGCTACGCGCTCGTTCTCGCGAACCTTTGTTTCGGGAGCGCCTAGCGCCCTTATTGAGAGAAGCAAAGCTCATTTTACTCCCTCTGCCTATGAAAATGAAGTAGTCAAGCAGCGCATAAGAAAGAGAAAGGGCGGGTTTACGTTTCCTGTGAAAAGTCCGGCCCGTTCGCGAAGGAACAAAGGTTCGTGGAACGGTGTACAATCGGGGCGCAGCCCCACTTTGTTGTTCGTAACGGGGGAGAGATAGAATGGAGTTATTCACGAAGCTCGAGACGAAGGAGCAAAAAGCAGTTTCCCTACGGCCTCCTCGTTCTGATACATTATGGCTCCGGGGTTGGACCCGGTAACGAAAGGGGAATCCGTAAAAACTTGGGATCCGACACCGTGGTGGAATACTACCCTCATGATTAGACCATGTCCCTGAGATTTGATAAAGCGAAGGTGCATTAGCATTGGAGTTGGTGAATACGTTGTAATTGGGAAAGTTAGAAGGAGTATGACGGAACGAAGGACCAAGGAGAGAAAGAAGAGTGCACAAAAAGTAAGGTGAAGCACCAGACGCAGGTGGTTTTTTCTTGTCGTGAGTGAATGCAACGGAAAGACCCGGAAATAACAGATAATGGCACAATTCATTTATTGACATTCCGTCCGTGTTCCCCAATTTCGTTGTTATTCCCATCATCCTCTGTGGGTCACCACAGGATGATTCACAATCGAGGTGACGGGATTCGGACCTATGGCCCCCCACAAATGGCACCCCCGCCCACAAGTGCCCCCCTTCGGCTCTGTACCCTGCGCTACCTCTGGCGAGCGCGTAACCTTGTCTCACAAAGCTAATGCTCCCCTCCCCGGTTGTGCCATTACCAATCGCACGGCCAGCCAGGCGCCCCCAACCTAATAAGAACAATTATCTGCCGAACAAGGACCAGCCAACGAACCACGATCCCGCCCGACGACCATAAATGAGATTGCTCGGGGATGATTGATATAGAAGATCTGGTTTAGTGGTAGAGGAATATATAGGAATCGATAGTCGTTGTCTGGACATACTCTTTTTTGTTCCTATAGGGAAGAGGAGAGATCAACGACGGAGCTACTATAGCGATATAGACCGGAGATCGTTTCACTTACTCTGGACCAATCTATATATATGTTATTCTGGTCAATCATCATAAGGCTGGACATGCATGTAGGTATTGCAGAATTTTATTACCAACAATACTTTATCCCATACATAATAGGCATATTGATCTACGAGCCTTTATGGATGGTTCGCTCCATTATCACGAGTAGCGGAGAAGGAAGGGGATTGGGTCGCATCCATTGCATAGATAGGGCAGGCACTCACTATAGATCGATCGTAGTTGCACAAATTCCCTCACATTTTGTGAAGTGGGACGGTTCTTCTTCTCTTAAGTTCCCCTTTCTTACTACTCCTTCTATTCCAATAAAGGGTGGTTCGTTCTGTGGCGAAGAATGGAAATTCCCAGACAGCTGCTCGTGGAGGGCTGGCTATTCATTATATAGGTGGGCAGCCTAGCAGACAGAATTTGTGTAGGCAATTACGGCAACTACGATCTATCTATAGTGACAGAAGGCACTATAGATCCCCCAGGAAGGAAGAAAGGGATAACCTTCCCTGACGGAAGGCCCTTGAGCCGAGCCCTTGAGCATAGCGAAGGGAAGGATATCACATTTCCCTCAAAGCCTGAGCTACGCGATTGAGGGAAGAATATAGTAGACCTTACCTACTTTCCTTCGCAGCAGGTAAGGTTATCCCCCCGAAGGTAAGGTTATCCCTTACGCTATGCTCAGGCTTTGAGGGGAAGAAATATGAGTGATAACCTGACGCAGAGCTAGCTTCAGGTAAGGTTAAACCCGGTAAGGCCGGCGCAGGACCTTACCTGACTGCTCCAGGGTGGGTTTACCGGCGCAGGCCCCTATATTTATTCCCCTCAAATCCGGCAGGACCTTACTTTCGAAGAATTTACCTTTCAGGACCGTCTGCCCTCTAGAGCCTTATCTTCGAAGTATTAACCTTAAAATAAACCTTCTTCATGAAAAATGAATCAGGGTCTATCCTTTCAGAACCAGAATCAAATAAGATTTCCTTTCAAGCAAGGCCTTATTGTCCAAAGTATTTCTCTTAAAAGATTACTTCGGGTGAAAATGAGAAGGGTTTATCAGTCCGGAATCGGTATACCCTTTAGAACCACCTTATCTTCGAAGTCTTAACCTTAAATGAAAGGACCTTAAAGGCCGGGCACCCCAAACGACCTACCTGATAGGGCCTTTCTTCTTCAAATAGGTCCGCCTAGAACGTGTAAGGACCTTGCTATGCCTTATGTAACGAAGTGTTCCCCGAACGCCTTTTCTTGATGGGCTAAAGTAGTGGTGGATTCGTTTTATGGAGTTATGTCTTTTGGGGTATCAGGTTATGGATGCTATCCCTAGTTACCGAAATGATCTAGTTTTTTACGTTCAAGAAACACTTCGTCTAATGCTTATGGAGTTATGGCTTGCTTATTTCCTTGGCTGGCTTTATACTATCCCTAGTTACCGAAGTTATATGAGTCAATACGTGAAAAAAGAATAAACACAGGTCTAAAAAAGCTGAGTTAGCGTGTAAAAGCACAAGACAGATATCTAAGAAAGCTAGGAAAGTGTTTCAATGTATCTTATTTTACGAAGGATCTCCTCTCCCGTTGGTCTTCGCGACTACGTTCCTCGCCCTTCTTAGGTCTTTAGAGTCACTTAACGTACCTCTTTTAAGGCACTTGATTCTAAGTCACTTATCTGGTAGAGGGGCTTGGCCGAGAGCTCGTATGCTTTCGGTAACTAGAGATAGAATAAAGAGAAAACATAACCGGAATAAATACAGGGCTTTAAATAGTCTCTGATTCTCCGAAGGATCTCTTTGTAAGGCACTTTATTACGAGACTGAAAAGATATGAAAGTCTTTTAATAGACTCTGATTCTACGAAGGCCTCTGTGGAGTTATGTCTTCTCTTTATGCTATCTCTAGTTACATTAGATATTATATACGAGTCATTACTATCTGCTTCTGGGGCGTCGTAGAACCATGAACTGTGTTCCTTTTCTTTCTGTTATCTCTAGTTACCGACATGCTACGAGTACTTCTATTTCTGGGGCGTCGTAGAACCGAAAGACCATCACTATATCAATCACTATAGTATAGGTGTACACTTCTAAACATAAGTCATGGGAAGATTCGGAAAGAAAGTAAGGGACATTGAACGGCGTAAATTCAGAGACTATCTTATGAAATACTTACTTACCAAGTATGGGCCATGTATGGGCCATGAAAAGAAAAGAAAAGACTGGGCCATTAAACCATTTAAAGACCTCCCTGGGCTATTTAAGGAAGGACCTCCCTGGTCCATCCTGGGTTTACTTCTTCGCTTCGTTACCTAAGGGTTTATAATCTAAAGAGATGGAGGGTTGGTTGACTTCAAAATCCCTCTTAGTTAGGTTCTGATTCTACCCAATCTCTATATCCATCCCTTTTCAACCGGACTATAGGAGGGAGATCCCATCCACTTGCTTGTCTGTTGTGTAAGAATCTCTTTTCTTATGAGCTGCGCTGCTTCGTTAAAGAAAGATATTCTACATGATTCTTCTTTAACAAACCCCAATGGTGCTTCTTTCCCATTCATGAGGCACCTTTTAGATATGGAATTTTCCCTTTATTATTGAGCGTGGAAGAAGGTATTGTGAACCATGCGCTCGGAGTAAGACAGGGATAGATCGCACCAGGCATTGTAGTTCATATACCATATACGAAATTATTACATTGGAAATTGACAAGTGGAAATTGATGAGTAGGGGGGGTGGGTGATACCTACCAATCCTCTATCCAATAAGAAGCAAGCCCCTGTTGCGTGCATCGGATTTAAGGTCTGTTTGACCAGATAGATGCGATGCTCGGGCACTGAGAGGGGAAAAGCGCTTCTTCAAAGGCGGGCGATAGGCGGCTATGGGACCAGAGATATGCTATTTGTGATCCGTTGATCTCTGAACCGGCCCATTTCCATGGAATAGATAGGGAATTGTGCCGTCTCCGAGCCAACAACGATTGAAACGTAGAACCAATCTCTTTTTTTTCCTCCTTCTCCGGCGCTGACCTTTATAGTATCGAGAATGAAACCCTAAAGAAGAACAGGGCCTGACAAAGTGAGGTTCTTTCAACTCGTACTATTGGATAGAATAGAGCAGAATTGACAACCACTTAGGTGCTTTAGGCTATTCTTCCATACCGACTTAGCTGCCCGGCACTTCACTAGAGATAGATCAACCGGTACACTCCATCAGGGCCCGTTGTTTCATTCTTCACACCGGGGATAATACCAGCATTTGATAGGAAATGAAACCTTCCTTTAATCTGACTAGTCCCAGTCAACTATATAGGAAATGGCATTGAATGAAGATTCTTGTATTTTAGAACAACAAGGGCCACCCTATCCCCTCGAGTGCTCTACCTCGGGCCATAAGCATGCACACTCTCGACTGAAATAGATAGAAGGATTCGTACTTTCGCATGTATGCATGTGGGGTACCAAAGACTATAACCACTAACCACTTGGCTATACGCCGAACGCAGCCCAAGGGGGGAACGGAAAGCGGCGAAGAACGAGCCGTGCAACGACAAAGCAAGTTATCTTACCTTGTCCGAATCGACAATTGGTTAAATCTTTCTCTTTCCCTATTTCTTGGTGGGCGGGAGGCACGAATTCTTATTGCAAGCAAGCAGCTATGGCGTAACCTATTCACTCACCTACTATAGGCAAGGCCCATCCGAAATATTGATTGTTGGCCCTTCACGCGATAAAGCAAGAGAGACGAATATGACACATGCAAGTTACACTTTCTATTCTTCCTTTCGTTACGCGCCCATTCCCCAATCCCATTTCACGAGCACAACCATCATGCATGAAGAAAAAACATGTTTTCTAAGAGAATAACGAACGACAAGAGAGATAGCCAGGTAGGTGGTGCCACCCAAATAGAATGAGGGGCTACCCCTATCACCTTATAGCCATCCATCTTTTATCCTTCGAACTACCGGGCGGTAAAGGGAGAAATCGCGGGCTCGGGAAGGAAAGAACCCCTGCTGGTTATGGAACACACTCACATGGTAGCGCGCATCCATGGGAGGGGGAATTCGAACCAACCAACACCTGCCAATAATAACCACATAAATATTTTTTTAAGAAAAGAACAACGAGGAAGGATTGCTTGTCCGCATCGGGCAAGAAAGAACGTGGGGATTAGTTTATTTGTTTGATCAGGGTCCCGTGAATGATGGAATCGAGTGAACGAATTGACGAGCGAGTGGAGTGTTAGTGTGTGAGTGCGGTCTGAACTTAAACCCCTATTTCCAATATTAAAGTTTCACCAACCAAGTATTGCAATTTCGAGCATAAAAGGTGATCGGAGAATCGGAAGCCTTTCGCTCGTAACATGCTCTCGGAGAATCGGCCTTTTATGGGTTTGGATAATTGGTATAAGACTAACATCTCCGAAACTAAGGTTAGAGCAGACTAGGTTAGGAAGAGTACTTAGGCTATGGTATTGGTGCGCCTGGCTAAAGGTTATGAAAGTTCTGAAGGTGCCAAGGTAAAGATTGGTAACGAATTGGAGACGATTGGAACCCCGCGCCGGCTAGTTAGCAGCAATTCGATTTGATAACTCTTCATACTCCTCAGCACCCCCAGAAAAAAAACACTCGGTAGGTGTAGGTGGGTGAGCGGTCACTTATTTCTCCTGGCCGGGCCACATCATCAGGCGTGTACATCCATCGATCGAACATCCCGCCGGTACCGAAGGCAGGGATCGAACCGTCAGGCATCGAGCATCCAACCGCTTCAGTCATATTACTGAATCTACCCGCCACCGGGGATATCCTTTAGGCACTCTTGGTATAGCTTCGCTTATAATATTAGAGGTTGGGTGGGAGGAATAATGCAATATCTTATCTTAGACGAATCTCTACGATCAATGGGCAATTCTCTCCCTCTTGATCTACTGGGAATAAACAAAAAATTCCGTGCAGCTCTCTTCTTACTCGCGCATACCGATTGATGCCAAGCATCTCATTCGCTCGGACCCTTTATGTCTAGTATAGTAAAGATGCCGGGATCATTGTTTCGGCGGGCATAATGGATCCTGCATCGATGGGAAGCTTTAGAACTTTAAGGCACAGCTGGCGTAGCTTTCGCGGGCGTTGTTGCAGGCATTGAATTCGCGCTTCCAAGGGCGAAAGGCGGGATATACCTTAAAACCATTATCTAGAATCTCCAATTGGACATATTCGAGCTTAACTTAGCCGACTTTCAAGAAAACGCGAACTGAAACGGGGAAGAAGTAGCGCGGGTGGTTGGACCATGGAATGATCGAGACCCAGCGAGCAAAAGGGAAAAGGTAGAATGAGTTCTTGGCGGAGCTCTAGATAGGAGATTCCCGCTACTCATGCGTGCGGTTCGTTTTCTTTCATCTCCGAACAGTAGGAAGGAGTAATGTGCGTGATTAGCCTAGCTATTAGATTCATTTTTAGTGCACGGATATTAAAAAGCGCTTGTCTCAGGCAGGTGTTTTACCTTTCTCATCCGTAGATCACTCCTTTTCTTCTTATTCGGGCGGAACCTTGAAAACTGCTGGCTTAACCCCTTCCACTTGCCATGATCGAGAAATGGGACGAAGAATGAGAGGGGTGTCCACGAGTGGGTGTCATCTGGTAGCAGGATGGGAGGGAAGGGCCTGCTTAGCAGAGATGGGGGTAAGCTAAGAAGAGATAAAATAGAAAGGTGCGAGCTAGAATCGGAGGAGGGGAGACCGAGATTGAACGGTATATGAATCGGATTCTCTCTGAAACTATGTATGGCTGGATGGGGATATGCGGTGAGTATCTACACCTTGAGGCAGCTTGAGCGGCCCTGGGATACTTCGATCGATATCCAGATCCTTTATAACGCTTTATTCTTGTGGTTAGGAATGTGCGTTTGACGGTGTTTTAATTCGAAGTGGGTACAGTACTTTAGTTACGTATTCGATGGGACGATGAAGAGGGTGGGTGTGGAGTCTACTATTGAGAGGAGATGTTTCCTGATGATCAATGTTTCCTTTCATTCGAGGGAAGTTGGCACTTCGATTGATAGGAGTTTCAAGCGGAAGGAAGCGTCTCTCAACGCCGCGAGCAATATCGAACCTCGCCGATCGGTGGGACTCCCGATCGCCTTCCGTCAATCCAGGAGGTTAAGTCCCGGATTGATAAGACATCCCTCGGCTCCCCTTCTACGATAAGCAAGGTTGTATTTCAAAACCGTAGAATATAGGTCATTTCTTGACGGAATAACCTGGGGGCTTACTTACCTAGGGAGTAACCTCCCCTATCAACGAAGAGCAGAAAGAATAATCCAACACCCTTAATTGAAAGTATAAAGTCTCGGGATTATAGGACTCTATATAGGTAGGCTATACTCAGATGGGGGAACTTCCCCCATCGCTCTGTGACGAGCAATCGTATTTCGGCAACCATAACCTAAAGTACCGTTTCGCGATGATCTGACCGCGAGATCCCACCAACGTTGATTTCGAGGATCAATTTCGCGCGGCGAGTCTCAATGGAGAAGGTGATGAGCCTTATCTACACTGCATGAAAAGAAATATTTGCTTCCTTTATTTCGGCATCACACCTGATCTTCGTGCCGGCGTTCGCTTTTGGCTATTCCTACCTAAATGGCACGTGCGGACAATGCTGCTATTATATACGTAATTATGCTTTATTCTCATTCGATGAGAATTGGACGAGATGAGATTTACAATTGGACCCTTTCATTCTTTGAATGAAGTAAGATCCAGTCATTCTTTATATATGTAATAACACTAGATTCGGTGTGAGTCGAAGGGTGAGGATAGTCTACTTGCACCGGAGACCGACTTCTACGAAGTCCTTTGGGCGGCGCGAACTAAGCAAGAAACTGAATTCTACTTCGATTTTAGCCCGATCTTCCGGTCATTCATTATATACGTAATTACACCTTAGGCTCGAATCATCGATTGCTCCCAGTCACGACCGCCATTCGTGGGAGAGATCTATCTATTCCTATCTCGAAGGTCGTACCTCGTCGATTCGCGTTCGATACATGTTTCTTATATACGTAATTGTGCAATCACATTTTCGACGGTGAAAGAAATGGATTCGGTTAAGCGAGCCGGTCGTTTCGGTTTCGTTCGAATCAATCTATTTATTCGTTTCGGTTTCGTTCAAATGGGTGGGGTGGGGCACCCAATAGCAAGCAGACAGGTAAGGCAAATCACTCAATCTCTTCTAAGTAGCGGGTAAAGGGTACCCCCGACCCTACATCCCCCAAGGGAAGGGAATGCCCCCCCGGGCGGGGGGTTGGGGGGCGTCTTTCTTTATGGGTTCAGAAAGAGATGGATTAGGTTAAGCAAGCCGGGACACTTAGTAAGTAGCAGGGCAGAGGGGCTAGGTGAAGCACATAAGTAGCGGAACACAGGGCTTTTCATTGTTCAATCAATGGTTTAGGTTACCCCTCCAAGAGCAAGCGAGTTAGGCTTTTCAATCTATCTGTTCGTTTTGTTCTTTCTTGGGGGTATAACGCAGCAAAAAGGATAGGCGGCCCACCAGCCACTCCACTGTAATACGATTGGGGATCAGAAAGAATCGCTTGGGGTGGACAACTCATTAAGAAAGCAAGAGAGTTGGGGAAGCGGGATTGAAAGGAGAACTCTAACCACACGCCCCAAATGGATGGCGGCAGGAGGGAAGGAAGGCAAAAAGATGGAGAATGGTGGAGGGAGGCAGGTGGCCCGTATGACGGAGTAATTGGAAGGCTCGAAGAGCTGCATGAACAGAGCTAATATAGCCCTTACCTTTTCACCCGGTAAGTAACGCAGCGCAGATAGGCACACTTTACTCAATTTATTCCCCTCAAAGAGCTCTGCGAAAACCTTCCCTCCTTTCCTCCCTTTTTTTCTTGCTTGGTCTGATCCTGGTTCTGGTTTTGGAGATCCAGAGATCTAGCAACGCATCCAATCTGTGCTGGAGCCGTATTCACTAACTAATTGGTATTGGATGTATCATTAGGTTGTAAAATCTGCACGGTTGCAGAGAATAGATCCCTTACCCTTAGTAAGTCGGCGCCAAAATGATGAAGAAAGACGAGGTCCTTTCCAAATCGAGGTAGGCAGGTGCTATGGATCCTCTGACTCCCAATCGGGTTGCCTTCCCTTGTGTTGGGTCTCGCCGGTGCTGCCTGTAGGTCGCAATGTGCTTCGAGATGGCCGTCTCTTGTCCCCCCTAGGTGGGGGTAATCCGCTCCCGGTCGCTCTGCTGCGTCTGGCCTGTCTTCTATCTAGGCACCTTTGGAAGGCAGGGAGTGTTACAACGTACGTTCGCTTTTCCGGTTGCAGGGTTTGGTGGCCCGAAATTGACTTGGCTTCGCCGACCGAAAGGCCTCATCTCTAAAAGCATCAGGAGGCTCGCGAGGCGTCCTGGGGCAGGCTCCTACCATCGGGTCGGGGGGGGGCAGGTAGGGCCCATCCCCCCCCCCTCCCCCCGCCCTTGCGCCATGCTATGTTTCCCTTCTCCGTTCTCGAGTAAGGGTGGGTCCCATGCTTCGTTTGTGGATCGCGGTCTCACTACGGGTATCCCTACAGGTTGTAGTAGGCCGCCCTACCTAAACCGATCATCATATCGGTCCCTAAGCCCCATTGCTGGCTGGAAAGGCTCGGCTTCAGAACCGTACGTGAAGCTTCCGCCTCATACGGCTCCTCCCAGGATCGGAGATATTGGCTCGGTTCGAAGAAGCAATATGGCAGGCAGTGCTTGTGTGGGGAGTTTCAGGTTGTTGCACGCCCCCCCTTCCCCTCGTGACACTCGGGAAAGGGTTTCTTTTTCAGTTTTTCCCCTCGTTACACTCGGGAAAGGTTTTTCCTATTTATAAGTCAAGTAAGGAAAGATAAGATCGAGTAAAAAGAGAAGATGCGAGGGGATTGAAAGCCAGAAAGATGAAAGAGAAGGTCGAGGAAAGATAAGATCGAGTAAGTAAGGTAGTGGACCGGGGAAACGATAATGGAACGGCTGTGAGCTCAAGAAATTACCAATAAGTTATTGGCGTTGCTTATCCAGGGGCCCGGCTGACTGCTTAGTGATAAGCTTTTTGCGTACGTAAAGGGAGAAATTTATGTGAAACACTTCAACCACTCAATCTCGATCGCACACGGAAATAACGTACTATGATGGATGAACCATGAAATTGCGTATTCTGATGAACCATGAAACAACTACCATGCCATGATGGATGTGTGAAATTGGAAAGATGAAAAAAGGATTTGATTCCCGCTTTGAGTGAGTCAGGTGACTTCGGTTCGGGATGTGGTACAACCGAACAAACGAGCGAGGGCTTGAGGCGAAACTTCCCATAACCAACCCGAACAGGAAGCCCCTGTGTGGTGTGGGGGCGTGTCAACGAACGCGAACACGACCCACCGACATAGAAGTAGCGAGCAAGCCTTCTAGTAGCAAAATTTCCCCGAGGCTGCCACCACGGGATATGATGCCCTAATCACCTACCTGCAGGATTGTCAAGGAAACGAAAGTGCCACTTCTCAGACAAGGACCCTTCGCTACGCTCAGGTAAGGTAGGTATACTTTTATATCTTTCCGAACCAGGTTATAATAAGGCTCTTTGAGGGGAATAAATATGAGTAAGGTGCATAATTGGTGTGTGTAGGTTAGCATAGCGAAGGTTACTGTCACGAGGCCCTTTATCTATCTCTGGCCCCTCAAAGAGCGCGCTTCTTTCCATGGTGTTGTGTGGGGCTCTATTATATATATATATATAGTTACATAAAACTAGTCGTCGCCTTATTGGGGGGAAGGGGGGCTCAGCTCAGCTCAGTCAGGCGATCCCTTATCCTTATTTCCTTGGCCTTGGCTTGGACTTGGCTTGGCCTTGGCAGAGGCATTGAAAGATTTCTCTTACTGTGTCCTCTCCTTATCATATCCTTCTAGCGCGAACACTAAGGAAGGCAGTCGTTAGAGGTGAGCGGGGTTATTAAGACAGATAGCTCCAGACAAGTCCAGGGAGGTCCTTTAATGGCCCCAGGGAAGTCTTTTCATGGCCCCAATTCTGCCTTTCGGATAATGCGGAGCCGACCCTCGACCGACGCAGGAGGGAGAGAGCATTTCTGCACTCGCTCGACCCGCCCGCATATAACCTGGGCATTTACTCGACCTGCTCTCCCTTTCTCGACGATCTTATTGTATGCGAACTAACTCCTGTTCGGTTATGACTGACTATCTAATATATAATAAAGAGACCAATTCATGTGGGATGTCGCTCACTGTATCTTACTTTACTAGGTCGAGGGATAGGGCATTGACTCGCTCGACGTCAGGAGGGAGAGGCACTTGTTCTTGTTGTTATCCCTCTCCGTGCGTGAGGAGGGAGAGGCGAAATTGGTAGAAGTTATTAGGTGTGTAATATGCCAGATATTACGTAATCATCACCTTATGTACCTTTCGGTAGCGTTAAACAAGGCTGTCCCCTCTCCCGACGGGAGGGAGAGGCAGGCGCTTTGTTCGGTGAATTTGTTGAAAAGAGTAAGTGGATGGGAGGTGTCCGCTATGTCCTTCGGTGAAGAATCCCGTTCTGTGGGTCCTTCGGTCGGTGAAAAAATAGAGAGTCTGTTAGGAGACAATAGGTTAAGGTGGCGGATCGATTCTTCGTTCGGTTCAAGGTTGCATTCTAGTGCACCCGATGCTGTTGCGGTGAAAAGAAAAGAGTAGTATTCCGGCGGTTCTGCTATTCCTTGTTGGGGAGGAGTGCCCCGGTGCGGTGGAAGGGCAGAGTCTGTTTTCCGTATATTGTTGTGACTCCACGAATGGGCTTCTACCTAATGTATGTGGGCTTCTACCTGGGGTTCATGTGGGCTTCTACCTGGGATTGAGGGTCTTACTGAATGCTTCTACTGAGTAGGCGTCTCCCTCGAGTAGATGATTGGGTTCAAGGGGGTCTCGACTGGTGTGGGCTTCTACTATGGGGGGGACTGGGTTGGTTGTGGAATTGAATTGGCTGTGGATCAATCCTCTGGTCCTGTTTCTCAGGGTTGTTGGCTTTGGTCTCGTTCCAACTAGTGTCTAAAAGCTATCCCTATCGGTAAGGCAGGCTCGGTACCAACAAGAGCAAAGGCCCTCGACCTAACCTATCAGGCGCTCTCCCTCTCCCTATCTACTGTATCGATCGGTAAGACTCGACCGATAGGGAGCATGCTCCACTAGTCCGCTATTTTGACTTGACTCCAAACCCCAATGCACTCGTTGTACATAAGATAGAGGGCCTTTGGGCACCGGAGTCAGCGAGGGGGAGGGAGTGAGCGACGGCCAACTCATCTCGACCGACGTAAGGAACAGCGTCAGTCAGATCTATCGAGATAACATTAATTAATGCCTTCACTATATATAATATACGTAATTACCGGCCTTCCGAACTAGATCATCTTTACAGCCAAAGCCCAGCGTATTTTATAGACATCAAACCTTTCTTCCAGAATTCAAGAATAAGGACGGACTTGCGGGCCCGCTGCATTGAGATTGACTCAATCCCTGGCCCTTTCATTATTCGTTAGCATTCTTAGTTTGTTTGAGAAGTAAAAGTCCCAACTCCTTCCCTCCCTCCCGATAGACTGACTCCCTGTGCTGGCCGGACTTGATTGGCCGGCTTGGTATACCAGATCGCTATCGCTTCAAGTGCCCGGGTCTATCACTCACTCGGGCACCGCTTGCTGATCGCTTCGCTTTCTTCAATTCACGGATGAAACGATTATAAAAGAAGAACGAACCACTTGACTCCGGAACAGGAGATAGAGTCAATGGAATGTTCGGTCCCGCGCGCGGTTAGGACATCTTTTCAAGCCGAAGACACGGGTTCGATTCCCGTATGGGATATGTGGTGAAACAGAGATCTTGGAATCATGAAAAAGCCGTCTGGGAACGTGGTACTTTGTCGAACCGGGCCACTATCACAGAAATCTAAATAGAAAGATGAATCTATGTGAATAGCATATGTTATCAAATCCTTGGGACAGTCACTTCTTCGTGCCCGTTCTCCAACTCCTTGACCCCCCTATTTCTGGTCCTCATCCCGATCGGTTATGGAATTGATTATTTCATAAATTATTTGATCAAATAATTTCTAAAATAAGAAGAACGAGATGAAACGGATAGAAAACGCCTCGAGCAAACAATGCCATGGCTCTTCCGTTGAAGCGGACCCTGAAGAGGAAGCATGACCAAAGAATGGCTTCCGATGCCAGTCTCTTTCGAGCTACCAAAAATTGGTTGGTATTGGGAGAGGCAGGATTCGAACCTACGTAGAAAACCTCCAACAGATTTACAGTCTGTCGCTTTCAACCACTCGGCCACTCTCCCCTTCCCGCCCCCCCCTAAATATGTTCCTGAAGAATAATCAATAAGGAAGGTCCCTCAAGGGCCTCTCCCTTTGGTCTCGCGTTCGTTCCTCGCCCTTCTTAGGTCTTTAGAGTCACTTAACGTACCTCACCCACAACGGGTGAGTCACTTAACGTACCTCTCCCTTTGGTCGAGCAACTAATAGTTCCTCACCCTAACTTTACGTTCGTGAAATACGAAGTGTCAAGTAATAAGGCAAGCATAATTACATATATAATGAGATATATCTTTGTATACGATATTCTTCTATTAGGGTACGATCGATGATTCGAGCCTAAAGCGTGTTATTACATATATAAAGAATGACTGGAATAACTGCATTTGAAGCATACGATCGATGATTCGAGCCTAAGGCGTAATTACATATATAAAGAATGACTGGAATAAATTCGAAATCAAGTAAATTCCTCGCCTCCACGGGCTGGAATCGAGGGTTGGTTCTGTACCTCGTGTCTCCCTCGCCCAGGTCTCGGAACCATCTGTCTGCTTACTGAAATGAGCTAACCCAACCGATCAATCCGACTGATCCGGTTGGTTGCAAGAAAAGACATAGGAGCGAGCGAAGCAAGCAAGTCGAGGAGAGGGAACGAAGTAATTTGACTGCTTATCTTCAGATACACCTTCTAGCTTTATTTGTCCATCGGTTCAAGACCCATTGGGGTCTCACCATGAGGAGAGGAACTTCGAGAAAGAAGCAGTTCACTTTCATGCACCCGTCAGCTTAACAGTCGATCGCCCTTCCTATTATTGTTGGGTTGAACGGCCGCTGCATCTAGAAGATTTGGTTCAAATTACCATGATTTCAGACAAGTCGAGTGTTCGAAGATCGATTCATTGCCGGAAATAGACGGCCAGTTCCCAGTTCTGATCCTGTTTGCCGGGAGAATAAAGGCTTTGGAAGTATCGTGATTCCGAAGATTGATTGCCAAGTGCCGGAACTGGGCAGCTACTGCCTGTTGAACACAGGAACTTCCCAACTGAACCCCTTATCCGGTTGCCCGCGGCACCTGTTGGTTCTGCTGGAACAGAGGGAAGAAATCAAGATAAATCGGTTGACTCCTCTCATTGCCTTGAATTGTCCCTGCAATCGTTCGCTCGGGTATTTCCTTTTGTTTAGCTATTTCGAAGAATCGATATTGAAATCGCTAGAGCTGCTCCCATTGGAAAGTTCATTCTCTGCCGATCCTCTCCCGTACGTACTCTCTTTCTTGAAGTATTTAAGTCGAGTAACTAAAGAAACTATAGGGCGCATCTATACGTAACATGGGGTGGGAGGCCCTTTATTCCATTGTTGTTGTAGTTGGTGGGAGGATCTCCAAAACTAACAACTTGAAGGTCGTCGGTTGTTATGATCCGCTGCAGGGGAAGGCTATGGCTCGACCTGAGACCGGGTTCTAGGTGTCAGTAGCTAGATGGATTAGCATTAGTCGTCGCTGGACAGATGGCTGGATAGCGCATAACCTAGATATGCCTGATCCGGTAGGCGGGCAAATAGTCGTCTAGTGGCCCACCCCTCCCAATGCGTAGTCGAGGGATCGCCTTGTTCGAACCGACTGAGGGATTGATTGCTGGGAGAAAGAAGCATTGATTGCTGGGATTACTTCTATCTCGATCGATTGATACGGCTAGACCATTACCCGACCGACATCCCTACCTCTTCTGATCGGAGGATTGGGGACTGCGCGGCTTTATATACTTTTATTTCTAGGAGCCTACCTACCATAGGGCGGGTGTAGGTCGTGCTAAACTATATTAATACTAAGAACTATTGTCCGGGTGGGCTACCGGGCCATCGCGTGAAACTAACCATGAAAGATAAATCCAAAGGCTAAACTGTATGCAATCGAAGTACAATCAGAGTTGATTTTGAAACATATAAAATCATTTATAAAGTTGGGCTGGCTTCCTATTCAAAGTCCCTACCTACTGAAAGTCGGGCTCAATGGCGGGTAGGGAGGGTGGTGGGCTGGAGGTTGCCCAAATAATAGTAGGAAGCCCACCTTCATAATGCCTTAAATCAGGTTATACCTAAATATGCTATGCGGACGTCTCGAACGAAGTGCCACCATCCAAATTTTCAGTTTGAAACAGAGAGTACAGCCTCCATTGGGATTGGGTCAATTGGATTTGGTGGCATCCTTCCTTATTCCATCCTTGTTCCCATCCTTATTCCTTACTGGCGCTCGTTGGAAGGAAAAAAAGAGTCTTCTTTAGGGAAAGCCCAGGGAAGACCTTAGAACCGCTCTTATCAAGGTTCAAAGATTAGTGACCTTTCATAAGACCCTAGCTCTCGTCTTTATACCAACACTTGGGAGCAAGAGCGAGGAAGAATAAGTCATATAGCTTTCCTGGAGAGAAGGTCTTCCCGTGAAGTATATAAGTCTACCTCATAATATCTATAATCTCATATATAATGAGGATAAGATCGATTGAGGACAGTGGCCTTTAGCTAACGTGGTTTCTCGTGTGGCGGTCTTCCCCGAGTGATCCTGACCTTAGAGAAAATCCTTTCATCGCCTTTAAGTCTCAGTCCTAATGTCTATCTAGAGTAGGAAAGAGGCAGTTCATGAGGCAAGCCCCTATTGAAAGACTTTGGTGGGCGTCTCTATATGTGTAAAGCTCTAGTTTGTCATAATTTCTGAGCATAAACAGAAGCCATAAATTGTCGGTTTTCCCATTTTTCCAGGGTCAATTATGTTTTCTATGGTGTTATTTGTTGTGTGAATGAGATTTGTTGTGTAATTGCTTCAGTTTGGTGTGATTTCTTGTCGTTTAAACCACATCCTACAACACTATTGCATTGATGGCTGGCATCTACATCCCAATCGACCACTTTTTTTATCGCTGGTGTTGTCCCACGGGGAAACCCACCCTTCAATTTTTTTGCTTTAGGGCTTCTATGAAAAAAATGAATGATTGGGCACCTGCAAAATCCACTGCATACCTACCTAAAACCCCAGTCTTTCCATCCAAATCCCTTTTAAGCAATTCCCATCCAATGTTGTAGGCCTTCACAATCTTCATCCATGGCTAAATTACTGAGATCATTGTGAAATCTCGGAAGAAATCTTTGGAGAATGGAGTAACCATGTGAATGGCCAGGATCACTCCCGCAAAAGAATATAAGTAGTCTGTATTCATCCGCGAGGTCAGGGTGAGCGGGGTCACTTATTTCCTCAAAGGACGGCGAATGATCGGAATTATCCCCACAAAGAAAGATCAACGGTTCAGAACCGTTCAAGGGGGGACAAGGTACATGGAGGCTCGAAATGTAGAAGTGCCACAAATGGATGAGATATCACCCACGAGATGAGATCAACAGCGAGGAATCTATCGGCGGTGGTTTGCTTCCAGTATAATATATTGTGGCGCATTCGACGGTAGGGATTTCTCCTGCCAAGTAAGATCGACGACTCACTTTGATCCGCAGGGATCCAGGGAAAATAAGAAAGGAGAGCACCAGGGATGCTACAAATGACTTCGATTTCACCCGACAATGAAGATCCATGACCCAAAATAAATCAGTGGGGCTGCTCCTCTCTTGTGTCAAATTTTTGGGGTGGAAATCAACGGCGAAGATTCCACCCGCCAACAAAGATCAACGACCCACATTTCATTAGCGGGGATTCACTCCTAGGGAATTAGGGGTGGCCAATGACAGTGGAGATTCACCAAGGATTCCAGATACCAGATCCCCCTAGCCAATGAGGAGGTGCCACGTGTCCTGGACCACTTAGCCATTGGCGGCCTTTTTGCATTCAAATTAATTGATTTAAAATGCCCGAAGTAAATGGCCACATGAATGGAGGATTTCTGGCTTTAAAGCACAATAATGTTCATCCCTTAGCTTATTTTTTTTTTTTAATAATAATAATATAAAGGAAGTCGGTTTTAACGCTCACCTATTCATATGGGTGAGGAGAGCTCTGGTGGAAAAGATAAAATTTCCAATATCTGCCAATTCAATCGACAAAATTTGACGCTTCCACCACCATCTGGGTCACAACATTTTATTAGGTAAGTCGCTCCATTCACTACCTCTTTTCAATTTTACCTCTTAGACAAAATTAACACCATGACCAAGGGCAAAGAAAACCTCCTCCGAAGATTCATCCGCCAGGTCCTCGAGACGCCACTCCGACCTGAGCGACACTTCCTCTTCCCGACTTCTCCCCTTCATAGACAATTTTTTCATAATTTCCAGCCCCATCCTCTAATCTTCCACACCCCATAAATTTATAGGGGATGCCTTCAGCCAGTTTTTACAGGGTGTCGAACAAACCCCTTACTAGTCTTCCATCCTTGCTTAACATTTTGTTCCTGAGACTTATCCCTTTCCTGAGTTTGTGAGTATGTGCACCGAGAATCATGACCCAGCTACTTCCTCAATAATGTCTGTAGGTCGCACCTGGGTAATCTTCCACGTCACCCCAAAATCCCTATTTTCCATGCTAGAAACCCAGCTTGGCACGACTGCATTTTCCCCTAAGATGAAAATAACTAGATATTTAAGCATGACCGATGATCAGAGGAGAGCTTTGGTTAGAAAGCTATGGCCAAATCAGACCCCCCTGCCAAATAACCCTCCTCCATATAAAACCAAACTTTTCCCTAAGTGGGTACAAGAATCTATCTCATTGTTTTCCTTAGTCTTGGGGAGGGAAGATTATTCAAATGTAGATGAGTCCATGCTAGCTATCTTGGAACTTTTTCGTGGTCCTCATAACCAGGTCCCTGCTTTTAGATATGCCTAAGCCATCTCTAGGGGCATGAAGGACCAATTGTCCAATTTGAAAGTTTATAAGTTCTTTTTTTTCCTTCTTACCTTGTATACCCTTTTATTCGTTATCAGAAAGCCTCTCTGGCCCACCTAGGGCTAGAGCAAGTTAATAAAGAAGGTGTACCAAACAGATGCCTTGATTGGTTGCCATGGGTTAAAAAGGATGCTAAAGGGTCATCCTTGGCAAGTGAGATTAACCAGTTCATGTATGCGGCATTCTAAGTCATCAAGGGAAAGCAACCAGATAAGATGCCAGCAGAGATCAGGTCTTACCTACAAGTAGGGACTGAGATCAGGAGAGGAGGATGGTTTTTAGGGGAAGACTTCACAGTGATCAGACTATATGGGTCTAACTTGGCCCCTTATAGACTCCCCATGTTTATTACCCTCGGGATCTTTGTGCTGGAATTTGTGATACAGTCATCCCAGATTGATTATAAGTATTTACAGGGGGACAAAAAAGAAAGGTTTTGTAACATATCCCATTGCCACAGGAGGGTATGCATTCACAAGCCCTAGAGGTGGCAGGGAGGCTGCACCAATACTTGAAGCTATGAAATTACCTTGGGATAGGCCCTGGAAGTATGACCCTTACTTCACCATGCCAGCAACGAGGGGGAATAAGACCACTGGGCCAAACTATCATGAGTGCAGGCCACTGGAGGATAAATTGGCTAACTTACATTCATGGCCAGTGGAAGTCAAAGCTATTATGGCTACAGAACTAGACCCTGCCAAAGTTGTTTCAGAGGCCTTTCCTCCTCCTCAGCTAGAAAGCCCAAGGTCCCCCCCATACTTGACATTCTATAGGCTAGATGATGCAGTCATCACCAAGGCTAATATTCAATTTGTTGCCTTGCCTGAAAATAGAAGGCAAGAAGTGGTGGATGACAATTTTGATAAGCGCAAGATGGGTGCCTGGTGGAAAATGAGACTATACCATAGGCAGGAAAAGGCTTCTTATGGTACTATCCCTCAAGATGAGGAGTTTCCAAATATTTATGATGATTTCCTTGCAGATTACGAAGATGAGGATGAGATGGCAAGATCCCTATTTCCCCATCTCGGAGGATGGGAACAAGAAAAGGAGGGCCTTGTACCAAAACCAATAACACAAGAAGAAAGTGAGGTTAGCCTCACATATGCTAAGCGCTTCCCAATGGCTAAGGCCATGGGTTTAAAGGGATAGGAGGGCTAGGAAAAAATGAGTAGGGCCATCTGAATTACCTACAGTGGATAAAATGCCCAAGGGCTTTGGATTGGGAGCCATCCAGGATGCTCTTGTGACTAGGAAGGAGGACCTGCACTCAATCTTAACTCTAACCATGAGCGCAAGAGGTAAATTTCAGAAGATGATGGATGAATTGAGTAATAAGACACCTATCCCTGATCCCGTGGAGCCAGGTCTCCCCTAGCAACAACAAATTGTCCAGGAAGGTTAGTAAGACCCAATGCATATAGATATAGAGGAAGGCAATCCCCCTGAGACAGGAGGTGAATCTTATAAAGGCCAGAATGAAGGCACTGGTAAGGATGAGAATGAAGAAAACAAAGAAGAAAAAGACAAGGCAATTGAGGAAGAGACAGACAAGGAAAGATCTTGCACAGGAAATTATAGATGACAAAAATAAGGAGGAAAATCAATATGAAGAGGAGGAGAAGGATACTAAGGATAATGAGAAGACAGAGGATATGGAGGAATAAAATCAATATATAGAATAAGAGAAAATAGAGGATAATGAGGATAAATATTATAAGGAGGAAAACAAAGATGCTAAGGAGGAAAATAAAGATGAATAAAATCAAAATTAGAACAAGGGTGAAGATGAACAAGAAAACAAGGAACAAGATGAATAAAACAAGAAGAGAAAAAGGGAGAATGGACAGGATGACAAGGAGAAGGAGGAAAAAAATCCAAAACTAAATAAATAGGAGGAAAAACAGAAGGAGGGACAGAGAATGTCCCTGCAGGAGAAAACTAAACTTGAGGTTGTAGGAGCCTCCTCTTACACCATCCAGTCATCCCCCTCCACCTCTACCAAATAATCTAATTTACTCTCCCTTGCTATACTAGGAGTCCCCCCCAGCACACCTGGTGATGGTTCCTCACAGACCTCCAGCCCTTTATCTTCCTGGTTTGGTACCATCAATCCCCTCTATTCGATTGAACCCCTTGCCCCGCTAAGATAAGAAAAGGAGAAGAGGAAAGCTTGGGAGAGCTCTATGGCTGCACAAGAACTTGCAGATCCCATTGCATGCCCTGGGCTATTTCCAAACTATGATGATGAGAGTGGCCTATTCACAATGACTACCTTAGATCCCTTACCCTCCAAGCCCTACTCTAAGATGAGAACTGAGGATTGGAAAGATGCCCAAGTTAGATTCCAAAATTATCAATTTCCCCCTTGCCCTCGGAAGGACAAGCGACTACGTTCCTTCAGACAACATTAGAATGGACAAGAGTAGCAAAACCATGGTATATTACAATTATTACCGAGCTACTCAAGAAAATGAGAGCCTAAAGCATAGTTCTAGTTCCCTGGATACAAAAAATAGGTATCTGACAGCAAGGGTAAAGACACTAGAGGCTGAAAAGGGGGTACTAGAGAGAAAACTTATTGTTGTAGGGAAAGATCCACAGGCAGCTAGAGAAGATGTCTCCCTACTTAGGGCCTACATCGACTCTGTAGAGCTGGCGGAATGCCATGGCGAGGGAGGGCATAATGAAGGAAGGCAGGCAGAACTACTGCTGCTGAAAGTAAGGCAGGTGCTGCTGAAAGGAGGATGTTGCGCCAG
>Ga0213499_10000021_pt1 | contig 22175 bp, 12 predicted proteins | sample Redfir_Yose_1_Me_FD_150980 | JGI IMG/M metagenome (GOLD analysis project Ga0213499, IMG submission 150980) | Leaf-associated microbial communities from Abies magnifica in Yosemite National Park, California, United States - Redfir_Yose_1 | ecosystem: Host-associated > Plants > Phyllosphere >...
CATCCAATGAACTACCATCCAAAGTTTCTGCCCCTCGCTGAATGTCTCTCTCTATAAACCTGCCCTCCCTGACCTGTATGGTTCTGACTGTATCTTTCGAATCTGATTGCTTGCATAATGACATATACTCGGAGCATGCTGTAATTCGGAAGGAAGGCAAGCAGGACCGAGAGTTCTGTCACTTTCTCCCGATCAATAAAGGTGTTGGCTAGCTCCTCGTTAATTCAGTTAGACCGGGCTTCGGTGATGCGCTTCTTGAACCAGATTGATACTCAATAGTTGTATTCGGCAAATAGAGGTATTTCCCTCGCTAATTGACCCTGGCGGTATGCCTTAGTCCTAATAGATATAGGAACAGACTTCGTACTCGGCGTACGCTATGTAAACTGATCTCGCTACCATCCCTTCATCTTTATAATGATATTATGACTTGTAAGTCACATCCTAGCCTAATGCCTCTAACCCTTAGGGAGGCTTACCCTTATCCCTTCGTTGCTGCTCCCATCGGAGTTTCTTATCCTCATTACCCTCATTACCCTCATTACCCTCATTTCGTAGTTTAGCTGCTGATTCTTCTGACAGCTCCTCGTACATCAAATCATTATATTGCACCATATCTTGATTTTCTAACTGCTTATAGAAATCTTCAATCTGCTCATCACTTGGAATAGCCTGGCCCACCATCTGCGCACGTAGTCTTTCATTTTCTCGATCTTTTTTCTTGTCTAACTGCTCCTTCAGACTAGCAATCTGCTCATCACTTTTCATAGCCTGGCCTGCCTGAAAATAAAATTCATCAGGTGTCAGCCCCTCGGACTTCATAAAATAATATTCATCAGATGTCAGCGCCTCGGACATCATAGAATTAGATTCCTCCATTTTATTGACTTTATGATCAGCGGAACTAGCTGATTCATTATCTTTCATGTCTAACTTCGCAGTTAGTTGAGCAAGTGATGACTCCAGCATAGCCAATCGTTGACTATATTCAGTCTTATTTCTCTCATTTTCAACCTCCAGATTTCGAATTCTATGAGCATTTTCAACCTCCAGATTTCGAATTCTATGAGCATATTCTTTCTCTTGCTTGTCTAACTGCGCCTTCAGAATCTTATTCTCATATTTTAGAATAGAGAGCTCATCTCCACCGAAGTCAAACACTTCCTTAGGAATAGTGTCTACCCATACATTGTTATTATCATAGACGGGATCTCTTTTAGTTCCCACAGGGATTCCAAGCTTGACTTGCATACTCTTCTTGGCAATGTCAAAGGTATTCCAATCGATACGGAAATGAGAGACCACTGTGACCTGCTGAGTTCTAAACAGATCGGCGTATTGCTCCTGGAACCATTTTAAACTGACACTTTGCTTAGCGAGCCCCTTGTGCTTAACGATATCACCTGATTGTTTAGTTTCAAGTGCATAACTCTTGCCACTCAAGAAAATGCCAGTATTTAATTCATACTCCAACTTTAACTTGCCCAATTCTGTGGAAGAAATCTCTTCTTCTGGAAGTGGACTACCTAGAACAACAGAGTCTGTATCAGTATAGTAGCAGTCTGGTCTAGAGATGTACTTATACATGTGGATCCTTGCACAAGCAGTAATAGCGGCAGCCAATTGAACAGCCGAATTCTTTGGAGCATTCCATTCAGAGTCAGAACATTCTAAAGTATTAGTGTAGTAACTAACTACATAGTATTTCTCGCTAAGCTTGTCACCATTAATAAAATTATCTCTCATAGTCAATTCATCATATCTATCGCTATTGCATACCTCAGTCACAGTACTTTTGGGATTGATTCCGAATCTACCGTAAAGCGAGTTCATTAGAGTTTTGTACACATATACCATTGACTCTTCCCCTGCTTTCTTAGCCTCTTTTCTGAGGTTGTATAGGGTTGATACAAAGCCTGAAAAGGGACTCGGCTTCTTCTTGAATAAATATCCCCTTAGTGGTAGAATAATGTACCCCAAGTTGCGTGCAAATTTCAACTCTTCGCTATAATATACTCCTACGAATTCCCCTGTTGGGAACAGTAATGTATTATTACTATCCTTATAGGGTAAGAAAGGTCTTTTAAGAGTATTTGGACATACAACATATGCTTCAATGAACCCTGTCATGTAGGACAAATCCATGTGTTTCAAATCACCATGCCAGACAGGTTTACCTCCCGGCATAGGAAATGATTCCATAATAAATGGATATAATGAGTTTACGTCATAGTAGTACAAATCTGTACCATATGGTATATATACATCAACATGTCCTCCATAGTAACCACGGCGAATGAATGTATCTTCGTTTCTAGTTGGAATATGGATAGGCCAATTAAGGGCATCGTAAAACATCTGACGATATATGGTCATAGATAGCGCTGAATATGTTAAGCTCTTAACCATATCAACCTTGAACTGATTATAATAGATATCTTGAGCTTTCTTCATAATACCACCTAATAGACGAATATCTTGTTCCATATATGTAAGCAATTCTTTCCTAAGGGGTAACAGAGTATCAACTGTGATATTGTCATGTGCAATAGAGCCTTTAACACCTAATTCAGGACATAAAGCCTTAGCTAATTTCTCAAGACTAGAGGGTAGAAGATTCAAGGAGTCTCTTAGTTTTAGAACTAGTATATTCTTATCAGTATCTGTCTCTACAATTTTCACCTGCATATCGTCAGATTCAACACCCTTGACTTTCACTTTGACTTTTAACTTCACTCGTTTTTTAACAGTACGATACACTTTTAACTCGTAAAGACGAAGGTTCCTCATAAGAGGTTTTATGGTGTATTTCTCACCTTTATTAGCATAATATTTCAGCAATAGAATACCATCAAACCTAGAAAAGTTATGGAAGTATACAGTCCTTATTTTGGTTTTATCAGCCATCAGTGCTAAATGCTCTAGAAAGTCAAACATCATTCTATTACTCCTATCCTGAAATTCTGGTCGAAAGTAATCATCCTCACTGAAATATGTTTCAATGGGAGAATAAACAACATCTTGCCCTGGCGCCACAAGCATGAAACCAGCAGCGTAAGGGACTTGAATATCATTGATCATTACAGTTTCTGTATCAGCAACTATGAATGGTTCCCTCTTGAGACTCCTAGGAAGGGGGATAGCTGTGATATGATCGGAATAACCAGGCTTCCTAGCCCCAGGCTTCCTAGCCATAGAGATCACTTCTGGTAGAGAACCCTTAGAGTCGGAATTCAGTACTGACCACAGTATGCTATCGATTTCATCGCAGGTAAGAGTGACATCTTTTTCCTTCATACCACGAACATAAACTCGAATGACAACACCAGTGATCAACCCAGAAGGGTATAACTCAGCAATCCTCATAACCAATTTGAAAAGATGATCATATACATTAATGTCCGGATCCGCATTGATAGTAATAGCATCACCTATTGTAAAGGGAACCTTTCCACTATGAATTTTCATGGTATACCCTACAGTAAACTTCGCATACTCGAACTCAGTAGAATATACGTGTTTGATCAACAATCGCATTAGAGCCAATGCTATCACTTCACAGCGATCACATTGGATGTAAGGCTCCTTAAATGAAACATCAATCACACGTTTTCTATCATAAGGATCATAGCATTTCACCTCCTCAATTATATCTTTGATAAGATTCAGATTATAAATAAATGCAGCACTGAATTTCTTTCTGTTCATTTCTTTTACCATTTATTTAATAGTGTACGCTGTAGTTGAACCCTCGAGACTTCCAGCTATCGAGATGTGTAAAAAATGAATACCACTTCTCATCAGCATGATTATCCATACCACAAACAGTATAGACATATAACTCGTAACATCTCACTGTATCTTCTATCTTTTGATACCATTTTTTCTTATCATTTTGACTCAAATTATCAGGCACCAAAGATCTTAAATGTGTTTGAAGCTCAGAACCTGGAATAGCATTACTAACCCTGGATATTGGTAGGTTCAGATTAATAGATACAAATTCATTGATGATAGCCAGTGGAGCACCCATTTCAATAAACAAATTTGTATAAATTTGGGGTACCAATGCTGCGGAAACAGCAGTGGTTATGAAATTATCATGTACTGTATAGACAGGCGCTTTCTGAAATACCAAATTCTCCACAACTCTCATAGCAAGATAGGCGTCTTTCTGATGTATAAAGTTGACGCATGTAGCCACTTGAGTCTTACGCGTATCCCTATCCAACGTAGGCACTTGGAGTGTCACTTTATGTCTCTTACGGCTAACCCTATCATAGACCCATATAAACTCTTTATTGAATCGCCTATAATCTTGCACTGTCTTGAAGAACGGAATACTATAAAAGACTGGTTTCTCCAATACAGCACTAAACCAACCAATTAGGTTAATGAACTTCATCAAGTTAGCTATGTCTGGATATTTAGTTCTCCAGAAGGTATCGCAAAGTTTCGCTAGGCTATAGTGCTCCTTCACACTTAGCAACGAGCCTATAATCTCACGAATATCACCAGCCATGGCTATAACCGACTTCCCGTAGATCAAAGGCATAAAGAGTTTTTTAACGTGCTTTCTCGTTAACCGAGATTCAATGATAGCATACTTATTAGGATCAAATGCAGAATGCAAGTACTTCATCAGTTCCTTTTTCAAATACAGATACAAATCTTGGATTTGATTGTCTTTAGACGGAATCAGATTAGTTAGCCTTGCCATTTCTACGTTCAGTAAAAGGTAACTCATTATCTGATAAGCACTTGCTGAGGCATCTTGAGTCACAGGAACAATATGATACCCTTTCATTCTTTCGATATCACTAACCCTTTCGTTAGATAGAACCTTTGCAATAAACTGAAATGGATCACTAGCTTGCAGTGCTAAGTGAATTAGACTATTGTCCGATTCTACCATTTCATCCCTTTTATTCATATACCAGCTATATGAGTGATTGAAATCAATAAAATTCTGATACTTAAAGGCCGCTGCACAAGCTAATTGAAATCTTAAAGACATATCCTCAGGCTGGCTTAGTTCTTGAGGAGCTTGAGCATCTGAGGCGAAGACAATCAAACTCCTCGCTAAATCCCGTTCGTGAAAATGTAACACACCAGCGCGGTAGATTCTACCACGGAAATCAATGAAAGCTGGCAGATAAAATCGATAACCAGAGTAAGCAGTAGCAAGAAGTAATACGAAGTCCTCGTAGCGTGCACGCTGTACACGATGAAATAAGTCCGTTAACAACACATCACATCTGCAAACCTCCATCACACCCTCGTCGTTATTGAAATAACTGAACCTCAAGAGGTCTGAAGCCTCTTTTAGATTAACCTTTGCAAGACATCTATTAACAAGAAGACCCTCCACCTCTAAAGTATCACGATTCTCCATTATGAAAGATAAGAAAGTCTTGTTGATCTCAAAGGCTTGAGACTGCAGTTCAGTTAAGATTGAACACATATGCATAGGATCACATAACTCAATAAAGAAATTGTTATAGTTACGCGATGTTAATAGACGAAACCTATTATATATTTCACCTGTAAGTCCACATAAGTACCCTCCTGAAACATCCTCTAACGTTGAAGGCCTATCTACCTTTGATTGCCAAGGTAACGGCTTGCAAACCATTGGAAGATTGAGTTTAATAGGTAGGATACTCAAGTCAAAATTGAAGATTGCATAGCATTGAGAGGGTACATAACCCTTAATCCTTGATACAGGTAATTTATCAGTCTCGAGGGTATCAACTTTCAAACTAATTAACCCTCTTGAAACCATGAACTCTACCAAGCCTACCCCAATAGCCGAATTTGACCTACTCACTCTAACTTTGCTTTTCTTCCCATTGTTTAATGATAACTTAGCAGCTGCTTCATTATTCATTCCCATTTTGACAGATTGCACTCGTACTGTTGAATCAAGCTGTTGAATCAACGTAGAAACCCTCACTACGGAAAGATCCTGTAATGGGCTGAACACAGAGCCTAGTACATGAATAATGATAGCCTCAAGCGTATATTTACCTAAATATCTAATATATGTTAGATCGTTTTCAGATAGGTTATTCGTTAGATGGGCCTTAGCAGTACTTTCATCATCTATGATTAATAGTTTGATTAAATTTGGCACATTCTTAAATATACTTTTTTCATCAAATGTCATACTGAGATCTTCTATTTGTTTCTGTAATTCCTTCAACTCTGACAGGCTCAAATGTTGAGATTGATATTTCAATAACAACTGGATAACTTTATCGTGATATTGCGTAGCATTTGATGGCTTTTTAACACTAGAGATAGCATTAAGTTTCTGGTAAAAAGAATTCCAGAATAATGAAAGAGTTTCATCCTTATCCTTCAATTGATCTCTACAGCTAGCATCCTGTACCTCGCCATCCTCCTGTATCAGTTTACCAGCGTCTCCACTACCACAAGTACTATAACCAGAATAAAAAGAAGTTCTAACAAATGATGCCGAATCAAAATGAGGGCCAGAAATACGGATTTGATCATTGAATCTGCCAAGACATTGACTACTATTAAGAGAAATAATGAAGCAGCTATTCGTACGTAAAAGAACAATGTTTAAGGTTAAGGCATAAAAACACCAGAGCGCACGTATGATCTTAAGGTTACGGTAATAGGTGTGGCGAGTAAGGCCATACCCCGCCCCACTAAGCCTGGTCTTTATTGTGTGTGGTCTAACCAGAGAAATACTCAATTGGCTGTTTGACTGCTCAATCTGCTTCCAGCCATCATTATGACGACCAGCATGCCCATCCAAGCCTAGACAGCGTTAGTTTTTGAACAACCAGGCATAGTGGGATACACCGCTGGCTTTTGGCTAGACGTGTGTCTCTCTTCAAGCACGAGTGAGAAAGAAGGTAAAACTGAGGTACGTAGGGCTTTACCTAATCGATCAACGTAGTCCGATTTATGCGATACAACAAAACTATTTGACTGGTAGTACCACTCCAATATATATTAAATATGATGTGTAAGAACCATGAGTTTTGAGCCTGGGGAGAGGTACTTTAGGCGATTATGGGTTGACTGGTGCATATCATCCTATAGCCCAATATATGTTTTGTTTAGAATGAATACCCCTTCCAAAGCAAGCACGAGTGAGAATAAGGGAAACCCACGGGCAAAGAAGGCGAGCGAACTCCAAAGCCTCAATAAAGCGTTGGGTGAGCATAGACCTGTATTTGACCTATGTGTTGACCAGATTCTACACGGTACCAATCCCAGGCCAAATAAGCCATATAGGTAGGATACACTCTATACTACTAGCCATTCATTATAGAAGAGTTGTAACAATACCAGGTTAAGGGAGCTTAATAGTACCAAATACCCTTGGGCCATGAGTTCTATCTGCTTTGGTTTGTACTACCATTGCTGCCTGAAGAACGCGTATAGAGTCGTCATATCATAATATCAAAATAGAGAGTTAAGCCATACGTAATAAATCCCATTCCCCGTTCGTACAAGGCTCGCTGAAGAGGAGGATACCCCGTGCGTGGGACTCTTTGAACGAATGGAGTAGAACGAAATGTCATATAATAATGAAAGTCTCGGAACGATTCATACATGCTTAGTAGTACGTATTAATATATGATGATGCCCGGTCTAACGATGGACTTCCATAATAAGCATAGGCTTCCTCCTTCCTACTAGTAAACCCCCATTGTTTCTGAATGGATTGTGAAGCTTGAGTGAGCGCCCCCTTCCTTGATCCCATTACTCGAATCGTGCGTACCGGTCGTGAGGTGGGTTAGGTCGTTCTGAATTGTACGGTCCTAAGCCCCTGGATGGTAGAACCCCTGAGTGTAAGGGCCTGTAGAGAGGTCATAAAGATTGGTTCGAAAGCTCAGGTTCGGTTAGACAATTTTTGGCCCTTATTATATACGTCATTACACAATCGCATTATTTGGTAGTTCGATAGGCAAGCAGCCACAATAAATATTCTTTCCTGCCTGCATCCCACTGTCCCTGATCGCACGCTTCGCTCCTCGATCGCTCATTTATTACGAACCTTGAATTTTCATTATTATGCTTTGGGTTATAAACAGAATACCCACGCAGTCTTGTTTTGTCCTGCGGAGCCCGGAAGAAGAAATTAGTTCACAATTTTATACAGGTTGGACAGACAAGACAGCTACCCACAGTCTTTTCTTGTTTGAACTTACTACCAATTATATGTATTCACTACAACCATACGGGAGCGCTTGCTTAGTGGGTGCGTGGGCGCAGGCACAGCATTCTACCTTTACCCTACCTACTCGCGTTACTTGTTACCAAAACAATATCTATCGAGCCTCACTTACCCTACCTCATACCCAACAACCTAGTGCTTCAGGTAGGAATCTGGGATAGGAATGAATGAAGGAAGGACCAGCACTATCGTGCCTCTTGTAGGGACGAGCTTAACCTGGCCAGCCAGATATGATTGATTAATTCAAACATACACCATTGCTAGGAGAGTATATGCCTACCTTGCCTTTATTTACGTGCATGCTCCTGTTCTGTTAATCATACTTACCGCGGAGACCTACTTAGTTTAGTGCTGTCTTGCCGAATTGCTCGGTGACAGAAACAAGGGGTAGATTATTGATAGAAACAGCCACGGACGGGTTAGCGGGCGGGTAGATCGCGTCTAAAAGCAAGTAACGCACTGCATGTAAAATTAGAAAGGCTGGCCTTTAATCGTCGTGCTGCAGTTCGCTGGGCCTACCTTCGCTTTCGCTATTACAGATTGGACCTTACCTTTGCGATCAGCTTCCTCGTTTTGCTGCGGTAAGTCCGGTCCGGTTACAAAAAGTATATCTGTGTCCGGTGGAGTATGATGCTCTTGGAACTGATACGGGAACTGCTTTAAATGCTGGTCGTAATGCTGCTAAGAATTATGCCTCAACTGGTGATGCTAGGAATGACGCTTGTTCTAATGCTCCAGGGAATGCTGTTCGTGGAAATCCATGTGCTCCTGGTAATGAGGCTGGTTCAACTGCGGGGATATGCCCCTTCAACTACTTATTCAAATAACTCAAGTCCTGGTTATGCCGTTCCAACTGTTGTTTATTATTCCACTGGCGCTTATGGGGCTGGGAATAAATAATGTCAGTTCAAAGGGTGTTCCTGGGGACTCCTTGTGCTGCTGATTAAACTGCTGTTCGGTCGGCTCTTTGTAATGCTTTTTCTGCTTGGGCTGGTTTGGCTATAACTTTTGACCCCTTTACTGCTGCTCTGGGAACTGAGGAAGCTGGGAATAATGTGCCTTCAACTGATGATTGAAATGGTTCAAATGATGCCGGGAATAATGGTACTGGTTCGACTGGAACTGTTGGTCGTTCTACTGCTTGTACTGATACTCCGTGTGTTCCTGGGAATGCTGCCGGGAATTAAGCTGGTTAGACTAGTGTTGATGGGGCTGCTGGGATTACTTCTGCTGATTGGAATAATGCTGGTCATTCTGCTGCTCATGGAAATAATGCTTGGGCTAAGGCCCATTGTTTAAGTTCATGTTCTGTGAACACCTTTCCTATGGAGCTGACTCTGGTCGGGAGTAGTCCCATTGGCTGGCTCCAGTTTTTACCATGTTCAGGAACTCCCATGTGGTTTTGACTGATACTGGGTTGCTCCTTCTGCTTCTGCTGATTGAAATAATTTCATTCCACCATGAGGCTGGAAATTACGCTTGTTACTGCTCATGAGGATGCAGCTGGGAATGCAGATGGTTCTTATGATCCAGGTTTCGCTGGTTCAACTGATGCTGGTAATGCTGGGAACAATGCTAGTTCTATTGATGCCCCGGGAACTGAGGCTATAAATCCTAACTTATGCTTATTTGATGTTGGTTCGACTGGTGCTGCTTCTAATCGGGTAGTTGCTAGTGGTACCTCCCTCCTAAGGGCTCAGGTGAATAAGTGGAACCAACAAGGTCTTATAGTGCCTCCCCTACTCTACTGGTATTCCAGGGTGAAGTGAATAGTGACACTCCATATCCTAGGGTGAAGGCAGTAGTAAGTCAAGTATCTCACAGGTGGATAGCATGCTCGTAAGTACAGGGTGAATAGGCAGAGTAAGAGAGCAGCTGGTACCAAGCACTAAGATGATTCTTAAAGCAAGTGTTCTGGAAGCCTAGCCTGTGAAAGCTGTACGCCCACCTATAATCATCCATCCGTGCAATCAATCCATCCGGTGCTTCTAAGAGACGTAGCAGTTCCGACTAACTAAGTGCATTCATAGAACAAGTGATCTAGGGCATATAGCTCTTAAGGTGGACAGGTATTTAGGAAAAAAGAAGGTAAGGGGCGTAGCGGTAAAAAGGGGTTGTATATGCTATCAATGCCATGCCATCCGGGGTCTCTAGCTGTACCAACTAAGCATTATTAAGGCAAGTGTTATAAAGGCATTTACTGGCAATGTCTGAAGCCCATCCAATGAGGCTCTCTGATGGACCAACAACATAATCCATCCCTCCCATCCAGGGGGCAAGCGTTAGCGATCAATCATCCATCATGAGGAGCAAAAGTAACGTCGAAACTAGGCGTGGTTTATATATGGGTAATGAACCTTACTCACACTAACTGACTCACTCACCCAATCTGATGACTAGTAGATGTAAGTAGGCATGGTAGGCAAATAAGTCTAGGTCTTTCCCTCCCCCTTCATAGGCCACCCTTTCACTCGCGAATTTCCCATCAACAATACTAGGTTCACGTAGGAGAACTTAATAGCGCGTTTCGCTCTCTATCATCTTTATACGCCCACTTTCTGTACTGAAATTCCCAGTTTTACAAGACTAGGCTCATGCTTGTGACCGGTACCATATTGATAGGCCACCACTGCTCTCCTTCGAACGCCACCTTAAGTACTTATTGGGTGGGGGCACGAATTCCCCATATCGAGAGGTCAGGTTCATTCGTACTTTCTATCATCACACGCCACCTTTGCTTTCTGAATTTACCACTTTGAATTCTCGACCCTAATGGAGGGAATATTTCGGACCCCCCTGAACATGAGGTTTTGACTTATAAAACACGCGTCTGGGTATGAATAACCTTATTCTTCTCGCTAGTCTTTATACACCCCACCCTTCCTTTTTATAGAAGCTTCGAAAAACAGATAGGGACGTGGAAGAAGAAGAGATCATAGCCGGGTGCCTCCATATTTCGGGAATGAAAGAGTGTTGGTTCTGCTTCTGGGAATGCCCGTTTCAACTGATGCTGAAAGCGTTTACTACCTGGCCTTTATTCTCTATATCAGCCAAGCAACTAATATGTATGAAAGCGTGAACGCACTTTCCTGGCCTTTATTCTCTATATGGCCCAAACTGAAGCGCAGTGGATAGGTCGTTTACTACCTGTATTATATCTCTACAGCTAAGTGTAACGGGTAGGTGGTTATCTCAATAGCCGCTCAAGGTTGGGTGGTCCTCTATCTACAGCCAAGCGCTAGATATCGTACGTACGGCACTTATACTGGATAGTTTGGTTGCAGCAAGGCACGGAGTGATCGCTCTTCTATTCTCTAGTCGACCCAGCCTGAACGATGATCCTCGTATGATCCTCGCTTGTATGGCCTTCGTATGATCCTGCCTTATACGTCGCTTATGGAACGTGGCTTATGTAACCAGCTTTATCGCACCTGGTTGGTCATCGTCACACCTGGTCATCGTCGCACCAGCCTTATCGCACCTTGCTAGTCGTCGACCCAGCCTTAACGACGCACCTCGTATGACCCTTGCGTTCGTTGTATGTAAAGTGTACCCCATGGAAGGCACTAGGCATTCAAGTTAGTAATTCGATGATTCAAGCTTGGCATAAAATAATTCAAATGCCATTCGTTCCCTTCCAATCCAATCCGATCCGTTGCGTTCCGTTCCCCTCCACTCCGATCAATTCCGATCCATTCCATTCCGTTCCTTCCTATGGTTTCCTATAAAATTCTGGGGATGTCCGCCCTGAGAGCTATGAAGGTATGACAGGTTTATAGGGGGATGGCTGCCTTGAGAGCTATGGAGATATGACAGGGTTATAGAGGTATGACTGCCCTGAGAGCTATAGGTGGGATGATCCGTCTTAAGATTTATAGGGGGATGATTGCCCTGAGAGTTATAGAGGTATGACCGCCCTTAGAGCTATAGGGGTATGACAGTCCTGAGAGTGGTGATTGCCCTGAGAACTATGGGAGGGATGATCGCCTTAAGAGCCATGGAGGTATGACCGCCCTTAGAGCCATGGAGGGATAACCGTCCTAAGAGCTATAGGGGTATGACAGCCCTGAGAGCCGTGGAGATATGACAGGGTTATAGGGAGATAACTACCCTGAGAGTTATGGGGGAATGATCGCCCTAAGAGCTAGCGATATAAGAAGCATGAGACGAGGTGAGGTTAAGATAGCCCCCGATTAGAGACGAGGTTATTCTCCGATATTTAGGAACTCGGAGAATCGGAAGATCGGAAGATCGGAATCAGTTCATCAGGCAATGCAGCCTACTTAAGGCCATGCATATGGAGAGGTTGGGAGATTGACATGACTAAGCCTTAACTTTTGACTATTCAAGAGATGAGACAACTCCATGGGTACATGATGGGCAGTAAGAGGTGCTTACAGAGGGCTTAGGGAGGTATGAGAGGCTTATTGATTACTAAATATATATAGGAGCCTTAATATGGTCCTAGTCATAGAGTCTTAACTATATTGATGTGCATGTGTGTTAGTTTACATTATGTAAACATTATTCCCGTTGGTGCTTTCTCCATTCTTAGGTAGATCAATCATGAGCTAAACGCTTATACTTTAGGACAAATCTTTTTTGGTATTGTACATTAGGAGTTAGATGCCTATATAGAATGGAGGCACTTAGAGATCATGTATTACATCTTCATCATTACATTATGGTGGAAGCACTTACTGAGATGGTGGCTAGCTAGGGGCCCCTACATTTTAGGGTCGGTCCATCATGAGGAAGTATTTAGGGCACATAATTAGAGGTGGGGGCTATCCACATTTAGAGTAGTATCCTTAATAGGCTGTAGTGTAGTTGGGTGCTTATCCAACCCCAAGGGAGTGTGTAACTTGTATGGAGGCCAGGGATATCCATATAATCTATGATAAGGATAGGGCTCTAATTACATCTTATAGCTAAGTTTCCCCTTTAGTGGGTTGTGAGGTTGGGATGGCTCCCTACTCCATAAGATCATATACTTACTCCTTTTAGAATTGCTATATATGTATAGTATTAGCCATAGGTAGAGTGACATTTTATTTAGGCATGATAGAGAGTAGATGTTGTATGGGTTGACAAAGTCATAGAGTATCAAGATGAGGAAAGATTAGCACACATTATAGAGGTAATAACAAGATAGTGTATGGTAGTAGAATAAAGACTAGGGTGGAACCATCAGCAGAAGGAACAGGAGGTGAAGCTTAAACTGTAGGTTCTAAGCCTAGCATATCCCACCAAGGAGATATAACTCCCTCCCCTGTTCCAACCTCCCCCTCTACCTTCAAGTTTTCTCATATTTATAAGTAGCTGTATCGGGAGGAGTGCCTAGCACACCCAATGCCAACACTTCCCATAACACTAGCCAACAACCCTCTTGGGCAAATGTAACCCACCCGGTGGAAAGTTGTGATCCTTTGGAGATCCTACAAGAGGAAATAATAATATAAGAGAATAAGAGGGCACTAGCTGCCTTGGATACCCCAAGTGCTACAACCCAGTCAAGGTTCTTGCACAAATATGATGCTAAGATAGGGCAGTATACTGTGACTACCTTAGAGCCATTGGCTAGAAAGCCTTAAACTAACATGGGACCACAAGATTGGAAGGCATTGCAAGTCACTTTTTAAACCACTGATATCCCTCCGGAGGACGACGTTTCAATGGCCAAGAGCTCTAGCAACATAGTGTATTATAAGTATCCGAAGGCTGCCCATTCAAGTAAAAACATCAATAAGAAATTTGAAACTACTTTCACCCAGAACCACTTCCCCCGTACCTGTACTGTAAGTCATTGTTGGGCAATCAGTCGCATCCATGCGTTTCCCCTCAAAAGAGAAACAGCGGAAGATTGAAAGACCCTACTCACCAGGAGAATCCCATCAATTGATCATATCCTTCATCAGAAAGCATACGAGTGAGCCCCCATTCCAGGTATGGTTTGGAATGGTTTACTACGCTGCATCCAGGTAAGATCGCTCTTCCCCGCCAATAGTAGTAGCTGCAAGAGAGAAGATAGCTTCAGCTTTATACGCATTCATAAAACAATCTATCAGGAGCAAACTTGTGCGTGCGGCTAGGGTGATGGTAGTGCATGTCCCTCCCTATAGTGACTGCAATATGGGATCTCCGGGAGACCATAGAGTAGTGCACCACCTAAAGCATTGGTGGCCCTGGCTCGAGATCATGTCGGTAACTAGAGATAACATAAAGAGAAGACATAACTCCATAGGGAAATTACGAAATCGAGATTGAGGGGTATTTCAAATAAGCATGATACGATAAGTACGGTCCTTCCTTCCAGCGTGGGAAAGCCAGTCATTTATCCAGCGTTCGGCTAGATGGCATCATACAGACCTTTTGGCTTAGGCTTGATGGTTGGCTTCAGTTTCCAAGGGCTGTATAAGGCTCTCTAGAGGTGCAGGGAAATACATTGTTTTTAACAAAGTTGTTCTGCTTTGTTAAAAACAATGTATTTTAATATTTTATCATTGTTGAAATAAGGCTCTCTAGAGGGGAAATAATACAGGGGTTCAAGTTAGAGGGCAGACTATTAGGTAAAGAGTTCCAGACCTCTCCAGGCAGGATGCCAATACCACCACGCCTCTCGATGGGGAACTTATAGGTGGACTAAGGCCCTGGGGAGAAGTGAGTAGGTGTGTTCTCAATCTAGAAGCCTAAGACCTATCGTACAGGGCGCCGTACTAGCCACTGTTTCCACATATGCCTTGGGACACCAAGGGGAAGGGGTGCACATTACTGGGACTTACCCGTTGTTACCCACTAGCCCTCAGTCCCCCACTAGCCCTCAGAAACAGTCTAGCCCTCAGAAACAGTCTAGCCCTCAGAAACAGTCCCCCACTTGCCCTCAGAAACAGTCTGGCCCCTCAGAAACAGAAACAGTCTGGCCCCTCAGAAACAGAAACAGTCTTGCCCACTTGCCTTCCTTGAGGCGCTGTGCTCGTTGATGCTTGAAACCCCGTGACTCTTTGGATAGATTTATCGCTGCTCTTGTTCTGGTTTGTCGGAGGGAGATAAAGCAGCCTTCCCATCCATCCCTCACTCCCGCCCCGGTGGAGTTAAGGATGGCCCAGCACCACATCATTCATTCTCGCCCTTTGTTTCTCAGGCCCAGCCAATAGAAAGAGGAGAGGCCGGTAGCCATAGAAACGTTTTCACATAGGTTCCTAGACAATATAGCTATCATCATCTCTACGTATAACATCGCATATATACTGGGCTCCTACTATGATACGATATAACCGGTCATACATATAGGTATTATGCCCGAGGAGGACCCAGGCCCATCATAACTAGGCGGGTATGCAGCCCTGAGCTAATAATAAGAAGTGGTGGTTCTGGGTCTCGATCTGCACCTGGATATGGCTCTCGATCACAAAAAGTATAAACTATATCTCGATCTGCACCTGTAACTGCCTTTGCTATCGTGGCTGCTGCAGGATATGATCACGGAGTTTTATAGGAAATCCTTAGTACATCTCCGATAAATTGGATCGTTTTATATAACAGATCTTCAGTAAATGATTCAGTATCTATCTAAAGCGGATTCCTAATCGATATGGATATCTATCTTGCTGATGCTATAATGGCTTTCAGGTAGATAGAAAGCTAGGAAGGTAAGCCGGGTGGGGTGGTCGTTCGAAGGGACGGAGCCATACTGGTTGTTGCAGGATAATAATTGTAGGATTTTTCCCCCCAAAAAAAAGGGAAAGGTTCCATAATGGGCTTGTTCGTGCCCTCAGAAATAGGCCCGTTCCTCGTCTCGTACACCCCGTTTAATTGGAAATAAATTGTCCCGTTAAACCATGGCAAAGCAAAAGCGAAAGGAAATCGTTTGATATACTATTTTATTATTCTCCATACCCCGCAGATTAAGTCTTATATCCTCCTATTGCGGAGCCTATTCTATTTCCAGGTCCACATCGATAGTCTGCAGCATCCCCGCCATCAGCATCTAAGTAAGCAGCATAAAAGCCAGCAACGGAGGTATCAGCATAAGTAAAGGCAATAGATACTGTAGCGGGGTCTCCGGTTGGAGTTCCAGTTCTAGTTGCTTACCTTGACCTCGTATTTCGGTTTTGACGATGAATGAGGAAGGGAGTGGGTCGCTCCTATCATTGGGTGGAGTAGAGTGAAAGGAGTGAGTGGAGTGGGAAGAGTGGGGCATAGGTTTTGGGAAGGCTCCAAGGGCGAAGAGTAGGGTCGGTTGGCATAGCTTTATTCGGGCATAGATTATCGGGATTGATACCCAGTAGCAGCGGTTCGAGTCACAGATTCAGTTGATCAAGTTCCGGAAGTTTCAGCGTATGCATTTGTTCCTATCAGTGTAGTAAAATCTGTTCCTACTAGTGCTGTTCCGATATAAGCGCGTGTTCCTACTACTTGTGATGCAGAGGCAAAGGTGGCAGCATAACCCGTTTACCCATTTTACCGAGCAAAAGCACCACCCACAAAGGTGAAGGCCGCAGGGAAGTTCGGCCTAGCGCCAGGGAAGTTTGGCAGGGAAGTTTTTGTCTTTATTTACTGACGTACAGGACAGATCTGGGCGGGCGGAAAAGATCGGCAGGGAAGTTGCAGGGAAGTTCAGGAACAAGCCCTATCGAGGTCGTACGCTTTCCCAAGGAGTACAGGGGTGTATCTCTATTTCCGTATCCGTATCCGTCTCCCACGCAAAGGGAGGAAAGCCCGTCTCCATCGATAGGAAATCTCGAAGAACTCGTTGTTCCTTGGTCTTGGGGAAGGCCAAGGTCTGGTGGGTATGGATGTATCTCATGAGCTTATAACTCAACTCCGTTAGCTTGAGGAGAAGCTCACCCAACTCAAGGCAGGAACTAGGCGGTTAACAAGTTCGTCTCGCCTTCCCAACCTATCTACCCTTTGTCACTGCCCCTAAACTGTCCCATCCATTCACTGGTCTCTAATTAGAGTCTCTTCCCAACCTATCCCCCCCCTATATAGTTGCTTCTCTTTGCCCCATTCTTAGAGCACCTCGTTAGGGTTGTGTTATCGACGTAAATATTTAGGAAAGTTCCCGATCTAACGCGAAAATGAGGTATGAAATCGCTTGTCCGCATCGGGCAAGGGTGAAGGAGCCTCTGTTTTGATAAGGACCAAAGCCCCCCCACCCAATAAGTAACTTAGGAAGGCAACTGATAATATAAATAATCAACCAAGAAGAGAGCCCCCAGTACGATAAATAATATCCTTTTTTTCATAGTGGGTGGGAAAGAAGGGCCCATGGAATGAAGGCGAGGAAGTAAAGAAATAATAATAAGATTCCGTACTTAGTAGGCAGATCCGACCCATAAGATAGGCAGACCGGACCTGGAAATAAGCGCTTAAAATCCTCGGTTAATACTAAAATGACTCGGATAATACTACATGGAGCTAGTGAAATTGCTCGGCTAATATGAAAATTGATCGGATAAGACTACATTTAATCGGATAAGACTACATTTGAAGAAGAGAAAAGAGTCAGAGAAGGTCCTGACTGCTGGTTGGATAGAAAGAGACCGGCCTTATTTCCAAGCATTCAATTGGCTTTATTTCTAAGCACTCAATGCTGGCTTTCCTCCCATTCCTTATGTCATGGGAGCAATTCTTCCTCCTGCAAAAGAGAATGGAGAAGCAAGCATTCAACAACTATGGAACCTTTAAATATATATATATATAGAATATATAACCTTTTCATCAAATTACCTTGGCTAATACTACAAGGAGCTAGTCCAATTGGTCGGTTAAGACGACAATGACTCGGATAATACTACATGGAGCTAGTGAAATTGGTCGGATAAGACTACAATTTATCGGTTAATACTACATTTGGTCGGATAAGACTACATGGATAAGCTAAAGACTCATTATATCTTAGATGTCCTGCTACGCTTATGCTTCTGGTGCTTCTTCTTAGGCAGGCCGTACCTTTCAATAAGAGGGATAGTACTTGAGGGTCAGGCCGTAAGAAAGAAGAAGAGTAGGTCAGTAGGCAGAGAGAAGAAGGTGCTTATTCTTTTAGTAAGACTGGAAGAGGGAGATCCTAGCAAGGATGACGCAAGCAAGGATGATCCTAACACGGCCGCACTGGGTAAACGAATGGCTACCGGACACGTCGAGCGACACGAAGGCTATGGCTCAGGCGAAGAGAAAGGATGATTCTGTTTCTAACGATATCTGCAACCGATGTGTATTCAATTGAAATTCAACGAAGAGTTACCCGAAGGCTTACCGCGTGCTATTGATAGCCCGAACAAATAACCCTTTCGACCTGAGCCAGACGCCAGCCGATGAGCAGACAGCGATATACCACCCATCGTATCGGCCATGTCTACCGTGTATAGCCGTGTGTTGTTACAGTATCATCAGTAGTAACCTGCTTGTCACCAGTAGCCGCACTGTTATTTGTTGTTTATTCGCTAGCCATCAATCGTCGTGATCCTCAACGTCGAAGACAATTCGCAAAGCCAATCGCATGCCATTCGATTCAAGTTTTAGGTCTGAGAAGACTGACGAGACAAGGGATAAGACTTCTATGTCGCATAACGCTTCGAGGTAGCCTTACGATACTTCTTTTTCTACGACTTACAATTATACGTACGATTTGCAGGCCAATACTACTTATTTTAGGTCTACAACTTCGATGTCTAGGTACGATACGAAGAGGTATAGGTAGTAGTCTGAGGCCCACCATGGGTATGGCTAGTATAGGTAGTTGGAGAGTTCTTCGGACGCTTATAGTTCTGCTGAGCCTTTGGCTCACGCTTGCGAGTACGATACGACTTCAGATACTTCTCGTCTTTCGGAGACTGAGTACGCTTCGCCTTCTTCTGCCGATAACGATCCTTCGTATCCTGAGCCAGAGTAGCAGCCCGAATAACCTTACTAGTAACCCGTATATACCATACTTATTGATTTGTCTATCCCATATTTTAGCCCAACTACTGAATGAAGTAGTTCGTTAGGTCAATAGTTCGGGAAAGCCTTATTATTTTCCCTCAAACCAATTTTTTACAGTGAAAGCCCGGCAAGTTGTAGAGGCTACTTAAAGCCCTGTATTTCTTCCCCTCAAAGGTGTTGTGTTCTCTCCTTATCATATCCTTATCGCGCGAACTAAGGCAGTCGTTAGGGGAATACTTCGTTACATAAGGCATTGCAAGAAGGTCTCCTGGCTGGTAGGTTATCCCAACCCTTCTAATTCGAACCCGGCCGGTAAGTAGACGTACTTTCTCCCTTTCACTTTATGGAAAGGCAGAGATAAGTAAGTAAGTTAGTTAGTCGCATAAGTAGAGCGAGTAAGTCGCGAAGGCATAGCTATTTGATACGGGCGTAAGTAAGTCAAATAAGTAGAGTAAGGTCAGTCAAAGTGCTTTCATAGCTAGATTCATTAGCCTTAAAGTGCCATTAATCGTACTATTAATCGTACTTACTTTCCTTGCCTGGGTAGATTAATTAGCCGTCCAAATAAGTAGGTAGGGGTCTTTCCTCCATACAGTTAGGTATATCCTGACCATCTCTGTCCTTCCTGTATGGGCTTTCCTCACCTTCCTGACGTCAGGTGAGCCATCTTTCCTTACTGTCTCTGGATAGAAGGCAAGAAGGGGAGTGTTGTTCCTAATGGAAGCACTCCATAAGAACCGGGTTTTCGTTTGATTACCCCTACTCAGGTTCTGTAGAGATCGGCCGGCTTTTGGCCTGTATTCAGAGATCTGCCTGCCTTAGCGAACTTACCCCATATTTGATTTTCAGTGGAACAACACTGATTGAGCGCTGAGGCCTACATAAGGTTGGCATGCAACGTCCTTCCACCCACAACATGCGCCATATGAGGCAGTCTGCCTTGTGTAGGAAGACCCGCCTCTTCCCAGAGCGCGGCATCCGCCCCTCGTCTGGAGTATTGTAAGAGGGCGATAAGGTGCTTGGATCTACTCTTCCGGGCAAGTCCACTATTACTTGGGAACTATCACTTAGTAACTTCCGTATATGAAATTCTCTGCTAATATGGGTGGGAGGAATAACCTCCTTATTAATATTGGTGGATTAATGAGCGGTCTGGTCAGAAAATCGACAATAGACTAGGAATTGCTGAGGAAGAACCTCTCATAACTGAGCTTAATTCTAGGGAGAAAGTGGCCTCCGAGACAACAGTTCGATACAAAGGGAAGTTCCAGAGACGACAGTGAGGTACCAAATTAGAATAAACATAAGGCTGAGCATTTCAGAGACACAAATTACCAGATCCACCTATAACCGCTACTTAAGGAAGAGCCAAGCCGATTCATTAAGACTAGAAATTGCCAAAGCAGCCTTGTCCACAGAGATACCGAAACGAACAGTAGAATATAATAAACCTTTTTGTAAATATCGTACAGGAAGGGAGAGGGGAAGAAATAAAGGTCTATTTTATCCGAACCCCTTCTAACTCTTTGAGGGGCCAGCCAAAGCCAAAGAAATAAGTGAGTAAGAATAATAGGTAGAAGTAAATGGAGAACTTAATCAATCTATGATGAGATTTAAACACGACGTTTCCTGGGGAGTCGGCATCCATTATGTGAAAGTTGGGTTACATCGTGGATGTACATAATGAGAGATTTTATCCCTACTCCTTTTCGAGAGCTCGGGATCACTGCTTTCTTTTTCCCGAGATAGGTAGATCCTTTCACTCTCACTACAACTGGCTTCCCTCTATTTTTTGCGGATCGCCCGACATGTTCTGCAGTTGCTTCAGCAGCATACTTGGTCGAGCGACGAGACCCCCCTTTAATTTCCTCCGAGCAACCTGCGGAGGCCCCAGTTTTTTTATTTCCCTTATCATCCGTCGCGGTAACAGAGGTATTATTGTGGATTGGTGGGGAATGGACGAAATCTTTGTTCTTCTCCCTATTTCTTTGCCGCTCCGATTGCTCATATTCCTCCGGGACGCTTTGTACAAAGTTCATGGATCTGAAACTCCTGTCCGCAAGAACTTGTTGCTCTACGTGATCCTGCTCCGTCGTTTTTCCCAAGTGCTTGGGTTTTCTCATCATATTAGAGGTGTTTATAACTATAGCGCTATCCCCGTAGCGCTCACTATATGTGAGGATAGCGACCCCGTTTGTTCGGGCGGAAGCCCCCAGAATCCAGGTCCGCCTGGATTATCTCCAATACGGCCCGTAAAAAATCTGGATCCTCCTCCATCCTGCGGTACGTAGCCCGGAGATCAGGGAGACTCTGCTCCGAAAGAGCAAACAAAGGAAAATGAAGGAGAGTGTGTAGAAGATTATAAAACCTTACTCCCTCCTTAATTCCGAAATGTTTGCGCAAAAGCAGTTTTAATTTCTCCCGCATCAAAAGCTGTAGCTCCCAACGGGCGAGACATTTTTGATGGAAATCATCCCCTGATCTGGGGTCTTCGAAGGGGTTTCCGAGCCCCTGTTCGGCGAAGAGATCTCGCGCTCGGAGACTTCTTATATGAAGTTCCTCCGCGAGATCTCTAAAAAGAACTCGTGCTATGAATCCTTCCTGTAAGGGCGGGCTTTACTGGATGGATATTTTTTATCACTTAAGAGTAGAACGAGCTTTCAGCCAGCAACTCTTCTCGGACAGGGTTGGTGATACCAGCCTTAGGGGAGACAGGTTAATCAATCAATCGTTCGGTTGGTGATACCAGCCTTAGGTGAGACAGGATACTCGTACAGTGAGCTTCCAGCCAGCAACTCATATCACCCAAGAGTAGAACGAGGTAGGTCTTATCCCCCAAGAACGAGGTAGGAATGCCAGTGAGTAGCGGTAGGGATTATGGTATTGAATCCTTTAGTCCGTGGGCCTACATCGACTCTGTAGAGCTGGCGGAATGCCATGGCGAGGGAGGGCATAATGAAGGAAGGCAGGCAGAACTACTGCTGCTGAAAGTAAGGCAGGTGCTGCTGAAAGGAGGATGTTGCGCCAG
>Ga0213499_10000022_pt1 | contig 22141 bp, 15 predicted proteins | sample Redfir_Yose_1_Me_FD_150980 | JGI IMG/M metagenome (GOLD analysis project Ga0213499, IMG submission 150980) | Leaf-associated microbial communities from Abies magnifica in Yosemite National Park, California, United States - Redfir_Yose_1 | ecosystem: Host-associated > Plants > Phyllosphere >...
TGATCATTGTTCAGTAACGCTTATCTTTCCTTCACCACCATGGCTGTATAAGTCCCCTCGCTTGCTTGCTCGCTTACTCACTCTCCTTCCTCACTCACTCCACTGACTCACACGTGGTTGGGCAACAAGGTTGTTCAGTTTATACCCTCCCTCTCTAAAAGCCCTAGGTGTGTTCGATAAATAACTCAATAATTAATGCAAGTAGTTATCGTCCGTTAGGATCGGTTAGGACCCACCAACCAAGGTTTATGATCTCTCCAGGTTAGGATCCAAGGTGGGATAGTGTAAAACCATTGCTTTGCCTAGAACCATGGCCTTCTTCCCCAAGGTCTGTCAATAAATAAATAAATCCCATAAGATCAATCAATCTCGGATCAAACCATTCCCATCCCGGCATGATAGGCTGGAGCGTATGACCTGCTTTCCCTCTGTTGTAAGTAGTAGGGTTAGTTATAGGTAGGAGTAGAAGGCCTAAGAGTCAGTCAAAGCGGGCATATGACGGGATCTAAACACGTATGCTTCAATCCCTCCCTCCCATCCATAAGTCGTCGAACAATAACTCGCACGTGGAGCCTAGGTGACCTCTCTCAGCCTCCGTAGGAAAATAGAAGTAGGATTTAGTATAAGGATGGATAAGGCCCAGCATTATTCCCAGCATAAGTTGAACACGATAATTAAGACACGGTCATCAGTGGGACACGATAATTTAAATCAGCACTGGTGTAACACGGGCGGTTGTACACGGGATTACCATGAGTATTTGAAAACGGGAAATTCCCGTAGCCGTGCCACCATGGGCTGGTAAAATAACCCCAGCTAGTATAATAAATAAAAACGGCCTGATCGAAGAGACACCCGTGCTTGCAAGAGAAAGAGAGATATAGATTGGTAGAGTATCGAGTATATCTAAAGGGTAGGGATAAAGAGCATAGGATGGATGGCATGGATGGAGGTTCAGGATCTCGAATCGAGGGCAAAGGACCTAGTGTATAGGGCAGTGAAGGAGGGCCAGTATATTGGGCTGTCTTTGTATCCATCCAGGGTGTGTGGGATGATTTGTGAGGTAGATCGAGGAGGAAGAGAGAAGAGAATCAGCAGGTGGAGAGAGAGATCAGGCAGTAGGATAAATCACCAATATGGAGACAAGAGGCAAGTTACCAGTATTCTATCCCCACGGACTCAAGCAGCAAGTGACACTAATACTTTTAGGGACGTTAAATTGAGCGGCACAGAGTTGATTAATCACTCGATCAATGCGACACGGTCGGATCGCCCCAACTAGGCAAGGTCGGATGTTCGCGATCCTACTCTTTCTGTTAATTGCCAGCGATTTCGTTCATCCATGCCATCCACGCTTTCTGTTCATTACACAAATGCCAACATCTTCTACAAGAATGGCGTTACCACCAAAACCTGCCCGCTCGCGCTACACTCACCCATAAGCACCAGTCAGAGCCACTCATTGCAGATCATAGCTGCCATAATATCAGTTTATTTCATATCCCATGCCCAGTTGTCCGTCCGTGCCAGTTCTCCGTGCTCCATAGTACCATAGTAGGGACCACCAGTTATACGTTACCAGGACGAATTCGTAAGTGGCCGTTTACAAAACCCCGTGCCAAGGAGAGTAGGTGTTCGTGACCTATACTCCGTTAACTATACTTAATGCATTAAAATATAATACGTGCCCAGGAGGTTTTCCAAACGTTACCAGTTATACGTGAACAGGAAGGAGGTCCCGATTAACAAATAATTAATACACGCCCATACCACCATCATCGGTCACTGCCTGTCACTGCCAAGAGAATACCTTAAGTACCAGGAGATGCCAATTAATGGTTTACAATAGATAGCCATTACTCGATCCAGGTTTAGATCCACTAGATGCCTGTGGGTGCTTCATGCCAAGGTCCAATGCCAGGTTTCAATGAATGCCAGGTATGCTTGGATTGCCTCTTTATTGGAATTGCCTCATTGGAAGAGCTGTATGCTCGCTCATAAAGTGGGGCAGTGACTACGCTCATTCAGTGGTTTTATGTGAGTGTCTATGACTGGCTATGTGGGATTCCCTTTCCCTATTTGAATTGGGTGGTCTAAGTGCTAACCCAACCCCGTACAAATATATCTATGTAGTAATAAAGTATTAAATGCAATAGGGCAGTTCCCACGATCCACAACTTAAGCTGTCCAGAAAGTCGTAATAAAGTAGGTATATAGAGAGTTAAACCAGTTCGGAGTGCCCAAAGCATCCCGTCAAAGTTTGAGGGACGAATCACAGCGCCACATGCCCTGGACACTCACCCAGGATGGCCTCAACTCTTGTATCGACAGCATCAAGTAAGTATCCAAATAGATTCTTCCCCCTCGCAGTGAGTAGCTGAACCATGTTTCATATTGGTAAGTGAAAGGGTATTATTTGAGTGTAGGAACCGTGTTCCGTACGTGGAAGGATAAGGGTAATGGGGCTGTAATGGTAAATGCAGTAATGGGGAATGTTTAATGTGGCTGGCGTACTGGTAGATCTTATTGAACGGAATGCGGGCAACTTTAATATAGGGAATGGTGAATGCGGGCGAATCGGGGTAATGCGGGCAGATTGGGGAATACAGACTGGGCAGGCGAACTGAAAGGGGACTGAGGATTGGGTCCTGAAAGCGTAAAAGGCCTTCCTGGGCAGGTGGCGGAACACTATTAAGTGAATGATGGGGAGTCTTTTCTCTATGTGGGCAGGTGCTTATTTAATGGGTAATGCCTTAATGGTATAATGGCGTGATGCGGGGGGAATGGTAGAATGTAGGGGTAATGCGAGCTTACTGAATCGGGTATGGGGTATGTAGGAATGGGAGACTGGTTAATGGGAGACTTACTGGGAGAATGCAATCGTATTGGGTAATACTGGGCGTATTGGGTAAAATGCTGGGTATGATAGATGGGTAGCTTAGAATGCCCCACGTATTGGGAGTGAGCTGGGTAATGCTGGGACTGGAAATGATCCTTGTTCAACTGATTATGGCAATGCTAGTTCAACTGGTGATGCTTCTTCAAATGCTCTTGGAACTGGTGCTTCTTGTTTTGATGCTGCTTTTGCAAAGCGTTGGGGAATTGAGCGTAGTACTGAATGGCTCGGTATACTGATTGAGCTGCTTTGTAAGTATCTGAGAATAGCCAGCCAAGAGCCTGTCACTTGTTGGTCAATAGTTAATAGCCAGTCAGAGGGTACTTATGGATGCAGATAGCCACCAGCAAGCCAATTAGATATGCGCAACTAAGCCAACCCTCCTCCATCTTGTGAGAGCATAGCGAGGCCTGCTTTATTGAATCACGTAAGAACACAACCTAGTCAATACCATGTCGAGATCGCGATATTGAGGATTACCCTTTTGTGCCCTCCCGTAACCTCCCCATTTTGCGTTTTGTGCTAATAAAAAGTATCGTTCTGGGTGTGATATGATACATTGGTTCATCCGGATCTAGAAGTGTATTTTCGTCAAGAGAAACCATGGTATTTACGACGTTTCCCTTAATAAGACGTTATGAAAACGAGCACCCCAACAACCGCCTAAATAAAGCGGGGAGCCCCAACCTTGCCTTTTTACTTGCCCATCCTAAACAACCATGATGCCCTCCGGGGGCCGGGCAGTCCCTACGGGGTCCGATGCCCTCCGGGGGTCCGACTAACCTTACTTGCTTTGTTGCTTTCCTTTGTTGCTTTCCTTTTGGGTAATATCCCTGACGTTAGCTTACGGGGTGTAACCCCTCATGCCAAGTAACTGGTACTCTTACTTGCTTGCCTTTACTTGCCTTGTTACTTTAATAGCTTACCCGACCCCTACACAGCCGAAAGACTGACTTGCACTAACTACAGGGAATCAGATGGTAAAGCGCTCCTGTCGTATAATTCGAGTCTACGCTTCCCTTTAGTGGTACGCTCGCTCTCTTTACTCACGGAGGTTTTACCCTCTTCAACCCTTCGTCAGTAAAGAGAAAGATCAACTACGTCCGAATTGTTGTTCCTCCTGCTCGGCTAGAAAGCTGCTATAAAGAAGGGATTTTGGTCAGATTAGGTACTTCTACCGATGTGTAGTATTGGTTGGTGTTTTGTATAGGTGAAAGAGGTTATTTGGGGCGGCCCGTGAATATTAGCTGTGTTAGTGGGCGAGACTCCCTAGGGGTTTTGGCTCATCAAGGCGAAATGAATGATTTCATAACTGTAGTGTTCCACCCTGGCCCTAATCATAGAATTGGATTCTACTCTTTCTCACAATAATAAGAAAAAAGTGGTATTTATCCAGCAGGTACATAGATCAACTAAGGAAACATGAGAAAGTTATCGATATGTTGAGTGCCTGTGTTTTGAAATGGGGCTACTCTACCATCGTTGGTTGTTTAGCCCCTATACTTCATAAATTCAACGGGTGTAACAAGGGCTTGTGTCTAAGGGAAGCTTGAACTACTGGTTCTTGAATAAGTGAAGCTTTGTCTCTCCAATCTGTTTCATAGCTGACTCCTAATAGCCGATACCTGTGTAAACTTATCTTAGGTGTAGGGGCGAGTGTCAATAGACCCTGTTTTTATTGACTTCCTCCTCCTCAAAGGGCGTAATGAAGATCGAGGATATTACGTGTCTGTACCGACGTTTCTTTCTACCAGCACGAACAACTAGGAACCGACTAAGATGAAAAGGTCCGTAATTGGCTCTTAATCTCAATGTGCTGCTACGTGAGGGGCTGTTGCTGCTGTGGGCTCGTATGCTACTAGCTCTGCTTTTCGAGAAGGAGGAAAACCAGTTGCAATTATGGATCCTGTGCCTGGGCATAGGGATCGGCATGTTCATGATGGATCAAGATTGGGATTGGTATTCTAATCGGTTGTTGGATCAAATTGGGGTTCCTCTGATGTATGGAGGAATAAGGTAGTATTTGCTACGATGTGTGCCTCGATCAATGGTGTAAGCCATCTGGCTTCAAAACGCAAGGATTTCTGACCGGCCAGAAAATGGCCTACAAATTACCAGCCAACATATGAACTAGAAAAATCGATTTGAATCAAGGCAGGCTATAGACATGCCAAAAGTGCATGCTATAAAAGCCCCTCTCATCAAAACAAAACTCTTGCATTAGAATTCAATCTAAACTAATCAATTCTGATTGTAGATAATGGCAATGGTTGATCTTAATCTTCAGCTGATAGCCTTCATGTATCTGAAAGAAGAATACTTAAATCCTAGCGAAACATCTCAAACTAGCTTCTCTTGTTCATTTTACATCCATGCATAGCTTAGTAGTAATTTTGTACCTCCAGCAATTTAGAGTGTCCTATTTTTGACCTACCTGCTTTAGTCCATAATTCGGAGTCTCCTAAGTATACTCTTTACCTTATAACTTGAATCTAGTAGGCTGGATTAGAGGATTAGTAGCTGATGTTTAGACCTTATAACTTATTAATAGTAGATACAGATAGGTTAGAGGGAAGGTTTAGCTGGATTATTAAGATTTCTTGGGGTTAGAAGGCTTAAAGCAAGAAGCAGTTTATTAAGTGGGTTCACGAGCATGAGTAGAAAAAACATGAGTAGAAGCACCACCGGTAGCATGGGCAGCAGCAGGACACCAACAGCATCAGTAGCCATTGCTTTATATGGAGCATAAGTAGATCCAGAAGTATATGGAGCAATCGTAAAACCACATTTTTCATTTCCGAATAGAGCAAACAGGTAGATAGCAGCCCTTTAATAGGTGATACGGCCAATCTCCGGAGTATCGGGTTGGGGATAAAGATTCGTTTATCTCTCGAGAGCTTACTATTTCATAAAAGCAAGAATAATCATAATAGATAATACGGTAATAGCGAATCAGCACTAAGCGTTTCTGTCACATGGTTATTCTGTTTCGTTCGAACTATGAACTTGTTTAAAAGGTGGATCAGATGGAACATGCGTGTTCAGGCGGCTTATCATAGATAGTGCATTTACCATTCGTTTTTTACCCTAACCGATTGATTAATGCCACCCAGCCATCCCGTTATTATATATAAAGCTCACTCGATTAGGCGAAAGGATAGATACTTTCACACTGATGCTGCAATGAAAGATTAATATATATATAGCTATTCCCATCACTATTATAGAGTTGGCTCAATGAGTTACGGGTTGAACACACCTTTAGGGATTGGCAACACAAGATGATAACATTAGGGCGGCACCCCCACACATATCCCCTCCTACTCGACCTATTGGATTGGCTCTTCTAACCCTATCCACACTTATTCACTCTGCCTGCCGATGCCACTCTATCAAATCTTGCAGAAGGAATTGCCCGGGATTGCCGGGATTACAGGTGCTAGTTGAATGGTTCCGAACTCAGCTTGCTATTGAGGTAACTGGGTCGTTCAGCTCATCAGCTACTTAAGAGGGAAATTTAGGTAACTCCTCAGCACCCTACCATTTCTGGCTCTAATCGCAACTTGACCAATAAAATAGTGACACTGAAATCTCTCTTCTCTCTCTCACTTTTTTCAAAATAAGGGTTTTTATTCTATTCATTTAGTAATGGCCTTTCGGACCTCTATATACGTATTAACACTGCATCGATCAGACAATGAATTCAGACGGAAGACAGAATAACTATCACTTATTTATATAAAAAAGGGAGTGGATTATATAGTTAATGCATGTTTGTTCAATGCATATCAATGGATGTGTGGTCAATGTATTGATTATAGGTCCCCAGTGGAGAATGGGCGGTAGGACGGATATTTTTTCCTCCCCTTATCCCTCAACATGTCCAACTGGAGAATGCAAGTAATACTGGTTGCCGACCCAACTATTTCCACCCACCCGCCAATGCGCCTGTTGTGACCGGATTCTCTCCTCTCTCTGTTGATGGAATAATGAGTCCGGATAAAGAAATAGGTCACTCGTGTTGGAAACAGCATTAATAATATAGATTTTCCCGGTTCGGAAGGCTTATTCAACTATATCGTGAGTGAGGGAAAGGTTATAAAGTCAGGCTAGGCAGGATTAACTGACTGCTTTAAATAAAGATCCAGTTATTGTTAATCGACGGGGGGGAGGCAACGATTATTAAAGAAGGGCTGCATGCAGTTAAGCTAGGTAGAGGGGGCACTTTATTAGAAGGGGGTGAAGTACATCTATTTCGGAAATCGCAAATAGGATATTTCATAAGCGCCTCAACTGAAACAAGAGATCGGGGTCGGTCGAGCGCTCTTCGATACCTCCACCTTAAAGAGAACCCAAATTGATTTCCTTCAACTAGTTGTTAATACGTAGATAATAAATTTCGAGAAGTCGAACTTGTTTAACCAGCAAGCAGCGTCTCCCCTTTTTATCATAATTATGGGGGAATTGGGAGATATATTTATGCGCTCGCCACCTGCTTCTATCGAGAAAAGTTCGTACACCCGCCGCTAGCAATGCAGGAAGCACCTCCAGCCAGTGTTTTAGTCCCCCCCGCCCTGCTTACCTTCTCCAATGTTTAGATAGAGTTCTATTCTCTTTGAGAGCTCACTATCGAAGCAAAGCAGCTAGGATTGAAGCAGCACTGTGACTGCTTTCTACCTTTACCCATGGGCCAAGTCCAAGGGTGAGAGAGATACTGAGTCCAAACAAGTAAGGCGCTAACTTACTTGACCAGGGAAATAAGGACGATTCCTGTGCGTGTCCCTAGATGGTTGCTTGGATAGAGAACCTTACTCTACCTCTCGCTGATCCAGCCGCAGTCCCTGTTGCTATGCGAATTCCAGTCCCTATGGGCGGTGTCCCAAGAAAAGCTATTGATCCTAGAAGCTTTGCTCTAGCATTTTTCGCTAGTGTTTATACCATTTAATATAGTCCACCAATAGGAAAGGAACCCTCTTAAATTGATATGAGCACAGGCGGGAGAGATACAGGAGCAGGAGCAAAGTAACCTGGGGTGAGGTTAGAGACAAAGGCAGCCGTAGGAAAGGTATTTTATCAAGTTGGCCTTGAACTAGTAGTTGATCTTCATTCTATTCCAGATCGATATTGAGCTTCAGAGCCAGTTCACCGTGTCTTAATGGGTGGACCGGAGTGCGTAGCCACATACGATCAACTGTGCCCGAGAAGGAAATACACCTAAAGAATGGCCAACTGACTAAGCTACTGGTCCTGCCTCCACCTCTGTTTCTGGGACCGGGTAAATCGCTTCTCGGACAGGCACGAAATCTCGATATCTAATTACTGGATCTATAGGCTCTTTTCCCCCCTGGAACAATATATTTAGTGCACAAACCTACAACCGCACTAACCCCTAAGATCAATAGCTTCAATCGGATCAAGGTAAACATGATAAACTGGTGGATCAACAGGCTATGCTGCAATAGATCGTGCCTTTGCTTCCTTTGCTTCCTATGCTGCCCTTGTCTTCGCCTTTGCTGCTGGTGAAGCTATTTATGGTGCTGCCTTTGCTAATGTTGCTGGATCTTGATCTATATATAACTGGTTAATACCCAACTACAAAATATATGAATAGGGCTGGATCCCCGCCTGGGACGGGAATGGGCTCTGCAACCGATACTTTTGGGTTTATTTATGTCTCACGAACGAAAGGCGTGCCGGTGCTGGGGCAGGTTCTAGCGTTGGGTCTGCTCGCTTCGGTTCCGGCTCTAAACCGGCCTCTTACTCCGCGGGTGATGCCTTTGCTAGTGCCTATTACTTTGCTCCGGGTGCTATCTACTACTATGATGCTCTAGCCACCTGCGCTTACCCCGCTTTCACTTCTGGCTTTGATGCTTTCACTCGGTAAACTGTAACTTAATTTGGATCTTGCAATGTGCCCCTTTCACTGATTTATAAATGTTTCATTTATAAGGGGTGCCTTTATTTCCCCCACCCAATCCGGAAACACTTTTTATCATTTTGTTGGTTGCTCGGCGGCGACTCTTGCGGAATGATCCTTCGACATTATTAAAGGGAGGGGGGCTCGACCTGAAGCCTTGAAATAGAGTCCCATCCGATACCCTTTTTATTTATATATATATATATTTATTGGCGTTGATACTCCACGCTTGACCTCCCAGATTGACAACATTAGGAGAAGCAGAAATTGATGAGTGAGCGATCCGGGGAATCCATCTTCTAGCCCTTCAATGATTTCTTTTTTTGAAACCCTCGTCTGGTCAAGATCAATCCTCCCTGCGATAGAAAACGAACGACGAACCCTTAATTCAGAGCCGACGAAAGGTAGAGCCTATCTCTCATATCCGTAATAACAACTTTATGTGAGGAGGTTCACGCCATCATTCCCCTCCTTCCCTTAGGGTCGAGAAGCGCCCGGTGGCGCGAGTGCGGTTGATGAGCAGGGTGCATTTGTTTCAGTTGGTCAAGCGGCCATCCCCCAAGATGTATCCCCTAGCCAGGGATTAGTCATTAAAGCGATGATAAGTTTCAACACTTTAAGAGAAAAGAAAGTTCTTCAGTGCTGCTCCGGGACAAACAAATGACTAAAGGCACATGGAGGTATTGGCTCTCACTATCGATCGAATGGAGGGAACCTATACTAGGCCTGAACGGCGCTCACCGATTAAAGAGGGGAGGTAGGAGATCTCGATCTACCAGCTCGTTGGAAGTTTCTTTCTACTAGCGAGTTTACGTACGGAGGAAGTTTATATCACATTGCTCCCACGGCAAAAAGTCTGATTTTAGTTGATCTCCAAGCTGATTGAATGGTCAAACTGATCTCTCCCTCGGCCGGCACAAGGGTTGAGGGCTCATAGATAGGAGGATTGTGCATGACGAGTGTTCGTGTGCCGGTTCCATGGCGTATAGCGGGGATAACGACCCCGTTCGTACTATTAATAATTATAATAATTGGTGAGGAATGGAATCGCTCACCCGACGGGAGGAGGGTGAGGAATGGAAAAATGTTATTCAAATCATGCTTTCTTACGGTTGTTGGGGGACACCCCAAGCAGTACACTAGATGATAGGGAAGGAAGCGATTGGGTCTAGTTCCGAGCAAGGTTAAATAATTACTGCATTTAAAAGCCCTAAAATACTAATACCCACCCGGCAAGCTCATCCATTGATTGATCAATGCGCATCGTATATGATGGACGCGTTATTGGGAAGGTGATCCCTTTCTCGAGTTTGTAATAGGAGTAAACTACTTGTTTAACCTTCTCGGAATTGGAGATATGTTCTATACATAGGGGACTCCTTCTGCTCCTACTCCTAAGGTTTTTAGGGTCATAAGCAGGCTCAATATGAAGGCAGAGATCATTAGTATTGTATCTGCTCGGTGTCGGTGTTTCTTCTGATGGTAAGAATAGTTCCTCATCAAGAATAAGAATTCCCCCAGAAATTAGGATAAATAGATATAGGGAGAATGATGGACACTGGCAGGCGGGCGTGGGTCTTTAATTCCAAATTGAGTGGGCTTGCCCAAGCGTATGGCAGACTCTTGGTTGATCCCATATATAAGGAAGCACTTCCTATATATGGAATCGTGATCGCAGCTATATATATATTTATGTTCACGGCTGACCGCTCTCAAATTCCTGGGATTGGGGAACGAGGGCATATATAGAATGAAAGTGCATTCGAGATTTAAGATGGGCACCTATAGGTACGGGTGACCGGGAGTAAGAAGTAGGACGACGTGCGGGTGCCCTAAGGTGGTAGGCAAGCCGGGAAATATTGACTTGACTATGCTTTCTCCTTTTTGATTGATCAATCCTTTTTCTTATGGTTCTCCCTTGCTGCTTGGGTTTACATATGATTTGTAGGTTTTCCTTGACTCTTTAGCGTCGCCTCCTTTGTTCCCCCTGGTTACACCGTTGACAATTCTGTAACTTAATAGGACCCTTATTTTGCTGCTTTTCCTGTTCCCGAGTATTAATATAATGGTACGGGGAGCAAGCCAATGCGGATCTTATTTGTCCGGGTGTTCAGATTGGGATTTCGGATTTATTGTCCTGGTTTATCTGGTTCCGTTATTATGGGTATGACTTTACCAATTATGACTATTCCACCGAATACGATGGGCCCGCCCGATGTTGAGTAGGCATTTGTGTGGGACTATCTCCTTTTGTTCTAGTTTTTGAACCGCTTCCGCGTTATATAATAGAATACTTCACCTAATTTCGATGATTCTTTTCCGGTACCTTTGTCCTCTTTGGATACTCTTTCTTCCAATACTATGATCGCCTTCTGGACGCTTCCATGATTCCACTTTTTTCCTTGTGAATCTCCCCATGGGTGTGCTGCGAGAGGGCTTAGGGTGCCTTGTGCTCCTCCGGATATAGAATCTCCCGTGCCTCCCGCACCTACCCCAGCGCAGTCAGGACCCTCTCTTTTTTCCCCTCAAAGCCTGAGCTCAAGATCTTTTAGGCCCTATGATTTTTTCCCCTCAAATCGCTAGCTCTTGTACCTGCTCTTTATGTTCTCTCTAGTTACCGAAAGGCCCTCTCCCCTGAAGTTCATGGACAGTTATCTAAGGAAAGAGGTGGGAAAGGTGTTATGCCGAAATCAAGGCGTAATTACATATATAAAGAATGACTGGAAGAAATGGACTTTTGAAGAAAGAGTCACAAGCGCTATTTGAGGGGAAGAAATAAGATAGAAGAGATAAGGAGAACCTTATCGCTACGGGAAAGGTATAACCCTGAGCTCTTTGAGGGGAAAAAAGAGAATTCAAACTGTTGCTCATTGGTATTGGAGCGCCCCCTTCCCCTGCGCTCGGTTTCACCTTATATAATAGTAATAGCGAAGGTTGTTTCGTTCGTTGAGGTCAGAGTGTGGAACCGCCCCCCCTTATATAATAGAGGAGCTTCCCTTATAAATATAGGAGTTTCCCCTTGCGGATAGGGATAACGGGAAAGAAAGGAAGAACTTGGGAAACCTTTCGAATCGACATAGCGCCAACTTTTCGTTGGTAAAACCAACGCCAGTATCATATTTACTCTCTCTCGTTCAATCAATAAGAGTTTACAAGAGTGACGTAGTTTCACGAATTATCTCCTTTCCAAAGCTGCGCAAGGTGGGTTCCCCCCCACCCCCACCCAAGGGGGTGCTTGCGCCTTTTTCCCCCCCCTACCTACCGACCGGTGGGTCGGGACCCCTTGACTTACTTGGGGTAGGGGGGTCACGGGTAAAAGCACAGTGATTCCGAATTAAGTCGTTAGGGGGCTTTTCACGCCCGAAAAACGCGTAGCTCAGGTGACTCGCTGCCCCTCGCCCAAAATGAGATCAATGAATCAATAAGGTTATATATACCAGAATTTGTGTTCAGAATTTGTTACGGCAACGTAGATCGATCTATACTACATTCTGTCTGTCACTATAGATCGATCTACGTTGCCTTCCCGGGGCTAAAAATAGGCAGGATAACCTACACAAAGAACCTACACAAACGAACAAAGTAACTCGCACGTACCCTCCCTTCACGTAGCTCAGGTGACTCGCTGTTCGCTCGTTTCTTATTTCTTCGTCGAGTCGAGGGGGATAACGTCGATCGAATTGGGGAACAAGAGTTATATAGGAGACATGACTATGGGAAAACAACGATTCCCTATTCCCAAACAACCCATATTATCTACACTTAACCAGCATTTGATAGATCATCCGACCCCGAGCAATCTAAGTTATTGGTGGGGGTTTGGTCCGTTAGCTGGTATTCGTCCAGCCATTCAGATAGTGACCGGCGTTTTTCCAGCTATGCATCACACACCTCATGTGGATCTAGCTTTCAACAGCGTAGAACACATCATGAGAGATGTTGAAGGGGGCCGGTTGCTTCGTTATATGCATGCTAATGGGGCAAGTATGTTTTCCATTGTGGTTTACCTCCATATTTTTCGTGGTTTGTATCATGCGAGTCATGGCAGTCCTAGGGAATTCGTTCGGTGTCTCGGAGTTGTCATCTTCCTATTAATGATTGTGACAGCTCCTATAGGATACGTACTACCTTGGGGTCAGATGAGCTTTCGGGGAGCTACGGTAATTACAAGCTCAGCTAGCGCCATACCTGTAGTGGGATATACTATAGTGACTTGGCTTCGGGGTGGTTTCTCCGTGGACAATGCCACCTCAAATCGTTTCTTTAGTCTTCATCATTTACCCCCTTTTATTCCAGTAGGCGCCAGTCTTCTTCATCTGGCCGCATCGCATCAATATGGATCAAATAATCCATCGGGTGTACATTCAAAGATGGATAGAATCGCTTCTTATCCATATTTTTACGTGAAGGATCCAGTAGGTCGGGTAGCTTCCGCTATCTTCTCTTCCATTTGGATTTTTTATGCTCCTAATGTCTCGGGGCATCCCGACAATTATATACCTGCTAATCCGATGTCCACCCCGCCTCATATTGTGCCGGAACGGTATTTCCCACCAATCCATGCCATTCCTCGCAGTATACCTGACAAATTAGGAGGTGTAGCCGCAATAGCACCAGTTTCTATATCTCTGTTGGCTCCACCTCCTATTAAAAGTTCGTATGTGCGTAGCTCAAGTTCTCGCCCGATTTACCAGAAAATATTTCGGTTGTTCCTGGCGGATCGCTCACTATTAGGTCGGATCGGATGTGAACCCGTGGAGGCACCATATGTTACTATTGGACAAATTTCTTCAGTAGCTTTCTCCTTGTTCCCCGCCATAACGCCCATTCCGGGACGAGTTGGAAGAATCATTACCAATTATTACACCAATAATCCACAAGTGGAGATCGATCGCACCTGATCAGTTCACGGGGAAATTATTACACCAATAATCCACGAGTCTTACACCAAGAATTTACAAGTGGATGGGATCGACTCTATGTTTATATAGCTTAGGGATAATCCTATATAGATAGCCACTCTCTCCCTTTGAGAGAGGATCAAATAAACAAATAAATCAATAGTTTTCGGGGCTTTGTTCCCGAAACTCCATGGATCTCTTCGCTTCCCAATAGGATGGATCTCTCTTCGCGAGGGTAAGGTTGGGAAAGTGATTCCAGAATTTGTGTAGGTTGGTTCAGAATTCAAATTCTGTCACTCAATCTAGTATAGCACAGAATTGGTGAATTACGGCTCACCTCTGCTCCTATAGCAAGCAGTAGTGGAGGCCCTTTCCTTCCCGATAAGAATGGTCCAACCCGGCTTTTCCTATCCCACCTCTTCCACCCGAAAGTATGTATCTTCCTAGCCCCCAACACGGTCGAGTCACTTAACGTACCTCAGGTCTAGTTGAGGGAAGAACGCGCCTATACCGGTTCGGTCAGCGCCGGATAGCCAGCACAGAAGAGAATGGTCCAAGCTTGGCAGGGTCTCTTTCTCTTTCTCTATAGTTTAAGGAAAGCCAGCATCAACATTGAGGAAATAAGGCCTTGCTTGAAAGGAAATCTTATTTGATTCTGGTTCTGAAAGGATAGACCCTGATTCATTTTTCATGAAGAAGGTTTATTTGGTGTCGGATCCCAAGTTTTTACGGATTCCCCTTTCGTTACCTGGTCCTACCTCGATTCGGATCTAAAAGCCGATCTGATCCGATATACCCAGTGCCTCGTTCTGATACGCTTCTCTAAGGGTGAACATTACAAATTAATATTATTCATCTAGATATCTATATCATTTTGTAATAGATATATCTATATTCTGAAGTTGGAGTATCACCGAAACAACTGTTCCCTCTCTCTTCCCTCGCCCTTCTTAGGTCTAAGAGTCACTTAACGTACCTCTCCTTACTCAACTTACTTACCGGATGAAAATGAGTGAGAAGGGTTGGGATAACCAACGCAGAACTCAGGTAAGGTCACTTACCTTCCAGAGTTCTTTGAGGGGAAGAAATCAAGCGCTTTCGGTCACTAGATAGAAAAGAATAAAAAGCGTATTATTACGTATATAAAAGAAAGAATGACTGGAAGAAATGGACTTTTAGATCAGTCCGCCCTGAGTGTGAGTCAGTCCTGAGTGATTGATCGATTGAGGGGAATAAAGAATCAGTCCGCGCGGATTGGGCAAATACTAAGCAGCGGAGGTTTTCGTTTCGATCTTGGTGCGAGGGATAACCCTCTCATTAGGTCAAATCCATTTTCACTCTTTTCGGGGTGAATTATTCTTTCCCATGCATTGATTGTTTCGGCCACGTCGCATTCCAGATTATCCAGATGCTTACGCCGGATGGAATTCCCTTAGCAGTTTCGGCCCTTATGTATCCGTTTTAGTCCAGTTAGTGATTGGAAAAAGAGGGGGGGCTCTCTCTTCTTTCCTTTAGAGTACTTCGAATGAATGGCTGAGAGAGCATTTGTTAATTTGTGTAGGTTATCCCAACCCACCCTTCTCATTTTCCTTTCAGTCACTATTTTATTCCCTCAATCGCTCTTTGAGGGGAATAAAGAAAAGGGGATAACCTTGTTCGAGCCGGCCGAAGGTGTACTTCCTGAAAGATTGTTTCCAGAAATCCGATCCGTCCCGGCAGGAGGGCCTCAGATATCGAGGGGGAGCAAAAAACAGGCTTTGCTCCCCTTTCCAATATGAAGAAATAGGGGTTGAAGTTCAGACCGCTCACAGTAGTAGTACCGATAGAGAAGATCATTAAAGGGGCGATAAGAGCGGTACCCGAATCCATTTACGATCTCGAGTTTCCGGACACATCGCACTTCCGCCCGGGTCGAGGCTGCCACTCGGCCCTAATACGGATGAGAAAAGAGTGGGGAACCTCGTGTAAAGTAATCTTGGAATTCGGCATAATAAAGTGTTTCCACACCATCGACCGACATCGACTCATCTCAATCTTTAAGGAAGAGATCGACGATCCCAAGTTCTTTCGCCTCACCCAGAAACTGTTTTCCGCCGGACGACTTGTAGGAGGTGAGAGGGGTGGCCGCCCTTCCTACTATGGGGTGGTCCCACACAGTGTACTACTATCGGCCCTACCAGGCAACATCCATCCACACAAGCTCGATCAGGAGATAGAGAGGATCCGACAGAAGCACGAAATTCCGATTGTTCAGATAATAAAATTGGTTCTATTAGAGACAGGTCGTATTGATGACCAAGAAAACTCTGGGGAAGAGGCAAGCTTAAACTCTCCCCCAGTGCCAGTGGGAGGAGACAACAGAGCCATCGTTGTGGGGGGGGTAAGAAGCATCCAACGCGAAGCGGCGTTTTATTCCCTTGTTTTGTCGTGGCACACCCCCCCCACAAGCACCCCCCGACGAAGGGGGGACCAGAAAACGCCTTTAGTTTCCCCCCCTTCCCTTGCCGCCTTCTTTAACAAGCCCTCGAGCCCCCTTTGCGCCGCCTTCCTCCTTCGTGAAGGAGCCGCCGGGTTGACCCCGAAACGAATAAAGGAAGGTGGAGAACGCCCCTTCTATAATAAGAAGAATAATGGGGTAGCGTTCTCCATGAAAAACCCTATTAGGTGTTGCAGAAGAAGGGGCCTGCTGATAGAGCTGGGCGGGGAGCTAGTTATCGTCGGGTTGGAAAGACGCCTAGCCCGTAAGCAGGGGCTATCCCCTGTTCACTTCGATGACCTATACTTAATTAGGATTTGTCACGCGCGATATGCCGACGACTTACCACTGGGAATCGTGGGTACCGTAGAGCTCATAAGAGGAATCCAGAAACGTATCACCCACTTCCTACAATCCGGCCCGAACCTTGAGGTAGGCTCTGCAGGATCAACTTACATAGCTGCACGGAGTACGGTAGAATCCCCCGGTACGGTCATTCGGGAAGTCCCTTCGAGGGCGACTCCCATACAATTCTTGCGAGAGCTGGAGAAGCGTCGGAGAGCAAAGCACCGTATCCATATAACAGCTTCCCACCTACGCTCCGCCATCCATTCCAAGTTGGAGGACCTAGGGAGGAGTATCCCGATCCAACAGCTGACGAAGGGGATGGGAACAGGGAGTCTACAGGACGCGGTTCAACTAGCGGAGACTCTTGGAACAGCTGGAGTAATAAGTCCCCGAGTGAGCGTGGGCGTATTATGGGAGACCATCAAGCACATCCGGCGAAGATCAGGGGAAATATCGTGCCGGAGCAACGTGCCATCAGACGTTCAACAGGCAGTCTCACGATCGGGCAAATCGTTGAGCGTCTGGGAGTTGTCATTGTATACTCCCAGAGAAGCGCTGGGGGGTCGGGAGGCGGGGGAAGGAGGGGGACACTGGGAACAGACGGGATCTTTTAGCAGCAAATTACCCATACAGATAAAGGCGCCTGTGAGAAAGATACTCCAAAGGCTTCGGGATCGAGGTATCATTAGCCGGAGAAGACCCTGGCCGACCCACGTGGCCTGCTTGACGAACGTCAGCGACGAAGACATCGTAAATCGGTTCGCGGGCGTCGCGATAAGTCCCCTGTCCCACCATAGGTGCTGCGACAACCTCTATCAAGTCCGAACTATTGTCGACTACCAGATCCGCCGGTCCGCTATATCCACCCCTGCCCACAAGCACAAATCCTCGGCGCGGAAGATAATCCCAAAGTACTCCAAAGACTCACACATAGTCAATAAAGAAGGTGGTAAGACCCTTGCCGAGTTCCCCAACAGCATAGAGCTTAGGAAGCTTGGACCAGAGTCATTCCTTACAAGTAAAGATCTGAACAACGAGGAGCACGCGTACAAGACCTTATATCAGGTGTACATACGAGATGTACGAAGCGTGATCCGTCGGTCTGAACCGTTGTTGCGGGGGGGGTGTGGGGAGGGCGGCCCCACCCACCCTTAGATAGAGCATGCAGATGCGCCATGTTGGCCTTTTGGATTCCTTCGGTAACCCCGCCCGGAGGAAGGAGCTATCAATAAATGAGGGTACGCACGCATCCGACGCAAGGTTATTACTTACCTGAGTTAGAAGGTAAGTACCTTCCGTCCGTGCGAGGACGGGTTCGAGGACCTAGATGTTGCGTCGAAGGGATACTCAATATTCCCGGGACGGAGCCGTATGACGCGAGAGTGTCACGTACGGTTCCTTTGAGAAGGGTGTGATACCACCACCTATCAGGCCCGACGAGCGGTCCACGGAGCTGCATCCCCACTCACCCAGTCTATGTACATCGCTCCCTCCAGGAGGTCGGCCGCCTATCCCAGATCTTCCCATTTCCAAGAAGATCCCGGGCTCGATCTGGTTTAGTATAAAGGTTATTTTCTCCCCGTTCTTATATATATGGGTTCGTGCAGCATTTCCACGATATCGTTATGATCAATCAATGGGACCTGGCCGGAAGGTCTTCTTGCCTCTATCATTAGCTCGGGTAGTCTCCGTTTCTGGTGTTCCAGTCACCTTTCAATGGCTCCCTCAATGAAAGGAAAGTGTCTGAAGAAGCGGGCTACTCCCCGAAAATGCCCGCCCGTAGGTTCCAGTGTTGTCGGGGCAAACTCGCTCGTTCTGCCTGCTATCGTGATCCTGTTTTTAGATCCAGTAATCGAAGCGGGCTATCCTTTCGCCTCCTTATCGCCATGCCAGTGAACAAGCCTCAAAGTAAGTCCGATAATGAATAGGATTGGCTGATGGAGATTCATTCTCAGATGTATCCGTAAGGTTATCCCGCGAGGGGAAGGTCCTTACCTTCGCAGAGGTAAGACCTTTCAGGATCTTACCGCCCACACCGGCACAGGACACTTCTATTTATTCCCCTCAAAGACTTTAGGTTAAGGCCCAGTCAGGACCGTCTGCCCTCTAGAGCCTTATCTTCGAAGTACTTATTTACTTACTTTAATAAACGGTAAGCGAAGGGCCCCGAATCCTGCCTGAAAGCGACAGGTCCCGAATCCAGCCAGAAGGTAAGTGGTTGGCCCTTACTGGCTAAAGGCTCCTTAACCCTTAACTTCAGCGACGCTCAGGCATACAGCTGCTCATTCATAAAGAATCTCTTTCCGTATGAATGATCAGCATGCTTGCTTACTCCCGGGCCTCACGAGATCAACCCGACATCTATCTCCTCCTTAGCTTAACAAAACCCTCCATCTCCTTAACTTAGCCCTACTTGTGGCCTTGCAGGTGATCCCTCCATCTCCTTCTTTATAAACTCTTAGGTAACGAAGAAGCTTCCAGATCCTTCTAAACCCTTACTCCACCCTTAGTAACGAATAAGTAAACCTTCCTTCTAAAAGTAACCCCGTAACGAAGAAGTAAACCTTCCTTCTCTGCCTGCAGGTCAGGATCAAGTCAACCCTCCATCTCCGCAGGCAGGTAAGACCCTGAATATTGACGGTCGGTGAGCTGAGGTAGGTAAGGATACTTCGTTCCAGTAAGGCTGGCTTTTCAAGGCCCTATCCGGCCTGCCTGCCGGTAGGTGCCAGGGTCGAGCTCAGTCTAGCCTTAGAGATAGATAGGGGCCTTAGTCTTAGGGGAAAATACTTCGTTCCAGCTTGATTCAAGGTCTTAGCTAAGATTCAAGTTCCACCCTGCCTGTTTTCACCCGTCAACCTGTACCTGCGCAACTGACGCGCGCACACGCGTTTAAATACTTTGTTTTTTACAGTAAGGCAAGGCAATATGGATAAGGTTATTTATTAACGTAATTAACCATGCATGAGGTAGTTAGAAAGAGAGAAGCACTCCGTGCCAAATCTAACTAACAAGCTAACCGAACTATACCACCCACCCCGAAGAAGTCAATCCTCCACCTCCTTAGCTGCTATTTTTCGAGATATCACTGCTACGCTATTCTATTTTTCCTTGGCCCGAGATCTCAATCTTACGTAAACCCTCCATCCATTGGCCTATTTTCGACCCTCACATACTCCTAAAATTTCCCCTACCAAATAGAATTTCATAGGCTATACCAAAGTCTGGGGTTCTTGCCCTAGATATATATGCTCCTTGGCTTGGCTTTGAATGGCCCAGGTTCTGGCCCTAGATATCTCATATATAAGGCTTTGAATGGCCCCAGGAAAGAAAGGGTCTTGCCCTAGCTAGATATCCATACATACATAATGAGTCACTTTTAAGCATATTGAGGAGTAAGTGTAAGGCATAGCAGACTGAGAACGGGAGAAGGTGTAACAATTGAAAGAAAGTAAGCCAAGGTAAAGTAAGCCAAGGCCAATGAGCTAAAAGTAGTAGGCCAATGGCCCAGTCTTTTAATGGCCCTTAATGAAATTAGTGTCCCACCAAGTGAGATAGATGAATAGAAGGGATTGAATGTCCGACCCGAAGCAAAGATCAGTCAGTAAGGAAGACTCGACTAGTAAGGAGAAGCCGAGCTTGCCTATTGCTAAGACTGGGCATACTCTTCTGTATAAATCTCTCTTCCTGATGCTTCGTTGGCAGCTAACACATTTATCCAAGGGATGGAGCCTAAGCCTCGAATCCTGGAGTGAATCGTGTATAAGAGACCAAACGGAGGAAGAAGAATTGAGGGACCGGTGCACGATTTACACTATCGTACAGGTCTCTATAAGGGGTCATTCGAGGACAGAAATAGACCGGGGGGCGTGTGGGCGGCCCCCCGAGCGATGTGCCGATTGCCCAAAAACGAGCAATCCTCGGCAGTGCATATCGGTGGCTCTAGTAAGGTCCGGACCACTGATCTGATGAGGCATGGATCTTGCCACTTTTAGGAGTAAGGGGATTGGAGTAACTATTGGCATTCAGAACGCCTCTTAGAACTTTGAACAAATGAATATCCCTCATTCCCACCTATTCCACAACCCCTATTTCTCCATTATTTAGATGCCTTGTAATCTAGCGTGACGACCTTCATTTTCACCTTAATGATGATACTTTTTATTATTGACTGATGGACACAGGAATGGGCTGCTATAGAAGTTATACTCTTGGACAGAGGGTAAGGTATAAGTGGATACTTTCTATCCACCGACTCCCGGATTCAAGGAGAGTAAACTGATGCTTTACAAGGAATGGGTCATGCTTAACAAGACAAAGCGCCGGGTGCTTTCCAAAGAATCGAGCCTAGTGCTATACCAAAGATAAGGGAGACTGACACCTAAAGACGGATGACTGGTACTACTGCCCGACAAGGCAGGGAGCTCGCTACACTTTGAGGATTCTGGAATTGGCTCCAATTGCGTGCTCAACGGCCCTAGCAAAGAAGCAAAACAGGGAGAACAGGGTGAGGTTGTTGACCCAATCTCCAGCTACTGTACGAGCTATAATTTTCCATAGTGAATGGAAGAACCACTAGCAGCGTGGGACGGGGCACTCATTTGGAGGGCAAACAAGATATGTGGCGATCTTGGGTAATCATCTTTTTCCGAATTCATTCATCTCAAAAATAGAAATCTGAATCATTAGAAACAAGATCTCGATCTAAAGAATAAAGAACTCGAATTTCACTTCTTGTAGCACTGGGCTCACGCTCATCTTATTTCCTATACCTCTTAAGGCGGTGGTGATCATCATTATAGCTATCTCTGTGGCTTTTGGATTGACTGCTCCATTTCTGCTAATTCGTGCATGTGGCTAGGGCCTTGTCCCGGTCCATGCTACTCCCTCTTTCGAGGTGTCTTACTCAGCTAATGCTATGCTCACTCACTTCCTGGTTCGATTCATTTATTTAAGCTGTTGCATGGGCGGAGTTTGTTCATTAATCGAATTCTTTGCTCTGATTATATATTCTGGAGCCGGAGAAAGCTCATTTCCTCTATCGTGTGGGTGGAAAGTAGTAGGATCGTGCTTACGCTTGTCTCAGTACTTAATTCATTCATCAGAGCTAAGGCCGCTCTCTAGGCTGCTGTGGCTATCTATGCTATCCAGGCTGTGGCTACTACTGTAGCTAATGCTGCTATAGAAGCTATGGTGGTGGCTGTTGCCATCATTACTACCGCTACGAAGGTCGATCGTCCGGCTCGACCACCACATGCGAAAGTGAGCGAACCCAATTTGTTAAGGGAAGGTCGTCGCGGTTCGAATTCCTCCAACCCGGCCGATTTTCGATCTATTAGGTAAAGTCGGTCCAAAATCGATGTCAGTTGCTCCGGGAAAATCTGCAGCTTTTCAGATTCCTTAGTGGGGGGTGGTCCAAAATGTGGTTTGATTGCTCCGTTTGAACAGGTCGATTTAACTAAGAGACGCGTGGAATTTAGCGGAACTACTAAATAAAGATGGAATTGTCTCTTACCCTCGAACAAATGGATACGTGCCGAGCCAATAGATCTGTTCTACAGGGCGCCTTTTTTCCCTACGGTTAGTAGCTATCCCTAGTGCCACCG
>Ga0213499_10000023_pt1 | contig 20214 bp, 12 predicted proteins | sample Redfir_Yose_1_Me_FD_150980 | JGI IMG/M metagenome (GOLD analysis project Ga0213499, IMG submission 150980) | Leaf-associated microbial communities from Abies magnifica in Yosemite National Park, California, United States - Redfir_Yose_1 | ecosystem: Host-associated > Plants > Phyllosphere >...
ACCAGCCCTTGACATATGAACAAGTGTGCCTGTTCCGTAAGGGATGGAAAATTCATAAGGGCTGGGCCACACACGTGCTACAATGGCAATTACAATGGGAAGCAAGGCCGTAAGGCGGAGCGAATCCTCAAAAGTTGTCGCTACGGATTGTTCTCTGCAACTCGAGAACATGAAATTGGAATCGCTAGTAATCGCGGATCAGCATGCCGCGGTGAATATGTGCCCGGGCCCCTTTAGTGAGCAACAAGGTAGCCGTAGGGGAACCTGCGGCTGGATCGAATCTCTATGCGGCGCAAACTTGATTCATTAGGGCATGTAAGGTTTATTTCCTCAATCCATCCATCCCATCTATCCCATCAACGGAGCAGGGATCTAAGTAGTGGTAGCAGTGCCTTGTAAGACCTCATGTTCTAGGGGCTGGTACATTAAATATCTGTCTGGTAGGTGAGCGCGAGTGTCTAAAGCAAGAGAAGGGGTAAGGTCTTACACTGAAACAGGTGCTCCTAAGTAGTGGTAGCAGTGCCTCCAAGGCCCCTAATGTTGGCTGAAACATAGAAGGTATGTCTGGGAGGTGAAAAAGGCAAGGTAAGGTCTGATAGCAGTGCCTTGTAAGACCTAAAGCTAGGGCTGGTAAATCAAATCTATGTCAGGGAGGTGGGTAAAGCAAGAGAAGGGGTAAGGTCTGATCGCCATACTAAATTGCTATTTCTTCCTGACTGAATGCATAACTAAATGGTCCTAGGGTTAGGGAGAGAGAACTGGGTAAGCATGCAGATTATCCAAGGTATTAGATAAGGAAGCTAATAAGGTATGATATTCGTGCCTTCAAAGACCTCCCGAATGGGGCCTGTGAATATCTAATTATTGGAAGTGTATGGTATCCAAGGTAAGTACTTGGAAGACTGTCCCTCCCCGACCCGACTGGTCTTCCTGGTCTAACGAAAGGGTGGGTAAGTTACTGATCCAATCAACCCGGAGCTTGTAAGGTCTAATGAACCAATTCAAATTCCAATCCCATCCTTGGCTTGTAAGGTAAGGTATATAGATGACTAACTGACTACGTGATTCTTGGTCTAGGGCTTCCTTCAGATCTCCTCTACTAGTTCGTGATAGTAACTTCCTGCTCCTAGGTGAAGGCAATAGTCTAATATAGGGGTAAGGTATACAATCCATAAATCCAGCAGCTTTCATGTTATCCGGGTGAGAGCATGGGTAGCTACGAGAAGTCCTTGGCTACTGTACAACCATAAATCCATCCATAATCGTCGGGGGGGAGCAAATAAAGGAGGCTACGAAGAGTATTCGGGGAATGGCTGAGAAATAATAAGCACTACGTGTGGAAGTTGGTATATGGAGGAAGCAATTCTCCTTGGTCGTGGAACAAAGAAAGTAAATAAAGGTGTTTCTATTATATATGTAATAACGCGCAGAATGTCCTGGGCCTTCCTTAATAAAGCAGTCCCCCTATCGTGGATCGATGTATCCTATCCCCTCGTCCGACTGATCCAGCAAGAAATAAACTCCAAGCCAGTAAATAAAATCCCCTCAATATCAATATATGTAAGCCATGCGGGTTCGTCTGTCCGGTTAATTTGAAAACCTTATTACAAATGCAGTTTTTCCTGAAGCAAATCCTTTTTTGGAAGGGTTCATAGGCATATTATCCTCTGTCTGGGTTCCCACCCAACTCGCATTTGTCATTAGTAAACTTGACTCCGTCGCCTAATAACCTCCACCTCGGTACTGGGTGCCTGAATCTTAAAGTAAAGGGTCGCAGATAAAAGCTTATCAGATGTTGTTATATCTATATATAAGACCTGTGTTGGTTAGGGATTTTAGGCAATCCCATCCACCGGGGTATCGACCCTGCATTTGAGCAAACTTGAGTAATTCTGTAACTGAAATAACTTCCCCGGCCGGCCTGTTAACTCTCGTGCCTGATTCTGGGTTCCGTATGAAAGCATCCAGATGAAAGCATCCAGGTCGGGTGTTCCCGGTCAATTATCAAAACCTTCCCAGATGCGTTTTGGGCTAAGGCAAACCCTCTTTTCTCATAGGTCTGAGGCATATGGATCCACCGGGGTTGGTAACTCTCATTGAATTTAGGCAAATCGCTTCTGCGGAGCATGTCAGATAATTTATTCCTTCCAATCTAAGAGGTCTAGCTGTATCGACTAAATGCAAGCAGTTCCAACGATCCCACCAAGCTGTCCAACTGCGGAAATGATATAGTCTGTGCTGCCGTACCCTACATATATGATCCTGGCTTAATAAGAGGTTGGGCATAACTCAATCCAATCGTCCTAGGGTTACGGGCAGTATAACTCAAAGGGCCTCCTCCCCTGGGAAGACTTCATAGTATAGGGCAGCTCCATAGAAGGTATTGTCAGTGGGTAAAAAGGGTTCTAACTTGAAGTAACTTGAAGCTGGTAACTTAGAAGCCCAAATATTGTAGGGCTGAAACATAGACTGTATTTGTAGCAGGTGAAATAGTAAATAAGGAGGGGTATTTCATAGAAGCTATACCTTACAGCTACTTGTTTGGTCTTCCTGGCTGGCTTCATGACATCACTGGGGTAGGGCTAACTCCATGGCTCCCTCCATGCTTCTAGGTTTAAGGCAATAAGAGAGGTTGTCCGGTCTAATCTCGACCACCCATCAGGTATAGAGCCATGAAGCTTTTCCTTCCATTTTCATTTCCATTAAAGTAGTCTAGGGCTACCGAGTATAGTTCATGGAGGTGGGTAAAGCAAGCCAAGCAAAGCAAGCCAAGTCAAGGGGTTCCATAGCAAGGCCATCCTCCTCGATGTCTGATCTTCCAGGTCTTCCAGGTTTAAAGACTAGGAGGTTGGGCATAATCCCATTCCTCCACCACTCCCTCTCCCTATCCGGGGGTTCTGGTCTAAAGTCAAGGTAAGGCAAGGATGGGAAAGTAAAGAGTGTGCCGTACCAACCAAAGCATTAATAAAGCTAGTGTGAGCATATCCTTTCTGGCAATGTAATAAGCCCCGTCCAACAAGGCTTTCTGAAGAACCAATAATAATCCCACCCAAGCCACCCGCCGGCAGTTCTTCCACGCCACGATATTTGAGAAATAAAGGTCAAAACCCACCCTACTGGCTCCATAATCCATCCCGCACATGCTACTAAAAGTCCTCGGCTAAATGACCCCATCCCGGTGCTGCTTGTAAGAGAAAGTAATGGACTTCCTTCCTCGACCAGTCTTTCTTTCGGCAAGAGTCAAGGTAAGGTGGGTGCTGCTTCTGATCTAAACCAGCCTCCTAAGCGCTTTATTCAATGAAGTTGGTGATCTAGGGCTACAAGGTCTACAAGTTCTGGTAGGTAGGTAAAGAGTAGGTAAGCCAAGCCATCCTCCTAAACGTCTGATCTTCCAGGTCTAAAGATGAGGTTGGGCATGATCGCTTCACTAACTCCAGCTCCTAGGTTTAAGGCAATAATAGAAGGAGGGGCCCCATTCCCATCCATGCATCCGGTGCTTAAGGGATTACAACCATTTGACTCACTACGTGCATTCATGGTCTAGGGCTAACATATATTGGTCTTCAGGTGGGTAAATAGTGAGTGTGGAACCAACAAGGTAGTTATAATAGTGTCATCCCCTACTGACTGATATTCCTTCCTAGCTTCATCCAATCCAATGGGTTGGGCATCACTCTCTCTCCTAGTCTTCCGGCAGTAAGGGTAAGCCACCATCCCATCCAATCCCATCCCAACGGCGGCAACAACGGCAGCGGTGAAAGGGAACAAGGCGAAGAAGGGAACAGAGAAAACGGTGAAGGTTACTACTTATTACCTGAGACCTAAAACTTTACATCCCACAGCTACAACCATATAGGCGGCGGCTTATCCTAAGAATCCCACTTCCATCCTACAGGCTACTATAGCACCAGCTAATAATATAGCCAGGGAACAACGGAAGGCAGAAGGAAGAGAGAGACACCACAACCAACACCCTAAGCGACTAATTCAACAAGTGGTATAGGGAGAACAGGTGCTAGGTCTGAAGGTGGGTGAGTTGGATTGATGATCGGGAGCTCCAGAGCCAGATGGATATTTTTAAGATCGGGAGCTGGAGCTGGAGCTGGGGAGCTTATTAGCTTGCTGGCCTAGCTCTGGGTGGGATGAATTAGAGAGCTGGGCTATTCAGCCTGGATGGCTGCTGCGCTAATTGGATCAGCTTGGATACCAGGCTCGACTGGGCTACTTGGATCAGCTACCAGTTATATAAAATGGCTTCATTCACCATTCTTGGATAATGAAATTGCTCTTTTGGGAGGGACAATGAATGAATAATGCCTCATCTGACCTCCTAAATGGATTTGAGATTTATAAAAACATGCCCTTTCGCTACGGTTCTATATGTACGCGGGATTGATTCAATTGCTTTGAGGTTATGCGCCTTTATGCTTGGCTCGCTAACTAGATTGCACGCTGGATGGACGGATGGATCAGGGTCCAAAACTGCTGAAGGAAGAAAGAAATAGCAGCCAGGTGAGATGCTGCCGGATTGATTAAGTCTCAATAGATTGCCCGGATCTACGCAAAGGCACTAAGTTCGCTTTTAAATGATATCACAAAAACTTCTAATTCAGCATTCTTATCTAAATAAATATCCTTTTTTAGGGAGTCAAAAGCTTAGTTCATCAGGGCCACTCAAAATGATTTTTCATTTCTCAAATTTAGCTTTTAATAAACTTCCTCTCTGAGCGCCCCGGATTGATTCGATTGAGGAGGCATAACTTTGTTTGAGGTTAGGCGGGGAAACTGATGGGCCAATCACAGACGCCACCTGCCAAGGCCACGTCACTCAGGATTGCCCATTACGCTTTCAGTTCATACACACATTAGCCGCTTTCAGAAACCAATAGAGGTGACGATAGAAGGATGGAATAGAGCTCTGGAATAGAAGACTTCACGAGAGACGGAGGCCTGGACACAACAAGAGAGGTCTTGACATTACGCCTCACTTTTAAAATTCTCACATTCTCCTGCCCAGGAAGCTCTAACGCTTTACCCCGTGTAAACAGGACATACGCTTCAAACCTTGCCCCTTATCAGCACGCAAAAGAGCAGATAGATTTATACCCATAAAGGAAGGGACGTGGGGAACAAACAAAATGCATATGCTCATATATAATGTCAGTTACCGCAACCGGGGATACCTTGATGGGGATTACAGTTGATACGCTTTTTACTAAGCTACACCGTCGGGAGAAAGCACCAATTGATACCGATTTCGCAAAACATTATAATTTGACATTCTTATTAAGAGAAATATTATTTTCAGGGGTAGTAGTCATCGCGGGTAATAAAATGATTTATTATCGCTTTAATTTGTCATTTACAGACGTCTCTCTCCATTTTAGGCGGGATTAATTCATCAGCTGGGCGGGGATACTCAACTGTGGCTGGCTGCTGCGCTATTCAACTGCTGGGCTATTCGACTGGGCTACTCGGCTTGATTACTTGGCTTGGCTCCTGGGATATTCGGCTTGGCTTGGCTGGAAGAGATGGTACATCAGAATGCCCCTTGGAATGGCGGCTTTATGGGATGGGTGATTAGCCCACATAGGAGAGGATAGCATAGAATAGGTGGGGTCGTGCTTGACCTTTAGGCTTTGATCCTTTCAGAACTGCCTACGAGGATGGCTTGGGTATATGGATGGCTTTCTTGTTGGGACATCAGAGAGCCTCGTTTTAATTGGATGGGATGGGATGGGGAATGGGATGATGGAAATTGGGATGGATGGGTTTCAGCCTTAGAGAACTAGAATTGTCAGAGCCAGAAAGAAGGGGGCCTCACAGCCAGCCGGGTATCATAGCAATAAAGAAGGGGTTTGCGAGAAGGGTCAGGCAAAAGGGTCTGGTAAAAGGGTCAGGCAAAAGGGCTCAGGCAAAAGGTTCTTATGGGTAACACTATACTTATAAATTCCTGTTCTAAGTTTCATTCTAGCAGGTAAGCTTAGTGAGAGTAATGGTTCAGTGCCAGATCCTGATTCTTTCCTTAGTCTCGATCTACTCCCCTTGCTTTTGCTTCATCGACAGGATCAACCGGATCAACCGCCTTAGCTGCTGGGTCTCGATCACGAAATGTCTACGCCCCTCCTTCTTGTTGCTTATATGCTGCTAGGCGTGGATCAACAGAAAGGGCTAGGTCTCGATTTGGATCTGCTACTGCTGGAGTATATGGAACTGAATCAACGGGTGAGCTCTTACCTGCACGGAAAGCGAGCGGGATCTACTTTTGCTTCATCAACTACTGGATCTATATATGGATCAACCGAATCCACCGAATCCACTGCTGGCTGCTCCCATGGCTCACTTTGCTATTGGTAGTTGTTCCGGGTCTTTATCTGGATCTATATCTGTAAGCTCTGCAAGTGGTGCTGCTGATACTGGCTCTTCTACTAATGCTCGTCCTGGACCTGTAACTGCCGAAACCATTGCTATTGATACTGATACGCCTGCCTCTGCTTCCGGGTCTCGATCTGGATCTGGCTCTCGATTACGAGACTCATACTCTGAACCTCTATCACGAACGTAATAATCTCTTCTATAAGAAGGAACATCAGACTCTTCCTATCGATCACGATATAGTGGGTTGGGTAATGAATTGGCTTTGCCACCGCTGCCTTAGCTGCCTATACCCTTTGCTTCTAGCGGATATCACACGCCCTCCTTATTTCAGTTATTTTGGGAGGAGGGACAGGTTCTGCATACCTACGGGATTACCTTCTGTTGGACTGCTGCTACCACCAGTTGTTGAATCGTTTTAACTGTTTGCTTGGATTTAGTCACTTCGTCCCTCACGATACTATTAGTTATTGAACCGGCTGCTGGCTTGCTTAGTGGATGCGTGGGCACAGCATTGCCTTTATACTATACTTGCCTTTACTGAACTGGTTACCTCCAACCCACCTGCTTCACCAACACACCTTTGACTACCTCACTTACACCACCTATGCCCCAAACTTACTGCATTGCACCGGCTGGCTTCCCATAGAGAGAGCTTTTGGACGACGAGCTTCCGGACAGCATTCACAGGTCTGGAATCACACTTGCTGACAGATGCTTCTTTGGTACCACTATCACTCTATGACTATTACGGCCGAGCGTTTTCCCAGGCAGGATACGATTCATGAATTAGAACCCATTGCATTGCTAGGAACAGCCCTACTTCCCTTTCATTTTAGGACCTGCTACCAACCCACCTATAGATAACCTACTTACTCACCTCTTGCTGAAGCCAGGAATCGGGGGTACAACACTTAGAACCTCTTTACTATTTACCTTTGCAGCCTCCCTTGACTTTACTGTTACAACCACCCACCCCCTATCTGCAGTAGATAGATAGAAGACAGACAAGGTAGTTTACACGACCTCACAGTTTTTTATGCTATCCGCTTCAGTGTGGATTGGATAGAAAGAGACCACTTGCTTGGTAGTAAAGAGAGAGTACAGGCAGTCAATTGGCTCTTTATAACGTCGTGGCTATTTAGAATCAGTTGCTCCGAGAAGTTCCTCCGACGGAGATGACGGAGATCCAACACTTTGCTGTTTACCCACCCGTTACACTTAGCAGTAGAGAGAGAAGGCAGTCAGTTGGCCCTTTATCACGTCGTGGCTTTTTAGATAGAATACAGGTAGTTCACTCCCTCAGCATAAGTGTTGGCTGTGGATAAAGAGAGAAGAAAGGCAGTAAAGACCTCCCTCCGCTACGTTGCTTTGCTGTTTATAGAGAAGAGATCACTCACTTCACTTAGTTATTGGATGGGCTTCTTTATGTTGCTTGGGTGCGTGGGCACAGCATTGAACCTTTATTTACCCCTAGCTATCTTGAGTGAAAAGGTGGCCTTAATACTGGTAGATTATCCTCCCTGGACTTCCTTCCTAGATTCAATCGGCGATCGCCCAATCCTAAGGAGGGATGGGAAAGTGCTAGCTCTCCTTTCTGGACCTGGTAATTCTCGTGAAACAGCGACTTTAGAAAGCTCAAATGCCACTTGGGGGTGCCTCTGTGGGAACTAACTGTGTTTCCGTCAGGTTCAGCTCTAGTGCCATTGCGCTGGAAGACGTACCTACCCTGCTGGCTTCTTACTCTCGAGGTGAAAGTGAAAGAAAGCAAGCAATAAACTCTTTATTTGCCCTGATAACTCTCTCCTCGGACCCCCAAAAATAGGTTGTGACTACGGCTAAACATGATTGATTTGGATTAGTCCCAAGCCTTACTACTAGAGAGACTGCCTTAGGTAATTGAGCTCTAGCTCTAGCCATTGATCAAGTATCACGTATGGATCAGTATCTCATATGTCTAGATCCCAACATAAAGAATCTAAAGGTTTTCACGTATTTGAACAAGGGGACTTGGGTGGGACACAACCTAATAGTTTATGCCCTGCCCTACGGAAATCATTATATAAATAGAAATTTCTTTTCTATCGATCAAGGCAAGGAAGGGCACATATATAGAAGATCTATATCTTTATCTTATTATTGAAAATAAATCAAATGGCACTTTAGCAACTTCGTTCCTTTCAAATAAAGGACGACGAAAGGGAAGGGCAAGACCTATTGACCTTCCTTCCGAATGACCTCCGACGAATACCTACCTCTTGACAACTACTTATTCGACTCTATCTTTTGCCTTTCTTGAACCTTCCTTCCTTCCTTGCAATCCACCCAAATCCATAGGGGTCAGGTACTCACGCAACACCGTATGGCAAATTCGATGCCAAGGTGGGTTCGAAAGAATAGCCATTAATAAAAACGTGATAAAGAAGAATCCCATATCAAACTAAAGGTGAGGGGGCCAAGAATATCATACCCAAAGTGAGGACATAAATAAAATCCATAGGCATGGAGTGATATTGATCTATGAAAACAAAGGGGTTTATCGATCCTATCCATTTGCTTTCCTCCATCTATCGTTCGTATCCCGAAGTCCGGCACAAGAAGCTATATAATAATCATAATAGTGTGTAGTAGCAAGGTGTGGTTCTTTCTCGTGGCACAAGGTATGGGTTTAACTGTCGCCTGCTGTGTGTATGTCCGGTGTAAGCAGGTGTGGTTATCACAATAACTAGGTTTGTGTCTGTCTGGTGTGGCCTGGCTTGTGGTGCGGTTTTAAAGCCTATCATAACTAAAAGGTGTTATGAATCCTATCTATCCCCTTGGCATATATATGAAACAGGAGGTTCGGTGAATTCGCTTCGCGCCTTCGTTTCAAGTAATAAGGCAAGCATAATTACATATATAATATATAATGAGATATCTCTTTGTATACGATATTACGCTATTAGGGTACGACGATAAAGAATAAAAGAAAGAGAGTCTCAGGCGATCTTATAAAATCCCTCTCAAAAGCCAAAATCCCTCCTCTTTAAATGAAATTGGTTCTCCCCACCCACCCTCTTATTTGAACCCGGTAAGTAAGTCGAGTAAGTCAAATAAGTAAGGTAAGGCGTAACGTATTGAAAGTTGGATCAGTGAACGTAACAAAAAAAAATAGAGATGGATGGGAAGAAGACAGACAGGGAGAGGGAAAGAAAGAGCCTATCGCAGCAGGAATGAATGGGTTCAGCGTTACTTAGTGGGCGCATCTATTGCTAGCAGGCTGGCTGGTTGGGACACAGCCCCTATCTACCTATCTCTTACGGTTGAGCGACTTCGTTCCTCTTATGGTCGAGCGACTTCGTTCCGAAGTTACTTATTTACTTATTATAATAGTAGGGTCCTATATCATATAGATAGTTACCAACAATATAATATAGTATGGCTAGCTGTCTTTAAGGTGAGCGTGGTGTCTAAGTGGACTAAGCGCTTTAAGCGCGATGGGAAGGCCCTCGTTACAGAGGCCATTAGTTTAGATAGTCCATTCACGAAACAGATCTGCTTAGCTGGGCATGAGAGCTGAGATGGGGATTTCTTTTCTGGTGATGCGATGGAAGATATTTCTCTTAATTAGGCAAGTCTATCTGTATTGCCTGAAGAACCAGTTCGAACCTATCCTCGAAAGATCTGGGCAAGGGTCAGATAAAAATCAAGTGTTTTTACAGCGGGCGTAAATGGCAATCTAATAGGTTTATCCCGGCACTCCCCTAAGCTTGAGTTGTATTGCCTCATATATAGCTGGATGGAAAGGGAGGGTTATGCCCTCCAAGGAGCTGATGTAGGTAAGCCTTAAGTAAAGGAGGGCGAGGTCAGGTTAAGTGAAAGGGTAAGGTGGTCAGTAGGAACAGTGTTTCGTACCGTTGAGTAAGGTCCAAGAGGGAATCAAGCAGGAACTGTGTTCCGTAGCGGTAAGGGCAAGAGGGAGGCTAGTAGGAACGTTGTTCCGTACCGTTCCATTTAAGGGGAAGGTGGGCATTGATCCGTTCGTTGGTAACGCGGATGTATTTGAACCTCTCCTCTCGTAAAAATGTCCTGGGCGAATAAGTAGATCCACCTACCTAACCCACCAGTTGAATCGTAAATAAGCAATCTGTTATAAACCTTGCGCTCTCCTACCTTCGCATACAGAACCTCTGTCGAGTGATCCCGGCAAGCAGCACACAAAACATATAACTCTCTCTATTGGTCCACCTAACACGTCTACATAATCCGTCTGTTGCGCCTCACCTCACACTACTACGTTCGTTGGCTGTTGTCCATCTGGTGTACCGCCTCACTCCCAACTATGTCATCCATCAATTTCATAAATAACTCCTCATCGGTGACCAACCACCTCTTACACTCTGGGTCTGTCTGTATTGATCCTTCCGTTGTACCACCCCACCCAAAATGATGTTGGCAATCAATCTCTCATCAATCACTCCTCATCGCTCATACCTCATGCAATTAACTTCATTGTGTAACGTAACTTCATCGAAGCTCATGATCATCGTGTAAGTTCTACGTTGTAGCTCACTGAAGAGTCCTCCTTTACGTGTAACCTCATTGTCTCATTAAGTAAAACTATAATCGAGTATCATCATTGAGTACTAGATCAAACTTGTATTTCCTCCTATTGGGATCAAATATGAATGCTACCTTTCATTTGTATCGCTAGCATCTCCTCTTGATATCCTCTTGGGCTCGAGTACCGGCAGTCCTGTCATCAAGTGCATCATCAACACTTTGCATGGAGTGCATTTACACCAGGGTATCAGCGACACTTGGAATCCTGGGTAAACGATCTAAAAGGGCACGTGGGAACCTGAAGAGCTCTAGTCCCTTCTCCCTTAGGTCTGGCATAGGTTTATAACCAACATGCATGGCAAGGGATTTAGATTACCCAATGAGCGGAGTCTCCTCTATCAGATTATGACCTATCCTGGGGAATTCTGATGGTTGTGCTATCACTCCGTGCCTCACACTGGGGACTATACTTCGTGTCCTCTGGCCTATCCAATACAGCTAGTAGCAGCCTCAGAAGTTGTCGTCCTAATTCGCTTTCCCCTGGCCGCTCCACCGGCCCACACATCTTCTCCTGATGTGTTCTCCCGTATGTAAAATGGAGGAGGTGTTGGAACTTATCCTGGATGTGAAACGGAGTATCCTCTTTCATATTTGTTCTCATATTTGTATGATACCTCCTATCCCCCCATTGTATTATATCCCGGGGACTTCTCTCATATAAACTTTGTTGAATGGGTGTAGATAATAAGTAGTTAGAAGACAAACATTATATCAACATGCCGAACCTGATATGAGCCCGCAAAAAACAACACTGCTCGAGGGTCCCCCTTCCCCTATCACACACCCCGGACAAGTGAAACGTAGATATGCGATAGTTTGGTCGAGCCTCAATTAAGTATATTATTGTCCAACCACACTTTGTGCTTGCCCCGACCGAAGAACCTGATAACAACTAATAAATATAGACTTAGTCTTTAGTCTATGCCCTTTAGTATGCTCTAAGATTGGCATATATTCAGATTACTTACGATGGCAAAGTGAAACGTAGCATATTATAGCGGAGCTGATTCCGATCACCTGCGGATTATTCCCATTGGATCACTTAGGAGTAATATACCATTGGATTGGATTAGTACCAAGCCTTACTACCTTAGGTATAAGATAGAGCTCTAGTATCAGTAAGAGCATTTATTTCCCACTTAGGGGTTGGGTACAACTTCTTGGTATGAAGGCTTTTACAATATAGATGTTGTTGCCTTTTGGATTGGCTACACCTGGCATGGCCTACCAGAGTACCGAGAATGCATGAAACCAGGATCGTAGGAACTGACACTCCCCGTAGTTCTCCTCTTTCTTTAAAATATGGACAAGGTAAACGTCTCCATGGCGATATAATATAGTAATAGGTTCTGTAGTAGGTCCACCTGCTATGAGGTCTGCAGGTTAGGTTTCATAGGTCTTCTCAGGAGATGAAACAACCTCTAGCTTCTTCGCTGGAGCTAAGGGGGACAAAGATTCACACGCTCAGCTCTCCTCTTTAGACTAAGGAGGCGCTTTCACTTGCCAAGTATGGAACTTACTGCTTTGTTGGAGCTTGTATCGGCTCATTGATACATGGGAATTAAAGCAATACCAAGGGCAAGAGCTAGAATTAGTTCTTCGCTGGAGCTAAGGGGACAAAGATTCGCTGGTAGCTCATGGGACTAAGGTTGGAATAGAGCTAGTGGAATATCCGGGAAGCAACGTATAGATTATCGTAGATTAACAAGACTAACTTAGTCCTGTCTAGAGGCCATGGGAACTAAAGCTAAGCAGACTAGACTAGTCTAGCTAGTCTAAAGGGCTTGGTGACATTGACTAATATGACCCCTATAAGGCAGGGTAGAGGAGGTTGCATGTGTAATTCCCTTGAAACTTGGCATGTAGTACCGGCATTTGATGGACAAGGTCAACGTAGAGATGCGAGTTCTGAAATGGCCTATTTAAGTAATAAAAAAATCCATTTATGTGCCCTGATTATGTTGGGGCCTCTAAACCATCCAAATGAGGTTGTGACAAAGGCAAAACGCCAAACGGAGAATGTTTTTGTGAAATATGTCCCAACCAAACATGGGGATGGATTCAATTCAAGTGGTGTACTTAGAGAATGGTGGGTGCTAAGGATCACACCACACCTATCCTATATAAAATGGGAAAAGTGAAACGTAGATATGCGGGTGGGTCTCTCGTATATGGAGAACCTGAAAAGAAGGCATGTTCCCTGCTCCAATGCCAGGGCCCTGGGATTCTATAGGTTGAGACGGGTAACACTTCTCCTCTCCTTCCTATCGGCTATGAAGTGGGTGGGCCGGGGTGCTAGGGCATATAGAGAGAAAGTTCATATATGATTTTCACGTAGATATGGCGAGTATATTATATTGCCAACGCCAATCAACATCAACATTGACTAGCAGCACCTTAACTGGGCTCTGGGCTATAGATCAGAGTGGGCCCTATGAACTACTGGACTGTTAAGGTCTCTTTTTCATAGTCGTCCCAGGAAAAGTGAAACGTATAGATGCAATATTGTATATTGATGTATTGATTTATTGTTATTACACAATGGATTAGTGCATAGAAACCACCTGGCATTTCCACTGGACATGTAGTACCGGGGACATGGAGTAGTAGTACCGGCAGTGGATAACCACCTAACTTACCTGGGTCTCCTACCAGCATCGAAACTGAATCTAGTAGTATTAGTAGTGGCAAAGAATCCTGGGGCATCCACTGGTGGTTTGTCAATGAAGCACCCTTCACACACAGGTGCATAGCATAGTAAGGAATGCATCGTTAGGCGGCCCCTCCCAGTTCTTATGAGGAACCTTCGTCTTTACGAGTTAAAAGTGTATCGTACTGTTAAAGTACGAGTGAAGTTATTTGACTTTTAACTTCACTCGTACTTTAGGGGACTAGAGCGAATTATAGTAGCCTAAGTAATATAGAGCCATTGGAATAGAGCTAGTGAAGATGATAGGATAGATCATCGTCTCCCAAAAAGAGGAGATTTTCATAGACAAAACAAGCAAATGAGAGAAGGTCGTCTTCTTTCCTATCAGATTGTTGTCTGGTCCCACCCCAACCACAGCGGAACCTCTTGAGACTGAGACAATCCTGGGCACGTTGGATTGAGAACTGGTGGTCACGTAGAACTCCCCCCATCCTGTTTTCGCATAACTGGTACCGCACAGACAACCCAACAACCTATATCTCTAGGGCACCGGGGATCTACGGCTTCTCACGTCCAACTGGTAAGGTTGGTGCACCTTTAGTATTGATGGTATTTCTTTTTTGAGCTAGATATTTCAATTGGTATCACAGTAGGAGAGAGTCAAACCCCCATTGGCAAGGTACCCTCTGACAATGTGGATGTGGATTATAAACTGGCTATTGAATGTGAATGGGGACCGGCTAGCAATGAGACCTACTGGACACTTACTGACTTACTATTGTATGTAGGTGTTTTCATAGTAGTTCTTACACTACAGCTATGGATTCCCATTGCGTATTCCCCATCGCTTATTTACCTCCCCAAGGAGTATCACTTGCTTATTCCTCCCATTGGGATTACCTACAGCTAATTATTCCCATTGGATCACAGGAGTAAACCCCATTGAATTATTCCCATTGGCTTAGGGTAAATATCTATCGTAAACATGTACTGGGTGTAGCTGGGTGTAGAAGGAGCCTAGGTAATGGGTCTGCCTACAACCCCTCAAACTGGGGACTAGATCCGTTGTTACCTATGGCCTCTCCAATACGGCAGCATCAGCGTAATATTCGGTATTCTATCCATTTCATCTTTAGATTGCATAGATTACGAAGCATTTCAATAAATGGATATGAAAATAAGGCCTTAATGGGTGCTAAGGATAACCTACCTCAACAAATGGGACAAGTGAAACGTATAAATGTGATTCTAGCGTAGATAGATATGCAAGTCTCACGTAGATATGTGCAAGTTCAACGTATATATGCGAGTCCTGAAATGGCCATGTTCAGAATGACCACCCTTACTGACTGACTAACCTCACTTCATGAACTTACTGGGGCACGTGGGAACCAGAAGAGCTATAGTTCCTTCTCCCTTAGGCCTGGTGGGGAAACTTCTTTATCCTTCCTCTCGGCTTCAGATTGCATATTCAGATTACTTACAATTGCCGATGGAAAAGTTACACGTCTATATGCGAGTTTGGTCGAGCCTCCTCAATCAAGACGTCCTGCTGCCCTGCCACTAGGGAAAGTTCATGAAATGATGGCCTAGTTCAGGAAGAAAAAAGAAAATAGGGAATGGTGGTTGCTAAGGTAAGGATAACCTCTTACAATGGACAAGTGAAACGCATAGATGCGCTCATATACTTGGTTGGAATTTCCCCTTGTTGATCCCCATTGGACACTCTAACTATAGGAGTAGTAAACCCCATGGTTGGATTGGATTAGTCCCAATGCCTATTTTATTTACTTATAAACGACATCAAATTAGAATAAGTTGGAATATTCCCATCTTCCCATCGGATACTGGTCATTCTTTATATACGTATATATATGCATCGAGGAAAGAGTGGTAATTTAATTATAACGAGGATCAAATCTGAAAGCGACCGACCGAAGCGACCGACGGGATTGCGAAAAAGAAATGGTTGGGAGAGCGACTTCGTACCTCTAACTCCCTACAACCCGGTCGATCAATAAAACCCTAATTGATCCATAATTACATAAATAAATAGATAGATCATTCGTGGTTATAATTGACCTTTTTATGTAAGTCAGATTGACAAGGCTGGCTCTTAAGAAAGGAGGGGGAGTGCCACCTATTGATACCAACAACCTGGCGTCTTAACTAACCTTGATAGACTGGCTCAATTACCTCAACTTAGAGAGAGCTTTCACGGGCTTCGAAAGATAGCATTGTTGCACGGGCTTCCAAACCACTTGCTGAAAGAATGCTTAGGGGGGTAGGCACTTTTTGAACTTTTTATGCTGGGGATTCATTGAAAGATTTCTCTCATCTTGTGGAAAGCCGCAAGGTCTTCCCTCAGTATGCGGTAAGCGCACTCCGGATCCTCACTTAGGATCCTGCGACACAGACGATCCCAGCCCGCCACCCCCCTTATTTTAACCCGCACCGAAGGCGGGAAAAAACCATAAAACTTGGTACTTATATCTCGCCGCTTCATAGGGGGCTTATAAAGCTTTAGCGCAATATGAAAGGACCATGTTTTCCCCTCCGGGACCCGGGCAACCATCAAGGAGGCATCAGGGTTTAAGCCTCCTATCATCTTCAGGACATGCTTGCGTTCTACAGCAAGTAATATGTCCGGCATAGGCCCAAAGATCACATGAAAGTACCTAACTTTTTTAATAAATATTTTAGCTCTATGGAAACACAATTTTGAACCTTATATGATATAAACCCCCGAGTCCACGTGAAAGTGATGTTTGATCTCATTCAGGATGCCATTTCCCGACGTTTATCACTGATAGGTGGTATGGATGGATGGTCGATCTAATAACCGGGGCTTGCTTGTTCTCGCTAGCTGGTCGATGAACACTATTGGACTTTTTCTCGCCTGCTAGATTAATATATCCCACATGTTCCCTACAGCTGCCCAAAGGACCCATGTGAACCACTGATGTTTACTGATTGCCCCATGTTATGTTCCAAACAGCCGTTCACCGAAAGGCCCATGTTAACCCATGTTACCTTTAAGCCCTGTGGAGCCTACCTGCTGATCGATTGATGCTCGCTGTATTGATTGGAAGAAGGATGAGCCCTGGGGACCTGGCCACACTGAATCCACGGTAAACCCCCCCTTACAACCATAGCTGCCCTGGGTAAAATCCTGTCCCACCTGTACCAAGCATCCAATACCGACTGACCCAGACCCAACCTACCCACCAGCTAGCGAGGGCCTAATATCCAGCACGAGGTCCGGGGAGGAAATCAGCCCAGAGAAGCAAGTGCTAGGGGATGCAATAGAAGTACGAGACGAGACCCAAGGTGCTCTGCTCGCGCAAGGGCATATGATCCCAGCTAGCGATACGAAAGAAAGGGGTTAAAGCCCAAGAACTAGCACGAGGTCCCCCAAGTCCCGCTATCGTACAGACAAGAGGTAGGGTTCAGAGAGTCAGTAGGAGGCACTGGTTGGATGTTTTCATGAGCATCCGATGATTGTCGGGTTTAAAACCTATATTTGGTGAGCTATGTAAATTGATAGAGAGTAGCTATTGGTAGGGTTAGTGAGCCTAGGTTCAGTGAGCTGTAGGTGAATAGCCTTCCCGAATAGAACGATTAAGATAAGGTCCGGATCGAACCCTGACTGAATGAAATAAGCCAAAGGTACGTAGTAGTATAGGAAGAAAAACATCTATCTATTCCATCCCGACATCTAGGATATAGCGTCCTGCTGAGGCTGCTGCCGGCCTACCTGCTGTTGAGGCGGCTCTCTTTGATGTGGATGCGGCAATACGACCAGAGTGCTACTACCGAAGAAGAAAGAGATTCTGGCTTTATAAAGTTTCAGAACCATCCATCTAGGCTAGTTCTCTTATCAATATTTCTGGCTCCACATTCTGCAAGCTCATAAGCAAGCTTTCCCGGGCCCACCACCTACCTACCCACCTTCTTACTTCGACCTTTACTGCTTCGCTCGAATCAGACTAACCTTTCCACCCACCAAACAAACACCATTGACCCAAACCCGACTACCTATTGTTCCTCACTACACTACCCATGCGGACCTGATAATGCATTTTATTAGCTTTATTATACGCGAATATACTGGACCCAAAGAACAGGAACGGTACGTTGTTAAATGGGGCCACCGTTGAATTTGTTTCTGTCTAACGCGCCTAAGCTTATAATTTCCATGCATGCCTACTAAAAAGCATATTACTTACGAGCATGCTATAAAGTGGAAAATCTCATTAGTAACGAGAACGCTCCGCACCTCAATTGATTGAGGTTCTTAAATATAATATAATCCCAACCCTTTGCTATGCTCTTTGAGGGAAATAAATAGAGGAAGCCAAAGGTGCGAAGCAAGCATAGGCAAGATGGTGACGAATTACGACAGGAAGTAGGTCCTGTCCTGATCAACCCTTCTAACTCAGGCTTTGAGGGGAAGGCACGGAGTGATAACTTTACCTTCTAACTAGCTCTTTGAGGATCAAAATATAAGTTATCCCAATGAAATTTAACATTTGATAAGTGCCTTACCTTACCTATGGATGGTTTGAACCGTTTAAACCAATGGCTAGGGGATGGCTGGCGTATTTGGTCGCCCTTGCTGGTATGGTTGGAACGCCACCTTTGATTAATGAATTTACCATCTATTGGGCTATTTCAGTGGTGGGCAAGGCCACCCTTTATTACTAAATTTACCATCCCCATACGGTGCGCAAGCAGGCTCGACTGAGAAGGAGAGGACAGGTTATCACTCTAAAATTTACCATCTCTAGCCACGTTCGCACTCTCTCTCATCCCCTGCCACCTCTCTTTTTGGGCCCCTACCCCAAAGCGGTCGTTTATACCCCCTTTAACTAACGCCACCCTTGAGTACTTAATTTCCCCGATTTAAAGGCGTGGATGGTCGAGCCTATTGTGCATCGAGATCAATGATTTTATCAATTCTTCGATTGCGTAATTACGTATATAAATGAAGATACAAAATGAACGAATAAATCAAGTCAATTCGATATTCTTCGATTGCGTAATTACGTATATAACGAATGACTGGAATAACTGCCTTTGAAGCATTCGAAAGGGCAGTTGTTTTATGCTCAAAATAGCATAGCGTAATACTAAAAAAAGAGTTTGATCCTGGCTCAGAACGAACGCTAGCTATATGCTCAACACATGCAAGAACGTGGCTTGCTTCCCCATCTATCCACGTGGGGGCAGAAGGGCCAGATGAATGGCTCCTTCCTAGCAAAATGACGCATGCTCCTCACTCAATATGCATGCGTGTCGTGCGTGGGCAAGCAAAGTGGCGAACGGGTGCGTAACGTGTGGGAATCTGCCGAACAGTTCACTCCAAATCCGGAATAATTAATAAAGCTAATTCGCGCGGTTCGATGAGCCCGCGTAGTATCAGGTAATGGTCCCACCCACCATAAACGACTTTCTTAATGACGGACGTGATTAAGTAAAAAACATAACTCCGGAGTTATGTTTTCTCTTTATTATATCTCTAGTTACTGAAATGATACGAGTCAATACGTGAAAGAAAGAATGAGTGAGCGGGTGATAGCCAGAGATGCCAGTTGAGGTAGGTATTTATGAAAGGAACGTAGAGAAACGGAGTACTCGCCCGACCTAAGAAGGGCGAGGAACGTAGTCGCTCGACCAAAGGGTTTCAACGCTCACTCATCATATGGGTGAGGGAGAGAAACGTAGTCGCTTGTCCGCATCGGGCAAGGGTGAGCGAGGTACGAGCGAATCGCTTGCTCGACAAAAGGAGAGCAAGGGATTTATTGCTTGCTCGACAAAAGGAGAGCAAGGGATTTATTGCTTGCTCGACAAAAGGAGAGCAAGGAACGTCGAAAGAGGGAAGAATTAACGAAGAGAAGCCAAATCCGAAGAGAAATACTATGGGGGGAAAAGAACTGACAAGACAGAAACTTATCGATATGCTGGAAGGTGCGAAATTAATAGGTGCTGGAGCAGCTACAATTGCTTTAGCGGGAGCTGCTGCCGGTATTGGAAACGCTCTTAGTTCCTCGATCCATCCCGTGGCGCGAAATCCATCATTGGCTAAACAATTATCTGGTCACGCCATTTTGGGGTTTGCTTTAACCGAAGCTATTGCATTGTCTGCCTCAATGATGGCGTTTCTGATCTCATCCGTATTCCGATGGAGTTGGGAAAAGATGGAGTGACGTAGACGGAAACTTCTGCTTCATCTGTATCTGTTGGCCCCCAGGAGGTATAGATAGATAGGCCTGCCTATCCCTCCGGGGGGGGAAGGGAGTGGAGGCGGGCCCTTCCACCCACTTTTTGGTTCTGGGCGGCTTACTCGACTTACTCGATCTTATCTTTCCTTGCCCTCCTACCTAAGAGCAAGCAATCCTTCCTCACCTTCATTCTTCAGGTGAGCAATTCTTCCTCGTTCTGTCAGCAGCAGTAGTTTCTGGCGCAACATCCTCCTTTCAGCAGCACCTGCCTTACTTTCAGCAGCAGTAGTTCTGCCTGCCTTCCTTCATTATGCCCTCCCTCGCCATGGCATTCCGCCAGCTCTACAGAGTCGATGTAGGCCC
>Ga0213499_10000025_pt1 | contig 19745 bp, 11 predicted proteins | sample Redfir_Yose_1_Me_FD_150980 | JGI IMG/M metagenome (GOLD analysis project Ga0213499, IMG submission 150980) | Leaf-associated microbial communities from Abies magnifica in Yosemite National Park, California, United States - Redfir_Yose_1 | ecosystem: Host-associated > Plants > Phyllosphere >...
ATTCATTCCCTCTCAGGACCAAGACCAATAAGCTCTGCTTGGTAAGACGACCGGACCCCTTCTAGCATAAGTGATAACCTTATATTTATTTCAAAGAGCATAGCGAAGGGAAGGTATATTCGAAACTGTATTCGAAACTTATATACTCGGAACTTGTTGATTTATTCCTCACGGGGCCTCTCCTGAATTGATACTTTCATGCCTGGCTGCGCCGAGATAACATTACCACCAAATGTTGAATGTATTTAGCCCCTACAGGGTGAGGTAGCAAACTCTCGACCACTACTAATATATGAGGGGGTCGAGGAATCAATAAGTACCAGCTTATATGATCTATTCCCACCCAACCGGCCGGGGCCCCAAAAGAGAGGTGGCCGGAGATGGTATATTCTCCTCTGTTAACCTGGCCTAGTCGAATTTACCATTGACTAGGCCAGGGTTTCACTAGTTAATTTACCAGTTGCTCACTAAGCAAGACCAGCACCCAAGCTAGCAGCATCAACAAAGCAAGCACCCTTTAACTTCGCTAAGGTTCGTTTCATTTGGTTTATCGATCCACCAGCAGCAGTAGAAGCAGTTGACCAAGCGTAAGAAGCAGTTTCACTAGCTGATATTGTCACTGCTCATTCTGTGGAATAAACGACCCTTGTTTGCCTTTCTGCTTCGGGGTAATTCACTGGGTTAAGGTAAGTAACTTGGTCAACCGTCTCCGGGGCTGGCTCCTTATCTCGAACTGCTACTTTTGTCCCTCCTTGAACACTGGCTTCTTTGGCTTCTGGGGTAAACGTTCTTGCGAGTAGAGGATCACGTATAACCTTGAAACATACACATACACTTATAAATTGCACAATAAAAGAACAAGAGAATAAAATATTATGAATTCGCATCCGGGGAAGTTGTATAAATACAGATGAAAGGGCACTCGCAAGAGGGTTGTTACCTTCAACGCGGCCCATCAGAACTAACAAAACGATTCACTGACAACTACTTAAAGATGACATACAAAATGGCCATTATGGCACTACAATTACCCTCCCACATAAAGTAGCCAGGTTCCTGAGAAGCGAAAAGACTAAGAAGCTATTTAAGTGTTTGGATATGGATCCGGTGGAGTACAAGTGGTGTGGAAATAACGAGCTATCAATTTTGTGGTGGTGGCTGCCCTGTATGCTGAGAATCATTGCAAATCCATCCTGCAGAATCCTCCAATGAACTTGTGCCAATGATTTGAAGTCTGTTCGTGCAACCACGTCCTGTGTCTGAATAGTCTAAGGCTAAACAAGTGGAAACGACTGCTGCTGCATTAATGGCTAAATCTACTGCTGCGGCTGCTGCTGCTAATGCCCGTACCACGACTGCTGCTGATGACCCATCTGCTGAAGCAACAGGCTCTGAACCTCGCTTTCGAAACTCCGAAGCTTCATCTCGATCTCTAACTAGATATGAATATGGATCAACCGGTAGCTATCGAACTGAAACGGATGCTTGCTCCGATGCTGACCCGGATGCTTATGTTAGTGGTAGTGACTCTGCCTCTGCAGCCTTTGTATCTGCACCTGGAATCGTATCTTTACCTGCTACCTTCCCCAGCACAAAATAAAAATACAACATGCTTACACGGAGACTATTACACTATAGGTAACTCTTGCATACCATTCCCATTATAATGGAAAACGGGTGTCCTACCATAGTGGTAAATTCCTATCTATGAACCTGGCCTATCGAGTGCTTAATTGACCGTTTCACTTAGCAAACGACTGGGAAATTAGAAAGTGATAACCTGGAAGCGAGGATACGAGCTTGCTCTCTTTTTTTTAGGGATTTAAGGAGCAAAGACAGGAGCAGGAGCAGCACCAAAAGCATCGGGAAAGGCTGGTCCATCCTTGCTTTACATGCTTCGTACCCGTACTGACATGCTTACTACCCAGCCGTACTGACATGCTTGGTTTCTACCTTACAAGTCTGGTTAAAGCCATACAAGCCTGGTCCTACCACTACTCCTACCACTACCTTTACCCATACTATGCGGTCAAATCCTCTTTATCTATGATGTTGATCGAGCTTTTGTCAGTACAGAAAATGGGGTTTGTGGTGATTCGGTAAGAGAAGGTAAGGCTTGTGCTTGAAACCTTTAGGCGGGAAGGGAAGAACTGGTACCTTTGAGTAGGCGGCGAATCGACATCTAAGGCGGCGAATTGAAATCTAAGGCGGCGAATCGACATTGGCGGCAAATCACATTTTAGGGGTTTGAAGAGTCAGTGTAAGTGGTTTGGCTTCTATCCCGCCCTAAAGGTTGAGAGGTTGGCACGGCGGCAGATAAAGCGGCATAACGTCTTGAAAGGAAAGAGTGGGAAAGAGGCAGTTAATGAGGCTACCTATTATTTTCTTTTGCTTGTTCTAACCACTCGCCCCGCTTTCGTAGCAAGAGCAATGGAATGCCAGTGGAAGAAGACTCGTTCGCACCTATTTCGAATCTCTATACGGAAGAGGGGGAGTTGTTTTTATCAAGTCTATTGAACCTGACACGTCGAGAATGAAATGAGTAGAAGCAGCTCGTCGAGCAATGACAAGCGGAGAAAGCCCTTCTGCTGGACCCGGATGGAAGTGGAAATGCAAGAGTAGCATAGTAAGAAGCTACTGTTTCCTCTTGAACATATGTATTTGCAACTAGCTAATTCACAAGGTAAATACCAGTCTTTGGATCATCTCGAACAATGATCTTACTCGTTTTCTGATCACTTCTTTAATTAATTCAAGCATCTCCTTCCCTCCCGCAGCCTTACTTTCTTTGCTTACTTTGCCTTTCGGTTTGCTTACTTTCTTACCGCAATCTTGAATCTAATATAGAAATAGAGATCTCACTATATAATTCTCTATTTATTAAATCTTTTCGACCATAATGAAATATAAGAATTCTTTTTCTCTCCTATTTACTTACCTTATGTATGTATGTGTAGGGCGAATTTAGGCATTACCTAAGTGTTGCGGGATAGGGCGATGAAGGAAGGATCTAAAATGTAAACTTCATATCATTTCTTCCCTCAATCGAAATAAACCACTTATTTTCTGCCTATTTCATCTCATTTCTTCCCCTTTCGTACTTCCTTCGCGCTGTGAGAGGCAGGGGTAAAATGCATAGAAGGCCCAGAAATGGCCTATGAGGCGGTAGTAAATGTTTAGTTATGGCAGTGACTTCGTGAAAGGGAGAGAGGAAAGAGAGAGGCAGATAGAAGGATAACCATAAAAGGAGAATCTATCCATATTGGGTCTTATGTAATTACGCTTTCTTATATATGTAATTACGCTTGAGCATCAATCTTTCTATGCTAATGGCTAAGCTTGCTAATTGCTAAGCCATTCCTTCCCTCGGCTTAAAGAACTTACCGCCTTCGGCTTCCCCCGCCTTCGGCTTAAAGAACTTCAATAACCCTGCTTGCTAAGCCATGTCCTTGCCCTCCACGCCTTCGGAAGAACTAAGCTTGCTACGCCTTCGGCTTCTACGCCCCGATAAGGTCCATGCCTACCTAGCGAGTCAAGGTACCCGCCCCATGCCTACCTAGTGAGTAAAGCCATCTAACCTACCTCCCTTAGGATCTTCCCATCCCATGCCTACCTAGTGAGTCAAGCCATCCCACCTACCATAACTCATCTGGTAATAAGTCTACCCATGCCTACCTAGCTTGAGTTCAGGTCAGATCACCTACCTACCTAACTCACCTACCTTGGGATCACCTACCTTAACTCACCTACCTCTGGGGATAGGCATACTACCTACCATAACTCACTTGCCTGCCTGGGTGTAGTCAAGGAAGGATAGGGTTATTAGCCTTATCTTCCCTTATCTATAGGGTGATCTCACTTAGATACTTGGCCTTTCCCTTATTTTCCCTTCCCTCAAAAATTATAACCTACTTCCTTCAACTACAGTTGCAATACTATAGTATAACCCTCCCTGGTGATCGGTGAGTGAGGGTGATTCCGGAGTTTATCCCCTCTTTATTCCAGCCAGAACCACCCTCACCCTGAATGAAACTCCTTACAGCCAGAATAACTCTCTTTATTCATCCATCAAGCAAGGGGAGGGCAAGCAATCCGAATCCCGACTCCCCATAGCCCACACAGGGTGAGAGCCGGAATCCGCCCCCCCCACTTGATTCGTTTCACGAGCGAGAGTGAAGCGGGCTACCAGTGGTATAAAGCGGGCACTTTCTTTTAAGCTGCTTTTGTCAGGTTTTGTCGGGTCCGGGGGGCCTATCCCTTAGTCTTCTCGAAAGAACCGGGATCAGGGAGAGAAAGGAACAAACTACTGGATGGAGGCGCCCTCCCTCCCAGCAGGCAGGGCGGCGGCCCCATCCTGGCAAGCTCCTTTAGTTCTACCCCCCTTACTTAATAAATAATGAATCCTATGGGGAGAAACTACTCACTATCGAAATGAAAGACGATCGATTATCTACCCAAGGAGATATAAAATCCCACATACGAGAAAAGGTCACAAATATAGTTAAACCAAGTAGCATTGCAAAGGCATAGTGATAGTAGGGTCGGGATATCCCCGCCCTCCGGACCGGACGTGAAGGTCCCCCCTCATCCGGCTCTCTGCAGGGGAATATCCACTCACTGCTTCCCCCAATATCCCCCCCTTTGCCACATCATGGGGAGGTTTACAGGAGATCCCAGAGGCTCGCACTGCTATAGCAGCAGTCCGGCTGCTCCTGCCGAAATCATTGCTATTCATTCTCTCCCCCGTGCTCTGGCAATTACGCTCCCTAGACTATTGACCGTACATGTAGTTAGGCTAGGGACAATGACGATCCGAGATATATAATGGCAATAATATAGAAATCGATAATGATGACGATACATATATCTATATCTATATCTATATATCTATATATATATCTATAAAGATATATAGATATATATATAGATATATAGATAGATAGATAGATAGATAGATAGATATACATATATCTATCTTGATACATATTGAGATATGGAATTTATATATAAATATATATAAATCTAGATATATCTAATAGACATGGCCATCGATATATCCATGTATCCTAATATATATATATATATATTATATATAGTCTAATACGGCACAATACGATATAATGCAATGGGAGGGATGGTAGAGGGCTGCCTGCGCCCAAAAGCGATGATTCACTTGTCCCCTTGTCCATAGGGACCTCGTGGCATACTACCGCCGCGACTCCCGCTAGATAGCCGCCCCTTTAGAGATCTCTATTCTTACAGCCTCGTGGACGAAAGGAGGGAACTTATTGTAGGGATTCATTAACTTGCATTCCTGCTGGCACTACTAGAAAGCTCCGGTCTTAACGCCCCCACTACTGCTGCCCTTCGGGTTCGTAGAGTCGGGTTTACCGTTTACCCACAACGGAGGAGCCGCCCCCCTACTTATCGGGGGGCAGGCGGCCACGGGTTATAACGCACTCCTCGCACGACGAATCCACTTTGAAGTTGACTCATTCGCTTGGCCAATTGTAGGAATGTGTACGAAATACCATAAGGGCCCAATATCTCAATAGCACCTTTGTCTGAAGCTTCGAATGAGACTTCATATCCGAAACGAACGATCTGACAGGCTATAAAGTCATTAAAAACTTGATCGGGGAACCAGCGTTTATTTAAAGAGCAATGGAGTCGATTACCAGAAGTACTAGTTTCAAAGGCTCGTTGGAATTGATCCGCTACGAGATTTACATTATACGCCACGAAAGCACCTAAAGTACTAGACAGAATAGGTATTGGTTCGGTAATGGTTGGAGCAGCAAACTCAGATTCGGCAAGAATCTCATTTTTGGGTAGTACGGAAGGGGGATTGGCCCGAGAATTGGATAGGGGGTCAAGACGCAGCCTAGGCTTACTCAAGTGCCCTCCGAACCGCGCGAGATGGTCGCCTATTACACGGCTCACTAACTCTGCATTGGGTTTGGGTACCTATTATTCGGCGGCTACGGGCGCTACTATAATTATAGGTAGGGGGGGCGTTTGCTGGACTTCCGTATGGATGGCGGCATTTTCTACAGAGTGGAACCGGTCGAACGGGACCGAAGGCATTATGGATGGACGGTAGAGTCGAGCCGGATGGATATCTCATTGTCCGTCAAGGTTATACCATAATTTGTGTAGGTTATCCCTTACCTGAGCAGAGCTAAGTCTTTGAGGGGAATAAATAAAGGGCCTTTCAGGTGATAAGTCCTTTCCCTCCAGGACCTTTCAAAAGAATACCTTAGTTCCGAAGCCTTCTCGAAGTCCCTAAAAGGACCAGACCTTTCAAGGCCTTACTGGCTGGAAGGAACGAAGTATTCACCCTGAAGAAGACCTACCTTTCTTCTTCAAATGGGTCCGCCTAGAAGGAAGTATTTACCCCTACCTACCTGATAGGGCCTTTCTTCTTCAAATAGGTCCGCCTAGAACTATTCACCTTGGCCTTGCCATGCCTAAGTAACGTGTAAGGGCCTTGCCATGCCTTATGTAACGAAGGCCCACACCGGGGGTCCTGGCAATGCCTCTTACTTTATTTACATGCACTTGACTGTATAAAATAGGTCCGCCTATAACGTGCGTGCCCTGTTTTCTTCCCTCAATGCTATGCCTTATGTCACGAAGTAAGTGTACACCTGGAAAGTCATTCCAATGCCAGGTCTTGTATTGTATCCCAACCCTTCTCATTTCGGGCCCTTCTCATACCCGCCATAGTATCCCAACCAGGCATGGGCACCCCACCTACCAGCGATATGGTAGGTGGCCAGGCTAGGCACTACTGCCATGCATGCCTACCCAAGCATATTACTTACGAGCATGCCATCCTCTGGGCGCACTCATGCCTACCCTCCCTCATGCATGCCTACCTTCCTCATGCCAGGCATACCAGGCTAGGCGCTATATGACTTTTGCCTACCTGGACCAGGCTAGGCATAACACCTTACTTACGAGCATGCCAGGCATAGGCATCCCACCTACCTAGCTACGAATATCCCAACCCTTCTAATACCCGGCCGGTAAGTACCTTACCTACCTGAGCTACGCGAAGGCCCCTTATAATGAAAGTAGTTAGTTAAGCCCCCTTATAATTAAAGTACCCAACCCTTCTCACTTATTTCCTTGGCTTGGCTTACTTATATCCTTTCCCCCTTATATATAATTCAAGTAGTACCTACCTGAGCTCTTTCTCTCTCACTCAGGAGAGAGGGTCTAGGGAGTGAAATGCATTCGAAAGGGAAAGAGAGTAGTAAAAGTAAAGAAATATAATCTCCCAAATCGTACCAGAATATAGTATATAGACAAAGAGAGCTTTAAATAAATACATGCCGACGGAAAGTCCGGCATTCGTCAAATCCACTTCACTTACTTATTACCTTGGCTGGCCCTGGCCCCCTACTTATATATAGCCTGGCTTTGGCTTTGGCTTCAATCTGTTACGCCTTCCTGGCTCAAGACACTAGGAAAGTCTTTTGGGGCACAGTAAGGGGGGCCTCTGCTTTACGAATGCCAGACTTTAAATGCCCCCAAATTGCTCCGCCTTTCCCGGAGTATTGACCTAACGAACTACTTAATTAAGTAGTTGGGCTAAAATAGTAGTAGACTTTTAGAGAGTTGTGTCTTCTCTCTCTTTTTTTTCAACTTCTCTTCTTGGTCTCCCTGGCTCTAGTTACCGACATTATACGAGTCATTATAAACCAGTTGCGAGGTCTTGAGGGGAAGAAATACAGGGCTTACCAAGTGGACCTAATTTATCCGCTTACCAGTTAGCGCCGCTTACAGCATTCCTCTGACTGAAAGGAAGGGTCGACCGGATTGGAATAGGAAAAGAGATACGGGCATGGGCGGAGCAATTGGATGTTCGGGTTCGGAGTTTCAACTTCTCTTATTGTCTTTCGCATAATCTTCTTGTTTCTGCCAACCGTGGAACCCGAACCCATTATTGATACGGGATCAGACGACCCATTGATCGATTGGATTCCATCACCACATCGACATTTGCATTCCGATACTTGAAATAAAAAAAGAAATAAATGGCATTTCACCTGCTTCATCGATTCCCTCTGATACATTTCTCAGGCATTGAACTGCTCGGGTTCGATCTCCTTCGTTTGGACACTCGACCGATCCAATATATATGAATTTGGCATGAACGCGTGCATTCGTTTTTGCGTCGCTACTGCACTCGAGAATATGGAAAACTTCACTTTCGGAGATTGATTGATCGACCCGTTACCGATAAATAGATGCCCGTGGAGCCCGCCCTCTTAAGACCCTCAACCGATGATATAGAGAAATGTTGCTCGGTTGATCCCTAAGTGACACTTGGGATCTGCGGGAGATAGCGCTAATGCACTCTTAAGGTTCATCTATCTTTGTGCACTCGACCCGGCCGGAGAGAATAGTTGGGGGCGATCTCCTATCGAATCGACCCGCACTCGTCTCATCAACTCACTTTCTGGAATTTCGGACCTTCGAATCAAGGCCAATGATTTAGCTCAAGCTCAACCAAAGAAAGGGGATATTATTTAGGAATCGTTAGCCTTAACATGACATGCTTATTCCTTCGGCGGCTTGTGCTTGGCTCAACGGAAAGGAAAAGACTGGGCTACGAATAATAGAACAGCTGAGAACCTTTAAGGGAGGCTCTGAACGGCTCTATAAAGGGGCCTTGAGAGGAAGGAAAGAAAGTTGTTGGTATCGCTGGAAGGGGAAGGGAGCTGGCTTCAGCTAGAGATCCAAGGGTGAGGTGAGGAGATGTTCCAAGTAGAACCACCCGAGCCTGCCTTGCCAGATAGGCGAAGGGACGAACGCGATAGCGCAGGGAAGTTAGTTGCAACAGATCAACCACGGGGGGCTGGCTAATATGAGGGGGGAGATGCTGGACGAAAGACATACATATAGAAGAACGGCTCCCGAAAGCTCATGTGACCGTGGAAGGAAATCAAATCACGTGACTAAGACGCCTCCCTCCTGGGCCCGTGCGATATCGACGACCTACGATCGATGGTATCTCCTCTCAAGCGATTCACTCGAACGTACCGGGCGGGTTGCGGTACCAAGAACGGGGGGATTGGGAACTGGCACAATAAGGAACCTCGTAGAGGGGGGAATAAAATAGGGAGCTTCGGATACGCCCCTTAGTTTAGCTCCTCCGGGCCTCCCCCCCACTACGCAGATAGTTACGCAATCACGCCGAACTAGATTAGATGATGGAACGACTCCGAGGAAGAGAAGAGCTCCGCCGGATTCCAGGCCTTCCCCCGTCCTCCCGTACAGAGTCAATCTAAGAGGGGGACGGAGGAAAGAAAGCGGCTGTGCGATCGATCATTGGCATTACCCTCCCTTCGGATCTCGTTCTTCTCCCTGAACTGCGGGCTGTTAGCATTGTTCCCACTGACCCGATCTAACACTCTGAATGAATGAACGAAATTTCGGGGCCGAACAATGACCAGTGAGAAGCGTATGGCTACGCGAGACTCGCACCAAAACAAATAGAAGTTGCGGCGAGCAAGCACCAATCAAAGCATGCATGATAGCGCTTCGGGAGTGGGGGGGCTGGAAAAACGACCGGGACGACCATGATTGGGCCGCGCGATCTATCTGGTCTGATGGGCTTCTCAAAAGTCAGTCTCTTTGTGGCGGGCGCCTCTTTTGATTCTTTTGTAACTAATGTAGGTAACTCTCCCTGGACGGCCTAGGTGTAAAATCTAAGTAGCCTAGGTGTAAATCTGGTCTTTAACCTGACGTGTAGGTGGTGCTATGGGTAAGCAGTGGGATGGGTAATAGCTCTTGAGTGCCTATCGTCCATGAAATGGGACTATAAGTTCTTTTTTGAAACGGGTCGTTCTTCTCTTCGGGACTCCCGTCCCCTATGTATCTGTCCCTCGGTTTTCTCAAGCTACGGTCGGGGGTGCGAGGAGTTCTATCGAGGCATTAGACTTTGGTCCCAGCATTCCTTTTGCTGGGCTCAGGGTGTCCAATCTTTCTGTTCTAACCGCCGCATCCTCGCGCTTGTATTGCGATCTTATTATAGATGTAATATTGCATTGATAAACCCGGCTGCTGCGGGTACTTAATATGCCCATAATACATAGATTGTAAAGGTCCTCGAGGCTAACGGAGGCCCTCCCCAGGGACTGTCTATTGGGCAGCGGTGTCTATGTGTCACTGTGCCCCTTCCCGTTAACTGTCTATTAGGCAGCGGTGTCTATGTGTCACTGGGTGTGTGACCCCGAACAATGCCCGTTCCGACTCTGGATTGCTGGCCGAGACCCCTAAGGCTGATAACCCCCCTGACTGAAGTGTGGGATATTCAATATATATGGGGACCCCTAGCTTCTTTGATCTTTCTCCTTCTGGGATATGTGCATTCCGCTTATCTTCTTTGCCCTGTGTGTAGGGCCTCATCCGAAATGCGACTCATACGTAAAATGGGGGGGCGGTTGTTCTCCTTGCTAAGTCCGGAGCCGAGATCAAGTAAAAATGGTAACTACGAACTAATGTTATGTAAAACCCAAGAACTAAAAAAAACCCCGAACTAATTGGAGTCAATTTGGCTGATGGAAACCCCTAATATATATTGGGCTGGGTCCAGGCGCCCCTAAGACTTGAATGATTCCATTGACGTCCAAGACCCCCTTGGCTGGGACGGGCAACCCCTCGTGCTTTCAAGTGTACCTGTCCTTGCCCGTACGGCAATCCCTCATGGTCTCACGAACCTCCGTCTCACGAACAGGAGCATTGATAGCCAAACAGTAGCATTGATAGACGGCGGGTGTCCCTGTTTAAATCCCGTCCGGGGTGGTCCCTTTGTTAATCCGGTGGGATGGGTCCTTTTCCAGGCTCCTAATATTTCTTTATTTCGGGTGAAACGCACTTCGGCTTCTATTTCATTGTAATTTGTTTGTAACCTTCCTTTCAGGGACCCATAGCACCTCTGCCCAAAATACCTCCATGGGCGGATACAACCGAGTGATCCATGGCCAGAGCTGACCACATTCCCGTGGACCACGGGGCACATTTTCCGTAGGACAGAAGCACGGCGGAGCCTAGCGGTAACAGAAAGAAGCACAAGTAGGTCGGGCAGGAAGGAAGCAAGTGGAGGGCCGGGAGAGAGCCCGCTACTGGAGAGCCCACCGTATAGAATAGAAAGATAGGGAAGGTTTGCAACGAACCAAGGGAGGACCGCATATATCTGGGGCAGCTCTCCTTGGTTGATGGGCACTGTTGGTAAATAATAAGATCCCTAATCTATTGGGGAGGGTCAGTGTGGGGGTAAAGCGTCAATGTCCCCCTACCTTATAAGGTTTATATACGACTGTCGTTTCGTTCCTCTATGATTGGATCCAGCCCAAGTGGAACCTGTGGCTGGCTTGGGGAAAAGATGATGAGTGAGATCTCAGGCTGGCTCGCGTTCCATATATTATATGCAGTGGTTTCAAGGTGTTTGCTGTTAATGAATCCCAACAGCAACCGCAACCCAAGACCTCACCCTACGAGCATATTATTCGACCCATCTGAGCTGAGCGGATAAAAGGAGCGAGGCGAAGGGATCCCGTCCGAAAGCTTCTGGTCATTCGCGAGTCATTCTGGTACCAATAAGTTAATTGTCTTGTTCCATTCAATATGTCCTCATCTTTCCAATATGCTCCTTTGAGAACGGGGCCCCTCAGTACTGTGGTATACGGCTACGGGGGATACCTGTCACGGATCCGTAGGAGACTGGAGCCGTGCTAGATTCCTGTGGTATGGCCGGATACGGGAGATTGCTTCCTGTGGTATCCGGATCCGTGGGAGAAGCCTATAGTATGAGGTCCGAGTTGACGTGTTTAGGCAGATCCCTAAACTGTAATAAGGGTATAGGGGTTTGGGTGAATAAGGTTAGGTGTCTATAAGGCTATGGTGAGATAAGGGGAGGTTTATATCAGGGGCTTGATGGATGAGGTTCTTTTAGGTGTTGCGAGCCAGGCGAGCACTTCTATTCTCTTCTCCTTATGCTTCTCCCTGTTGTTTGTTAGTGGTAGTTGTTTCTCTTCGCTGTTGTAATGCCCTTTCCTTTGGTGGTTTGTAGCCCCTGCAGTCACTATCCCTGTCTATAACCCCTCCCCCGCCCGCCGGTAGCATGTCCCCCGTCCCTATCGTTTTTGGTGTCTTGGTTGTGTGCCCCTAATGGAACTCCTATCTATTGTTCTTCCGTGCTCTATTGTTGCTAGTATCTAGCTATATACGTATATATCAGTGTAGGTTTCTAATGGAGTTATCGGAATCCGTTGGGATATATGGATTATGGGTATACGAATACCGGAGATACACCTACTATTGTTATTGTACTCCCGTAGATGCGCTATTCCAATGGTTATGGGTATATGACCACCTGGGCTACGACTAGTATGGGTATAGAGGTATACGATTACCGAAGATCCGACTACCTAATTGGTCTACGGGTACCTAGGCTACGCCTACCTTGTAGTTATAAAACTAAACTACCAGGCGACTACCTTGTCGGTCGGTATAGAACTACCTCGGATACCAATACCTATTGGTAGCTTAACCAGTCTCTTGCTCTGTCTTAATCTTGGTTACATTAGCTGGAATATATATTTGCGAAGAGTCGCATTATGATGAAGTGGAATCATATTCGTTATGGATTGGCTCGGGTTTATAGCTAGGTTCTTGCACCTCTCTAGTGTTCGTTCTTTACACTATGAAGGATAACCCCACAGTGTTTGGTTTTTGGCCTTTGGGCTCGGCTTGAGGTTCCCTTCCTTAAGGCAAGTAAGAAGGCTTAAGGTAGCGAGGACTAGTATTAGAGAGGATCTGTAACAACTAGCAGGCGGTAAGGAAGACCAGTAATTCAATACCATCTGGTGGTGCCAATCACCCCACATGGTACCCGTTCTGGCGGTGCCAATCATCCTATTCTAAGGAAAGAGGTAGTCAACAGGCAGGAGCGGTACCAACCAGATCTAAGGAACGACCATATTTCCTAGCTCCGAGACGTGGCTTCAACGGCTATTTCCCCGTAAGAGGGAGAAGAAGGATCAATCGCCTACAGGCCCAAAATAAGTTTACCCTGCAGTGGTTGTAGTTTCACTCGTTGATTCACCAGCAGCAGACGTTTAAGCACCAGAAGCACAGCCAGCAATTGCAAGCCAGCTATCCCAGCTATCCCAGTGAACCAGCGAACCAATTGATCTTTATCCAGTGGACTTAGTTGCCCAAGTGGAAGCACAATTTATCAAATAATGGCGGTTTAGGCGCTTGCGTAGGGAAACTCCGAAAGGTTTATTAGGGAAACTCCGAAAAGGTTCCTTAGGGGATCTCCGAAACCAATCTACGTACGGTTGATCATTTGACCCCCTCTATTAGGGGATTTATTAGGTAAACTCCGATCTCCGCAAATAGGCTATTCCCTCTTAGGTAGGATGACAATTCTCCGACATTGCAATTCTCCGATGCAATTCTTGCAATTCTCCTACATAGTTCATATACTAAAAGTATCCCCCCACCCAATAAGTAAAATAAGGGTTAGGAATTGATTTGCCCTGCAGAAGTTCCAACACTACTTGCTAGCTAATCCATTCGTTTTCTACACCGACCACCAAGCGCTCAAGTACCTAGTAAAAAAGCCCGTCCACCAAGGCCGAATTTGTCGATGGTTACTACTATTCCAAGAGTTCTAATTTCGAAGTCATAATACGACCAGGTAAGTCTAACGTTGGCCCAGATAACCTCTCTAGGGTGGAAACAGGAGAAGAAGCCATAGGTATCGACGATGAGCTACCAGACGCACATCTATTTAGAGTAGAATCAGTCCCCGCCCAACCAACCAACCTCAAAGCAAATTGACCGGCCTGTGATAGTGAAACATCCTGAAAAGGCAATATTCTAAAATAAAACATTCACTTTAGAGTCTCCCGATGAGCAATGAACCCTCGTGATTGGGCCCATGAAACCTCGTCGGTGGATCGGGTCGTATGGAATAGCTGCTGCCTTGGGTGGGAATAGACTTTGGAATACGGGAACAGACTTAAACTATTTATGCATAAGCCACCTATGAACGAGCTTGCCTGAGGACCCTTCAGTCCGAAGCTGCATGATGGCCTATTCTGTGAGCTGTTTGCCTCTGTGAACCATAGGATGTTCGCCCCTTTCTGTTAGCTTATATATCATTCGCTGACCATGACCCTTTTCTGTTAGTGAGCATTCATCAGTCATTCCGCTTTCAGTCTGTGCCGATGGATGTCCGCAGTCCACATCAGGAAGTCCCTAGTCAATCCGCCCCAGTCAGTCAGTCAGTTCGCTTCTGTTAGTATTTCTCTATATCTGCATTCGCCTAGCTCTACATATGGAACCCTGTTAGCGGACGTATGATGTCGTCCAGGAAGTCCGTATTACCCCATCCGCATTACCGAGCATACCGCATCACGATACCAGTTCAACCCACGTTCCATAAGCCCCAGTTCGATCAATACGCATTACCATTAACCCTTTCTGTGGAGTCATTAGCGTTAGCTATTAAATGGGGAAATCTCTACTGTATGAGGACGTGGGAAGGCGGAAATAAGGGGAGGGGTGATAGAATGGTTGGGTCATTAGAAAGAAGAGCGAGCGAACCGCTTTACCCCTTGAGCTTGTGGGTGGATCATACTGCTTGCTTTATTTGTGCTACTGAATCATTCCCCTTGCGATCACTACGCTGAAACAGTAATTATGCTTTGAACCTTTAACCCTTGACCTTGGAGCGCTACCGCGGGTTGCATTATTATAAAGGATCGCCGCCGCTTGCCAACTTGTTTGGTGGAAATATTGATACCGCCTTGCCTCCTACTTGGGCTATTTCAATACCGCTTCCCTACTTGTTGGGATGTTTTTCACTGCCTCCTAGCTATCACTATGCTTCCACTATATTCAACAACGCTTCCCTACTACATTCAATTTACAGTACGGGACACAGTGAAGACATCGACTAAACACCTGTACAGTACGGGAAACGAACATGGGCCTTCTTGTCTTTTGATTCCACTGCTTACCTTCTACCCAACTACCCCAGTAACACTGGACAGACACTTATACCTTGAGGAGCTTTAGCGCTGAATAGTTCCCCTTGCTATTACCCCGTGTAAACAGGACAAAAGCATCTACCCCTGCCCCTTATCAGCACACAACAGGCAGCAGATCAATATTTTGACCCATAAGCGAAGGGACGTGGAAAACAAACAAAGAAAGAAAATGCATATGCTCATATATAATGTGAGTTACCACCCCTTGATAGGGATTCCGGTTGATACGCTTTTTACTAAGCTACAACGTTTGGAGCAGGCACCCAGTTTTATACGGATTTCACAAAACAGTCTAAATTCACATTCTTATTTAATGAAATCTTATTTTCAGAAGGTCCAAAGAATTGATGACTCCGGGCCACTCAAGTTGATTCTTTATTACTCAAATTTGGCTTTTAAGAAACTTTCTCTATGATTGCGCGGGTTAGGACGGTTGTGAGTCAGTCATTCCGGGAGTGAAACTTGAGGCCTGGAACACACCATAGAGGAACAGAGCACGAGCCCTTCAATCAATTTACGACTCACATTGACACATTCACCCAACAAGCCAAGTACCTTAACGAGTGGCCTTGACACAATACACCATTTGAGGTTCCACTACCGATATGGGACAATCAGCCGAGTTAGGACGTTTGTTAGTGAGTCATCTCTTTTAGACTGCCTTCCTTATTTGAAGTCTAGCTCAGGTAGATATTGAAAAGAATTAATTGTCAAAGAGAAAGTGCATATTCGCATATATAATACAGGACCTAAAAAAAGCTAATACCCTTTTTGACCCCTTGACGAGGAATTATCGATACAACACCTTACCCCTTGAGGTTGTCTGGATAAATTGACACTTACCCTGATCGCTAACGCTTGCCGAATTTAGGGGGAATCCCCCCCCGGATTAGGACCGATAATGATACCCCCAACCACACTGTGAACGGTACGGAACACTGGGAATACTTAGAAGAAACTCCATGAACGGTGGTTTGATTCTTTTACTTGCCCGGGAGGGAAGGGAGTTAGGAACCCGCGGACCCGAACACTACCCATTAGCCTTACGCTTGCATCGCTTATACCTTCGAACGCACTACAAGAAATAACCTTTAGCCCAAGCGGGGACAACTACAGTCTATGCTCGTCCTCCGGCTCTAGTAAAATGCCAGGGGTTCACTCAACTTCGTGGTCCTCCCTTAGAATGCTTTCACTTCGAACGGCCCGATATAAACAAGAAGAGATGACCATTCAGTTCAAGACACGTTATACCTTCTTCTCTTTACGCATTATCCATCACTTTCAACTGCCTTACCTTACCGACTTACCTTACTGCCTTCTGTTTCGACTGCTTTCTGCTCCGATTAAACTCTGAAAACTGGAAAGAAGCTTTTTAACCTTCCCTTGAGGTGTAGGTTGGAGCGCTTACGCCGGTTGAGAGACACCCCGCAGTCGGATTCTTTTGAATATACCGCATAGACACGAGAGTACATACATTGTGGTGCGAGCGATAGCCCAGTGGATAGATACAAAATAATATGGTATGGTCTTTTAAGGTCTTATAAGGGCAGGTACCGGTCATAAGGGCTGGTCTTATCAGGGATTGTATGGTCTTATCCAGTGAGGTCAGGTCAGGTAAGTGAGGCCGAGAGCGAGTGAGATATTCCGGGAGTCGAAAGGGCGATGATGGCTTTCTTTTTCACCTTCCCATGATCCCCTCCGGGGGCCGAACACACAGTGAAAGAAAGATTCGTACCAGTTTAGTGATAACCTCATGGTTGATGGATGGAAGGATAGATGGATGGACCCGAATGAATCCATGAATGAATGGAAGGATGAAAGGATCCGATGAAAGGAGCCAAATGAATGAATGGAAGGATAAATGAATCCGATGGAAGGAACCGAATGAATGAACGTCCTAGTTGGGAAATCAGAAGAGCATAGCCAATAAACACGCGATGATGAGTTGTGTTATACACGTGGATATACTTACACGCATTATTATTATCGCTATTACTTTACACACGCGGGCGCCTAGCGCGTTGAGGTTGGTTGAATGGAGGGATACTACCCCCATGAGGCTGGGTTGAAGGATCGCCACAGCTTGCTTTATTGTTACCCGCTACATACTATTTTTTCCCTTGCGTTTAACCCGCCGCTTAATCAGGACAGAAGCTTCGAACCTTGAGGTTGCTTGGATAGATGATCAACACTTGCCCATGATCGCTATCGCTTGCCGGAATAGTCACCAGTTAATCGAGATAACGCTCATGCTCGAAGGAAAGATCACTAACGCTTGACCACTTGTCGAAGGATTGACACAGCTTGATGAGGAGGTTGGAAGGATTGCTACAACTGCTTGCTTGCTTTGTTACCGCTAAGAAATCGTTCCCCCGGAAATTTCCACGAAAAAACAGGATATTGAAAACTTATACCCATTAGCTTGGATTAATATTTAACCTTACCCCTCGCCTTAGCGCTTTATTTTTTACATTGGTTGTCAGTTCGCCATACGCAGTCAGTCAGCATTACTGCACCCTTTAAACTATCCGCTTTACCGCATCCACATAAAATTAGCTCTTGACCCTGAGCCGGTCAATACTTAAGTCTACAATCAACCCCGGCTCTTCACTGGTGGAGGGGGGAGCTCGACTTACTTTGACCTAAACTCGCTTTTACCCACCTCGTACGTTAGACAGAGAGGAATTACAGGGAGTCCAAGCATCGATCAGCATCTACACTTTTTGATTTCAGGAAAGAAACAATCCTCTATTTAGACTTACCAAGCCTCTCATTACCAATACCACATTACGCCTTATGGAACCAAGAACCATAGCTAACACCTTGGCTGGGGGCAGACGGGAAGAAGGATGGATGGGAACACACAAAACATATCGTTTCAGGTAGGTAACCATAGGAGTCTTTCTTTGATGATGATTTCTGGGTTTGACCTTACAAAGTGGGCATTCTGGCGGACAACTGCCAATCTTGTGTGAGCCCGGGTGGTTCAACGAACGGATCATTTTGTCGTGTGAGGTGACACAATTGATGAAAAAAGGTTTCTTATACACTTGTAGGCAGCGTTCTTAATATGCTGGCCGGGATCAATCACTCAACAGAAAGAATAGGTGGTGTATCGAAGAAGGTAGGTGTGCTGCTTGCTTGTTTGCTTGACCTTTTGGAAAGAATTGTGCCCCCATCAATTTACCCACTTTAACTTGATAGAAGCTTCTACCCTTCAGGTTGGTCAGATCAATATTGCTTGACCCTTTGCCTGGACATCCTGGAATAGTACCCACAAAAGCTTTTCAACATTACAAATCACTTACACCCTCCATCTATAAATACACCTCGATCACATGGACAACAGATTAGGACATTAACACAAGCCGGGAATACTACAGACTACGCCTAACCCCTGGTGGAAGTAAAATAGGGGTGAGCTCTTCTTCGTTTTCCTTAGATTCTCTTTGATAGGAGGATCACCTTCCGCTTTATGTTCGCGTTATGATACGCTTTTTGTCCGATGGCCGCTTTACTTTACCTACCGACCCCGATACTGAATCGTTACCCCATTTCTACTAAATCATAGTCCCAGCTCTACTAAATCATTATCCCAATTCTACTAAATCAGAGTCCCCATTCGAATAAACCAGAGCTTCGACCCTTGAGCTTGCTTGGTCGGACCATGAGCTTGATTGGATTGATCACAACCCTTCTGATCCGCTTGCATACTACCCCTCGGATTTCATCACTATACAATGACTTGAACCTTGGCTAGGCCCCCTACACCCCCTATTTCCTGCGACAAGTCTTGGATGCTAAACAGGCTTTAAGCTGCTTTCTACAGGATCTCATTTTAGTCCATCCGAAAAAGAAACAGGACCTTTCACTTGCTCCATGAGATAAACCTGGCGGAAAGAAAGAGCGTGTCCGGTTAGGTCTTATCAGGGAAGGTCCAGTTAGGTAAGGAGTCAGGACGAGAAGAGTCAATACGGGTGAAACCTCTGGACAAAGAGAGATTGATCGCTTATTCCCAGGATGCGGGGGGTCAAGAGAGATAACAACTCACCCTGTTATGATGGATGTGTTAAGAAGAACCTGTTGATTGCGAGTAGCGAACCTGTGGTTGAGCGAGAAACGAGTCGAACGGTTAGCTTTATATATGCTGCATTGGTGTATCAGGGCGGGATCCACCAGTACGGGTACGCTTAGGAGAGTCAGAACGGGAGTCGAAAGAAAGGAAAGGGCGATGGCTTTGTAACCTTCCCTTGATCTCCTCCGGAGGCCGAACCACGTTAGTAAGGGAGGGAGTAAACAACCTACCCTACCATGGGCCCACGATCGGAACATTGTTCCTAATTTGCTTAAGCCTCACTACCGGAACATTGTTCCTCGTACGCTTAAACTTAACGGAACCTTTGATACTGGGAATGAGGAAACCAGTTCAACTGATCTTGGAACTACCCCTTCATCTTAGGATTTATAAGTAATACCTCTACAACTAACATATTTCTCTTGCTTCTGCTTCCTCGCTGATCTGGCTCTACTGGATAAATGGTTGATCATTGTTCAGTAACGCTTATCTTTCCTTCACCACCATGGCTGTATAAGTCCCCTCGCTTGCTTGCTCGCTTACTCACTCTCCTTCCTCACTCACTCCACTGACTCACACGTGGTTGGGCAACA
>Ga0213499_10000026_pt1 | contig 19291 bp, 14 predicted proteins | sample Redfir_Yose_1_Me_FD_150980 | JGI IMG/M metagenome (GOLD analysis project Ga0213499, IMG submission 150980) | Leaf-associated microbial communities from Abies magnifica in Yosemite National Park, California, United States - Redfir_Yose_1 | ecosystem: Host-associated > Plants > Phyllosphere >...
AACGGCTCCGCCATTCCACCGATCCACATCTCGTTCACCTCCTTTCTTCAGAAACATGATCCTACAATACCACCGAACCAGAGACATGATCCTTCAAACCAGATTGCTAGATTGAGCTCTCCGAAGCGGAATAAATAAAACCCAGAATCCTTCTCGTTTGGGATCCAGATTGATCAGGCAACAATCTACAACTGAGTGATTGATCCCCTTTCTCGTTAACAAAAGGGATAATAGCTCGCTTAAATAATAATAATAAGGCGGTCTATTAACATTGTCAACGATTCGTCCCTAAAGATTTCCGAATGGAGAATCGATCAACTAGCGGGACAGCACCTTCTCAATAACGGACTATCATTCCACGCCATATTGTATACGTCATTCCCATCCACCACGATTCACTTCCCTGCAACTGAAAACACCAACCAACTGATTGACTTGCCTGTCTCTCAATTGATTAAGTCTACTCATTTAAACGCCGGATTCATGCATGATTCCCTAAACGACCTTATTATTTCAAAAAGATGTCCGATTGATTAAAGCATTATCATGAAGACGGAAATTGAAAAACCCAATTAGAAATTGGTTCCACGGATGCCCCGCCCTCATGGAACGAACACTCCGGAATGGCCAAAGCAAACGAACTATGAGTTGTTTTTAGAAGCCATCCCTATTTATTGAAAGGTCGATCGATCACTCTCCTCTCCTCGACTTACTTAAAGGAAAAGTCGAGCGTACTCCAACATGCATGCATTGTTACTACAGACGTAATAAATCAGACTGTCGTGTTGTCGAGTGCAGAAATGCTATCTCCCTCGACCTGTTGAAAGGGAGAGCGCATAAAGGGTTCTTTCCTAACCTCTTCTCCTAGATAAATTACCCAAAACTCCCCCAATCCAATTACAAGAGTTATAGATAGCTCCATCTCCATCTTAAGGTCAGTAGAGGTTGATCTCACCTAAAAGCAAGGAGTAATCCCAATTCTGACCTCATGGATCAAGGAGTCGAAAGATAGGTCAAATGCTTAAATGAAAAGTATTAGGTAGATTTATCGCCTTCCCCTATGATAAGGGGGAAAGGCCGGTCTCATTCTCTTTGGAATAAAAGCCAGTCATTCGTAACACCTCTCTTCCTCTATAGCTATTTCCCCGCCTCGCAACCTGACTAAGCAGTCTTTTTCACCTGAGCAGGACTCGTAACCATAGCTGATGATCGGGGTTCTCCTGCGTCTCCCCTCGAGAGCTGCTCTATTACTATCCCACCCCAATCAATAGCAGAAGTTCGGGTGATTCCCCCACCTACCTCTGACCCTAGAGACATGCTCCTACACTTCCTCAATCCAATGGATTTAATTAGGGATAACCTCTCTGTTAAAGACCAATTACTTGGTATTGAACCAAGAACACAAGTAAGAGGAAATAGGTGGGCTCAAGAGAGATATTTATACCGATCAGATATTGAGGAAAAGCCTCCTCCATAATACTTGGGTTTCCAGCTGGGAGAATTAGGTTCTCCTCCAATCAGGGCTCTAAGAGGTATAAATAAGGGCTATGAGAGGTGGGGGCTCTGATCGGTGGTCTATAAATAAGGGCTCTTCTCAGTCTACAGGTCTGGATTCGGGAAGGTTAGATCTTGGTATAAGACCGATCAGACTACCCAATCAGAGGAAAATGAGAAAATGCCAAGTTTCGGTTATATTTACTGGATAGGCTAGATTGAAAGGGCTTTATTTACTGTCTGGAAATAAGGAGAGTTACTGGCTTTCCTGGGTGGGTGAAACTCTCTTATCTACTGTTTGGGTCTTATCTACTGGATGGTATAGATTTCTTATTACTGGCGGTCGGTCGTTCGGTCTCAGTCGTTCGGGGTTGGTCTCAGTCATATTCGGTATAAATGGGTATAAGTGAGTCGGTCTTTCCTGGGGGAAACTATCTTATTTAGTGGTTGGTGGTGGTTGGCTTAACGAGGTGGGTGGCAGGCTTGGGTGGGTTAACCTATAGGTGAGGTGGGTGAACTTATGCTGGCTTACTTCAACCCTAATATATATATATATATGTTCTCTTCTCCAAGAGGGCTGGCTTCTCCTCGAGGAATGCTCTATGACTGTCCTATTCAATAGCAAGAATAAAGGCTCTCTCCTAGCAATAAGAATAGCTCTATCCTCGCACCATTCCCCCTCGATAGCTGCTGCTCTAGATTTGTTCCATCCCAATAGCAGGAGTTCGGGTTCTTTCCCTACCTATTTTCCCCTAGATAAATGCCCCCTTAACTTCCCCAATCCAATGGCAGGAGTTCCAGTGATAACTTTTATTTGAAAGCGCCAGTGACCGTTATGAAACCAAGAACACGAGGACCCCGCTTTCCCGACATAGGAGGGGAAGGAAGATAAAATAGGAAAAAAAGCGAGAGTTATGGATAAAAGCATCCTCCAGACTGATTGAGAAAAGCCTCCCCTTATTGATCGGAAAACATCCCCGTTCATCAGTTGGGTGATTTCCTCTCCATACAGGTGTGGAAAGGGTTGGGTACTCGAGAGGATCTTGTTAGAGGATCTTGTTATTGGTCAATATCAAGGTGGGTAACAGCTCTCACAGGCCGGGATATTTTGATTGGTCAGGGCGGATACTAGCAAATAAACCCCAACCAAACAGATTTTGGATATAAGGGCATAAATCCGGATCCTTCCCCTTCCTTAAGGCTTGCAAGGTTGGTGAACTGCCTGCCCATCAAGACTTTTTAGAGTGCTTTTCCTTCCCCTTAAGGCCGGCAAGATAGTGACTCTCATGCCTGCCTCTAAAGGCTAGATTTAGTTACCGACCTTGCTTCTTCTCTTAAGGCTGGAAGGTTTGTGACTTCACTGCCTGCCCCTAAAGGCGTGTTGAAGTGCTTTGCCTTCCCCTTTCTTAAGGCTGATAAGAGTGGGTACTCCCCTTAAGTTAGCTAGGATAATGAGGAGGTCAATCTAACCTGAAAGTATGAATTCGAAAGATGAGGTTTATTGTTCTAATTCCTATAGGGAAATGGCTCTAAACCTCATTCCTCAATTGGGGGCTCTAAATAGGGAAATGGCTCTAAACTAGACTATTGGGGGCTCTAAACCTCCTATATTGGGGGTTATAAGAAAGGAAATTGGGGGTTATTAGATCAGGGATAACCTTTCATTTTCAGAGCCAGTGGCCAGCTAAGGGAACCCGACCTTCCCATTCCACTACCCTTAACCTTCCTTTACGATAAGTTTAATCGCTTCAGCTCAGTTCAATCGCTGAAGCCCAGAGTGACTTTCTTTCCCAAGCCTTCTCAATTTTCTTTTGCTAGGACCCTTACTCCGAGAGTTAGTCTCTTAACCCAATAAGTATTTCTCTTAACCCAGGAACCAGCTCCCGGCACTGAAAGGAAGGCCAGGAAGGCACCTATTCCCAACCCAACCTCACCTCCTATTCCCAATCCAACTCCCTCAATAACTGCTCTAGAACTGCCTCATCACCATAGCAGGAATCAGAGGATAAAAAGGGGATAAAGAGGCAGGAAAGACTCAGGTTGTGGTAAACCTGTCTTCCTTTTGAGATGCCCGGCTTATCTACCCAAGCCGGCAAGCCAGAAGAGCCGGATATAAGCACTAAGAGAAGGAAGAGGTTTTGAACTACTGGCTTAGTCGCACCCCCTGAACGTTAGTTGTAAAGTCACTCTTCCTGAAGCAGACAGACAACCAGTTGAATCAAGTTCCGTTCAGTGCTTTAGACATAGATGGGGAAGCCTGTCCTTCATCGCATCGATCAAACAAAATCGATAAAGACAGAACAAACCATCTTTGGGGAAAAACGATAAAGAAAGAACGAAGTGTCAGCGGCATGGAGTTCTGTAACTTATGTTGCCGTGGAATTAAAACCCAATCTCCATTTCAAGAAGTGTCAGACACAATAAGGCACTTAACGAGCATTAAGGTAAAGCGAGTGGAACAAGCAAGCGTGGTACTTAGTAGTCACGGAGCCCCCGCCCCCGGTGATGTAGGTAGAATAAAAGTGTGGGATCAACAGGATTGACTGCTTTATCGACCCCGAAGAATCTACTCCCTCTAAAGTTTACATCGACCGGTCCAACAACTTCTGAATCTACTACTGAATCCCGATCACGAGGGGAACTTGCTTCTAGACTGACTCCGATGTGATCGGCTACTGATGCTTGCTCCGGTCCTCACTTCGATGCCCGCTTCGCCCCAGCCACCCATGCCTTCGGTTATTCACCACCACCTGGTCTCGAACTACCTGTACCACTGAGGTTGACCACGCAGTCCAAAACTACTTATGCTCCTACTGCAGGTAGATCCTGACCAATCATTTCCACCACTACTTCATAATAATGCTACTCATTGCGTGAAGGGTCGATGGTGGGGTGATCAAATTCCCCGGGTTTACGCCTTCCTCCCAGTCTAGCCCGCCCCTCAAAGGCTCCCGGTAGTAGTTGGGGATTTGATATGATGGGGTGAATGATGGAAGAATCAATCGGAGCCAATAAGGCAGTCTTTTGAATGTCTGGATTGATTCCCGTCAGTGGGTACTTCGATCGACTTTTCTTCTCCCGCTCTTTCCCGGTCGAGGGGAGAGCTCATCGCAACACGAGAACACACTATACTATAGATAGCTGCATGCTTTCCCCAGGGCGAGTTATGACAAGCTCTGGTGCCCCAGTGTATGTTTTAAGCCCTCACGACACGGAATTGCCTCACGTGCTAAAATCCACCGCTTTCGAGCTCGGATGACAGAACTAGCCAGCCCTTTTCCGAGCGAGTGTTTGTTGCGGGCCGGAAGGACAAGCCCTTTGAACCCAGCCGGTTTGATTGACCGCCGGGATTTGCCTCACCGGCTCAGTCAGACTGAAGCAAGGTCATTTGTGAACTCGACCATCCGGGAGGGGACATCGGTCAGGAGCGAACGAACAATAAAGGTCGGGCAGCGGATACCGGAGGAAGGGGTAGACAAGAAGTTGGAGAAGAAGGAACCTCATCGTCTATCCCTCAGTCTTTCTTCCCCATCCGATAAGCCTTTTCAGTCTCCACCTCTCATCCCACCACCTAAGGCAAGTGAAGGGCCTTAATTTCATTCTGCCAGCTTTATCCACATCCCCATCCCGAACCTCCCGTTCGTGAAGATGCCTTTCCCTCAACACATGGAGAATATAGCTATCCCGTAGCGAGTCGAACAATGCGAAATATTCATTCTCACGGCCGTGGGTTGGGTAGATCAGAGCAAGGTCTTCCCCAGCCTGTTGTAGTACCGGTTAAGACTAGCCGGCTCGGTTTGGGATATGCGCCACCTGATGTTTGACAAAACGACAACCTAAGTGAGTCGAGCGAACCGTTAGATGTATACTCTACTCTAATTGGATAGATATGCTTCTCGCCCCCGAAGACGACTCTGACATGGGTCTCTCCACCCCGTTCTCCGGAGCCCCCACTAACACCATCACTTCCCGTATCGCCAAGTCAGTATATGTCCCCCCCGAGCCCTACATTTCAGCAGACCCGGACATTCTTCCAATCGACATGAGGACCAATCAGCCAGCACAGCTGCCTCCTCCCACATGGAAATGAAAGGAGGATCTTCCTACAATGAAGTACCTTTCAAATATAAAAAAGATGATCAGCTATCTCATGAGGGTAATTTATTGCGGTAAAGCAGGAATTTGAAGAAATGCATCCTGCCGCAGGTCCAGGAAGAGATGAAGAAAGAGATAGATCGATTTATTATGCATACCGGACTGTTCCCCGCTTGCTTGTTATCGAAGTAATGAACCTGAGAGTACCAGCTTCCCGCTTTCGAGTTAAGGGAAGGAAGGAGAGCATTCCCCCTTGAGGGGGTGAGGGGGTGTCAGCTGTGAGTTGTTACACGGCCGGAGGCGGAAACCACTTGTTCTCGGCCGGAGGCGCAAGGACTCGGGGAAGGGAAGAAAGCAAGGTAGATTAGATAAAAGATCAATAAGCTTAAGAGTAGTCTTTATAAAGTATTCTTTATTAGAAATAAAGTATTCTGCAGAGGAAAGCAACTAAGCGAGAAAAGCAAGCAAGTACTCTTATTGGTTTCTTTATGAACTCCCTGCCTTAAGCTCTTTCATTAGAGTAGTCCGGTATGGAAGCCATAGATTTATTATCTTTTATTCAAGACTGTAAGCAAGCACTTCTCGCTCTTTAATCAGCAAGCACTTCTCTTCGCTCATTCATTAAGGCAAGCACTGCTCATTCATGGAAGCTATACTTCTCGCTCTTTTGAATGCGTCTTGTTATTCTCCTGTTGTATTCCATCCTGAAAAGAATAACCTTATTCATCTCGAGTAATCATGATACTTGTAAAGGTCTTATGCAATTATGAGTTGCTTTCTTGTTTGGAAAAGTCAGAAGAAGGCGAGGTGTTCTCCAGGCCGAAGACAGCTATCCCTCAGGTAGGCAAGCGAGCGAAGCTATCAGACTTATAGCAAGCAAACGGCAACTTGTTGCGAGTGGTTATTCTCCTGTATTCTCTTATTCCACTATGCATTAAAAGGTCTGATTCTGAAGTAAGCAATATAATAAATACAGTGCTGCCAGAAGGAAAGTCTTTACAAAGCAAGCCAGGCTAGTACAGGTTTAGTTCTTTCTATCCTTTCGGCTCAAGGCTCAGTGCTCGGTAGGTCGTAGATAAAACGGTTAGTTGCGTGACGAGGGTCGAGGGCGACTTGAAAGAATAGACCTTTAAAGTCAGCCTTGAAAGAGTAGCCCTTCAACAAGCCAAGCGCCGGGATGGAAAAGGAAAAAAGGTACCAAGTTACGGGAAGCAGTTCTTGGGCTAATATAGGTCCAGCTGATCAGAGGGAGGAAAGGGCGGAGTGGATTGATGAATGAACTCTTCCTTGAAGTCCTATTCGCTCGTAGAAATAGAACAGAGAGGGGCTCGCAACGTTAAACGAAACCATTGTTCAAGCTTGTCCCGCTTCCGCCGGCTTTGAGCAGAGAGTATGTCCTTTCCTTTCTTGGTAGAGATCTCGAACCCGCAGGAAATTCGCTCTTTCATTTCAAGTCCTGCTTCGTCAAAAATATCCTTCTTTCTTGTTCCAGGTGGGCAAGTGAGAGGAAGGAACGAATATCGCGGTTACGGGTCCAGGCGCTGGTGCTGTGGTTGTAGTTAGTGTGCCGTCAGAGAACTCCTTAGTAAGGTCAGTAAGAAAAGTAAGTCTTGCTTATTTTTCAAAGTCGTAAAGCGAAGGAAGAAACGAAAACCGTTAGTCAAGTGCCGAAGTCAAATAAATCTTTCTTCTTTCCGTCTTTCAACTCTTTCTTTCGGCTAGCGGGAAGCGGTAGATCGCAGAGATCAACTTATTTTCTTTTCTGGGAACTCGAGCTAAAACACTCGACTGAGAGTGCCTTTCTTGGGCGCCGAAGTAAACCTTCTTCCTTTCAGTGCTGTTCCGGTAGCCAGTACCCGGCGCAGTTTACTTCTAGTTTCTTTCTGCTTAGTGCGATAAGCGGTTCAATTCAATCTTTGTGAAGGGGAAAAAGAGAATGTTTTCCTGTATTTCCGGCTAGTCGGGACGGCCACTCGTAGATAAAACCTTTAGTTCTAGCTTCACGTCAGTTCTTTTAGCTTCGGTTAGCAGGTCAAGTTAGGCTCTAAGGTCAGTCCAACGCAAGTCGCTCTACGATCAAACTGACTGTGGGGGCGAGCGGAGCGAGGGGAACGGCTAGTTCTCGGCCTGACTTCATCCTCTACCTTTCTTGGTGCTTCCCTACTGGACTACTGACTATCAGTGCTTGCTTGATCATAACAACTCGAATTAAGTCTGATCTTATAGCAGCAATAAATTACCCTTGTTAGGGCTTAGCGCTTTGGTACAGGATCAGAACAACTCGCATTAAGTCTTTCTTATAGTAGGCTCCCTCCCTCCATTGCTTGGTTCGGGTATTGTTATTATTATTATGAATACTATTCTAAAAAGCATACTGGAGAATCCGTACTAGCATTAAAGAGCTTCCTCTGCCTCTCCGTCCAGTGGAGGCTCATTCCGCGAGGCTCCATAGGCTTGCTTTTGTTGCTTGCTGAGGGCAGTGTGTATATAAGTGCATAGTTAATAGTTTAGAAAGACTATACTCCCTTGCTTTGGTAGTTCATACCACAACGAAGATTATAGCTCGCTCCCCTTGCTTTGGCTAGTTCATCAATAAAGACAGTTCATAAATAAAGACAGTAGAGTACTAGCTCCTTTGCTTGGGTAAGGCTTGTTCTTTGGTAAGTCGGGTATTCCTTGCTTTCTTTTTGAAAGAGTTCGTTTAATTCATTAGCTTCTTAATTAGCTGCTTACTTAACTGTGCTTCTTCCTGTTCTTCCTTTGGAGGCTCGCTTCGTCAACTGCGCTCACTCGGAACTCTTTTCTAAGCTCGTTTCAAGTTCAAGCTTTTCAGTCTAAGAGTCAGTGGATTGATTGATCAGTTTGTCACATTCTTCCGATGCGGTAAGCTCAGTAAAGTCAGGTAAACGGTTCCGTAAGTCAAGTCAGTAGAAAGGAAAGCGCTGTATAGAGAATTGCTTTTCTTGTTTAGGACCTACGTCTATCTTTAGTGAGCACGCGTCAAGCATTAAAAAAACCTCGTCAAAAGAGCTACCTTGAGCGGAAGTCAGGGAAAGACTCTCTGGAAGAAAGGTCTTCAGTCCAGTGGAGCCTGACGGAACGAGCCCCCACTGCTTAAAGGGAGAAGGGATACGACTATCATAGAAGAAGCAAGCCAGGGATACCACTTCAAACGAGGAATACAGATAATTCGATTGGTTCATGAGAGTTGTTCTTTTATTGTATGCATGTCAATATCTTTGTATACGAGATGATTCTATTAGGGTACGATCGATTATGAGAGCCTAAAGCGTAATTACATATATAATGACTGGAAGATCGGGCTAAAATCGAAGTAGAATTCAGTGTCTTGTTTAGTTCAAACCCTCTCCTGACGCCGTATCTGTTGGTCATGAATTATATACGTAATTACGCTATCGAATAATTTCTAAAATAATTGATTTATTTGTTCTTCCAGTCATTCTTTATATATGTAATTACGCCTTTCTTTCGGCATCCAAGCTAGCAGGAAGTGCTTTCATAGCTGGATTAATTGGACTTTCAGGGCACCGAATCGTGCTATGAATCTTAGGAAAAGAAAGGGCCTCCACTTTAACCCAGTTACGACTAGAGATACGCTAGGGGACAGGATAGAAGTGATAGGCTCGATCTATCAAGGCGTAACGTATTGAAAGCTAGGCTACGCATATTGAAAGCCTTTGAGGGGAAGAAATAGAAGGAGAACCTGACCTGAGCTAGCTCTGCGAATTGATAAATTTATTCCAGTCATTCTGGATAGGGGAGAGGGCCTGGTCGACAATGGGGTGCGGCGAATAACGGGATTCGAACCCGTGTTTTCGAATTCACAATCTGACACTCTGACCTATTGGGTTATACTCGCCCTTAGACACGTATATACTCGCTATCGGATCCGGACCAATACCCCATATTTTGTCATCGCTCTATTGCGGTGCGTTTGGAGAATGCTGAGTGGATAGGAAATGCGCATGATGGAGAGATAAATGTGGATGCATCTATTTCTCCCAGTTGGATTGAGATCTGTCTGTGGATGCATTATATATGTTGCATGAGAGATGGCAAAATCGATGCATGTGTTGCATGGCATGAGAGATCTATTTCATCCTTATGGTTCATGGGGCAAGCGGGTAGGCACCACCAACAAGACTAGGCTCATGCTCGTCCCTCAAAGAGAAAGGCCACCTTTAAGTACTGAATTTACCAGTCGTTTGCTCGGTTCAACAATCAATTAAGCATTCGCAACGCCACCTTTGAACTAGCAAATTGACCCTCTCTAAAGGTTATCCCTATATTTATTCCCCTCAAAGAGCTACGCGAAGGGTTGGGATCACCTTCTATTTCTTCCCCTCTTCCTTACTTTCTTTAAAGTATTCCACCGATCTTCCCCTTCCTTCTAAGTAAGGTAAGGTTCTCCCTTACGCAGAGCTATTTGAGGATCTTGAGATGCTCGACCAACGCCCATATTGATGCCCCTCAAAGCCAATTTCATAAATATATTATTATATATGTAATTACGCTTTTTATCTTCTATATGTTCTTACGCTTTAGCATCGTAGGGATAGGGATAGGAATTGGGAAAAGGGATAGGGAGAATAAGAAAGTCAGAGTCCAGTCCAGGGAAGTCGTCCCAGTCCAGGTAACCTCGCTTCAAGGATGTCCCTCAAGGTCCAGGTCAACGAACTTAAAGGTCCAGGTCCAAGGTCAATGCCCCAGTCCCAGCCTCAAGCGTCAATGCCCCAGTCCCGGGTCACTTCGCTAAAGGTCAATGTCCCAGCTTCAAGGTAGAGAGCTCGACCGGGAGAGGGAGGATAGTTCGTGAAACCGATTTCATACTACTTTTAGTACCTTCTAACTAATGAGAATACTCTCTCTTTGGACTATTATCCCGCAAGGAAGGATAAGTTATGACCTGACTTATAAAATTGAGGGCCAGAAATAAAGAAGCCATTTTATGAACCAAAAAAGGTGAATGAGGGGCGCAGCGGAGAATTCATTTCCAAGCGACCTAATTGTCTGCTCCGAGCCGGGTAACCCATCCAGAGTACCCCATGTGAGTATCCCCATCTGAGTAGCCAAGCCACCAAGCAGTTGAATAGCGCAGTTGATTAACCCAGTTGAGTATCCAAACCGAGTATCCAAGCCGAGTATCCCAGGCCGGGTAGGAACCCTGTGTTCCATGGGTAAGTTTGAGTGGATGTAGTAACTCATGTTCCGTATTGGTTCTAGGGTCTAGGGTTTCTTCAAGGTAGAGGTAGGTTCAAGTGCTACGGTTCTTTCTATATCTAGGTTCTAGGTTCAAGTTAGAGGCTCTAGGTTCGAGGGTAGAGGGTAGTCCGAGGTATAGTGTCTAGAGCGGGTCTATTTCTTGCAGGTGGGTGGTTTGATAACAAGGGAAGGTCTTCTCATAGTGCCGTACCCTAAAACTATCGCTTAGGGCCTCTTTAAACAGCCGCTCAAGGTTGGGGTTGGGTGGTCCTCGCTCAAGGTTGGAGGGGACATAAAGCCAAGCGCTAGTGGATGGGTGGTTGGTTCTGGCTATCCGGAAGTGGCTGATGAGGTGTTTCTGACCCTATACTTGCCTTCTTTCTATCACTTAAAAGAAGTAGAGGCTATTAATGTTTTGCCCTCCGGGGGTAGCTTATTATACCCTATACTTGCCTTCTTTATTTAGAGATCCCGTTTCTCATCTCGCCTATACCTAAGGGGATTAGCCTAGGATTAGGTTGTGGGTGGTGAGTGCTACAACAGACAGGCCCAGTAGTTGTTGTGGTGTTACGAACTACTTACCTTTATTCGGCGCGGAGACCCAACTGGTACCGGCTTACCCAGGCTTTAGAGTTTAGACAGACCCTACACATCCATTCACTTAAGGAACCATACCCCATATACCACCACCACTTAGGGGATAGGGGATAGGGGAGCCATAGAACCAGGATACACCATCGGATAGGATAGGATTAGATTTTCTTTACTCCTACACCACCTACTAGACCCAGAGAGAGTGAATGGAATTAGGAGATCAGACCCCATAAGACGCCTAGGAACGAACCAATGGTTATCTTACCAACAAGCCCTGGGTTAATGGATCGGAGGAACACACCCACTTATTACCTTGGCTTCACTTAGCCGCTTTAGGGGGGAAAAAGATCATTTCTGGGAATACAACTGCGATGCTCTTTTTCTAGATACCCCTAAATGTGTATGCGAGCGCCGATAAGCTATATTTCTGAGTATGTAGCTAACTCCAATAGGGTTCAAATGCCTTAGTTTCAGGCTGCTAGTATGACTTTAAATAGACTGGAGGGATGAATGAAGAAGCCCGAAGGAAGGATATAAAGTGGGTAGGGAGAAAGACCTGGCTGATTGGGCAAGGAGCGGTCAGGATAAACACTTCCAGCAGCAGCGCTTGAGTTCTGGTCTATAGGGGCTTACACCAATTGGATGCCCAGTGAGAAGCGCCTTGTTGTGGGCAAGGGATTAATAGCTTAGTGGGTACTGCTGCGCTTAACCCTTATTAGGATCGGATCATACAACCTTACCCTACTTATCACCTATTGAGCCGGGAATCAGGTGGATTCAACCAAATTATTGCCCTGTAGAGGTAAGATTCATGAGGGGTATGGGAGAACTCGCTCACTCTCTTGGTTCTAGTGAACGAGGTCTGGTGGAAGGGGCCTGTTGAACGGGGACGTCTCTCTTGTCTGTTGGGCATGGTAGGCCTTATCCTATCGGCCATTTATGGGGTACATCTCTTCTCTTTCAGGTATGTAATTCGAACGGAGTACGGTTAACGGGTATCATGTGACGGGTACCTTTTCCTCTCGGTCAGTGATGTGTGACCTCTCTATGTGTTGTTGGCGGGTGTGAATAATTGGTGTGCGATTCAGGTGAACTTTGCACTGTTGGGAAAACTACAGGTGCGCTGTGAGGCCGGGTAGGGGTGGGGTTTGTAGTGAGGGTGACCAGGTAGGGATGTACCCAATCTTACTTAGAACCTAGTCAGCCAGGAAGAGGAGACGAGGTATGGCAACTAGTCTATTTATACTTTTAACCTAATACCCATTATGAATTCCTCTTGGTATCACTATGAACTTATGGGTACCACTATTACCTATCCCGCTTAGGAGCCAAGCCAATATGATTCATCCATTAGAATCCACTGCATTCTAGGAAGGAATAGACCTACCAAAAGTTTAATGCTTACTCCTTCTAGTTACCCACCTGCAAGAACTAGACCTGTTTACTGCGTACCACTTGAATTAATCGCTTCATGGCGCCTCTTATCGGGTCGGGATTAGACTGGCCAACCTTACCCTTACCTTTATTATAACCTATTGCTTCAGGCAGGAAGACGAGAGAGGGGAGGCTTATATTCATCCTTTACTTACGTGCATGCTCTATCCACTTGTTTACCAGACTTTCACTTACCGCGCTTCACCCTAGTCGATGGAGTCCCGCTTCCAGGATTATGAGGGAGGGTACAGAATAACAGTTCCACACCACCTCACCCCTAGACCACCTCACTTGCTCATTTAGTGCCTTTAACTACCCACCAGTCATTTCAATTGGAACCTAAACTTTTGCCAGAGTATAGAGCCTTTACTACCTATATCCCTAACCACCTCTCCCTCCTGTTAACGTCGATCACGCACTTAGAACCACTATCTCCTGGGCACAAACAACTGGTAACATAGTATAGTTTGTATCGCACTGAGCTTGTAGCACAAGAGTTAATGCACGAAGTATAGGTTATTTGGTGGGTGTAGGTTTCAGAATAGAGGTGCATACACAGAGTATAGATTCCCATGAGTCTAGATTGACTATAGCTTCCATTCCTGCACTGACATAAAATAGTTCTATAAGCACGGATCAGAGGTTCTTCGTACAACACCACCGACCAGAGTAAAGACCACCTAGTCAACAACAAATAGCGATAATTGCTACTAGGCGTGAGGTATAACCAATAATGAAAATGAGATCCAAGGTATTAGTACAAACCCTAGCTATGTGAATAGATGAGTTGACGTCGAACACAGGAAGAACCGTTCAGTCAGGGGCCAATGATGAAAATCCACGGCTAAAGCGTAAGGAAATAGACCAAAGATGAAAGTAAGTTCGAGGGTACTATAAATAGATAATTATAACCCCTAGACCAGATGGGTCATAGTTTACAGGGGTATATTTGCCAGATAAAGAGTAACGATGAATCTATTCAAATGGCACAAGGTACGAGCACTGATTTTGCAGGTTATGATATACTTAAGACTTTACTTGGGGATGTAGCGTATGAAATTCACACTTGGGTACTCAAATATGCCTACCCACCAGGAGGTGCCTTGTGCGGTCCACCCCTATGCCGGACTCATGCATGACCCACCCAATGATGATACGATATTATTGCCTTATGTGATGGATCACCCTCCTAGAGCCTCTCTCACCCTAGCCTATACGTGGGACCTCACTGGGATGTCTAGCGCTAGGGTGGGTTCCCTAGGTCCCTGTTCCCGCTTGGCCTCCTACCATTGGTCGCCACTTTCACTCATTTTTATCCCCCAAAAAAAGTAAGATGCGCCTCTTAAAGGGGCATTCTCTTTCACTCTTATTCTCTTTATCTTTTGGAAAAACCCTAATTTTTAGGTATCACTTGGGTTAATTGCTGATCTCCTTCCTCAAGCCCCTAGGGCTGCTTGCACCTAACCGCAATAGGCCAGTGAAAAGAATATAGCTAGAGATAAACCCGTAATGAGGCGAGGAGGAACCCCACATTCCTGCAGCTACCAGTCTGATCCCCATCGCTCAGAATCAATATATGAGGGATTGACGAGAGAAAATCCTCATACAATCCTACCGCCCCCCCCTCTAAATAAGTAACTTGGGAGAGCAACTCGCTTAGATGCCTAGCTCCGCACGAGAATTGACTAGCTCGGCTTGGGCTTCGCCCTTGAGAACACATGGCTCCGCAGGAACAAGTATAAAGAGTATATCCTTAGGCTTATGGCGGTTAAGAGAAAGTTAGACAATCTCGATCTTTCGCTCATGTGAATTGCCCGTTCAGAACGGCTCTTGTCAGAACACAACGGTAGCCAGCTCAGAACGCAAAGCCGCTCAGAACGAACGCAACGGTAGCCAGCTAAAGTATCGTGGCATATATAAACTTATCGTGGCATATCCGATATCTAATCTGATCGTGGCCATACTTATCGTGGTACTTATCGCGGCTTCTGACTTACACCCTTAATCCTGAAAGTCATATCTAATATTTATTGCTATCATCCAATTGTGCTAATCCAATCTCGCTATCATCTAATACGAACGGTAGCCAGCAACTACTGTACAGCCACTACTGTAGCCGTTAGCCTGCTAATACAAAAAGCTAATACGAATTGGCATATCTCACTAATCGGTCTAATCTAATCCGTTTCATTCACATCTGTTCATGGCGGTTAAGAGAAGGAAAGTCAGACAATCGAGATCCCCCTTGTCTTGTTCCGCTCATGTGAATTGGCTCATGTTAATTGGTTCATGACGGCTCTTTTAATAATTCTTTAGCCATTATTATTCAGCTTTAGCCATTATTATAAGCTACAGACTTTAACTCTAAGCTACAGAATGGATATCGCTAATAAAGTCTTTCAATTCTAGAACTGTTCATGCGGGTTCGGGGCGCCGATACCTCATAATATAATCCGTCTATCTAATCCGTCTAATCTGTCTATCGTAATACAGCTTACGTTATACAGCTTACGCCAATACCTTTTAAATGCTAGCTAATAACGCAACGAACGGTAGCCAGCTAATCCGTGTAATATAAAATCTTACAATGGTGTTCATGACGCTCCTCTATCTTCCTTAATCCTCTATCTTCCTTCTTCTTTCACAACATTTTTGCAGTTAATACCTCCTAATATGAGGTAAGGCTTGAGCCCTGAAATACAGAACTAGGGTGTTCATGCCTGTACTTGTGGATGTTAGGGAAGTACCTCCTCGCTTATTTTCATGGCACCCAGGACGCAGCCTTTAGCAAAATAATAGTAGGATCAGAAGGAAAACCTCCGTGAGGCCACTTACTTATTGACTTGGTCGGCGAGGGCAGAAAAGCGTAATTACATATATAATAGCAGCATTGTCGAAGGATTGACTTGACCAGAAAAGCCAACTCTTCACACAGTTAGAGAAACTTAGAGAATATCTGTTATATAAGGAAGGGGGTCAGGACTTGACCGGGTTGAGAAGTACCTTACTGGGTGAGCAGGACCTACCTTACCGCCCGCCTGAAATCTATTCCCGAACCTACCTAATTTTCACCCGGTAAGTAAGCTAGCTTTCGATCGATATTTCCCCACAAAACTGAGCTGAGTTATTGGCATTGGCACTAGCACTGGCACTAGCATTAGCCCCTGTTTGATTTGTTATTATTAGCAAGCAAAATTGAGCTATCCGGATCAATCACGGACGGATGTAACGAAGCTCCCTTCTACCTACTCCTTTTTTGTTACAGGGATGCTCCTCCCATGCTACTGCTGAAGAACCAAATTCATGTCACTCTTCGATTTTTCGTCGATTCATTCACACACACACATTTATTTATTTATTGTAGGGGCTGACTGCCGGCTGGAAGCTGTATGAGCGGTAACGTCCACGTACGGCTCTGTGAGAAGGTGGACGGAAATGGCCTTGTTGTACCCTACTCTCGTCTTCGATGGGGTCTGCTCCTTCTTTTCTAGGGGAGTATGCCAATATGATCTTAATGAGGTGCGGAGCTTTGCATCTGACATTCGTTGGGCCTCTGCCTGCGGGAGCCAGCGTCCCCGGGCCTTACCTGACTGAGCAGAGCTCTTTGAGGGGAATAAAATAGTATCCTGACTGTGCTGGCCCTATATTTATTCCCTCAAGGGCCCTTCGCAGAGCTAGCGAAAAAGAAGAACCAGGACCTTTTTTTGCAGTAAACCCCTCCGGGCGATCCGGAGAAGACTAGTGGTAGGTGGTCCCGCGAAGCTTTCGGAGAAGGGTAGCCTAGTGTGTAAGCACAGCAATGAAGGCGAACCCTCGGACGACCCATCTAAGATTAGGGGGGAGATCCCAAGTAGTGGTGACCTTGTAACTCTTCCACCTATGCATGTACCGAATGCTCATACGGGGAAGTGCACTCCTGGGTCTGGAACCAGGGAGGGTTGCTCCGAGAAAGACTTTACCGTCCACTCCAGGGGGTGCGGACACACCTGCGCGGATTGCAGGTGACGGTGACAAGAATGGCGGGGAAGTTAACAGTACCCGACGACATCCAGGGATGAATGTAGACCCATCGGACAGGGATAATCATTCCGGTCCCGGGGGAGGATACTCACTCATTGATTATGAAGTGGTAGAACCAGCGCCCTATCACTGGCAGGAGGCGAAGCGCACCCACCCATTTACTGCCTGCTGCTATTGCGAAAACACTGCTACTGGCGTCCCCCCTTACTCAGCGAACAGGTATAAACCACACCCGGCTCGCTTCGAGATGGGAAAGAAGAGGCCTAAGTTCACCTAACTCAATGTCGTCGATGATATGATCGTCATGAATGGCGACACTGTTAGGCGTGGTCCTTCTGTTGAAGGGTTCTAATGCATCATGAAAAAGAAAGTTTATAAACGATGTGTAATTGATTTCGTTTTGCTCTGCTCTAGGGGAAACGTAAACACTAAGGATATGGCTCATTCGTCGACAATTCCTTCCTGGAACTGAATCATTGAGGGAGGGAGATGGAATTGATTCCAGAGAATCGGGATTGGACTCTTCAGATACTAAGTATTGAAGATGTACTGGAAAATAAGGAAGGCTCAGTAGTATCTGAAAAATTAGGTGGGCCCTCTTCACAAGCGTCGGTTTGAGGGATGGATACATGAATATACTTACGTTGTTATAAAGGTTAAACTTTCTCACGGTTCAAGTTGGACTATATATTAAGGCTCCCTCCAGCATAGCGAGTTCGGGAAGATATGTATGAAAGGCGTCGGGAAGATATGATCTTACGCATAGTTCAGGTAAGTGATTGACGCAGAGCTCTTTGAGGGAGGGCATAAATCTGAGGTAAGGTAAGGCGTAACGTGTTGAAAGGCGTAGCATATTGAAAGCTAGGCGTAATACGAGCTCGCGGGGCAAAAGAAAGTGCCTTATAAATAGATCCTTTCTTAATAGCCTACCTAAAGATCTTTTGGGAATGGGAGCTCTACTTTGACGGAGCCTAAAACGAACGTGGAGCAGGGGAAGGACTTGTCATAATCACCCCTGAAGACGCAATGGTCCTACGAGCATACAGATTGAATTTTGCCTGTACCAACAACATGGCAGAGTACTATGCTTTTATCAGAGGAATGAAGATCGCCCCGCAAGAAAGATGAAGGAAGCTGGAGACTCAAATCTGGTAATAAGGAAAAACAAAGGGGTAAAAAGATCAGAGACAATAAATTGATACCATATCAAGCGCGAGTAAATCAATTGGCTTTTCGTTTGAAGAATTGTACCACGGGATAAGAATCGATATGCAGATGCATTGGCAACACTTGCCTCAATGGTGGGAATTCCCGGGACGCCGCAAAGGAGCTACTCGTAGATCAAATTGACTACCCGGCCTATGAAATATAACTAAACAAGCCACTACCAAGAGAGGCATGGCCGACAGAGGAAGGCGACCCGGTACATGAAATATCAGTCAAAGATAGACTTCCATGGTCTCATTACATAAAGAATTTCCTAAAAGACGGGACTTTCCCCGATTTCGCGACACCTCCGGACAAAGAGACAAGAAGAATATTGGAATGGCGTTTTTAAATAGATCATTCGAGGGAATGTTGCTATGATGCTTAGACCAAGAAGAGGCACTAAAAGCTATGTACGAAGGGCATTCGAGTATCTGTGGGGGCAATGTGAACAGTCAGATGCTCGCAAAAAATATTATAAGACAAGGATATTACTTTCCCACCATGGACAGAGATTGGTTGGATTATGTTCGCAGATGCCAAAAGTGCCAAATGCATGCAAACTTGGTCCAAGCACCTACTGTGCACTTCCATTCGATGACGACACCTTGGCCTTGATCTATAAAGAGAAAGAAGAAGACTTCAAAATAAAATATAGAAAGGCAAGTAGTTAGTTAGGCTAGGATTGGACTAAAGAAAAAAGAAATGAAGAAGAAGATTGGCAGGAGAAAGAAAGGATTGCTTGTTCTTAGTGAGACAAGGAAGGAAGGCCAGGGCAAAAGAAAGGAATGAGAAAGAGTAAACTACAGAAGGAAGAAGAAGACTGAAAACTAATATAAAAGAAAGGAAAGGAAGGAAAGGTAATAGCAGTTCCAGTCGATCCAGTAATCTAGCGCCACCAGTAACACCAGCAGCTAGCTACTACCACTAGACCAGCCAGCGAACAAGCCATAAAGCTATTAATGGGGTCCTGAAATGGAATCTCGACTCGATGGTTAAGGTGAAGAGTAGGCGCAATTCTCTCTCATTCCTGGTCTGGGATCGGATACCGAATAGTGAGAATAGTCGGGATCTAAAGCAGCTGGAAGGAAGGAGGGGGGTTGGTTGGGCGGGGACTGATTCTACTCTAAATAGATGTGCGTCTGGTAGCTCATCGTCGATACCTATGGCTTCTTCTCCTGTTTCCACCCTAGAGAGGTTATCTGGGCCAACGTTAGACTTACCT
>Ga0213499_10000027_pt1 | contig 17626 bp, 11 predicted proteins | sample Redfir_Yose_1_Me_FD_150980 | JGI IMG/M metagenome (GOLD analysis project Ga0213499, IMG submission 150980) | Leaf-associated microbial communities from Abies magnifica in Yosemite National Park, California, United States - Redfir_Yose_1 | ecosystem: Host-associated > Plants > Phyllosphere >...
AGAGCTAACTGCGGGAATTCCATTCTTTTTGGCTGCTTCAATCTTCTATACACACTTTGCAAATTTTATGTGAATTATTGCTAGCTAGATTCTTTGTGTAGGTTTCATGAAAACATTAAACTTTCCAAACATTACATGCTCACACCTCTTAGAGTGAGTGGATAGTCGATTTCAGTTGAACTCATGATAAGCTTCACTTTTATGATTCAAGAAATAAATACAAGTCTTCTTACTATAATCATCAATGAAAGTAATGAAATAGACAACACGTGATAACGAAGGAGTCTCAAGAGGACCACATATGTCACTGTGAACCAACTGCAACTGCTCTTGGGCATGCGGGCTTTATCCTTGTCAAGATTTTCCCTGTGAAGTTTACTAAGGAAACAACCTTCACAAACACCTTCAGTGGAAGAAATTGTAGGTAAGCCGAGTACTACTTTAGATAAAATTTTCATTTTACCATAGTTCAAATGACCTAGTATTTCATGCCACAACTTACTTTTCTCATTAACATGTGCAAATTAGGAATATAATGGATAATTGTTGGGTGAATTAAAACTAGTGAACTTAGGCAAACCCGCCCCATGATCAACTGGGCCCGATGAAACAATTTTGAAGTTGTTGTTGATATCTTTCAAAACATATCTATCAGCCCATGCTTCAAATTTAAAACCTTTTTGACAAACACGATAAACAAAAAGGAGATTGATTGGCATGCCTTAACATGAAAAACATATTCTAGTGTACCATTAAGAACCTGAATACCAGAACAAACTAGTGAAAGCTACTTACCATCACTTATAAAAACTTTTTAAGCCTTGTGTTTGTTTTTGTCATGAGAGGTGAATAATGAAGCAGTAGCAGTCATATAATCATATGGCACCTGGATTCATAATCCATTCCACAAGAGAAGAGAAATTACCTAGTTGAATAGAATAGGCACATAGATCTACCTGTTGTTAATTGGAGGATTTATTTTTATCTTTTGCAAGTTCATTTCGCTACGTAAAGCATTTTTCTCAATGTGATTGGTTATTCCATAATGCTTGCAAGGTCTCCATACTTTCTTCTTTGAAGCATCTGCCGGAGCATGATTAGAATTTTTTAATTCAAGAATAAATGACCGAATTCTCTCAAAGTCTTTAGGATCAAGTTTGTGAATTTTCTTTTCAATGTGGTAGGAAGAAACATCATCATACTTATCATTATAAAGAGATGCGAATATTTTCTATACCTTGATAGGGTCATCTTCACCTTCTATATGTACATGTAGACTATCTTAACAATTTTCACAATGCTCCTCCCAAACAACTAATTCTTTGGCATTAGTTTGTTTTTTGTTGACACCATTGATGATGCGTCAGAGATTCTTGCCCCTCAGAATGTCAATCACCTTTTTCTTCGAAAGAAGATAGTTAGAGCCAATTAACTCAGTAACCAATGAAGTCATGATTATTAAATCTAATAAACTAAGAAACTAATACAAAGAAGTTCACTCAAACTAAGTAAATATAAGCTCGTTATGGGGGTCTGAGACAAGGATCGAAACACCTATACAACTAGATCACCTTTACATCGTCAGATTTCGAACATATAAATATTTATCAAAATTAAGCAAAAAAAAATTAAAATATATATATATATATACAAAATTATCAAAATATTGATGAGGTATACACACACACACACACACACGTATGCAAGATATTTTTATGACATAGAAAAATTTATTAAAGCTTTATGCATAAAAGTTTGGAAGATAATTCGTTAAGAGCGTCTTAAACCCTATTACCAAGAACACAATAGTTGGCAATAACACAAGAGTTGGAGGAGGAGCACTATGAGAGAATGGTAAGAATGCAATAGTTGGAGGAGGTGCAGTATGAGAGAGTAGTCGCAGAGCCTCACAAACAATAGATCGGTGAAATGAATGTCTAGAAGTAAAAAAGATGGATACAGATGGTCGCACTGAGGAAGTAGCAACACTCTGGGTTCCACCTAGAACACAAACCCCATGGAGAGTGCTTGAAGTAGATGAATCTTATTGTAGTTCACGTAGTTGTTGGTCCATTTCTTAAACTTTTGAAGTACCTCAAATAACAAAAGTGCATCATTCAATGGTACGTGGATTCCTGGATAGAAATGATCATGGCCACACATCCGGTAAAGTTGAGAAACTCATCCTCTCATTCTCCCTACAACATTGCGCCTTAATTCGTGGATAATTATAGTGTGCACCGCATGAGCATGAACTCCATTACGAAATGGTGTTTAAGAGATTCTAGTGCGGTCTATGCGACACCCATCAATCGAAGGTGTGCAAAAGAATAAGCGGGCTCATAAAGTGTGGCATTTCGTTAGCATAGGTATGATACGATGCCAACCATCATTATGACACTCTACATAGACTAGTCAAACTCATAGTTGAGAAACATGGACAATATAAAATCTTTGTGAAACATAAATATTAATATGGTTGTTATAAATGATAAAGGTTGGTTGTATTGGGTTAAAATAAATTGGTTGGATATGAAGGCATGCATGAAAGAAAGAAAGGGTAGTAGATTAAATTTCAAGGTTGTCAAGTCAGGCATGGAAAAAAAAATAATAGCTTAAATTTCAAGGTTGTGAAGGCCTGCATGAAAGATGGTAGAAAGATGCATGAAAGAGAGTGAAGTCGCTTAAATTTTTAAAGGCGTTGCATGAAGGAAACGCCAAGCCATGCATGACGGTGGGCCACCAGCTACATACACAAATAATAATAAATAAGCGTTGAATGTGTTGTCCAGAGGTACGATACGAGAAGGAGAGAGGAGGAGCGTTGAATGAGCTTTTGGCGATCAAGCAAGAAGCAGCAGAAACAGAGATTATATTAGAGGAGCAACGTAGCAAGAAGAAGCAGAAACAGGGATTAGAGGAGGGATCAAGCAAAAAGAATCAGCAGAAACAGGGATTATTGTAGAGGAGCAGGTAACAAGCAAGAAGAATCCGCAGAAACACTAGAGATTATTGTAGAGGAGCAGATAAGCAAGAAGAAGAATCAGCAGAAACAGAGATTATTGTAGAGGAGCAGATAAGCAAGAAGAAGCAGAAACACAGATTATTTTATAGGAGCGATCAAACAAAAACGATCAGCAGAAACATCGATTAGATTAGATTAGAGGAGCGGACAAACAATTCAGTTCGGTTTTCTTCTCTGGCTATTTACCCGGTTTGATTTAGTGATATGTAGGAAGGAAGAATACCCAGTTTGATTAATGATATGAAGCCCGATGTAATGGTTCTGATGGGGATAGTTTGTTTGTTTCATCTTGTTTTTTACTCTGGCTGGCAGCCATGGAAATCATCTCAGAGGAACCCACAGCCGCAGCCATGGAAATCATCTCAGAGGAACCCACACCCGCAGCCGCAGGAGGAAATAAAAGAAGTTGGAACTCCTACACCTACACCTACACCCATAACTGCAAAAGGGTTGGAGCTCCAAAGGGATATGAAGAAGGCATGGACCGACGGGGGAGAGGACAGATTCAGAAAAAGCTTCAATCTCACGAGGATAAAGCATGCACTTACTGGCTTGCGGGCAATTGCAAGTACGCAGGGGACGACTGCAAATATCTGCACTCCCATGTTGTTGGCGGTTCCGATGTCACTTTCTTGACTAACCTGGTTGGCCACGATAACAAGGTATTTGCTTTCTTGGAACTTTATGTTAGAGTCTGGTGGTTTCTTGGTTTTCTTATTATTGTTTCTTGGTTTCTTTATTTTCTCTGCATATTCATTTGATTACTTTCTTCCCGCAGCCTATTCGAGGGATTGCTTTTCCTTCCCAGTCAGGCACTGCCAAACTCTATTCCGCTGGCCAAGACAACAAGCTTATAGTCTGGGACTGCCATACAGGCGAGGTACGTTGAGTTTTCACTTACATTCAACTCCTCTCCTCTCTTCTAATATCCTCTGAATCGAAGCTTACCATCTTCTTTCTTAAACAGGGTACACATATATCCTTAGACGACGTCGGCGAAGTTGGATGCCTCCTCAGTGAAGGTCCATGGCTTTTTGTTGGCCTTCCAAATGCCGTCAGGGTAATTTAACAGGCTTAGCCTTGGCCTCGGAATTGATTTTAACACAATGATTTCTTAAGCTAACACAACGGATTTACATTTCAGGCTTGGAATACTCTCACCTTGACAGAGCTATCTTTAGATGCCCCTAGGGGACAAGTTCATGCCCTGGCTGTTGCTAACCAAATGCTCTTTGCTGGAACACATGTAAGTCTCCTATCTTGCCTTCTGTAATCGTTTGTGTTGTGTGTTCTGCTTTTTTTCCGAAGGAAAAAATTGTTTATATTCAAAAGTAGAATATACATGGAGTTGTCCGAAGGACTGAACGAAAAAAACAGGTGGTATAAATTAAACCAGCAGACTATAAATCCAAACCAACCACCATTGTGGTTTTGTTCTTTCCTCGACCTGATGCACCTCATTTTTACTGATGGAATCTCTGGCTTCTGCACGTTAGGGTTCAGAAAAAACTCATCAGACATCCAGACTCCTTCAAAGCACAATCTGACCTAAACTCCCACATCCAACGAGCTCTGTACAGCCCGATCCTTCCAAAGAGATTGCCTAGGATAAACTGAAGGGTCGAGATTAGTGTCACCCTGCCAAAAATACGAGCTTCGGAACCTTGAACTACTTCCTTGTCTTGATGCCTTACACTTTTCCCCGAGGGGGAGATAGGATCTGACTGGGACAGAGCTTGGGATTTGCAGCAAGCCTTCATAAATTGAACCCCGGGGTGAACACCTTGACAGGACTGCGGCCCGAGTCCCTGTAGTCCACTTCACCAACTTCCATAAATGCGTCTAGTACCACCAAGTGGAAAATATAATTTGTTATGAATAGATGGCCTCAGCGACAACCCCGCAAAAAGCCACAGACTTCATCCATCCTCCCCTTATGTATCTCTTACTGATGCAATTAACATATACAAACACATTGGTGCTAATAATGAAAATAAGAGCACCGACACTCCTAACAAATTAATAGAATTATTCAATGCTCCCAACGACAACAGTAGTATTGTTCCCTTAAATGAAATGGCGAGTATTGTGTGTTGTGCTTTATAAAGTAAAATCTAGGTAATGATTTTATTGCATTTTATAGCCCTGGTGATTGATTTGACTTTCCATTTGACAGGACGGCACTATTCTGGCATGGAGATTTGAGCCCGCAGCCAATACCTTTGAGGCTGTAGCTGCCCTTGCTGGGCATACTCTGCCTGTTGTCTCATTAGTCTCAGTAGCAGGCAGACTTTTTTCTGCTTCCATGGACCACACAATAAGAGTAAGTTCCTTTGCTTCTTGTCTACGACTACTTTTATCGTTTTACACAACAACAAGAGAATTTATTTCCCTCGAATTGTTTTAGTTTTAAAAGAACAGTACCGTGAATGAATATTGTCTTCCTTGCAAGCTTTGGTGTTTTTCCGTGCACATGCAATTCTAGAAATCGAAGTATTTCGCCGATTTCACAAGATTTTATGTTTCACATTGTGTATACGAATTCGCAGGTTTGGGACCTGGGAACTTTTCAATGTATACAAACCCTGACAGATCACACGTCAGTTGTAATGTCTCTTCTCTGCTGGGACCAGTTTCTCTTGTCTTGCTCTTTAGACAAGACAGTGAAGGTGAGGAAGGTTTCTTGATACATTTTTTTCACCAAGAAAAAAGCTTCCCTTTGTTATTTATAGAATAAATCAAAAGAGAACTTACAATGACAGAGTTACAAAATGGACACTATGACTAGGTTTCTTGATACATGTCCTCGTATTTCTTTCTGGAAATAAAAAGGTGTGCGAACCTCATTGTTGTTTTCTACCTCATTGGAGTGCAGGTCTGGGCTGCTACATCAAGTGGGTCCCTTGAAGTGATTCATACTCATAATGAAGAACATGTGTGCTATCAATATCCTTACTGCTTATAATTACTGCAGATATTTTATAATTAGTTTAAAAGGGCTGTTTATTTCGTCGTAGTGCAGTGCTATCTGTTTTTAAATTTTTCCTCTGTTTATGAGTTATCTATAATTGGATTCCCTTGTGACAGGGTGTTCTTGCGCTGTGTGGGATGAATGATGAACAAGCCAAGCCTGTTTTGCTTTCTGCTTGCAATGATAACAGTGTGCGCCTCTATGACCTGCCATCGTAAGTATACCTGCTCTCAAGTTCATGCTATTGGTCGGAGCATTTTCTGCAAGCTTCACAGTCCTCTTTCAACCTCATAGATGCAAATTTGTAGTTTCCCGAAACAGTGAATATCTAAGAATTTCGTAATGGGTATTTCAAAAATCCCAGGGAATAAGGGAACACGTTTTAATACTCGAGTTTGCTTCCTTTCCATGCTCGAGTTCTATCTTTCAATAGGGGAGTTCAATTTTTCAATGTTCACTCATTGTGGCCCCTTCAAGTTAACATCGGAAGCATCAAAATCTGATAAAACAGGAGAACAACCACTAAAATATTGGAAAATGGAAATGCTTTTCTGCTTTTTCTGAGAATGGCAGCGGGTTGGACTCTACGATGCTGGGCTAGGAATTTTTTCACGCACTCATTAGTGGAATTCACAATGTTAGTTTTGAAATTGATGTTAGAGACCGTCAAGTCATGATGTGCATGAATGTTCTCATCTTGGCTTTTTTAATGGTATGATAACATTTCTAGGTTTTGTCTCAGGTTCAGCGAACGGGGTAGACTATTCTCAAGAAACGAGGTGCGAGCATTTCAGATTGGACCCGGTGGATTACTTTTCACTGGTGATGGAAAGGGTGAGCTTAAAGTATGGAAATGGGCTACCCAGACACTGTGAGAGGCTGAGACAGCCTATAAAACTTTTGTTGTGATCAGCGGCCTCCAGTTGAAATGCTACTGTGGTCACGTGGTAGAATTTTTTCTGCGGCAGTGCCTCACATACAAATGATATTTTGCCTTCCATGTATGGGGTGTGAGTTAATTGAATCAAATATTGCAACATTTCGGTTTCTTTTCTCAGAATTCAGTGAAATTAGTTTTAATTGGTTTCGCTTCTCACAGGGTGTTCTTGCGCTGTTTGGAATGAATGATGAACAAGCCGAGCCTCTTCTGTGTTTTTTTCTTGCAACGACAACATTGTGCGCCGCCCCTATGACCTGCTATTGTAAGTATACCTGCTCTCAAGTTCATGCTATTGGTTGGAGATTTCTCTGCATAATTCACTGTAGTCTTTCGACCTTCAATAGTAGCAAATTCCTAGTCTCCATAAACAGTGAAAAGCTAGGATTTCCATAAATGGATATTTCAAAGATCTCAGGGAATAAGGGAACAGGTTTTAATCCTGGAGTTTTCTTCCTTTCCAACTCTCAAGTTCTATCTTTCAAGAGGGGACTTGTCCAATTTTGCAATGTTCACTCGTTGTGGACCCTACACTCTGCAAAGGCATCAAAATCTGATAAATCAGGAGACCGCCCACTAAATATTGGAAAATGAAAATGCTTCTCTCTCTTTTCTGAGAGTTGCAGCAGGTTGGACGGAATGCGGGACTCTGAACTTTTTCATGCACTCATTTATGGAATTCACAATGTTAGTTTTGAAATTGATGTTAGAGACTATCAATCATGTTGTGCATGAATGTTTTGATATTGGATTTGGCTTTTTTTTAATGGTATAATAACATTTATAGGTTTTGTCCCAGGTTCTGAAGGAGGTAGACTATTCTCAAGAAACAAGGTGGGAGAATTTCAGATTGGACCTGGTGGATTATTTTTCACTGCTGAGGGAAAGGGTGTACTTAAAGTATGGAAATGGGCTGCCCAGACTCCGTGAGAGGCTGAGACAGCCTATAAAACTGTCGCTGTAATGAGCAGCCTCCAGTAGAATATTGCTGTACCTGGATGATTATTTCTGCTTCTTGTTGAATTATTATATGTAAACTCCTCCAAGAGAGTCACGTCATTATCTTCATGTGGAATGACTCTACATGTCTGCTGTTGAGTATTTGCTTGTATCTGCTGTTATATCTCTGTAACCAGCTTGTTAATTTATGAGATTTGGGTGCCTAAATGGAATGAAACTCTTGCATAAACCGTGCATGTAATTAAATACTGGCTGTAGCATTGTAGAATATTGCTGCACAGGGATGAAAATTTCTTCTGCTTGTTGAATCATTATATGTAAACTCGTCCATGCGGGCAATGCAAATTTATTTCTGTTGCTATTTTGTGCCTGCATACAAACTTTGTGTATTGAATTACTGTTGGAGGGTATAGTTGGCCTCGCAAAAGCTTAGTCAAATAAAGAAAACGTGTTTCGCTGCAATGGTGTAATTCTATATGGAAAAATAAATTCATGGAGTTGTTCAGGCTTGACAGAATCAGGTTACCCAATTGGAGAAGAAGATGGAATATGTGAGGTTTGCGCCCTGACGACCAAGGAAGGCGGTTCGGGTACATGACGGTGTGGTATCAGAGCTTTCTTTAAGCACCGAGGCCTGTGGTCTCAAGAATGGTATCGTAGGATGTTGGGTGTAGATAACAATCATGTCGACAGAGAACTAGGCAAAAATTCTTACAACAACATGCTAGCAGTCAGAGTATCCTTATCGAAGCTTGACTATTAAAGACGGAGCCAAACAAGCTCTGAGAACATTGTGCTTGTTGGTAGTGATGGGGAGGGAATCGTTGATTCATTATCTTTGTTTCTGAATTGAAGTTGTGCTGGAAGTTGCAGTACCGTTGTCCTCTGCATCAGTTCTCTGAACAATTTGCTTTGTGATCATTCATATATATATATATATATATATGAGAGGTGAAATCTACTTGGGTTTCAAGAGGAAATGAGATAGAAGGCTTAGTAAAACACTCCAAAGCTTCCCTCCCCGTCACGTTTCTTTGAGACTTGTGCACTCTCTAAGTGCAGAGGGCAATATGCGATGCTGTCTGAAAGATGACAATGTTATTTCATCAAAAATTCTCATTACGAGATATGCCAAGATTGGAATGACTGACGACCCACACCAGTTTGACAATATGAATGAGCAAGTCATAGTGTTGTGGATTGCTATGCTCACTTGGATATGTGCAAAATGAAATTTCAGATGATGCGCATCAAATTTGACAAAATGTCTCAACGAGAAGCATTGTGGTGGAAACTAGTGAATTGTATGACTATTAACCCCAAACTCAATGGCGGTTAGTGGCTCAGACTCATGCTGGATTTGGTATTTATTTATTGTGGAAGGTTCATAGTGGGAGATGTGCTTGGAACACCAACCATGTCGTCTGATATTAGTCATATGAATCACATTCAAAACGGAAAAGCCATAGTGTCTCATTACCATCATCCACAACAACTTTGCAATGGGATGATGCAAACCCATCATGGCTGGGTCATTATAAATGTTGAGAATTATATAAGAAGGCAACTTCAAACTGTGTAATCCTGAAAGAAAGTAGCCTTGGTGAATTCCCAAGGCCGAAAATGGAATGCCTGCTCTATTTATAGAAGAGTAGACAAGCGATGCTCCCTGAGTGGTTTTGTAAGAGCGGGCCAAAATTTGAAATCCCCAAACTTTCATTCAAAGTTTAAGGACAAGGTTCTAAAATATTCTCCAGCTAATGGCCTAAATGAGTACAGTCTGTAGGAGAAATCTCAAAGCGAATCACAACAAATTGTAGTGGAGCAGAAACTCCCAAGTTCTGTAAATGCATTTGGATGGACTTTAACATAGAAGGAAGTTTGAGAAGAAATAATTTAAGCACAAGCCGCTTAGTTTTATTCTAGGGGAGTTGGGACAAACAAAATTGCGCCCATGTGATCTTAGCTTATGCGCTGGCCTGGCAACTATGAAACAAGGCAAAAGGGTTGATGCATGCATGCCTTGAAGTGGGTCACGGACTGCTCTTGTCGGCATGTATTCAAAAATGTGTGAGCGTAGGGAAGCATGCCCAGTCTTGGATGAAATGCCTCAAATTTAAGTGTTGTAGGATATAGCAAGCATGAGCTTCACAAGGAAGCCCTCCAACTTTTTGAACAAATGCACAAGTTAGGGATGACACTAGATTGGGTCATTCTTGTTGTTGTTGTCTTTGCACGCACCCAAGCAGGTCTCATGGATGAAGGTTCTATGGGTTGGGATCATTGCAATGCACCAAAAGTGCAACACTATGCTCCCGGGGTTGACCTTCTCGGTCATGCTGGATGCCTGAATGAGGCCTATGCTTTGATAAAGAAATTCCCATTGTTCCCAAGTTGAATGGAGAAGCTTGGATGTAATCCACTAATGGATGCCCCTGAATACATTTGTTCATGATCCGTGCAAATTCCACGAAGCAGACCAAGATTATATGAGTTTATGAGTCTATGGATCAAATACTTAAAAGGTATATAATATCATATACAATCAAATGTAAGCCGATTGTTCCCTATTCATAGTGTACCGAGTATTTGCTGAATTTCATATTATTGCCGAATTGATCTAGACCAAAAGCCAATACGGCTTAGTCTTGCGACTATGGTGGTAACATTGTCTAGTAAGCATAGTCTGATCATATCCGTATGATATCAATTGCCAGTGCTGTAGATTTTGTGCTGCTCCAAACTTGTTACTCCCGAGTTATCCATTATGTATGGTGATTTCACTTCGCACGGTTGATTCCAACAGAGAAGCATTAAATGCATAAAGAGGGTGTCTAAATATTACTATGCTTTCAAATTCGGCGGGAAATGATCATTTGACAACACCATTTGCATATTATCTTTGCCCCCTAATGATTGTATGCAAATTTGAAGTATCCGGATCATGTGTCCCGAACGAGAGTCTCTCCTCTTGAAGTTTGAAATTTGGGCTTTTAATATTGGGCTTGTATGCAAATTTGATCATTCCAATGAATGAGGTTTTGAAGGCTGGTTTGTAGAACAATGTGGTTCTTCTTAGAACAGAGGCATAAAACTTCGATGGGTTCCTTAATGGCATCAGAGGGTTTGATTTGACGGTTAGGTATGTGTTGAAACTGTTTGCATGTGCGTTCATCTATGCTTGTAGCTCCGTTGAAGTAGATTTTGCAGCAGGTGGTTTGCAAGACCTAGAGTGGAGACATGTAGTGACAACAATTGGACTGGATGTATAGTAGTGTTGTTCGTTGAACAATGTCCTGTGAAAAACAACCTTCTCGTCGAATTCCATCATCTTGAGACTCGTGCGTTTAAGAAAGTTCTTATGTAGACTTCGATATGTCCCAAGGCCAATATAGATTGAACGTGCTAGAGAGAGTGCCATGGTCATCGTCGGATGACTTATCATGGACAATTCAGTTAAGGATTGGCTAAGAGTTGCTCATGACACCGACATAGGAACGCCAAAGGCTTGCTCCATTCTCGCTTGGTAGTAGATGGGTTTGATTTCCCAAGGGACCGAGTTTGCAAAGAAGGGAGTTCCCCATGCTTGTCTTGTGATTGGATGTAAAGGGAATGGATGGCTATGCACCTACATGTGACTCATTTCCAAACACTGACCACGACCAATTATTATATTATAATATTTTGGGGCCCGCTACTAACTGTTAAGACTCAAAAATATACAACGAAAAGGCTCTTGATGTTTATGTATCACATCATATGGAGCTGGAATCACTAATTAGGTCAACATAGAACATCGACACAATGGTGGAATTGAAGGAGATGGGACGAATGCACACTAATACAAAATATGTTGTTAGAGGACTTGCCAAGGTTCTGAGATTGGAACTGTCCCCTTACGACATTTGGGCGACTCTTTTTGCGCCTAGGATTGGTAGAAACTAGGTACCTTCTTATAGAGATAAAAGACAACATAGATGCAAGATTTGCTGGTGTAGCAGAGGTTTTGGAGGAGTTGCCTGGAACCGATCACATGTTTTCGCTCTAGATTGATAAGATTCATAGCTTGTGTATATGTGAACGGTGTTAAACTGTGGAACAAATGATCCCCGGGCATGAGATTGCATTTTTTTTCATTAGATTTTTGACTGCGAGTAATAATGAGGTGCAATTGGAACTCACATTCTTATTGAAGCCTTTGCCAACCACTAGTTCAGATATTTCGCAACCACCTAGGGGATGAGAAGGTGTACAATATTGATATCTTCACCGACGTTGTCTACTGGGCAACAATAGGAATAAGTCATTGCTTTGCTTTCTGTTTTTCTCTATGGAAGTTGATTAGGTAAAGTGGGCTATAAATATTGTTGGTGGATTGCCCCTAACGTGCAACCGTTGAAAATGGGCTTGATTGAAGCAAAATAATTTGTTGCACTTGCATTGAGAAAGTTGTGTCATTATAGTGAAAATATTCATTCTTGTGTTCAGAGTATTACAATATTGGCAGCGCTGGATCTCCACATTCCAGAACAAAAAGAGAGGCAATAGTTCACCCTCTAGAGATGAAAAAGACATGCATGCAATTGTCAACCAATCCTGGGGATAAACCTAGAAAAAATCGATGAGTTGGGAGGGAGAGATCAAATCGTCGAGTTAGAAGGTGAGTGGATAATTCGTTGGATCCATCCAGGCGTCCCAAATTGGTGGGTAAGGAGCGATGCATAGATTGGTCATGTTGCGGTTCTTAAAAAGAAACTCTGAATGTGGTCAATGAAACACTGAGGTTTACTTTACCCTACAATTCTATACTCTATCACGTGCAACATATAAACTTCCTAAGACAACTATATGACATGTGTCCTCCGTATACTCATCACCACAAGGTTCAAGAAAAAAACTCTCAAAACTGATGAAAATCACTTACAAGTTTCAACATTGAGCAAGTTGAAAATGTTTACCATGTTCAAATCACGACACCAAGTAAAATCGAAGTTTAAATCTCCTTGTGCAAGGTATCAATAGTTCATATTCCTATGTATGTGACCATCAAGTTGGAAATGATTTGTCTCCTCTCTGCCATATGCTACAGGTCTCTTTGTGATTTCTTATCTCGGGCAGTATCAACCTTCGTTCGGGCCTCAGCGCGAGTCCTCACCCCATCCATGCTTCAACAAACTCTATTATAGAATTCATAGTTCTCACACAATGATCTAAGCCTCAATTTCAAGCAGAACACAAATATTAACAACAATCAACTATGTATGAAATCGAAGCACTGCTAAAGAAGATAAATACTCCTTGGAGAAGGCCATTCTATCATGGCTCTAATGTTTTCCTGATCCATCTCCAAGAAATATCAGGATATAACAAATCCTCAATACACCAACTCTGTTTTCATAAAACAACACTTTCTAAAATTGATTAGTAAATTTTATTTCTGCATTTTATCTAAGACCATTCTAATATGTCTGAGATGTTATTATTTTGATTGATTGTAAATCAAGATGTCATCCAGGTAAATTATTACAAATTTACCTATAAATTATTTTAGCACTTCATTCATCAATCTCACCAAAGTGCTTGTAGGATTTGCTAGCCTAAATGGCATTGTTATCCAATCACAATCCATTATTTGTTTTGATTGCAGTCATTCATCTGTCTCTACTCTTCAAATCTATCTTAGAGAAAAACGTGGCTTCGCTCAAACAATCCATTAAATCATTATGGGAGGTAAAGGAAATTTGTACCTAATTGTGATTTTATTTATGGCCCTGGAATCGGTGCACATTCTCCATCCTCCATCTTTCTTTGGGCTCAATACTATAGGAACATCACATGGGCTCAAGCTTTCTCTGACCAGTCCTTTATTCGACAAGTCTTGAACCTGACTTTTAATCTCTTCATTCTTTGTTGGAGTCATTCGATATGCTTCTTTATTTGGTATGTTAGCTCTTGGTATCAAATCTATATGATGGCTAATACTTTTTACAATAGGTAACTCATCAGGTAGATCATACACAACAATATCAACAAACTCTTTTAATAAATTCTGATTTTCCCAACGCAAATTCATTTTGTGCTTGTAAGATTTAACTTTGGTTTGCCAATCAAGGAAAAATTTATCTCTTCTTGTTTGATTTTTTGTATAATTTATTTCCCACTGATCAACCATACCTTTGGAGTGACTTCCTTCTTTTCATTTTTATCTTTTAGGGGTATAAGTGTGTGCTTTTCTCCACCCTTTTCAAAAGTATAGGTGTCGTTCCTTCCATCTTGTATGGCCCTTGAGTGTTCCCACGAAGATGGATAACACTTTTTGGCAAGGCGGGGGCACACATTGCCCCTAATAATAACTCAAATGATCTTCGTTGGTTTTACTATCCCTCGATTGAGGTATTAGCCACCCGATCGAGGGATTTATTAACCCTCCATTGCTCGGATACCTTGATCAAGGGTTTGCTGAACATACAAAAATATATAAAGATAGCCCGTGGGCTCGTTCAGACTGTTTTCCATTTTCACCTCTAAATCTAAATCGAGAAATCAAACCGAGCCCTCGACCAAGGCAATCATCCACGAAAGCGACCCACCCCACGACAACAACCCCAACATGACTAATGGAATCTGAAGAAAGAGGCAACTAAGCCATAAATTTTATTAACTTGTAATTGTATTTAATTGATTTATAAATTTCCATTTGTAGTTCGAGTTAAATTAAATTTTAATTTGTAATTAAAATTAATTTTTTATCAACCAACATTGTTTATGTTACGGTATTATTTTGAAATGTGTATCGACAAGAAAAATTGTTGCCGATTTTTTTCCAATCCTCCGACAGTGCGATGGGGATTGTAAAAAATCCAATACATACATAATTGAAAATAATACTAGCAACATAAACGTTGCGGTTTTTCTTTTTCAATTTAAAGTCTATGATTATGCTATGATTAAAATAAAAAAAATTGACTAAAATTACTTTATTTTCAATTCGCGACGCTTATCCCTAAACCGACAGTGTGTTTTTAAGTGTGAATGGGCAAGCAGGAATGCTGCCATATTTTTTTCAATCCTTCGACAATGCAGGAAGGATTGAAAAAAATCCATAACATACAGAATTGAAAATAAAACCGACAACATAAACGTTGCCGGTTTTTTCTTCAGCAAATTACCATGGATTCATTTGCATCTTCATTTGGCCAACATCAACAATGACAACTTACATACCATGGTGCCTCGACACAATATTTACATCACATGGGCAAGGTCTTCAAATCGAAACAAAAATAAACCCTTGGTGAAAGTATACTTGAAATCATACCTGAATCTCGGTTATACCATCAAATTTGTTTTCATTTAAAAGAAAAGCCCTAACACTATGCAAGATAAAACCTTGCCAACATTTACTCTATTTTAGAAAAACACACAAGGGATACCTATTCCAATGTGATGGTTTAACTTTCATTGTTTTTTCACCTCTCTTTCTTTGCATTCAAGGAAAATGACATATTTATATATATAGTAAATGTAGGCCAACATATAGCACTAACCGAGCATGTGCAATAAGACTCTAGGCATACCCATGTTTCTTTTCATGGATTGAGTATGGAGCGGAGCCAATAGCTTACTTTGGCTAGTGGGGAATACCAAACGAATACCTAGAATCATAAGCTAGAATCATTGCTTCACATTGCGTGGTGTACAACAGTAACGCATTGCATTGAATGGCATAACACAATTTCTTTGTATAACTTACAATATAGTGTATTTAGTAAAGAGGATTTTTTCGAAAAAAAGAATAATTTCGGGGCGTTGATGGTTAATGTGTAAAGAGTATTCAACATGTATGTTGCTTTCATCTTCATTGAAATGTAGGCTTTTCTTCTAAGGGAAAAAATGAACTAAGAGTTTTTCTTTTAATACGCTACATAGTTGACTCACGTACCCTCGTATTTCAATGGAGTAGTATATTCCCTTGCGTTCTATTGTGAAGACCCTTACACGTCAAGCCTATTATTATCAATTCAACAACCAAATAGTTTCAATATAGCATATTTCCCTGCATCGTATAACCAAGATGTTAGCATATCTACCTAGGGATTGAGGACTCACACAAAAATCTTATTTTTATAGGATTGTGTGCCCTATTTAAAAAACGCTCCAAGTATGTTGAACTCTTTTCTCTTTATGAAGCCAACTCAACCAGTAAAAGTATTCTACTGATTTCAACTACCCCGCACACCCATATGACTAAATCCAATGTTCTTTAAATGACAACCCATTCTTTCGGAATGAATCATAAATTAGCCCAAAGCAATGTTGAACGAGCAATGTGTCGTTCTCACAATCATCGTTGAAATATAACAGGTACTCCTTATTCACATTGTGTGACTAAAGAGTGTTATTCCTACCATTAGTGCTCACTAGAGCATGTATGTACGATACATGTACGAATATAGACACATGGTCACAGTCATAGTAATCACTCTCTATCTCTCTAGAGAGAAAAAATGTGTAATACTCGGAAAAGTCTACCACTTATAAGTTTGTGCCCGGGTCGAATACCACACGAGAATGTTTTAATTTGGAAGTGTGCCACTTGTTGCTGGAAATATCCCCGCGGACAGTTCTATTACCTCCTAGGAGTACATAGGCTCTTAGTGGACCTACCCTAGTAGACAAAAAAGTACAAGTGGGTACTGACTTTCTCATATAAACCCATTTTAGATGCTTGATAAATGAAAAGGGAAAAAACGAAGGATTGAGACCTTACCTCTTTCGAAGTTTAACTTGAGACGATCCATCTGTAGACCTTGATCTCCGATCTGTTGTAACCTGCAAGTAAAACAATACACCCTTCTCCAAGACAAAATGAATTTATCCTACCATGAATTTACATAGCATAGGCAATTGAATGTTACTTTCATAATGAAAACAAACAATTGAGAGAAACATGCCAAGTAATATATTAGAGAAGTATGAATGGAGTACAAAAGAAGATATACTTGATCGCGCTTCTGCAAGCTCCTTTCCAGCTCTTCTCCCGAATGTCCAAAGATGATAGCTTCGCCGTTGCTTGAGCAAATTCTTCCCCCCTAAACCATGAGTGAAGGCCTGAATTTATAGGTCCTTCAAGCCAACAAACTGAGAGATAAAAGTGGATCTAGCTAGGTGTTCGAAACAGGCAAAGACAACACCGAGATGAGGTCAAATCCCAAAATAATCTCCATGAGGTTGAGATCCATTTTAAGTGGATCTAGGCTTTGAATTAGTCTCGCGTTTTGACAGTGTAAACAGGGCGAGAGTAACCAGGGTCTCGCACTTCCCAAAAGCGGACAGAGCGGGTACTCGCGTTATCACTAACTTGGAAAACGTGAGACAGTTTGTTATGCTCATTTGGATGATGTGTCAATCAGATTTGATAAGATTTCTTCGATCCCAAAGGGTCCTCAAGTTGGTTAAGATGACCAAAAAGGATCCTAGGACACTTTTCCTAGTCTTGGAATGTCATGTAAGTGGCGACCATGGTCAAAATGCGACACTTAGTTACGACACTTATTTGCGACAAACAAGCGTGGGAATTTGAGGTGTAACAGATTGCCCCCTAAAGTATGAGGTCAGAGGACAATATGATGACCGAAATGCTTTACTGATTGATGATTTGGACAATACGGGAGGAGAACCGGAGCAGAGCTGCAAAAACAATAACCAGCAACAATATATGATAATGTCAACA
>Ga0213499_10000028_pt1 | contig 17443 bp, 10 predicted proteins | sample Redfir_Yose_1_Me_FD_150980 | JGI IMG/M metagenome (GOLD analysis project Ga0213499, IMG submission 150980) | Leaf-associated microbial communities from Abies magnifica in Yosemite National Park, California, United States - Redfir_Yose_1 | ecosystem: Host-associated > Plants > Phyllosphere >...
GTTTAGTGGTAAAAGTGTGATTCGTTACATTATCAACTTGAATAGTTGAAGGATCTTTTACATGGATCTCTGATCCATCTAAAGCTCTATTTCTAGATAGGTTAAAAACCTCCCCTATGAATACCTTGGTTCAGGAATAACATACCTTCTCGTAATCTGGATCTTAAATGATTAAATAGAAACACATTTTTGGTTCCAAGATAGCGACACAGAATGTTTGAAAGGTTAGATAAATCTTTCCAATTAGAGAAATCACAGATCTATGGGGATCCAAATATATTTTTCATCGTGACTAAACCTTTAACTTATGGATGGAAGGACCCCAGGTTGAAGCCAAATAGCTATAGAACGATGACTTTGGTTTACTTGGGTTATCGGCATTTTGTTCGAGCTCGGTGGAATTTGTTCTCCTGGGGATCGGAATCAGTAGAAATAGGGAACGAAGTAATTAGAAAGATTTGTGATCATTTGAAACTTTTCAAATTGATCTTTCTATCGGGATCATCTAGAAAGTGAGTAAGTATTCTACGATTCGGGGCCCTTCACTAAAAAAAAAAAAAAGATAGAAGGGGAGAAAAGAGAAGAAACTGACATAGATGCTATGGGTACGATAAGAAATTAGGGTTTCATTAGAAAAGAAAAAAAAGAAGGATAAAAAAATGAAAATCTCTTAAAGATTTTATATAAATACTCCGTTTCTTCCCTCATACCTCTATCTCCCATGAAGGAGCCGAATGACATGAAATTTTCATGTTCGGTTCTGAATTAGAGGCATTTCATAATCAATGTCGACTATAACCCCTAGCCTTCCAAGCTAACGATGCGGGTTCGATTCCCGCTACCCGCTAACGGATATCTACCTATTCTATCTATATATATAGATAGAATAGGTAGATATATAGATAGAATAGGTAGATATAAAGTGATTAAGCATATCACATAATTTCACAATTCATTCAAAATCTATTTTCCATTTCAATGTGAAATAGATTCTATTCTTTTCCTATCCTAATCTCATTGTGAATCAAAAAGTGGATCGGGATATGCCAAAGATAGTGAAAAAAAAAAAAAAAAAAAAAAAAAAAGAAAAAAAAAAAAAAAAAAAAAAAAAAAAAAAAAAAAAAAAGGAAGAGAAAAAGAGCGTCCATCGTCTAATGGATAGGACAGAGGTCTTCTAAACCTTCAGTATAGGTTCAAATCCTATTGGACGTAATACTCTTCAATTGTTCAAAATTGTTGTGCAATGTATTGGAACAAATTCTTAAGCTCTTTTTCCTGTTCCGAATGTCCTGCCAAATGATAAAATATTCATTTTTGTTCTTGAAGTAAAAAAAGTTCAGTATGTTCCTTAAGAGCCTCTTCCAGAAGAGCTTTTGCTTCTTCCGTAAATGTACCAGTAGAACGTATAATTTCTCCAAACTGAGGTTTATTCTTTATCAAATACTCGCGTAACTGAACGAGAAATTTTCTCACCTGTGCTATCTCTAATATATCTAGGTATCCATTCGTTCCGGTATAAATAGTAGCTATTTGTTCTTCTACTTTCAAAGGAGCCGACTGAGATTGTTTGAGCAACTCACGTAATCGTTGACCCCTTGCCAACTGATCTTGAGTAGCTTTATCAAGATCGGAAGCAAATTGTGCAAAGGCTTCCAACTCTGCAAATTGAGCTAACTCTAATTTCAATTTTCCAGCTACCTTTTTCATAGCTTTTATCTGAGCCGCGGATCCTACTCTAGATACGGAAATACCCACATTAATAGCAGGTCGGATCCCGGCATTGAATAGATCAGCCGATAAAAATATTTGTCCATCGGTAATTGAAATTGCATTAGTGGGAATATAAGCTGAAACATCTCCAGCTTGAGTCTCAACTATTGGTAGAGCCGTAACACTCCCCTCACCTAACTGAGAACTTAATTTAGCTGCTCTTTCCAAGAGACGGGAATGCAAATAGAAAACATCTCCCGGATAAGCTTCTCGGCCAGGTGGTCTTCTTAATAGAAGAGACATTTGTCGATAAGCTTGTGCCTGTTTGGAGAGATCATCATAAATTATTGAAGTATGTTGTTTCTTATACATGAAGTATTCAGCCAAAGCTGCCCCTGTATAAGGAGCGAGATATTGTAATGTAGCGGGAGAATCCGCAGTTTCCGCTACCACAATGGTATATTCCATTGCGCCACGTTCTTGGAATGTATTAACTACCTGAGCCACGGAAGAAGCTTTTTGACCAATTGCTACATAGACACAGATTACATTTTGACTCTTTTGATTAGGAATAGTATCTGTAGCTACTGCTGTCTTGCCGGTCTGTCTGTCCCCAATAATTAATTCTCGCTGACCACGTCCTATAGGAATCATAGAATCAATAGCAATAAGTCCCGTTTGAAGGGGTTCATATACGGAACGTCTTGATATAATACCTGGAGCGGGAGATTCAATCAGTCGAAATTCGGAAGCTGAAATTTGACCCTTGCCATCAATGGGTTGGGCTAGAGCATTTACAACACGACCCAAATACGCATCACTTACTGGTACCTGAGCAATTTTTCCCGTTGCTCTCACGGAACTGCCTTCTTGTATCATCAAGCCATCACCCATTAATACAGCTCCAACATTATCCGATCCCAAATTTAGGGCAATGCCTACTGTACCATCTCCAAATTCCAATAATTCCCCTGCCATTACTTCATCAAGACCATGAATACGAGCAATGCCATCTCCTACTTGAAGTACGGTGCCAAGATTACCAACTCTTACTTCGTTATTATATTGTTCGATCTGTTTTCGTATAATACTACTAATTTCGTCGAGTCGAATATTTCCCATTAGCACTCATTAATTATCTGTTGAGAAATAGGACCTATAACAACTAATTATTTGTGTTCATCATGGCTCTAAGCAGGCCAATATTGTGATCGATCGTACGTAAATGTAACTCAGTATTCAAACGACTATTCAAAGTTCCTATAGCTCTTCGTAAAGCTTGGCGAGAAACTTGTTGTCGGATCTGGTCAATTACTCTTTGCTGTTCGGAGTAAACCGTCTCATTCTTGGGATCCTCTAATTGTTCCAAATTCTCAGAAGCAACTTTGATGAGATCCTCTTTCTCTCGTTCTATCTGGGAGTCTCCATTTACCCGGATTTCGTTTGCTATCCTTTCCACTTCCCTTAAGCGAACCCGAGCTTTGTCGAGCTGATCGATAGCTACTTTACATAGTTCTTCCGAATTCTGAATAGTACTCAATATTTTCTGTTTACGGTTATCTAATAGATTACTTAATGAAAGTAGATTATCTATTCACAAATTGAATGAATTCATAATCTCTTCCCAAACCGAACACGAATCTTTCAATTCATTCGGCTCTCCTGCTCAGTTCTTTTTTGATTCCCCAGGAACATATACGTTCCCTTCCCTCATAAACACCAAGCCTGCCCTTTCCGTTCCGTTTACGGAAGATTAGAATCAATCTATAAAAGACCGAGATCTTCGAAGGGCTCTTCCGGCAAAAGGGATTTGCAATTATCAATAAAGTTGTTGTTTTTCTTGTTGTTTCCCCTTTTCTCTCCTTTTATTCTCCCATGAAATTGGAATCAATACGTTCCATTCAACCAATTCATTTGTGCCTCCTCCTTTTTGTTTTATCGAATAATTTCCCTTCTGTGTAGGTCGTCAGTTCAGCATTGGAACTAAATTTGGATGGGAGATTGGGACTATTTTTCAGTAAATGGATTATTCCATTGATATGAATGTTATATATCGGATCAATCTCCAACTATGCCTTTGAATCGATCTCATCTTGACACAGCGGTGGAAAGAGTACCCAGTTAGTTGTGCTTAGACTTCAAGCAGTTCAGCTTTAACCATTCTAATGGTCCTCTCTCATTGGTTGGTTGGTATAAACTAAGAGTTCATCTCCCAATCAATTACGAAATGCTATAGTTCTTCGCTATTCCCTGTTCGGAAGTAATTCGTAGAGATCATGCACTTTTCTATCTCCAAACTCCAAAGTGCAGCTGGTTGGGCCCAGCCATATTATTCGAATATACAATTCGCACACACTCCCTTTCCAAAATAGATTAGTACACTAAGCACCACACTTGGATTTATTATATTTGTTTCTAAAATATTGGTATTTGACCCGAAACCCCCAGCAGAAGGCCAATAACTCAAGGAAATGAAAGGATCCATTACATTTTTCATACGTTCTCCCCTCATAGATAAGGATATGTTCTACAGAATCTTGTTCTTTTCTTATTTGATCCTATCTATCTAGTTCTGGATAAGAATATTTGGGATACTTAGTCCCAGGTCTCATATAAGGATAAAAAAAAATTGCTTGCCCTATCTACTCTCTTCCCTGCCGCGCGCATCATTAATCTTTATGACCGAAGTATAGGTATAGGAAGAAAGACAATAATTCATTAATTCATTTGCTAATTATTCGGATCAGCCCTTCCCCTAAAAGAGCAACTGAACAATGAAATTATTGGAGAAATACTAATGTAATGACGAGGTGTAGGGATCTTTGTTTTCAGGATCAAACAAAGGGATTTGCAAATAGAAGTGCTAGGGCCACAACTAGTCCATAAATAGTTAAAGCTTCCATAAAAGCTAAACTTAGCAGTAAGGTACCCCGTATTTTACCTTCCGCTTCTGGTTGTCTCGCAATACCTTCTACAGCTTGGCCCGCAGCAGTGCCCTGACCAACGCCGGGTCCAATAGAAGCAAGCCCTACAGATAATCCAGCAGCAATAACGGAAGCAGCAGAAATTAAGGGATCCATGGTAATCTCCTCTTACTAAGGTTGGGAAATAGTTGATAATACAACAGTTTCATCTATTGATTGTTCACCAATAGTGAAATTATGGAACGATTTATTCCGAACAACTAAGAACCCAAAAGATTTAGGTATCAAAATATCAACGAATAGGGAAACCTATTATTCCTTATGAAGATATTTATTCATGAAAATATCTGAAATAAAGATTCCATTTTATTGAACATATGAATTATTATTACGGAGAGATAATAGACTGTGTAAGAGCCTATAAGTAATTATATATCACATCTATATATGATATATTAATCCATATAATCTATAAGGCTTATAATAAATAGAAATGGATTAATATATGAAACGAACTATATACAAAGTAAACATGTTAAAAAATCCTCCCGTTACTAGGAACAAAAATTGAATCGTTCTACGCCGGAGTACATTCTTTACTCAACCAACTCCGATTAGTGAACATGTTCGATCCTATTTTCTTTCATATCTCTATACAAATGGACCAATATGATCCACTCTATCTGGAGATCTAATGGATGGAATTAGTAGTTAACTGATCCTAAATATTCTTACCAAGCTTTTGTTACTAAGAATTCCGATTTGCTCCTACCATACATATCAAGTCATGAGTTGGTACGATACTTAGATAATATTATGTCTGATTGAACAGTTATTTAGTGGTTTAATGATGACCCTCCATGGATTCACCTATATAAGCTGCGGCTAGAGTTGCAAAGATCAGAGCTTGAATACCGCTCGTAAATAATCCCAGGAACATTACAGGTATAGGAACTACTAAAGGTACCGGAGAAACAGGAACGGCAACTACCAATTCGTCGGCTAATATATTTCCAAAAAGTCGAAAACTTAGTGATAAAGGTTTTGTAAAATCCTCTAAGATGTTAATTGGTAAAAGTATTGGGGTTGGTTGAATATATTTACCAAAATAACCTAACCCCTTCTTTGCAAGACCTGCGTAGAAATATGCTACTGACGTAAGCGAAGCTAGAGCAACCGTAGTATTTATATCATTTGTAGGTGCGGCTAACTCCCCTTGAGGTAATTTTAGAATTCCCCAAGGAAGAAGAGCACCTGACCAGTTAGAAACAAAGATAAATAGAAACATAGTTCCAATAAAGGAAACCCAAGGACCATATTCTTCCTCCCCAATCTGAGTTCTGGCCAAGTCCCGAATAAATTCGAGAATATATTCAACAAAATTTTGACCACCGGTAGGAATGGTTTGTGGATCTCGAACAGCTATGGTAGCTGAACCTAATAAGACAGCAATTACAACCCAAGAAGTTATAAGTACCTGTGCATGAACTTGAAACCCCCCTATTTGCCAATAAAAATGTTGACCTACCTCCACACCGGATATCTCATAGATATGATTCAGTGTGCTAATAGGAGATCGTACGATATCCATATCCATATTACCCCCTTGTAAAGATTAACTTAAAGAAGAAAAGAAATGATTTTTGTCGAATGAGGGATTCCTCAATTATTTAACTCTCATCAGAATTTTTGATGCCACGAGATAATAAAATGGTTATTCCATTAAGAATATTTTTCGATTTGGAGCAGCCAACCAAATAAATAAATGAAATTCGCTCTTACGATATCTTAAATGGAATAGCAGCCAACTCAGTAAATCCTCAGGTACCCCTCCCTTTTTTTCTATTTTATTATTATTATTACTAATTAACTATCTATTAACCCTTCATATAGCTATAATGGCCTTAATGACCTTCCTTCACAAATTGCTGACGTTGATCTGTTCAGGATCAATTGGATTGAAGCTATACCATCATCATTGGCTGGAATTGGGATATCCACGAGATCTGGATCACAATCTGTATCAACTAAGCAAATTGTCGGAATACCCAAAGTTCTACATTCCCCAAGAGCAATGGATTCTTCTTGTTGATTAGTAATTATTGCAATATCGGGTAAGCTCGTCATGTATCTAATCCCACCTAGATATTTCTGCAATTGGTCCAATTGTCTCTTGAGCATTGCTGCTTCTTTTTTTGGAGGTTGATTGAATCGTCCCGTATCTTGTTCTTTTTTTAAATCCTTGAACTTCTGAGGTCTCGTCTCTGTAGTAGACCAATTAGTTAACATACCACCAAGCCATTTTCTATTTACATAATGACATCGAGCTTCTGTAGCAGCTGATGCTACTAAATCAGCTGCTTGATATTTCGTACCGATTATCAGGAATTGCTTTCCCCTACCTGCTATATCAAACAGCAAATCACAAGCTTCTGATGAAGAACGAGCAGTTTTAGCCAGATTAATAATATGAGTATCTCTACGCTCTGTAAAAATGTAAGGTGCCATCTTAGGATTCCATTTCCTAGTTTTATGCCCTAAATGAACTCTTGCTTCCATCATCTCTTCCAAATCAATGTTCCAATATCTTTTGCTCATTCTCGTTCGCTTTCCTCCCCAAAATAACGAAATAACATGGACTGTAATATCTAATTATTCCAATGGAATCGATTACATCTCAAAGATTGCCTATCTGTCTAGTACGTGGTACAAACGTTCTCACTCATAGAATATTTGATATTTTTCCTATTATATTATAGGATTCATATTCATGAACATAACAATAAATCTATTTATCAAGACTATTTATCAAGACTATTTTAATGGCTGTTTAAATAGATTGTGAGAATTTTCTTGAATGGAAAAAAAAGAGACCTTGTCATGATGAAATAAAATATCTTTCACTTTGTTGCTAAATAGATTTCTATTCCCCATTCTTGGATCCATTCCGTTACGTTTCCCTGAACGGCGAATATGTTGTCCAGTACCGGCAGGTATAATCCCCCCGAGAATAACATTTTCCTTCAAGCCTTTCAACCGATCGATACGACCTTGTAGAGCAGCTTTAGCTAAGACCCGAGCAGTTTCCTGGAAACTCGCTTCGGATATAAAACTTTGAGTATTCAGAGATGCCCTTGTTATTCCCAATAACATAGTTTTATAGTAGATTGCCTCTTCCAGAGCACGATTCATTCTCTGTGCTCGTGATAATCCAATGAGTTCCCCGGGTGAAAAAACATTAGCTGTTCCATCTTCTGAAATTAATACTTTCGATGTCATTTGGCGTACAATAATTTCTATATGCTTATCACAAATTCGTACCCCTTGGGATCGGTAAACCTTTTGAATCTGATTGACCAAATGAGTCTGACTTTGTTCCATAGTTATCCTAGCACTGATGAATAACCCCCAAAGACTTCCAAGAAATCTTGTCATATCCCCGGTCCAATTTTCAAAACTTTCTTTCAGATTCATCGATATTGAATTATTCAAACGGGCTTCTGACAATTGTTCAACTTTAGGAAGACCTTGAATTATATCACTGGATTTGAACCTTTCATATATCAATGTTATCAATGTATCTCCTTTGTCAAGAATTTCTCCATAATGACCATGAACAGTCGCTTTTCGAGTAGCCAAATAGGGTTTAGCTGATCTAATGACTAAAGATTCCTCATCAACTGCTATAATTTGACCAGATTCGGGGAGTGGTTCATGCTCGGATATACATACACTTTCAGGCATAAATTGTCCAGGACTAACTACTGGAAATGTTTTTTCGCAGAATTCGGATGGAGAAGAGCACCAATTTGGACCCAAGAGATCGGAGATTATGTTCCTGCACGGATCGAAATGAGAAATTATCCTATTTTCGTCCATAAAATAGTATTTAGGTACTTGAAAAGTATTTAAATACTTGTGGAAAATGGAATGTTTCTTTGACAATACTTTTTTATAAGTTAGAAAATGGGAGGATGGGAAACGGTTGGTGATACTATGTAAATGACCCAAGAGACCCGAAAATTCAATGATTTTTCTCATAGGATCCTCTCTATTTGATTTATTTACCGTATCATAACATTTTGAATCATTGACTAGAACGATTCGAAAACAGTCGGATGGTGACAGAACCGTAAAAGATCCACTATCTTCCCCCCCATCAGATAATGAACAAATAGTTCCTTGATGCTTACTAATTAATTGACTCTCCCCATTGGAAGAGAAAAGATTAGTGTGGGACAATTTGTTATGTAACATCAAATTGGAACTTGCTTTATTGTCCCTTCTCCCCATGAAAAAAAGGGGGTATTTCATCAAGCTAATTTGGATCATATTGCTAACGATCTTATTTGTTTTTACTGAAGTAAGAGAAGCATAAGCTCCAGATTCTATACAATCTATTTGTTCCCAATCAAATCCTAGACAAGTTTGAACCAATGGAATACTTGTGTCATTCATTACTTGGATTCGTTCATCATCTTCGTACGAAATAGAATTGCTAACTTGAATCTGCAAGTTGTCCCCTTCCCTCGAGAAATCTAGGGAAAAGGGTATTGTCATATCTGGCCCATCAGGTATTCCATATTCTACGTTAGAATATCCAAAAATGGAATTTCTCTGTAGAATACCACTTTTTGGTATTCTAAGAATCGCATCAGGACAAGGTATTCTTCTTTTTCCCCATTCTTTATCACATTGCAACGGGACGATGAATCGATCCATTTGTTTTTTCCCCTTAATATTGTAATTCTTTGGGGAAAAGGTGACATAAATAGAGTCTTGATGCTCGTTGCATATGGTCCCATCAGTTTCTGAATAACTGAAGATTTGTTCTTCCTTCTCATAGCAGTTTGAGTCACCCAATCTATGTTCCACTTGATCCACGTAAGAATCGGAAAGTGATTTATGTTTGGCAACAAAAAGTTGAACATCTACTTGATCCTGATGCTTATTAAATGGGAAAGGTACTACACCGGATCCGTATATACCTCCCGATAATATCCATAAATAACCCGTCCTGAGTATAGAATGAACATTACCGTGTACATATTCAGGTGCATGACACACATTGGTACTCCAGTGCATTTCTCCTTCTAGGTCAGAATATATATTTTTGCGAACTTTCTCCTTGAAGGAAGATGTTCTAGTGCGAACCTCGGCAATAATTTGTTCCGATTCCACATATTGATCATTCTGAACCAAAAGCAAACTTTGTGGTGGAATGGTTAAGTTCTGTACTTGATCCTTACCATCAATAGTGATGGATAAGTTATTATGACATAGATAAGCAGGATGTCCATTACATGTACGTGTAGGATAAACCAAATTCTCATTGAATTCAATCTTTCCATTGAAAGGAGCTCGTACATGTTCTGCAATATCACCAGTAAATACCCCCCCGGTATGAAAAGTCCTTAGTGTTAGTTGAGTTCCTGGTTCCCCAATGGATTGGCCTGCAATAATACCTACTGCTTCTCCTAATTCGATCAAGTGACTGTGAGTAGTACTCCGACCATAACATAATTGACAAATCCGAGATATACTCTTGCAAGTAAAGGGGGTTCGTATATATATTGGTTGTGTTCGAAGATTTATTAATTGATTGGCAAGTCCAACTCCAATATCTTGATTGCGCGTGGCAATGCATCTCCTATTTATATATACATCGTCTGCTAGCACACGGCCAATCAGTATTTGTGTTCGTACAAAAATTTCATTTCTGTCCCTTTCTCGACCTCGAATGGGACTTACGAAAATACCTTGGATAGTGCCACAATCTTTTCTACGTACTACAATGTGTTGAACCACTTCAACGAGTCTACGTGTGAGGTATCCAGCATCTGCTGTTCGTACAGCAGTATCCACAACTCCTTTACGAGCCCCATAACAGGAAATAATATATTCCGTTAAAGAGAGCCCTTCGCGTAAATTCCTTCGAATGGGTAGATCAATGATTTGTCCTTGAGGATCTGACATTAATCCTCTCATACCTACTAATTGGTGAACCTGAGATGTACTTCCCCTAGCTCCTGAGAAGGACATAACATGTACTGGATTTAAGGGATCAGTCATGCTAAAATTCGGATTCATTTCCTTTCTCAAATATTCACTTGTAGCATACCATATCTCGATCGATTGACGTAATTTTTCCACTGCATGTACATTCCCATAATGATTATGTTTCTCCGAAATAGAACCTTGTTGCTCCGCATCTTGGACGAGCCATCCTTTGGAAGGTGCTGTTAAAAGATCATCAATTCCTAATGAAATAGCTGTATGAGTAGCTTGTTGAAAACCTGAAGTCTTGAGTTGATCCAAGATATGTGATGTATATGTCATTCCGAAGTGATCTATTAATCTGCTAATAAGCTTTTTAATGGCAGTTTTATCCATCACTTTATTATAAAAGGGCAAATTATCAAAGGGCAATCTGGTTCGTTCCTTCATAAGGAAAAATCTCCATATTTTCATGAGCAGGATTAAGCAATGGGTTCAAGCCGGTTATTCGAAGGCTTCCTCGATCTCTATATCTACACTAATTAAAAGATCATAAGATCAATAACATTAGATCCTAAAAGCTGGTAGTGATTTCTTTGGGTGTTCAGAACGGGCAAAACCTTGTATGGCTTCTTCCATTTCTCGATTGAAACGAGTACGACCAACAGTTGTTCGAATGTATATATTAAGGATTTCCCCTCTTCTACCTTTTCTTATTCTATAATGTTCATGGATTTCGTGGAAGGTACCCAAAGATTCGTATTGAACCTCGATAGGGGCTTCTTGGTTTACGGAGGTAATGATACGTAGATCCACTTCCTCCCACCGAAGCCATAAGGGGCTGTATAAGTCAATTCGTTTCTGTCGATAAGCTCTGAGCACATCATCATAACTATAAAAGGAAGGTTTCTTACGGGAAAAGCTTTTATTTTCCGAGTGATACGGGTGGTACCTATTACCATAAATACCTTGATTATTTCCGATCGTTGATATATAAAGTCCAAGAAGCATATCTTGAGTCGGTATAGAAATAGGATCTCCGATAGCTGGAGACAAAAGATTTTTCTCAGAAAACATGAGTAAACGAGCTTCTGCTCTAGCTTCCAGAGATAAAGGTACATGGACAGCCATCTGATCTCCGTCGAAGTCCGCATTAAATCCTCCACAAACCAATGGATGTAAACGAATGGCGCGTCCTTCTACTAAAATAGGTTGAAACGCTTGTATTCCTAATCTGTGTAAGGTAGGTGCTCGATTCAACAATACGGGATGTCCTTGCATAATCTCTTGAAGTACTTCCCATACAATGGGTCCCTTATCTCGAATCATACTTTTAGCAGCTCTTAGGTTGGGAGCAATATGTCGTCCAATGAGACTACGAATTACAAATGCTTGAAAAAGCTCTATTGCTATTTCTGAGGGTAATCCACATTGATACAATGATAGAAAGGGACCCACCACAATAACGGAACGACCTGAATAATCAACTCGTTTCCCTAGTAAATTTTCACGAAATCTTCCCTCTTTGCCTTCGATCACATCTGAGAACGATTTATAAGGCCTATCATGACTGTCTCTCATTGGTTGTCCACAGATGCCATTATCGAGAAGTGCATCTACGGCTTCTTGGATCAATTTTTTTTGACAAATAACAAATGACTCAGATCCACTTCTTGCTAATAAATTGGTAAGAGTATTATTCCGATTGATAACTCTTCGATAAAGTTCATTTAGATCTGATGAAGTAATCAGTCCACCTTCACCTAATTGAACGATTGGCCTCGGTTCGGGAGGAAGAACTGGTAATAGGCATAAAACCATCCATTTTGGTTCTATATTTGTTCGGAGAAAATGTTTAGCCAATTTAATGCGTCCAACCAGAAAATCCTTTCTTCTTCTAATTGTTTCATCCTCCCATCCATCCACAGTAGATTCTTGATCCTCCTCCAATCTATTCCATTTCAATTCAACCAAATTCTTCCATTCCATATGTGAACGATCTATAATCATTTGCAGATCCAGACCAGTTAGTTGTTCCCTGATAGCATCTCCCCCAGTAGCTATTTCTCTCTCTTGAAATGTTCCAGAACCTCGAGCAAAGAGGTAATGAGTACGAGCAGAGAGGTAATGAGGAATAATATCTCTCCAGGATTGAATCTCATAATTGAATGTACCCCGTGATCTCAATAAAGTTGGTTTGTTAGCTATGGGCCTAGCAAGAAAAAGATTTGGATAGGTTATTCTAAGATTTCCCCCCTCAGGATCGGACGTGAAAGTTTCCTCTCATCCGGCTCAAGTAACTAAAAAAAAAAAAAAAAAAAAAAAAATAAAAAAGAAGCGAAAAAATATTTTTCGCTCTGAAGAGAGACCGCTACTCTCTGCTCAAGTTCCAGGTTCAATTGAGTATTCCTTTGCGATTCTACAACATAGATATGGAATTATTGAGCAGTCTCCTCCCTTCCGAACAATACATTTCTTTTTGAAAAGATCTTCAATTAGGGATTTACTTGTCTTTATCTCGTTCCATTTGATCCTTTAGGTTCCTGCTTGCTCTACTTCGATGGTTACAACACTATCTATCGATCGAAGCATATGTGCGATGAATAGACTCCTATAGCCATATCTTTGTTCCGGAATACCTCTTATTCAGGAATAATCTGAAAGAGAATTACTTTTGAATTCCATTATATAAAAGAAGTGTTTTGACGAAGTTCAATTAGCAATTTGATACAGAATATATAAACCCTGGACTAATTCCTCTTTCTCAACATCCGTTCAAGATGCTTATAATTCTGAGCTTCATGCTACTCCTCCGGAGGGACATGTCAGAGCTAAAGGCATCCCAATGAGATTGAATAGGATGACAGTTCCTTATTACGGATCTGTATGATCGGAACTTGTGATCAAGTCACACATCGCAATATACTGGGCCTTCTAATTCTTTCCGAGTTTTAGCTAATAGATTCGCAATATAACTGGGAAGGCGTTTCAAATACCATACGTGAACCACCGGACATGCTAGTTTAATGTATCCCATTCGATATCTTCGAATTCGAGAATCAACAAATTCAACTCCACATTGTGTGCAAAATTTTGAGTCTATCTTCTCATTTCCGATCCCTGGAGAATTTCCACAAGAACAAACTCTACTTTTTATAGGTCCAAAGATTCTTTCACAAAACGATCCATCTCTTTCTGGTTTATTAGTTTCATAATGTAGAGTATAGGGTTTAGTCACCTGTCCAACTATCTCGCCATTAGGTAAAATTTTTTTTGACCAAGCACAAATCTGTTCGGGAGAAGCTAATCCAATTCGAAGTTGTTGATGTTTATTCTGGTCAATCATAAAAGATCTTGATTCATTCTGATCAAACTTCCTCCCTATCTATCTGAAAGTCTTTCTCAGATATAATAGCATGATTCAATTCTAGAGCTAAAGATCGTAATTCTCGAATGAGCAATCGGAAAGATTCTGGAGCAGTGTCAGGTTTAGGTATCGGTCCTCCAGTGATAATGGCACCAAGTACTTCATTACGAGTTCTAATATGATCAGATTTGAGAGTAAGCATCTCTTGTAAAATATAAGCAACACCAAAACCTTCTAGAGCCCAAACTTCCATTTCTCCTACTCGTTGCCCCCCTCGTTTGGATTTTCCTCTAAGAGGTTGTTGTGTAACCCGTGCATAAGGTCCACTCGAACGTGCATGTATTTTATCATCAACTTGATGACTCAATTTCGACATATAAGCTTTTCCTATTGTAACAGGTTGTTCAAAAACATCTCCTGTTCTTCCATCGATTAATCTATGTTTTCCAGGATGATCCGGTTCGAATACCCATGGATTAGCTGTTTGTTCACTAGCTTTATAAAGCTCAGGAAACACTAGTTTTCTCGAAGCTTCTCGCTCATATCTTTCGTCAAAAGGTGTTATTCTATAATGTTTGTTCATCAGGTTTCCTGCTAAACCGGGTAAACATTCAAAGATCTGTCCTACATTCATTCGTGAAGGTACCCCTAATGGATTCAATACCATATCAACTGGTATTCCATTTTGCAAATAGGGCATATCTTGTCTGGGCAAAACTATTGAAATAATACCTTTATTACCATGCCTTCCAGCTACTTTATCACCCACTTGTATCTTACGTTTTTGTGATATATATACGTGGACTGTTTCCGCATTATCACCGGAATCATCTACTCTATTGATCCATCTCACATCAATAACTCGACCTCTTCCACCTATAGGTGCTCTGAGACAATTTTCTCTCGCAGTGGATACTTCAATACCAAATATTGTTTGTAATAATCTTCCTTCCGGGGCACATAATGATTCTTCTGTTGTTTGAGGCGTTAATTTACCTACCAAAACATCACCTGTTTCTATCCAAGATCCTAGCATTACAAGACCATTTTCGTCCAAATGACGAAGTGAATGAGCATCTAAATGAGGTATTTCTCTAGTGATTCTTTCAGGACCCTGGCTCGTCATACAGATTTCAATCCTGTATCTTACGATATGGAAAGAGGTATAAATATCTTCATATACCAGACGTTCACTAATGAGTATTGCGTCTTCAAAATTGTATCCTTCCCATGGCATATAAGCTACTAAGACGTTTTTTCCCAAAGAGAGTTCTCCCCCTACCGTAGCCGCACCGTCCGCCAGAATTTGTCCCTTCTTTACAAATTCCCCTTTACGAACTTGAGGTTTTTGATGCGTACAAGTATTGGTATTAGAACGTTGATACATAACCGATTCTGTTCGTACAGTGTCTTCATTAACCGATGAAGTTATATTTACAGCATCGATATACTCGATCCTTCCCTCTTGTGTAGCTATAGCTACACTTCCTGAATCTAAAGCTGCTTGACCTTCCAACCCAGTTCCAGCAATGCACTTCTCGGGTCGGAAAAGTGGAACTGCTTGACGCTGCATATTAGAACCCATTAGAGCGCGATTCGCATCATTATGTTCGAGAAAAGGAATAAGGGAAACTCCAATGGAAAAATATTGGAAAGGAAAAATACTTCTGAAATGGATTTGTTCCCATGCAATAACTATAAATTCTTGTCGGTATCGAGCTGGAGTAATTTGTTCCTCTTGAATCCCTTGATTTAACGCCAAAGAATTTCCCGTAGCTATCCGATAGTATTCATCCTCATCTTCTCCCGGTAATAGATAAACAATATTTTCTTCTATCGATCTCTCAGAAATCTTATAGAATGGACTTTGTAAAGAACCGCAATGACTAATCTTTGCATGAATAGATAATGATGCAACAAGTCCAGCATTCATTCCTTCGGACGTATCGATTGGACAAATACGCCCATAATAACTGGGATGAATATCCCGTGTCCGAAAACTAGCAGTTCGCCCTGTTAAGCCCCCAGGGCCTAAATGGCTCAATTTTCGCCCATGAGCTATTTCCGTCAATGGATTAGTTTGATCCAAAAATTGGGATAATGGGTGTGAACCAAAAAAATCTTGAAAAGTGTTTTTTAATAGAGTTGAAGTTACCAAGTTCTGAGGAGTTGATCTACGCTTGGTTGCTCTGTGTATAGTTCTTCGAACTGCATCTTCCAAACGACCTAGAGCTAATCTGAATTGATTCTGTAATAAATCTGCTACAGAACGAATACGTCGATTCCTGAGATGATCTATATCATCGAGTGTACCCATTCCAATTTTCACTCCGATAAGGTAATCCACAGCAGCCAATACATCTTGTGGTAATGAAAAAATATCGTTCTCGGGTATATCAAGGTTGAGTTTTTTGTTCGGATTTCGTCGACCAATCTTTCCCAATTCACATCTTTGTCGGAAAAATTTTTCCTGCAATTCTTTATATAGAGACTCGGAAAATACCAAATCGCCACTTATACAGTAGAGTTTTTTATAAAACTCCAGAATGGCATTTTCCTTCGACCAGAGATATTCCTCCCGCTCCCGCTTCCCTTTCTTATTCTTCAGTAAAAATAAAAATATTTTTGGATAGCGAGTATTGTTCAGAATCTCTTCGAGATTTAAACCCATAGCTGATAATAGAACTGGAATAGATATTTTTCGTTTTCTGCTTACACGAGCCCATATCCTTTCTCCCGCATCGATCTCAAATTTCGATCTTCTTCCCCAATCTGAAATCAGAGTGCCGGTATATATATAGTTTATTCTATTATGATCTAATTCCAAACGGTAATGAATACCGGGACTTATTAATATTTGATTCACCACGATTCTGTAAATTCCATTTACTACAAATGTCCCATGGGAATTCATTAAAGGAATATTTCCGAGAAATACAGTTTGTTTCTGTATCTTCCTACTATTCCTTCGAATCGATCTTGCTGGTACATATAATTCAGAGTAATATGTAAGGGACTGATATACAGCATCTCTCTCTTTGATGAAAGGTTCTGCTAATTCATATTCATTACCAAAAAGCCTGGATTCAATTTCTTTATCTGTATCCTCAATTTTCGGAAAATTATGAAGTTCTTCCATCAAGCCCTGATCGATGAAACGACAAAATCCTTCAAATTGTATCTTACCAAATTCGGGGATTGTAAACGCTCCCTCATTTTCATCTAATCGCATTGGAAGTTTCCCATCCGTAAAAAAGCCTATTCAATTATTCCCGATTGATCTATATAGATCAATCCGACAAAAAAGATTCGGATGTATATTCAGTGTTCACTATATCCCGTGAAATTCTACCCGTATCCATATATATATATCTCAAAAAAAAAAAAAAAAAAAAAAAAAAAAAAAAAAAAAAAAAAAAAAAAAAAAAAAAAAAAAAAAAAAAAA